>Ga0126342_10007869_pt1 | contig 19064 bp, 21 predicted proteins | sample Cyp1metagenome_FD_92528 | JGI IMG/M metagenome (GOLD analysis project Ga0126342, IMG submission 92528) | Coral microbial communities from Lord Howe Island, Old Settlement Bay, Australia - Cyphastrea 1 metagenome | ecosystem: Host-associated > Invertebrates > Cnidaria > Coral ... | reverse complement strand
ATTAGATTATATATATTTATTGTTTTACATTTTATTATATTATATTACATTATGTTATATTATATTGTATTATTTTTTAATTATATTTTATATTTCATTATATTATATTATATCATATCATATTATATTATATTATGTATGTATTTTATTGTATAATATATGATATATTATTTCATTATTTATTTTATACAACATATTTTTTGATTTACTATATTTTATATGTTGTTTTAATATATTATATTGCCTATGTTATACTATATATTGTACTATATATTAGTTTATATTTCATTATATTTTATTATATTATATTACTTTATAATATATATATATATATATGTGTATATATATATATATATATGTTCGTCATTTTGAATCTTTATTGTATATGTATATACACATGATTACACATGTGTATGTTGACGTCATTTTTCCATTTGTTTCCCATAGTAGTTTTCAAAAAAAAATATCTCACAGGATCATCAGCAATGACTACTATTCTTCAGGCACAAAACGCACCCACCAACTAGGTTCAACATCCAACCAATTTGACCTGGTTTTTTTCACCCAAAGTCTCTGTGAATTTTCACATTTGTTGGCAGTTTTCCCCAAGATCTACCCCCCGTTCTTCAGGCCTTACCCCTCCACGGCGCCCGCGGACAAGAAGACGGTGCCCTCTCAGTTCGCACCCACCAAGGAGCAGAGTGGCGGTTGAGAGGCTGACGATCTCCATAAATTGGGATTCGACCAACGATTTTGTTGGGATGTTGGGAATATATTGGAGACACACTAGTTTTGTTTGAGCTCCCAATTCAGGAATATGTTGGGCTTAAGATTTAACCAACACTCATGGAATTGGTAATGGGAATGTAGTGGGGATACTACTAATATATTGGATGTTAGTGGATACATAGTTTGAAGATGGATACCCATGCGTTCAACCAAAAAGCGTCTGGTTTGGTCGCCAGAAATGATTGATTTATCTCCAGTTGGGTTCCAATGACCACCTTTGGGTTTTGGGGTACCCTGTTGTTTTGCAAACCCACATGGCTGGTGGTTTTAAACTTTTGTGTGGAGATGTGTACAGATTAGTTGTTGTGATTGAGTATTTGCCATGCCTAAAAAAGGGATACTGATCTCATGTTCGGAGGAAGGGTTAGAACCAGCAACCAAACATGGTCTGAATCACTCAATCACAACCTCAGTTGTTAAGGGCTTCACAGTCACAAGATTTGTTGCAACAGAGGGAGATTCTACCATTGACTCACCTCTCATTGCTGGTGTCTACGGATGTCTACAGCCAAGCCAGAGTTTTGCAGCTTAGTTTGGGGACTGAGGGACAGGAACTATGGATCAAAATGGATCAAACTTCAGTAGCACTCAGTAGCCGCAGTAGCTTAGACGATTGACACAACGGCTGCCTCACAGGAAGAACCTCTTCCACCTTATGCTCCATTGATTCCATGGAAACACACAGAGATGCTGAACTACCACAATGTTCGGGGGCCAAAGAGGCTGCAGCAGGCTGCATGACTATTTCATCAGAGTCTGGACTCTGGACAGGTAGAAGCCCGTAGAAGCCCGACCAAGCACTCTTGGTCAGGTTAAGGGTTTCACCTCCCCATTACCGTCGTTCTTGGTTGCATCCCGTTTGCTGATGAGGTTTAATTTTGTCAGATGAGGTTTAATTTTGTCAAATGAGCTATCAAAGATCATTATCATCATCATCATCATCATCATCATCGTCATCGTCATCGTCATCGTCATCGTCCTCGTCGTCATCGTCGTCGTCGTCGTCATCATCATCATCATGATTATGATTATAGTAATGCATACTACGTCCGTAAGGCCGATACAAACAACGATCATGATGATACTATTAAGATTAATTGCAAACATCATCACAAACACAATCATCATCACACATACCGTCACAAACCTGCAGACAAAATTTGCTTTACTCACCATGATCATGATACTACTATTAAGACTAATCGCACATAAGGATAGTTGTTTTTAATATGTATATATATAATATATATATATCATTTTATATCAGTTTACCACTGATAATCATCTGACATAAAAGATCTTCATCCGAAAAGAATGATAGTTATCAACTAGTTATCTGATAGTTTTTCTGATATGTTCATCCAAAATATCGTCAATCTTCTGATGACATTTTCATGAGGCCCTCCACCGCGTCACTGGCATTGCCTCCTCCCCTACCGCCTTGGAGTGGGGATCCCGTGGGAAAAACCGCCGGGATGTGCTCCGTTGATCCAAAAAAACGACTCAAAAAGATCCTTTCATTGGAAAAAAACTTGGAAAAAATCGGAGATACAGCTGTTTTATGATTGTTTTATGATTGTTTTATGATTGTTTTATTTATGGTGGTTTTTATGCAATTTGATTTAGTGAAAGCCATGAAGGTGTATACGGTCTGGGTGGGACCGGCACGGGGGAGTTTATTCGTGGATGAGCACTGATTTTAACTCGTGGATGTGTATTGACACTGGAGTATCCAACAAATTGAAGCCACAAAAGTGGTGAGGTAAACCAATATTACACTGGATCAAACGATCGAACTTGAAAGACAGCATGGTTTATCAAGAATGGCGAACATCCACCCCAGGACTCTTTATATCAAGAATATGATATGATATATATAATTATATATATATACCAGTATGTATATATATATATGTATTTTCACATGTGTCTCAATCAAAGCTTCTATACTCCCTTCCCTTGACCCTAATCATTACCAATATGACTCGACCCAGAATGAACAGGTAGAAAAACGCATCAAAACACCAAGTTTTCTCCGTTTTTGCCAGGTCCACGTCCTTGGTGGCGCCTTGCATGGCTTTGTTCGATTAGTCGGGGACGGTGGCACTTTAGACGTGGATGTCACTGAACCAAGATTTGATGAATGCCAAAATCATTGGCCCCAACGACTTTCCAAAAATAGCTTAGACTATCTTAGATTTCAACCATCCGAAGGTGTTGGGTACTATGCACTGGCTTTCCCACACAGTCTCTGCTGTGGAGGTAGGCCCTGACTTGCTGGCCAGGTCTTCGCGTATGGTTTGGACCTGTTCTTCACGCCATTCCAAAGTGCCAAAGCCTACGACGTCCTGAGACCGGCGGCCCAGTGAACACGGAAAAACGCTTAAAGATCAAGCATCGCATAGTATTTCTGCTATGGAAGTGGCTTCTCCTTGCAACATGAAGAGTGTGCATTCGTGCCTATGGAGTTTTTCTGTCTATGAGGAACAGCTAAAATTTCTGTGACTCATTGTGAGACCGTTTTCAGGTGCATCAGGTCATTAGATGGTGTTGATTCGCCATTTCCCCCAGAAGACCAAGAACTTCGGTAGATTGCGGAAGTTGCCACGTTTCCGCAAGGCATAGTCTTATAGTTTAGATCTTGAGATGAGGGGAGATGAGCGATTTATGGTGAGTTCATGTTGTTTCAGAGGATCCGGATCGGTTCGCAAGGCCCTGGCTTCAACTATCCATTGCTCTACGGCTCTGCCGTGTGCCCAGAAATCACTCAAGACGGGGTAGAACGAGATCTGGGGAAAAGATGTAACTGGATGTTACTAAAACATTGGTTAGATGTGGTTAGTTTGGTTAGTTTACACATGGGATAACTGAGTAACTCAGATATACTCAGATTGAATAATGCTAAGCTTCATGTCCACGATGCTGGGACTGAAAAAAAGGGTTGATAGTGGTCATGCTTCACCCATGGATGGTTTTCCAGGCCTGGCCTGGATGACCTGTCGCTGAGGATCCACCAACATAGGCTAACATACCCTCTGGTAATTTGTGACATAGCTATTGAAAATGGCAATTTAGTTCGTTGATGTTCTCATTAATGTTCCCATGAAAATAGCATGGTGGATCTTTCCACTTCGTTATGTCGTCAACGTTGACCAGAGGGTAGGTCCACATTTTTGCAGCTTTCCAATATGCCACCTGTAAATGGATAGCAAGTGGGTCACCATGGGTGCCGACGGAGGTCGGTTTGGTGCTGGCAGTTTGGGCCGCGGTGTCTTTCTTTGCCTCGCGAAAGGCTCTCCAGGACCCGGGGATCAACTGGATGCAGCACAAGTGTTTGGAGTGTACAGAAAATATCGGATTTTCATGGATGTGGTTTCATAAAAAAACCTGGTACATATATGATCATATATGATCATATGCTGCATATATGCTTAAATAAGAGTTGAATCACTTGGGTATCTTCAGTTCAGGGACCCAGAAGGACACGAAAAAAGTGTCCTTGTGTGGCTGCAGGTCATCGGCTCGATCCACATGTAATCTTGGCTGAGAAAGATAAGGATGTGTTCACTCAGAATCCATGGTTGAGATATGGTTAATATATGGTTGATATATGGTTGGTGTATGGTTAAGTAGAATTCTAGAGAATTCTGAAGAAGTAGAGAGTAGAGTCCAAACTGCAAGAAGCTGCACAGCTAGAATTCCCATCTTCGTTCTCCGGTTTTGTGACGAGTTTAGGCTTAAGAATGCAGGGTCACCACCAGTTTGCAGTGACGGGAACAAATGCATCGACAGGACAGATGGAAGTGAAGGGGCCGAAGCGACATAGCAATGCGACGAAAGCAGCGATACTAATGAAAATAGTGCTGATTGGATGACTAGTTGTGTCATGTTGTGTCTCAATTGATGCAGGAATATGGATATTTATGGATAAGTGATGGTTCCATGTCTTCGAAGAGCTATCCCATTCCGACACTCTGGTGCTCAACAAAAACAGCTGTCCCATCCACCAGGGCCTCTTTTGGTGCCCCATGGCTAATCAACAGCTGAATGGCACCACAGCGGCACACCTGGTGGTGATGGCGTGTCGGACGGCGAGAAAAAAGACAACTTGCTGGGATGAGATGATGGGAAAGTTGCTTGACAGATGAAGGGAGATTTACCCTCTGGTAATTTGTGACATTGCTATTGAAAATGGTGATTTATAATGGATTTACCCATTGAACATGGTGATTTTCCAGTTCGTTATGTAAACGTTTACCAGAGGGTATTTGGGGACAGCAGGAATCTTGCTTTCAATGGTAAAACTGTGGAATTCCTGTAGCTTATCTCTTAAATCAGTGGGAAAAATGCTGTGGAAGCTTCCTGCAATCTACCCACACGTTATAGCAGCCACCCTTTGGAGGTCTTGGAACACACCCACAGATCTCGCCAAAACTCATGGCTCCAGTATCAGTCCGAAATGGGACAATATGTTGTGAGGGCACATTTTGCCCATTGTTATTTCGATTGGTGATTGACCGTAACTGGCAGTGTAAAACACTATAGGCATAGTTATCCGGTTTTCACATCGTGCTTTCATTGCAAGCTACTGGCTGAACTAAACTGCAAAATTCTGGGAGTTCGCAACATACTGAATTCTTCGGTGGTCGTTCCACCCGCACCACCCCAGTCACTCAAGTGTCACAAACATAAAAGAGCTAGACGTTTGCCAGCGAGTACGGTTCGGCATCATTTCCCCCAAAAAGATCAACGCTTTAGTAGCCTTAGTACATAATCTTTATACTAACACATTATTTAAGTACCCTCGGGTTATTTAACGCGGCTATGGAAAATCATTATGTTTAAAAAGTAAATCATAATAAATGATCATCTATAAATGGACCATTTTCCATAGCTATGTCAAATCGCCACAGGGTTTATTAATAAGATTTAATAGGTCCATAGGTCCCCGATTTTGGGTCGCCAATTCGCATTTTTTCGATCCACTGACCAGAGTTTTGACCCATCGACGCCATGCCGGCAGTTTGTACAGTCTGCGTTCGCACAGAGGCAGTGGAACAGATCAAATGGCACTTGGGTTCCCAAGAAGTGGTGTAATGAGCAGCTATATTAATAAAAGCTCCTAACTGGCCACATGTGAAAAATGAATAAAAATGATGATTCACAAGTGGAATGCAATGCCCTTTCAGACAAAGACTCTTGGTATTCAAAGCAGTACTGATGGATTTCTGCCGCCATGGATGCTAACAATCCCATGACTATCATGACCCACGGAAGGAATGTCCATTGGCTGGGTCCTTCCCAAAGTTCAGACGTCTTCCCCATCACATGACATTGAAAGGAGCTCCAACAACAGGATGTTTATAACTAGCGAATAATTGCTGGAGAGTGCAGCAGGGTTTCAAGCGCCAATCAATCACAATTCATCCCAGTCACGACAGATAATTAATCCCAGTCACAATCATAATTTGACATGAGTTGTTCCATGTTTTTTAATCCACATCCTCCTTGATGGCAGATGGTTTTTTCCAGGCACGCTACACGTGTCCAAGATGTCAAGCTGCATACTGCAGTCTCAGCTGCTACCAGGTGTGGGGCGGCAGCAACAGGGTCCCTCTGAAAAAAAAAAACACAATAAGCGGTAAGTGCGATTAAATCATCATAAAGCATTTATCCAGCATCTTGAACCATCTGATTCTGCATCTTAAGATGGGATTTTCAGAAATATGTTCATGGGATTTTTGTCATGGGATCATCATCCATTTTAATGGGATTTTCCATCATATTTTCATATATTTCCATATATTTCCATGGGATTTGAATGGTTTTGAATGGGATCTTTAATGGGATTTTCCATCAAAAAAGATGCATCTTCCCATGGCTGCCCCGATGGCTCCAGAGTAACTCCAGGCGCATAGCGGCAAGTGCACCGAGAGCTTCTACAAGTCACAGGTGGGGGCGTGATTTAAACAGCAATGTTTTACTGTAAGAAAGTAGATGTTTATATTAAATATCTATTATAATTATATTCTAAAATTATATATGTATAGATTATATTGATTATATATTAGTATTCTGATGAATTTTGAGATTGAATACACTACTCACTAACTAATGAAGCTGCGTTCTGGTATACCAATTGGGGAGATTAGTCAAGGTTAACCAGCATGCAGCATACATCTTGGTTTGGTGCTCAGTGCATCTACCCCCAACAAAAAAAAGCTTGATTTTGTGGGGAAAAATCATGAGACCCATCTCTTGATCAAGTTTTAGAGCGAAAATCATAGTTCAAGCATCTTAGAGACGCTCTAAAACAATGTTAAAAGGTCTTTGGGATCGTTGTTCTGAATTGCAAGCCTTGAATTTCCAATGTATGTCATTCATGTTCCCATGTTTGGGGTTTAGATCCATTCTTGATCGTCGCCGTTTCCCTACTTCGTTGGTCCAATTCCAGTTGCTGTGGGTTTCACTTGTTTGTAAAACCAAAGCCTCATTTGATCATGGCTTCTGGTGATTCCCTGCTGAAATCCTCATTGTTGCGATGCCAAAAGAAAGTATTCCGGCTGATCATTGAGTTGTTCTGGCCATCATTTGGCCAAATGTTTCGATTTCGGAGTGCTGACTTCCTCCGAATTCCCCAGGGTCTCAGTGGCAGGTAGAGGAGGAGCTCAAGAGTCAGAAGATCGATGATGAAGAACGGCGACGCCTGGAGAAGGCCCTGTGGAAATTCATGGCTTCACTGGAGCTATTACGATCCATGGGGATATGACAGTCGGAGAGGCAACCAATCTCTTGTTGGATCGGTTGGTGGCACTTGAATACTGTGTGTTTGTCTGTCTTATATGCGGTATTATGATGTATTACAATGTATTATGTATACGTATGTGTATATATATACACATACATACGGAAATGTGATGTCCCTCCAGAATTGATTTGGTGTTTCCCAAAAGTCCTGACTCTCTGCCTCCCTCACCGTCTCCAACCCCCGCTACAGCACCAGGTCCTGATGTCCCTCTCCAGTTTGGATCAGGCTGAGGATGATGAGGAGCAACTGTCGAAAATGGGTGGTGCGTGGTGTTGCTAAAATGCTTCAAAAGGTGGGAGAAGAAACAATGACTAGTCAACACCATTCTGATAAGTCGGGCTAACCATCAAGAGATTTTGATAGCTGTTTAAGATTTTGAGCGCCTGTTGTAAGAACTAGCCATGTTGATAGGTTGTTGACGTTTTTTGAATGTGTCCCAAACTTCTTTTGACCTCCAAAATCCATCAAAATCTACAGCCTCTCAGCGGTTCACTAGTGAACTGAACAGCTTTGCAACCGAGGGACCCAAGAGGATTTTTGAACCAAAGTTGGATTCTTGGTTCAAAGGTGGAAGACATGAACCCCCAGTAGTTGGAATACCTGAGACAACGAATAGTAAAAGCCACCCCAATCAGCTTGGAACATCCTGCCGACGCCATGTCGCTGTCGCGATTGTTAGAGCTGGATGTGATTTGGACGCGGCGAGCGCAGTCCATGTCCTTGGGATACCTAGAAGTCTTGATTTATCCAGGCAGATCGTGATTTTGGTCAAAACCAGGGAGGATTTGAAACGTGGCGTTCATGTGCATTTGCGTTATTCATTTGTGTTAAATGTGAAAACGAGATAATGATCCCAGATGATCCCAGTTGACTCATCACTTCCCCGTATCAAGAAACCAGCCCATAAACCCAGTTTGGTATTGAATTTGTTCATTTGCGGGGGTCCATTTTGCAAGCTTATTGTCAATTGTGATAGGGGGATCAGATTGTATTCCTATTTTTGTCGGTTAAAGTTGGTGAAATCCCCATTTATAGATGATATTCCGGATATGGGTGGTCTGGGTGGTTCGTAAAAGTCCTAACATTCAAGTAGGGGTACCCCAGAATCATCCAGAGTTAGACTAGTGACTAATATTAGAGTAAAACAGCAGTAAACGATCATGTTTTCAAATTTTCATAAATTGACAATTTTTATTGACCATTTTTATTGACCATAAATGGTAGAATCAAAATCATGTTGATTCTATACTATATATGACCATAAATTGACCATAAATTGACCATAAATTGACCATAAATTGACCATAAGTAGTATCATGTTGCTTTACTATACTTTACGATCCCATCATTGAAAAATTCCATTGGCCGGAGGTTCTCTGGCCTTCAGCTGGGCTGCTTGGCAGTGACTGCTTGGCGGAGTCCAACCCTGCCTGTGCTGTTGGGTTGCAAAGCTGAGTCAATGTGTATACATATATATATATACACACAGTAATCATTTGTAATCATGTGAATTTATTTATTTATTTTATTTATTTAATTAATTATTTATTTATTTATTTATTTTATTTATTTTATTTATTTATACGATATATATATATAGTCTATAGCTATGTATACACCTACATGAGGATTTAATCCCCAAATTTGGCAACAAGCATAAGATCAGATGGTTCTCAGGGACTAATCGCTGCCTTGTTGACCTTTCGACAAACTGAAATACTCAGCACACGGATTGAAAATCAAGCTGGAAATCCCAAATTTCAGGCATGGCAACAGTTTGTGATGTTTTATTCAACATACCGTATCAGTCAATCAGATTCGACATAGCATAATTTTGCCTTAGAAAGGGGAACTATCGTCATCTTCCAAGCGTTCGGCACAAGATGCTGTTGTCTCATGTTTCCCCTACAAGTACGTGAGAAAATCCTGCATTTCAGTCACATCCGGGGAAGTGCTTGTTGAAGCCCCTATTCCAGCCATGAGCACCTTAAGGGCTTATTGAAAGATGCCACCAGGAAGGGGTTGGCATTTCTTTGGCAATTGCTGGCGTTTGTTGTGGTTTCCAACCTCTACGCGTAGTTCTGTTGCTTGGCGATGCAGATAACTGCAGGGAAATGAGGATATCAAAATGGATACTGGGTAGCATGGGTCAAATCCATTCAAATCCTAAAATACAATTGTTGGGGAATTGTATGGAATTGTATACCATTTTTATTGGATGTGATGACTATCCATTTCACCGACTAACTTTGTGCATTTTAGGCAGTTCCACAGTTCCAGAGTTTCGATCACTGGCGAGGTTTGCGCTGTCCTATGGCCAATTGCTGAATCGTGTACTGAAGATGAGCTTCCAGCGGGAACGGCCCACTCCACCAGAGGCAGATCTCAAGACGCCAGCAGAGTGGATGGCAGTGAAAATTCTCCTGTTTCTGTCATGTTCTCTTGCAGCTAGGTAGTACGAAACCGATAAGGCCGTTGTTCGGCCGTGAGATGTTTGTTCAACAAGGCCATGGGATGCCAAGCAACGTGCCATAGGTGAAGCGGCTTTTCAAGACCATCATCCCCAAGGATTCGCATGCGGAAACTGGTCATGGTTGGACGGGTGTCAATGGAAACCAAGCTCCTGAGTGGTTGAAGTATGCTGAAGTACTCTTGAGTGCCCTGTACCTTCAAGTAGATTGTCAGTAGAAATTCAAATGGAAACCATAGTATTATAATATATATTATATAATATTATATAGTATACTTCAAAATACTTCAAATATGTATTTCTCAGACCGAAACTTTTTGAGAATGTCGCAAGGTTCCCCTTTTTTCGAATGCTGCAACCTGCCAAGGATGGTGCCGCCTTCCCCTCGGGTGACACTATGGCAGGGAGTGTTACAGGCGCCTCTTTGGCCCTGGCTGGCTGCGGAAGTGGCTGGTGGCTCTTAGGGCTCTATGTTTCCTGGGCCTTGAATCAGGAGGCGCTAGGGAAAGATGGCAAACTTCTGGGGCAGGTACAAGCACCATGATCTATGGATATCTATGGATATCGATGGCACTATGACTTCATTGAGGGGTGGAGAAGGTACGCCATCATGCCATGTATATTGCCGTGGTCATGTAGAAAGAGTGGTACAAAAGCAGGACTTTGGAATGTGGGATTCACCCTGGCTGCCATAGTCACCATCCCTAAGTCATCACCATCTTTATGAGTTTTATTATGTTTACCATCCTCAGTCATGGTAGGTTTATGGCAGCCAGGCTTTTCCCACATGTCCATACATTTCCAACATCAGCCATCCGACTTGTCTTCTCGTCGCGTCCCCTTTCACGATCAAAAACGACTCAACTGGGTGATACTGGTCTCAAAATGAAGTACCAGCACCGAAGAAAATAATCTGGTTTATCATTGTAATATATTGATATATATTGTAATAAATGTCTTCCCATGAACATGGAATAAGATGGAGATCTTGCTTCGCATCCCCCATTTGACACAAAGCCAATTGCTTCTCCCTAAGCTTCCAGTTGTCTCCGGGACGGGCAGTTTCAGTTACTCGTGGGAAAACTCGCCAGACGTTTCCGGAACCAAGCTTTGCTGAGATTGGAGGAACTGTGACGGCGTTGGAACCGTAAGAAAGGACACTGGAAACCTTGGAAACCTTACAATAAGAGTGGAACCACGATAACCCAATTGCCTCTATTTGATTTTACCCTCTGGTAAACTAACATAGCTATGGAAAATCAATGAAAATCACAATTTTCAACGGGTAAATCCACTATAAATGATTCCTTGCAGCTCGCTCTGTCGTACCTTGATTTTGGTCGAGAGCCCAGGTTGGTTTTGGCCGAGTGCGCCTGGGCGATCCAGGAGTTGTTTGGCATATGTTGAAATTGCGAGACACTCCATCCGACAATCCCATATACATATATATATATATAGTCCCATATAGAAAAAGATACAGAGATGCAGATATAGGCATCATGAGATATAGATACAGATACAGGTATAGAATTATATAGATATAGTCATATATATATATATATATATATATGTATATGTGTTAATATTATATTAACATACATTTGGTGTATGTTGATGCTCCAGATAGTTCACCCACTTCACAACGTCTCGACTCGTCTCGACGTCGAGCGAGGTATTTCTTGGCTCATCACTGGCTGGACATCTTGGCGGGCTATGTTGAAGGCTGTGCTGTATCCCTGCTGGCATCCAAGGTGAGCCGTGAGGGCCCGTGCGCGCCCTGTGCGCCGAGTCTGTTGAAGTGATATACGTGATATATGTATCAGTATTATAAGTATAAGATCTATCACAAGTGATATATTATACAAATTGGATATTGGATTTTTAGTGAATTAGTGATCTATCATTATGTATATTGGATGTCATTGAATCACATAATGTATATCTATATATCATGGTATCTAATGGATATCTAATGTATAAGATATAAGATCTATGATATCTAATGGATATCATGAAAAATCACATAAGATAGATCTATCATGAGTGATATATACAATGATATGATTATGTATAAGATCCATCCAATAGATCTTCTCATTGGGGCAATTGTTGTTCTAATTCTATGTAATTGTATCTGAAACGCTAGTTGGTCAATTTGCACCAGTGATATCAAGTGATACATCAATAGATCTATCAATCATTATCCAGAAAGCAATGGTATGGGAATTCATGTGTCACTTTTCAGGTTGTGCTTAGATTTTGTTCAACAACAACATTGCCAGGGACTAATGCATCAGTGTGGAGAGCAGGTGGCTTGTTTTTCAGCTGCCAACTGCAGGTTCGTTCCACTTCTATTCATCACCCGGACAGTTCGGACATTTCCCCAACCTCAGGTGATTCGAATGCACGAATCCTTTGACATGATGCAGATTGGTGGCTTATTGGTGGAAGCGCTTGGAGTCCTGCTTTTTTTAGAAACCTGTGGGGCTGGGTGCGAAAAAAGCCACTGGTGAAATCCCCTTCACTTTGTACTGAAATGTATGTCTGTTGACTTGTTGACGAAAGTCTGTCCCAATTGTTGGCTCAATCCGGCAACGATGCTTTCTTTCGATGGAGATGCTGGAAAACAGCAGGAATTGACGATGTTTGCGGCACTCCTGAGTCACTGAGTTTTTTTTCCACCGAAACCAGGCCTTCCCAAAAAGTTCTGTCAGTGGCACCCGTCGAGGATTCACACTGGCGATGAAGTTAACCAAGAAGATCCACTCTGGACACTCCAAAGCGAGTCACATGCTCCTGCTGGCGCTGGGTGTTGGTCTAATGGCCGTGGCACCAAGCATCTGAAGATCTCTGGCGCTTGACAAAAGTCCCGGATGCTGTGCAGAAAGATGCTGGTTGATGCTGTCAACCAACTTCCATCCCTATCTGGAATGATTGGGGCGGGGTGGCTCGATATCCAAGTTTACAGAGCTGGGTTTTGGGTGATTTCTGCGGCCTGCGGCCCCCCAAGTAGCAATTGGTATGGCACACACTTTTGTGGCCTCAACTCTGATTCTCAAAACTTTATGCACTGACAAATTTAATCAGCAAATCTTCTTTGCATCAGAGTGGTTAGGAAATGCTTGAAAATGATCCAACCATATCCAACCCACATTTTGTTGTTTACATGGCTAATGTTTGTTATGTTTCATCTACCTGTCCATTTTTTGGGCGCTCAATTGCTGGAAGCTGCCAGGAGGAGGAAGAAGATGGTCCCTCTGATGATCGTTTGGAGGCGGGTGGTCGCACAAGTGCCATTTCGTGAAGGCCAGATTTGGAAAACAAGAGACATGAGATACCAAGATTGTATTCGCTTCTGGTACTCGTGTGACTGTCCATATAAATATGTATATGTACACACCATGACCAACAGAGAGAACCGGATACTTACATAAATAATCATAAATATTCACATCCCATCCACATGGTTTGAAGATGTTTGAAGTTTTTGGAACTTAGTAATCAGTTGGTTTTTTCCCAATCGCAGGCCTTAGCCGCCCTGGCAGAACGTGGATTGTTGAACCTGGACGATCTCTCGGAGGAGGAGGCCATGGGCAATGAACGACCTGGGGATACCGTCCCGATCCCGTCCTGAAACGATCCACGTTTCGCCTGGGCCAAGGCGAAACGTTTCTTTAGCGAGTTGAAAGCGGGCGACCTGGGTCGTGCTCTGGGAGCATGGGAGCCCTGGTGCGATGGCCCAGATGGATGATTTTGTTTTGTTTCAGGATTAGAGGGAGCCAGATATCAACTAGTTGAACTAGTTGATGTTGTATTAAGCACCAAATCTCAGCCTCAGGGCTAAAGATCCAACGGGTAAAAGATGACAAATCCACGTAGTTTGGAACGTTACCATCATGTCCAAATGCATAAGTAATCTGCCAAGCCCGTTGTTGCTGCGTTCCAATAGAAGTTTCAATAGATCCAGATACAATAGATGTACAGTATATTTCATGATTACATGCTCTATATATATAGTATATATATATAGAGATTAAGACATTCCATTTATAGACATATATACATATATACATATACAATTATCCTATCTATATATATATATATATGATAGATATAGATGTTGCCTTGCCATGCCTTGCCAACGGGCCGGGATTCATCTCAACGGGCTTAGGTGGCATAAAACTGCTGTGATCGACTTGATGTCACTGGATGACGAGATCGGAGGCACGGGGGACGTCGGTGTCGTAAGTTAGTCAAAGCTGAGAAAAGAAGGGATTAACAAACGATCAGACTGATGTGTATATTACTGTAGATATAGTGTCTAACATATTTGTATATATTTATGTATTTAATTGTAAATTGATATATATATATATGTTAGTGGAGTTCAGAAAGTCACCTGGGTCCCAGGGTTTTGACCGGTTCGCATGTTTTCTGGGACGCCAAATTTTAACCCACATCCAATACCCAAATATACGTAGTCAAATCGCCCGAAAAAAATTTGGTGGTATTTATAGCCGGTGTGTTGAAGCACCAGAATAAAGACTGAACATAGCGATTTCTAGCAGCAACCATACAGGGTGACTGAGACTATCCATAAGTATCCAATCTTTTGGATGATTTCCAAGATTGAAAGTCTCAAGAACCAGCATGCAGACACCTTTCAAATCCGCCAATTCCATGCGCTCTGAATTTTGGTCCCAATGCTTGGTCGCTCTCACATCAATTCCCGGCATTTTAAGACATGTTACATACTCCATCATACTCCGAACTCATGGGGATTTCATGGGATTTAATGAGGTCTGATGGACCAAATTCTCCGAAAACGGATCAACTTGCTGTGTTGAAACCGACGGCTTTGATGTCCGAGGTGATGAGCGACTTCACCAGAATCCACCAGAGCACCTTTGTTCGGGGACTCAATGATCGCAGTGAGATTTGGAAGATTTCCATCTGCAGATGGGAATGATGGATGTGGTATAACATGGTATAACTATGATGGTGAATTTCCCATCAAATAGGCGGAATTTGGCAAAATACGGACTAGTTCAGAGGAAGACCACCAAACAACACTCAGGAGTCTTCAATTTTGACATACGGGGGTTTCCAAAAATGGCTGTACCTTCAAATCATCCATTTTAGATTGGGATTTTCCATTATAAACCATCCATTTGTTGGTATCCCCACTGTAAACCACTATAAACCATCCATTTTGCCATGACATATTGGAATCCGTTGCCTCTTGCTTCGCAGCTGATGGTCGGGAAGTCCGTGCAAGGCTGCAGTGCGAGCGGTGACCGGAAGGCAGCGACCAAAAGTCTGACAGCGGTTTTATCTCCCACAGAAAAATACAGATCAGCTATTGATAGTTTATATATATATATATACATATAATATGTATGTTTATATATAGATATATACATACATAGTATATTATATACATAAAACATATGTTCGCCCCAACCCGGACGTTGCTCCACACCTACAATCGTCATGATCATCATGATCATCATGATCATCATCATCATCATCACCATCATCACATCATCACATCATGATCATCATCACATTAATATTTGCCACCCCCTCTGAACAATATCTTGAGTGGGGTAATGACATCAACTATATCTCCATGAGAGATCAAAATTTGCCACGCCCTATGAACAATAAGTTGACTGGGGTAATCACATCAACTTTATCTTCATGAGGGGTCAAAATTAGCCACCCCCTATGACAATATGTTGGTTGGTGCAATAACATCAACTTTATCTTCATAAGGGATCAAAATGTGCCACCCCCTATGAACAATATGTTGATTGGAGTAATATAACATCAACTTTTTCTTCATAGCCACCTGAAGTCAGACGCGGCCCAACGTCAGAGTTGCAGCGAACATGTTATACATACAATATATATATATATATATTATATATATACAATGTATATATATATACACATACATATATATATATATACATACATACAAATGTATATACTATGTATATACAATATATATATATACAATATATATATATACAATGTGTATATATACAATGTACATATATATATACTATGTGTATATAAATATATAGATATATATATATATATATACATACAATATGTATTTACATATATACAATTATCTTTAATGTATATACAATATACATACATACATACACTACATTACATTACATTACATTGGGTTAGATTAGATTACATTACATTACAATACATACATACATAAATACATACATACACACATATACATACATACATACATACATACATACATACATACATACATACATACATACATACATACAATTATATCTATATACATGTATACACAGTATATGTATTTGTATTTGCACAAAATGTATAGTGCATTTTTACATATAACATATTCAATATATACAAGCATTATAACTGTACATATATATATATATATATGTGTTGACATGTAGGATCACTAATCCCTTTCCCCAGTCATATATTACACACACCCCAGAGACCATGGTTTAGTAGGGGGACGAATCACATGTTTATAAACCGTGGCAGGAGGGAGTCCACTTGGCATGTTGGCTTAGCTGATTTGTAAAAAGAGGCGTTCGCAGCTTTACTGGGATTTACTGGGATTTCCCCCCAATTCCATAATTATCTATACCGACCGGCGAAAAGATCGAAATTCTATCTTGTGATTATTTTAATTTCAGAATATTCTATCTTGTGATTATTTTAATTTCAGAATATTCTATCTTGTGGGTGCGAGACCCTGTGTTTGTTTATTTTCTATCTTGTCCCGACTAAGAGTACAATATTCTATCTTTTAGCCGGTCACTATAGATATATTTGGGACCAGAGAATGAGGCTGTTTCATATGAGGGAGATGTGCCATCCTATTGCGGATGATGGTTTTTCCTAGATATCACTAGGAAAAACCCATGATATTTGGTGAAACCCCAAAATGTTGATGCTGAAACCTCCATATTTCTGTCGCATTTTTTGATCCCCAAAATCCCCAAAATCACCTACGCCAGGCTCATCCTTCCGTGGTCTTTACCCTTCTAGAGGCTCCAGTGGATGGCCGATCCACGTGCTTATTGCTTGGGTTTTCACTGCTCATGTCATGAATGTTGTGATGTTTGCGGGTCGTTTGTTTTCAGGAAAAATAGATGAAACTTAACCAAAGTCAAAAAAAACGAAACCTAAGTGTCATGGTGTGGGCAAATGGGAACTACTGTAAGTATTCGAGGTTGCCTGCAAGGAACCATGAAATCTGGAAAACAAAAGTCATGGAAAGAAGCACCTCCCTGAAGAAAGCCACCCAAAAATGGTTGCTATCAAAGGTTCCGGCACATGACTTTGGAGCCAAGCAGTTGACGACAATATATATACTAATATATATATACATATATTATAATTATATATATGTATACTATATCAAGTGAAGTCTTCAAAGTGATTCAGACTTCACCCCATTTGAGAACATCATAATAAGGTGCAATAAGCAAATGTACGGCAATGACCATGACCAAACTGAGAGATTTTGAGAGGTCAGCGAGTCAGCCCAGGCACTCTATGCCTATGTACATACCCTGCGTAGCTTCAACGGCGACTGGTCATGGGATCCTCTTGAAGCAGCTGCCCACATGTTTCACCTTGGCCGCAGCATTTGGGTACGCCGGGTGGCTGGGACTTGGTAGACTTGGTAGATGTGGTAGACATGGTAGACTTGGTAGACCCAGAATCGCTGCATATTTCATGGATCGAAAACACAAAGGAATGAGATCGTTTCAGGATAGAATTGGTGTTTGAAAAAAGCCGCCTCGCCAGGGACGACAGGTCTACGACTCAGTCACTGAAGCCCTACAAGCTCCACAAAGCGTGGCTTGGAGCCTCAGGGTGTGGCGAAAGTCTGGAAAATCATGGGCAAACCCATGGGAAAAGCATGGAAAAAAACACAAAAATCATGAGAAAATAGCATGTCTCCGCTTTTGGACCGCGGGTTATAAAAGTAGTCAGATTCACCCAGCATAAGTCGCATACATCTCTTTGGACTTTGTTTTGGCACATGTACCATCAGCATGTTGGTTACTGGATGGCTTAACCGGCTTCACCACATTTTGTTTGCACAAAAATGGCCTACAATTAAAAAAAGAAACAATGGGTGTTGATCATTGGTTTCCAATGAAAATAGATGAAAATTGCATTTTTTTGCCTTCTTTTGCACTTTTAGCTTTGTGTTTTTATGTCTTTTAAAGGGAAACTACTCCCATTGTTTCACAGAAGCGATGTCTGCACAGAATGTGCCAAGGCCTGCAAGTTGCCGGGCGGAGGTTTTGGAGCTGATTTTGTGTCTCGGTGCCCATTTTGGAATCTGAATTCTTTGGGAGAATCTGGCAGGAAAAAAATGACCAATCAGCATGACAAATTTGGATAGTTCATCTATATTCAGTGTGATTTATGGATAGTTCATCGATATTCAGCGTGATTTTCATTTCATGAGTGATGCGTGATTTTCACCCGTGTGTGATTCTCAGGAAAAGTGAACAATAGTCAATAGTTGTTTATGACTTAGGACTTTTAGCGTAAGCTTTTGATGCGATGGATTCTATTTCACTTGGCAGACGTGGGAGATCATTATCTTTTCTGTCTCCTGGGTAATCTATCCTTGGAGGGTTTGTCTGAAAATAGGGTAGCCGCTTGATGTTGATCGATATTAGTTTACCATCCTTTTCCCTATTCATCTATTCTATACTACTAGTTCTAGATAGTTCTAGTAGTTCATGGCCATAATTCGGAGGTTATAATAGCCATGTTACGAGAACGAGCCATGTGAAGACGCGCAGAAACCGATTTCCCTCCAAAAAGATGGATCGGAGATGGATCGGTGGCTAAGGATAGACATTGTTTGGCAGATGTGGCAACCATCCTGAGAAGAGGGGTGGGATCATGTGTTCGGGCCTCAATTTGAGTGGCTGAGAAGAGGGGGTTCTT
>Ga0126342_10007868_pt1 | contig 19064 bp, 9 predicted proteins | sample Cyp1metagenome_FD_92528 | JGI IMG/M metagenome (GOLD analysis project Ga0126342, IMG submission 92528) | Coral microbial communities from Lord Howe Island, Old Settlement Bay, Australia - Cyphastrea 1 metagenome | ecosystem: Host-associated > Invertebrates > Cnidaria > Coral ... | reverse complement strand
AATATATATCATGTATAAAATATATATATATATATATAATATATATATATCAAATATATAATATATAATATTTAAATATATATATATATATATTTGATATATAATATAATATTATATATATATTTAATATATAATAAATATAATATAATATATATATAATATATATTATTTAATATACAATACATTTAATTCCCAATATTTTTGGCATACAATATTTTTTTAAAACAAAATAATATACACAATCTATATATATATTTATATTATATTATTTTATTAAGATAACATACCTAATATACATGTATATAGTGCCTCCTCCTTTCACACATACTGGGATCTCTTTACAGTTACCAGGTACTATGACAGCCGAAATCGCACAGACCCATTTTGGGTTAGACCGCTGCTGACCCGCATTCGAGCCCTGGAGACAGCCTTGGTTCATGGACGTCCACTACAACTGCCTCCAGTTGCCCCACCACTCGCTTCCTGGCAGACTTTGGTCACCTCTTGAGAGTGTCCGTGAACAAGGAGTCGGTCATGAATTCCGAACGGGATCTGTCATGGGGACTTGCCAACCAAGAAAGGAGATTTAATGGGATATTCATAGGCATATTAATAGATTAATTGGGATATTAATAGGGATACAGTATATAGTTCACCAGCTTCATGTTCTATCCGGGTTTATTTGAAAATTACTGCCCCCCGTAACATCCAGTGGTTTAAAAACTAATTTTCCCTCCTGTTAAAATTGCCATGACTAAAGTGGGGTCAATCTCCTATTTTCAGACACATCCATTCATATTCCATATTGTGTTAACATCCATTATAACCCATTGTATACCATGAGAATACATTATAGCTTGGTTAGATATACAATTGATATTCATGATATCCATATTTATATCCCATTATATCCCATATTTGTAGCCAATCTTCCCGATATGGGATACAAATATCCCAGAAATTATATAAATTATGGCCAATCTTCCCAATATGGGATATAAATATCCCAGAAATTATATAAATTATGGCCAATCTTCCCAATATGGGATATAAATATCCCAGAAATTATAGCCAATCTTCCCCATATGGGATATAAATATCTCATGAATTATAGTCGATCTTCCCAATTTTTTGGGATCGTTCAACGCCATTCAACCTCGATGACCTGAGGATTGGACCAGCTGTATCTGGGATTCTTCTTTCCCTACGGCCTCTTCAAGGCTGGAGAGACAAAATACGTGTAGCTAGACCTTCAAAATATGATTGCATATATAATTATATATATATATTTAATACACATTATATTCTATGCTATATTTTATGTTTTGTTATTTTACTCTATTTTACTATATATTTACATCTATCTATCTATATATATACAAATTAGAATGTTGCATTTTGCCGAACACGCAGTTAAGATTATTGACATGTATATCCACGGAAACCCTGTACTTCGAGTCATGAGTGAATCTTGGCTGCACATCACCTTTGTCCTGGTTTAGTGTCCTTGTGATTGTCGCGTCGACATACAATTATTATTGTTCAATTCATGTTGACAGAAGCTACATTTTGATACATTTTGTACATTTATTGTGATATATATATATATATGTATGTATGTAGTTATTGTGTGTTTTTGCCCAACCCAACTCCTGCAACAATCCTTTTTTCAAAACCCACCTGTTACCTGCTGGAGTACAAGCTTGAAATCACTGAGTAACTACTGGCATGTGCATCCTACGGATTCTGGTCGGTGAGTATCTTACAGACTTATTTGTGTTTTTTGTACAACTTGGTCAGTTCACTTTGTAGTTTGACAAATTCCTCGTTCTTAGTCCGAACTGTACATAGGAACTTAGTAACATCGTAACATCTAAATGTATAACATACCACTACGGTTCTACAATAATGTACCTTGTGGTTGTACAATATTCCATCATTCGATATTATTTGTATATTGTATATATATATATATACACTCATTTTTTGTATTTTGTGGGTATAACGTACCACCCATTATTTGTATCACCCACTATTGTCGTATCACCCCATTTTCTTTGATGCAACCAGCCCTCCGTGCCAGTTGCTGACCCTGGGTGGCCTTGGCGTTTGGTGGGTCTACGATTTAGTGCGAGACCTCAGAAGCTAATCTTCCTGAAGACCCACAACGAATGAAGAGATCTACCAAATTATTTATACAGAATTCGCAAATACTGAGCAAATAACAAAAATATCTTATGTGCTAAATCTCTACAGAATAAACAACTCATTATTTTCTACGAATAAGAAGTATGCATTGCATTTATGAAGAAATCTACTACATGGGGATGGTTTATAGACGTTTATCGACTTCAGGAGAGTAATACTACAGTAAACCTCAGATGAAAACAACATACAATATCTGGTTGGTGGTTTGGAACATTTTTTGTTGGGATGATGATCCAATCTGACTTTCATATTTTTCAGGGGGGTTAAAACCACCAATTAGACATAGTAAACCCAATGATAAGCCTACCATTCGGGGATGGTTGGAAGTTGGAAATGCACAGACAAAGCTATGCTGATGACTTCGGGATGGTAAACATGACATTGGGTGAATCCCGCATTGCTCGACGGCTGGCAGGGGGAGTCTATCCTGTTGTCGAAAATTAACGTGGTTCTTAGTTTCAAGGTTCGCTTGCACTCGTTCATGCTCCGATGAAACACAAACCGAGAAAGCTTTGAACTAGGTAAGTTTCAACGCAATGGTATGATATTGTACACCACAACCGGCACGCCCAAAACCTGGCATTTAATGCGAGTGCACTGAATGTGGGTATCCCTCAAATTAAGCACATCCCAAAATGCATGAGTTCTCCAGAAATGTTTCTTTCGGACAATTGAGAACCCTTATTAGTTGATGATTCTAGGGGTTATACTACCCAAATCCACTCGATATATTGGAGACGGTCATAATCCATGAAATTGGAATCCTGTTCTAAACCAACCAGTACAAGGGGATGACACAAAATTTCCGTCTTACCCCTGCAAACTGACACGAATGTGCCCATCTCCCATGTATTGTTGTGGTTAGTTATATCCTTTTGTATCAACCTATACAACGCAAGCGTTTGACAACCCCATGTTTGAGGACAAACCATGGGGGACTGCGTATGTTTTAAGGATATTTTGACTTTTGGTGTCGAAACCATACAGAAATCTCTTTATATTTGGACTATAATACATTTGGTTCAACCCCTGTTTAGTATTGTTTAGTTTTTTTTTTTGCTGAGTTTATTACTAAATGTTTGCCATAACATGCCATAACTAGTGTAGAACAACATTTGTTTTTAGCACAACAACGGTTCTTCGCCATCACTGGGGTTTTTCTAAATCCATCCCCGTTGTTCTCCATGGATTTTCTGCTCGACCGGCTCGATGAATCCAATGTCCCCAATATTGACTTAGCATGGCTTACCCTCTGGTAATTTAACATAGCTATTGAAAATGGCCATTTATAGTAGATTTACCCATTAAAAATGGTGATTTTCCATAGTTATGTAAACGTTTATCAGAGGGTAAGTCAATATTTGCTCATGATTTTGGGGGACGCACCATTTCCCATATGCAACCCATGGTGCTGGTATATTTACCTACAGTTGGGTGATTTTGGTGGTAAATGTTGGTAAATATACCATGGGAGCATCTGGGGAAAAAAAGGCAAACATATAGATCTATGAAGCTTTGTAAATCAAAGATGGCACTGGAAAATCATGGAGTCTCATGGATTTTGCCAGCGATTTGAAGGCCGTGTGTGATGAAACCGCAGGATTAATTATCATTAACCCCCCTATCTGCAGATGATGTTCCCGTGATAGTTTCCCATGAAAAAATCCTATTGACCCACTATTTACTGATGGAAACGTGATTTACTGTTGAAAAGAGTGGGTCAATAATTAGATGCTGGGAAATGTTTGACAGTTTGACCAATAGTTTGGAAACATTTGCTGATTGACCCTACTATTACATACTATTACGGGATGGAAAAGATCTTGGTTCGTTGATTTGTTTTCATCCCATAAACTGCTGTCGTTGATTTGTTTTCATCCCATAAACTGCTGGTTTTCACAAAGGGATGACTCTCCACTTTGACTCCTATTGGGATCGAAGAAAAACCCGAAAGCTTCAGAATTGCTGTCCGTATCTCATCTGATCTCCGGAAAAAAAAACACATGAGTTTCAATGATGGGGATACAACTATGATTTATATAGAATATATATATATGTATATATATATATATGTATGGATAGATATAATACAACATATATATATATACAATATATTGTAATATTGAAACTGTTTCAACATGTTTCAACCAGCGTTTTTTGAGCTAAGCCATCCGCTCACCCGTCTCGACATTAGGTTCGCATCGGCTCCAGCCCCGTGGGCACAGCTGCCAGCTTCAAGGCCGCAAAAGATTGGAAGGGTCGAAGAAACACGGCTATTTTAGTGTGATTTTATAAACTTCCATGTTCAATAGGTACATCATCTATTTCTATGGGTCATTTTCCATAGCTAGTGAATTACCCTCTGGTAAACGTTTACATAACTATGGAAAATCACCATTTTCAACGGGTAAATCTACTATAAATGGGCCATTTTCAATAGCTATGTGGCTGTTTACCAGAGGGTATTGTATATCGTAACTGGTTGGTGGTTTCAAACATGATTTTTATTGTCCATACCATATGGGACAATCCTTCCCACTGACTCATATCTTTCAAGATGGTTAAAACCACCAACCAGTTATGAAACGTGATCAACGTGACCGCCACAGGTGATGAACAACGTGCCTCATTGGGCCTTTGTCAAGCTGCCATGGTTGTAATGACATATGGGGAAATGTTATGTATAATATTTTATATACAATATATAATACATGATATATATATATATATATAATACATCATAAATATATAATACATATATATATATATATAGAATACATCATATATATATAATACATTTATATATATAATACATCATATATTATATTTTATTATTACATTATATTACATTATATTATATTATATTATATTTTATATATTATATAATATATATTATATTATATATATTTTGTATTATGTTTTTTATCCATTTCTTTAGATGTTTAGGTAACTAGAAGGTTTAGGATGTTTCGGGCATCTATTTGCATTTTACATATTATCAGATACCCTAACCATACCAATATGGTAGATAGATATTATAGTTTTACATCTTTTACATGCTTAGCTAGTCTCTATATTTACATCTATTCTCTCATGATTTTCCCATGATCCATGGTTGTTCTATGTTTTTTTTTAATATTTCCATAGTTTTTCCCACGGCTTTCTCCATGATTTTTTCTCATTTTTCCCATGGTCTTCCCATAGTTCGCTGTTGATTTCCGCAGCCAGGTGCTTTCTGCCACCGCCCTCTTCGTGGCGTTGGCCTTTGTCTACAGCGTGACTGCGATGAACGGTGCTGGAAAAGCTCGTTATAGTTATCCCAAGTGATCTGCAGTTGTAACTAGCATCAACTATAGCTTGGGATTACAGTTGTGTCCTTTTTGTTTTTGGGGAATATAGATGATTATAGTGGTTTCAAGCATGACATGGTGAACTAACTGATCATGATGACTAATGAATTTGTTGGGACTTATATTAGCCAATTTATTGGGGATTATGATAACCCATAGAAACGGGAAACTTATCAACCAACTAGTATTTCATGAGATGGGATAGTGGTATTTTTGATGGCTCAACTGGGTCAAGCAAGATCAAGAGGTTGTTAACTTAATCATCATCCCACTGTAGTTGATGGTAGTTATAATTGAGTTATAGTTCATTGGGAGTATGATTATTTTCGTCACCTTTGATATATCTATATTATATTAGTGCCATTTGATATTGGGTATTTGGATTTGACCCATAGACATGGTGGTTGTTCATGGGATATTGATGGGGATACAATGGAAATGAAACCAACTGCAATCAGAAAGTTGGATTGTATACCCAGTGGCGCATGGGATTCCTATCAATCCATTTCCATTTCGGGATTTGCATGAAGCCATTAAATGTTTGGATTCCCATCTACAGGTATCAATATCATTATAAATATGAATTAGCACGCTAAATTATAGTGATTTAAGTTTTTTTTTTAATGATGATATGATATATGCGATTTTTACAAACGGTTTTTCTCCTGGAAATTTGCACTTCGGGGGAGTGTCTTCGAATCAAGGCTAATCATAGATACTGACCCCAAACACAATCAGGTGCTGGGCCCATTTTCCCACCTATTTTGGGAAATCTCATTCTCATGATGGATCAGTTTTATACACGTTCTCACCCTGAAAAAATGGGGCTGTATACCAACCTTTTCAGAATCGATTCTTCTCCTTGGGGTGGGGGCAGAATCTAAGATTTTTCTATGTGGCACCAACTTATATCAACCCCCAAAAAATGAATAAAAATGGAACATCCCAACTTTAGCACTAAAAGATCAGACTTGGTTTTGACGTGTCCTGGCTATTGGGGGGCCGCCTTAGGCGGCCCCATAAGGCGGCCCCGCTGCGAGCTCCGCTCCGCTAAGGCCTGGTCGATCCAACGGCACCGAGTGCAGAAGCAGCGCGAGGTGAGGATTGGGACAATTGCCCTTTGGCTATTTGTTACATAGCCATGGGAAATAGCCCATAGAAATAGAGGTTTTAAGATGATTACCCTCTTGTTGGGGTTTTAAGATGATTACCCTCTGGTAAACATACAAAAAACTATGGAAAGATCCACCATGCTATTAATGGGTAAATCCACTATTTCAATGGGCTATTTTCAATATAGCTATGTAATCGTTTACCAGAGGGTATCCCCAAATGTGTTTCTATGTACCCTCTGGTTATTTAACATAGCCATGGGAAATAGCCCATTTATAGAGGTTTACCTATTAAATATGGTGATTTTCCATGGCTATGTTAGATAACCAGATGGTATCCCCAGCCATGGTCGAACTCATCGGGTTTAGGATATATTTTAACAGCAGTTTGTAGCAGATTACTATTATTGGTTTTACCAACAAAACTCAGCAAGTGTCAAAACTTGGGTTCGCGCGCGGATTTCTCCACCCTAAATTCGCGCGCGAACCTAAACATAATTTAAATTAAACATGTTTTTGCAAGGTAACCCACTGAGTAAGTGTGGATGATGATTGGAACAACTATGGTATGATTGGACAAATATACGGGACGATGATTACCGATATCGGAAAAATGGCTGGCAGCCGGGGAACCCGATTTTGAGACAGACCGCCACACGGAAGGTCACGGAAGGTCACGGCAGGGGATGATTTGGCTATGGCTTTTAAGAATGTCACACATTGATAAATCATGGCTGGTCATATCATCGTAGAGGTTATGACAGAGTTTTTTAATACCTGATTGGTGGTTTGAACCATTTGTTATTTTTCCATATATTGGGAGACTACTATTTTTCAGAGGGGTTGAAACCACCAACCAGATACTTTTGTTTTTGAAGCAATGTTGGACTCAGCATTCCATGAGCTGGGAATCCTTTTTTCAGCAGCCACTTATTGGAATTGTACCCGGCATTGGAGGTTTAGCAATCGTAGCACCCGCCAAAGACCTGGGATGGCTGAGACAGCGATTCTTTATTTTCCCGATGGGAAGTCCATCAGACATGGGGTAAGTACCAGGAATATGTGTTATTTTCTTCAGGGACCCTCTGCAAATCTAGACATACCTAGCACTTGAATTGAATTAGCATACAGCAGACACAAATATGATCAAATATGGATGTGGATGATGTATCTTGATGTATGGTGAATAAGCAGCGGAGGGAGCTTAGTAAGTGGTAGAATGCCATCTTTTTGATCGAAAAGCCATGCCCCAAGTCTTACAGACGAAAAAGGAGGATAGAAAAGAACACTTTTGTTGCATATTAAGACCAGCCAAATAGCATACATACTAATATACGTACTAAACGTTGCGAAACGAGATTTGGATCCCGGATGGATTTGTTGAAGATGGGGTGCAAAAAGCCATATCTAGTTTCTAGGCTTGCAACTTGTTTTATCATTTTTTATCTATGTTCTTGTGCTTCTGCAGCTACAACTGGAAGAGTTCACCCCTCGGCAACTTTCAAATCTTTCAATGGGGATGAAGCTGTTATTTTATCTTCTGTGAGGTCATGGCCAGAACCTCTTTGAAACTAATCAGCCAATTTTCTGAGGCTTTTATATATATATATGTAATTGCTGCAAACAAATCATCAACTGCCCAGAACCAAAACCAAAACCCGCAATTCATAAATCCTTCAAATGGCTGTGTCTATAAATGGCAAAACCCTATTCCATCCATTTGTTCATCATCATTTTCCCTGTCAAATAGCCAACTATACCCCATTACCCTTTACAAATAACTTTTTGCATAGGGTATGCCCGGTAGACGCCCGCAGGTGATGATGTTACAAGCAGAGGGTGTCGCCATAGACTCGTGCCTAGTTGGCCATTCGATGTTTGTTTGTCAATGGTGGATAGCCCAGAAAAATAATCATCATATAATACTATATGATCATGGTAAAAAAAAAAAACTATCATTACCATATGACGACTCAATGATGATTATAACCATGATAGGATCTGATAGACCCTAAAAAATAATGGTAATAATGATAACAACCATGGTAATATATGAATCTGGTTAGCATCATATCTGATAATGGGGAGATGAATGTAAAATTGCCATGTTCATCGGGCTGCTGGTTGGCATGAGCTTCCGGCTGGACCTACATCTTTCAGCCACGAGGAGCTCAGCACGTTCCTACCAACCCTTTCAAGATAAGGGACATGACAATTAGGTTTTATAGGGCGATTCCCTGATGTTTTTTTGAGATAAAGCGAAAGCAACAAAAAACACGCAGAATTTCAGGGAGAAGCCCAGGTATTCAAGTCAAATCTGGTCAGGAATGGGTTCCCCCCCTCAGAATTTCATTGTGTTTCAGTGTTTCTTCCTGAAGGCAGGCCTTCCAATGACCATCTCAACATTCAAAAAGCCACCAGTTGGCTCTCACTGGACCACATCATTGGAGATTTCACAACATCTGCTTTCTTAGTTCACACATTTGCTTGAAATGAAGTTGGGGTAATACTGGTATACCCCCAAAACGGCCAAGTTTCATAGGGAAAATATGGAAAAATCATCTGATAGTCATGATAGTCCTTTGAAAAAACATTTCATAGGGAAGATCATGATAGAAACACATCCCAGACTCTCAAAAGTTCAAGCAGCTGAGGCAGCGACGCTTTTCTGGCCGGGGCAACTCAGTTCTGGCCCGTGCCAATATCTAAGATATTTAAGAGCCTGAAAAGCACCAGATGTTGGTTAGGTTTGGAGAAGAAACCATACCAGTATCTTATTTTCGGATACTGTACACACGGCTTTCAGTGGCCAAGTTTGTACGTTTTTGGATCTCCGTGTTGTCACAAGTTTGAAACAAAATGAGCCTCTAGGATGCATCATTTTGAGTTCGTAAGATATGATTAATTAGGTGATAGATGTCAAAAAACAACAAGCTTCTTGAAGTTGATCTCATCCAAGCGTCTCGTTGTTTTCCTAGTGAAACCCCCTTGATGCGAAGATGATAAGATGCGTCTATGATCTTTGGATGTGATGATTTGTTTGCAGAACTTTGCATTACCCTCTGGTAAATTAACATAGACCCTGGCAGTCATCGGGGTTGGTTCATACTAGTTTCCATTAAAAATTGGTGAATTTCCATTAAAACTGTGCATTAAAAGTTACAGAAGCAAGTGTTTACCCTCTGGTAATTTAACATAGCTATGGAAAATGGCCATAGAAATAGTGGATTTTCCTTTTAAAAACGGTGGATCTTTCCATAGTTTTTTGTATGTTTAGCAGAGGGTACATCCATCCATGGCTGTCATAGCTATCGAAATCGACCGGAAAAAAGGAGGTCAAGGATCGCTTTTGGATTCAACCAATTTTGGGTGACCAATAGGTGGCGAAAAAGCCCCGGTTGACTTTGGATATAAAATAGCTGGGGTCGCCAATCTACTTGGGGGTATATATATATAACTTAATTATACATATAACTATGTATATAATTATACATACATACAGTAATAATAACAATAAGAATAATAAAAATAAAAATAATAGAACAAAATAATAATAATACTAATAATAAATATACATATTCATATGATGCTATAAAATGTTATACAACCGCTAATAAGTGGTTAACCAACGTTACAGGGGCCACGCATAGCCCCCAACTTCGACTACCTGCAGGATATGGCTCCACACTGAGTTGAGCAGCGTGGCGCGGCCCTGCGTAGCTGTGGCATATTGGGATAGAACCAACATTTGATGGAGATATAGGAATATTATGGGGATATAAATGTATATATTATATATATATATATGATTATATATAGATATAATTGTATGTGATGGATTTTTTCAAACCAACAATGCGAAAAATGGGGTCTGTTAGTCATTCAGCTGCATTTCCCACAACAGATTGAATTGTCAGAAAGCAAGAGCATGATATGTTTGAGGTACCACCAGTCTCAAGCCGCTCCTGGCGCCGCTAAAACGCGCCGAGAAAAGATCCGTTGCTTGGTGCATCCCTGGCCAATGCCGGTCCTTTGATTCCCATCTGGCGGCAATGGTTTGAGATCATGATGCGGTTGAGATATCTACAACTGGATTTCCGGCAAAAAAAAAAACAGACCATGACCAACTAGCTTGCTTCAATCGAACCAGAATAGGGGTTGAAATCGTTGCTGAAACAGGTTAAACACCATGAGACAGGTTATGGATACTGTGTAGATAAATTGCTTGAAACGGCGTGTGTCTAGTTAAAAAGTTGTGGCCCTTAACAGTTATAAATGGGACTATGATTTATTTTATCTCCTTTACTCAAGGTTACATATCATTATAAGCCAGTTGTAAGTAAGTTCTATAAGTGCAGGTAGAATGGTTTTGACATGTTTTCACATTTAGAATGTGAGATTCGGCGATGGTACGATGATGATTTCTTCGGATTTGGGCCTATCATTTGGCCCAAGAAAGCAGATGTCATGAGAAGGGCTTAAGAAAAAACTCACCTGATATATGACATGGCCACATAGTTTTCATGTGGGCAACAACCTGGCCTCACAATAAGGTAGGAACCTTCATATAGTTGGACAGGACCCCATTAGTTTGATACACTCCGATACTCCAACAATTGAATCAGATCATGTCCCACCTCTGGAGAACTCAGCGCATGGCAGGCATCATACATTGATCAAACGCTGTCCATTGATGTTAGTTGCATCACATGGCCATCACCCAAGGAATCCCAAGACCATGGCAATGTTTTCTACTCCCCGCCCCATTGGGCCTGTCGCGAAAACCAATCATCCGTCAGTTGATGTCAGTTGCCGCATGCTGCTTATCCCAATGAGCCGATCTGACTATGTGCTGGCTGGACTGAATCTATGTATATATACTGTATATGTATAATATGTACATATATATATATATATGTTGTTTCAGATTTGAAGTTGAGACAAGGTTCATCTACCTAGAATCTATAGAAGCATCGAAATCAAGCAAAAGTCGAGCAGCCAAGTTTAACAGCCGGCCATTTGCAATATTTTGCAATATGCTCCAAGGTGCGATTTGCAATATGTACCAACATTTACCCCCCCAACAAAACACCCAAACACCCAAAATCATCACTGGTTGGTGGTTTGGAACATTTTTTATGACTTTCCATATATTGGGAATAGTAACCCCAGCTGATTCATAACTTCCAGAGGGGTTAGCAGCAACCACCAAGCAGATCAGTTGATTTACCAAGCATTAAGGACCAACTCTCTGGACCCATCTGGACCATTGTTTTTCATCCAAGCTGCCTCCAAGCTGCATGGATTCTTGATGGCATCCGCCGACGTGACTTGTCAAGAAACTGCCACGAACGCGGGCCTTTCGGCCGGGCCAGCTGGGTCCAAGGCGGTGAAATGATGTATGTCCAAGGCATACAACATGTTTTTACATGTTTTTACTGGTTTGTGATTTCAAAGACTTTCTATGTTCAACCATCTTTAGGATGATCCCATGATCCGTCACATTGTGTCACGGGGCTTGAAACCACCAGATTGTAATGTTGATGAGAAGCCGCATGAGTAGCAAACTGTGGTGAAAAAGAGGTATCCTATCTTCAGATGTTGTTGAATGATGTTCAATGCACGAATTCGAGGACGAAGAACTAGCTAATTAATGCTAATAATTCATTTCTTCAGGCTCCCTGACGCGTGATCTCCTGCAGTGCGAGCACGTATCCAAAGGTCAAAACCACGAAAAAATGCAGAATTCGGGGTCAAAATTCACCCAAGAAATGTGGAGATCAACATTCCCGAATGGATTCTGTTGTATACTTTGTTCTTGATGTTTGCAGCCCAAGAGGATTCGAATGCATTTGGTGATATTTGGTAGACATACTGTGGATGGAAGAAATCCTGCACCACCTTGGATGGTTGAAACCCTAAAAATGATGGGATAAACCACCTGTCAACTGGTGCAGGATTTCTTCCATCCACCGTAGTATCCACATCTAAACATGTGTGTTGCTTCCAAACCGACAACAGGATTGGGACTCTGGTTGGTGTTTTGGAAAATGTTGTTTGTTCCATTTCATATATGGGAATGTCATCATCCCAACTGACTTTCACTCCATCATTTTTCAGAGGGGTAGGGCTCAACCACCAACCAGAAACCATGTTTTTTTTTACAAAAAAAAACAACATATTAAATAGTCAAGGTTAGTGAATTATCACCATTTGTACTATCCTGTCAGGTATTGTATATAAACCATTTACAAACCATGATCCTGCTAGGTTGGTTAATTACCATCAACCCTGTATATATAAACGGCTTGTTGTTCAAATCCCCATCTGACGCTTGCAGCTGGGAGTAGACCTGGTGAGGTGGGTGATGGGGATGGAGCCAATGCAGGCGAAGCCTCTGGATGTGCTGGGAGCTTCAGAGACAAAAATGTGGATGTTATCTACATTCTGTATACTCGCGATATGATATATTGATATATTGACATATTGATATATTGACATATTGATATATTGATTTATTGATACTATATACATATAATATGAAATGATATATTGATAATATATACATGATGTTGCGTGGATTTGCGTCAGATTTGTTGAGACATCTGTGGGTTATGTGTCCAATGTGCCAGGCAGTGAACCTGAGCTGGAGCCGGCTTGGGCCACAGTCACTGGATGAATCAAAGGGTGTGACTTTGGTAAATCGAATGTTATTCAATCTATATTCAATGTGTATTCAATCTATATTCAATGTATATTCAATGTGTATATTCAATGTTATTCTATATCAATATATATATATAGATACTTGACGAGTTTAAAAAGTCAATCACGTCACTCCGAGGTGTGAAACTTATGGCATCAATTGAATGGCGTTGTGTCAATGGAACATTCCCCAAGTGTTTGCATTTCTCTTTGTGCTGGAAAGAAATAGTGATCATTAGTGAATAATTAGCCTCCAGTAAACTAACAGTTTGCTATGGACAATGACCCATAGAAATCGATTGATTTTTCCATTAAAATGGTGGATCTTTCCATAGCTATGTTAGTTTACCAACCGGTGCTCCATATGCTGAATGTTCCTCAGGTGGACAAAGCAGAGTTGGGGTTCCCCAGCAGTTTCCGACAACTTAACCATGGTTTGGCCCGGTGCGTTTCGTTTCTGGGTTTAACCAAGAAAAACGGAGTGGTTTAAGCATCGAGGCAAAGATGTTTCTTGGGTGGCACCACTTGGTAGTTGGCTGTTGGCTTTTGCTTCTCCATCGATTCAGTGCTGGCACAAGGTCTGGTGTATCCTCTGGAAGATAAAGATGACTTCAGCCAGATGAATGAAGATGCGATAGGCATGATTTCATCAATAGCACCCCAAAAATATGAAAGGGTCGGAACCTGGAGACTGTGGTTCGGACATATTTTCCAACTTGAATCCAGCAATGACATTTCGATCCTTTTTGTAACCATGCCCAAGTCAGGTGACCCCTCCGATGATTCAGATTCACTTGTAAGGTGGCTAAACCCCAACTAGAATAACTAGAAGTTGGAAACTGGAAACTCCAGAAAAATACTTTTTTCCAGGAGTTTTTTCCCCAGGTTTTACTATGGTTTTACCGGGTTTTCCCAGTTAACCGAGGGAAGCCGCCACCCCCAGTTCTTCCAGATTCGGCGCCTTGCTGGGATCTGCCGGGGTGCTTAGTCTGGAAAATCATGGGATATATGGGATTTAAAGTGGCTTACCCCCTGGGAACTATATGGGAAAATCATGGGATTTTTAGTGGGATATACCACTTTAAGCCACTTTAAAGTGATCGATCATGGGATGTGAATGGGATGTACCCTATGGTAAATTAACAGTTGGACCCGGATTTTATGACCAATTTTTAGTGGAAACTAATCTGAAGCAACCACTATCTGGCAGGGTCTATGTTAATTTACTGGAGGGTATCTGATTTTAATAGGTACATCATCTATTTCTATGGGTTATTTTCCATAGCTCAATGGGAATGACTCAGGATCCAATACATGGAGGTACGTAAATGTACCATATTTCTGGCCATATTTTATGGGGATGTTCCCTTAAATTAAGGCCTAAAAAATAGGCCTTATATATGGTAGGTACCTCCAATTTAGGATCCTGAAAATCCCATTGATCTGGCTAGTGAATTACCCTCTGGTAAACGCTTACATAACTATGGAAAGATCCACCATTTTCAATGGGTAAATCCACTATAAATGGGCCATGTTCAATAGCTATGTGGCTGTTTACCAGAGGGTATTGTATATCGTAACTGGTTGGTGGTTTCAAATAGTGTTTATTGTCCATTTCATATATGGGATGTAATCCTTCCCATTGACTAATATTTTTCAAGATGGTTAAAACCACCAACCAGTACTGTATATTGTAATCTTGGTTTCTCTAATTTCAGTAGGGAAGCATTTCATTATTTACCAAAAAGCATAACTGGAGCGGCCCTTCCGTGGACATGCCTTTCTTGGGGTTGTTGCCTTGCATCCAGGTGATGCAGTGATGCCATGGGGATATCATGGGGACATGCAATGTGGGGCCCCCAAACGATGGGTAAATGCGTGACCATAACTCCAATATCCATGGTTTTTGAATGTCTATGAATGTTTATGATACAGGATACAACTATAGATATTGGGGGTTATAGCCAAATTTATAATTGGTAGGGACATGTAGGGACCACATTTTGGTGATGGAATATGATGGAATGCAATATAATGCAAGGTGGTGCCTCCCAAACGTGTTTTCTTTGTTGGTTTCTGTTGCCTGATCTAATCTGATTGTCATAAACCCTAGTGACATGACATCAGATAAGTACTGTACATTACATAATCTCACTAACATTTCTGTTGCCTCATCTAATCTGACTATCAGAATATGTTTTGATGATAAGATATCAATTCTGGTGATGTTAGTGAACTAGACACCAACTTAGCCAACGGACTGGGGCATCATCTTGTAGGTGTCATGTAATTGGTCAGTAACTGGATATGGGCGCCGGCAATGCCCAACATAGCCCGGATCTGAAAACGGCTATTCAGGAGTCCGAAGAACATTTAAGTAACATATTTATTGGATCCGAAGAATGGGATATTTGATGATGGTCACAATGATGGTCCAGTCATCCTAATCATTCATCTACTTTCGATTGTCGATCATTGAGTCAATGGAGTCCATGGATGCAGCTATACGTCGACTCCGGCTTCTATGTGGATAGGAAAAACACCTAAACAACAAAACCTCTTGACATTCGACTTTCGAACATATTAGATAAAGTTAGATAATATATGTACATGTTTTTTTTTAAAGACCACATATTTGTTTGCGGAGATGATCATCATTGATCATCCATCTAAACCAGGCCTCGTCCTTGAAGAAAAAGGCCTCGCCGTTCCTCAGCAAGGCCAAGCAGGTGCGGCGCCAAGAGGGGATCTCCGGAATCATCGGATCACGGATCAGCGCGCCACAATGGGGCCATGGATTTCATCCTCATCAGTTTAATAGGTCCTGGCGCTATCTATTTTTATGGGAATTTCAGGATCCTAAAATGGAGCTGCTGTACTTGTTATGGGAATTTCAGGATCCAATACATGGAGGTACGTAAACGTACCATATTTCTGGCCATATGTTGGGGGGATATTCCCTGAAATTAAGGCCTAAAAAATAGGCCTTATATATGGTAGGTCCATGCTACCCTCTGGTTATGACTAACATAGCCATGGTATAGATGGCCCATAGAAATAGATGATTTTCCCAGCTAGAAACCTCCATTTATTTTGGGGATTTTCCATGGCTATGTTAGTCAGAACCAGATGCTATCTTTTTTTTATGGGTCATGGCTTCCATAGCTACTGGTATGTAAATAACCTAAGGACATAAATGTCTCATTGAAGCTATTGATATGTATATATATAATGATATAATTATCTAAGACATCCCAGTGATCCATTTAGCTTGTCGACTTGCCCATGAAAAAAGAACATCATGTCCCATTGTCAATGGATTGGTTTAAGGGAACATCTTAACCGGAAACAATCGATGTCCCATGAAATATGGGGCGGTAAATTTGCCCTTAAACCCGTCCATTGAGTCACAGAGTCTTCACCATGTTCCCCTATTGGTTGTATAATTCCTTATATTGTTTATCCTATAATCATCAACCAACCAGGGTTTTGTGAAACTGATCCTGAATATTAACCACCATTGAACCACTATTAACCACTATTAACCCCTATTAAGCACTGTTAACAACTATTAACCACTGTTATCCACTATTAACCATTATATTCACCACCATTGAACCAGTATTAACTAATAGTGTAACCACTATATTCACCACCATTGAACCACTATATTCACCACCATTGAATCACTATTAACCACTATTAACTTATATTAACCACTATTAACCACTATTAACCACTACTAACCACTATATTCACCACCATTGAACCACTATTAACCATTAAGATCACTATTATATAACCATTATTAACCGCTAGGACCACTATTAACCATTATTCACCGTTATTAACCAGAATTAACCACTATATTCACCACCATTGAACCACTATATTCACCACCATTGAACCACTATATTCACCACCATTGAACCACTATATTCACCACCATTGAACCATCATTAACCACTATATTCACCACCATTGAACCACTATGAACCATTGTTAACCTTATTAATCATTATTAACCACAATTAACCCTTAAATGACCACTATTGACCATTATAAACCATTATTAACCACTATGAACCACTATATTCACCACCATTGAAGCACCATTGAACATCTATATTCACCACCATCGAACCACTATATTCACTCTTATTTACAACTATTAACCACTATTAACCACTATGAACAACTATATTCACTGCCATTAAACCATTATTAACCACTATATTCACCACCATTGAACCACTATTATCTACTATTAACCACTATATTTACCACCATTGAACCACTATGAACCACTATATTCACCACCATTGAACCACTATGAACCACTATACACAACCATTGAACCACTATTAACCACCTAACCACTATTAACCACTATATTCACCACCATTGAACCACTCTTATCCAATATTAACCACTATTACCACCATTGAACCACTATATTCACCACCATTGAACCACTATGAACCACCTAACCACTATTAACCACTATATTCACCACCATTGAACCACTCTTATCCAATATTAACCACTATATTCACCACCATTGAACCACTCTTATCCACTATTAACCACTATTACCCACTATTACTCACTATTAACCACTATATTCACCACCATTGAACCACTCTTATCCACTATTAACCACTCTTATCCACTATTAACCACGATATTCACTCACCATCATTGAAGCACTATAATTACTACATCGAACCACTCTTATCCACTATTAACCACTATTACCCACTATTAACCACTATATTCGCCACCATTGAACCACTCTTATCCACAATTAACCATGATATTCACCACCATTGAACCACTATATTCACAACCGCTGAACCGCTATATTCACCAACATTGGACCACTCTTATCCACTATTAACAACTCTTATCCACTATTAACCACTATATTCACCATCATTGAACCACTATAATTACTACATCGAACCACTCTTATCCACTATTAACCACCATTACCCACTATTAACCACTATATTCACCACCATTGAACCACTCTTATCCACTATTAACCACTATTACCCACTATTAACCACTATATTCACCACCATTGAACCACTCTTATCCACTACCAACCACTATTACCCACTATTAACCACTATATTCACCACCATTGAACCACTCTTATCCACTATTAACCACTCTTATCCACTATTAACCACTATATTCACCATCATTGAACCACTATAATTACTACATCGAACCACTCTTATCCACTATTAACCACTATTACCCACTATTATATACCCACTATGAACCACTATATTCACCACCATTGAACCACTCGTATCCACTATTAACCACTATTACCCACTATTAACCACTATATTCGCCACCATTGAACCACTCTTATCCACTATTAACCACTATTACCCACTATTAACCACTATATTCACCACCATTGAGCCACTCTTATCCACTATTAACCACTATTACCCACGATTACCCACTATTAACCACTATATTCACCACCATTGAACCACTCTTATCCACTATTACCCACTATTACCCACTATTACCCACTATTAACCACTATATTCACCACCATTGAACCACTCTTATCCACTATTAACCACTATTAACCACTATTACCCACTATTAACCACTATATTCACCACCATTGAACCACTCTTATCCACTATTAACCACTATT
>Ga0126342_10007867_pt1 | contig 19064 bp, 22 predicted proteins | sample Cyp1metagenome_FD_92528 | JGI IMG/M metagenome (GOLD analysis project Ga0126342, IMG submission 92528) | Coral microbial communities from Lord Howe Island, Old Settlement Bay, Australia - Cyphastrea 1 metagenome | ecosystem: Host-associated > Invertebrates > Cnidaria > Coral ... | reverse complement strand
TGGGAAAGACTGGAATAGAAGGGAGTCAGAGGGAAAGGCATTGCTTGGAAAGGTTGCGGAAGGATGTGGATGAGATTGTTCTCGTCGACTTGTATTTGTTGGGCTCCGATGTGGGACCATTATTGTCGCAAAGATCAGAAGGAACTTTTGTCAGTATAGGATGCCTTGGGAGAGACGGGAGGGATCGAAGAGAGTCAGAGGAAAAGGCATTGCTTGAGGAACTTCTGAGGAAATTCTGTCAGTATAGGATGTCGATGAGAATGTAGCCATCTACTTGTATTTATTGGGCTCCGATGTGGGACCATTGTGGTCGCAAGGATTAGAAGGAATTTCTGTCAGTATAGTTGGGCTCCGATGGGATCAGTGTGGTCGCAAGGATTTGAAGCAACTTCTGTCAGTATAGGATACGGATGAGAATGTACCCGTCGACTGGGGTTCGGATGTCGGACCATCATGGTCGTAAGGATTAGAAGCAACTTCTGTCAGTATACGATGCTTTGGGAAAGACTGGAACAAAAGGGAGTCAGGGGGAAAGCATTGCTTGGAAAGGTCGCTGGAGGATGTGGACGAGGCTGTAGTGGCCGACTTGTATTTGTTGGGTTCTGTCGGCACGGGATGTGAAATCAGCAAGCTTTGGAAAGGGGTGTTAACATAGCAGAAGATGAGACTGCTGTGTCGGCTCCGTCAATGCTTTTTGCAGTTTTTTTTGGGTGAAATTAGGAAGCTTTGGGAAGGGGTGACGAAAATATGAGGTGAGGAGGGCAGAGGTAAGGGTCCGTGAATGGAGGCACAGTTGCTATGGAGAAGAAATTTCTGTCGGTATAAGATGTGAAATTAAGATAAATTAGGCAACTTTGGGAAGGGGCGATGAAAATATGAAAATATGAGCGTAAGGATCCTTAAGTCTGAGGGCTAAAAGTTTGCGGGTGAAAAGTCTGTGGGTGAAGAGTCTCTGGGTGAAAAATATGGGTGCAACGTATATGGGTGAAAAGTCTGTCGGTCAAAAATGTGACAAGGCTGTGCGTGAAAAGTCTGTGGGTGAAAAGTCTCTGGGCGAAAAGTGTGTGGGTGAAAAGTGCGCGGATGAAAATTCCGTGGGTCAAAAGTATATTGGTGAAACGGGTATGGGTGTAAAGTCCGAGGGTGCAAAGTCTGTGGGTGAAAAGTCTCTGTGCGAAAAGTGTATGGGTGAAAGTCTGTGGGTGAAAAGTATATGGTTGAACAGCCTTGGGTGAAAAGTATATGGGTGAAAGACGGTGGGTGAAAAGTCTGTGGGTGAAAAGTGTGTGGGTGAAAAGCCCGTGGGTCAAAAGTATACAGGTGAAACGGGTATGGGTGAAAAGCCTGAGGGTGCGAAGTCTGTGGGTGAAAAAGAGCGCGGGTGAAAAAAATGTGGGCGAAAATGTATTGGTGAAAGCCCGTGGGTGAAAGTATATGGGTGAAAGCTCGAGAATATATATGTGCAAGTGTGAGGGTGCAAAGTCTGTGGGTGAAAAGTCTATGGGTGAAAAGTCTGTTTGCGAAAAGTGTATGGGTGAAAGTCTGTGGGTGAAAAGTATATGGGTGAAAAGTATGTTGGTGAAAGTCTGTGGAAAAAGAGTCGCTGGGTGAAGAGTCTCTGGGTGAAAAGTATATAAGTGAAAAGTCTGTGGCTAAAAAGTCTGTGTGTGAAAGGTCTGCGGGTGATAAGTCTGTGGGTTAAAAGTGTGGGTGAGAAGTTTATGGTTGAACAGTCCGTGGGTGAACAGTGTGTGGGTGGTGAGAAGTCCGTGGGTCAAAAGTATATGAGTGAAACAGGTATGGGTGAAAAGCCTGAGGTTGCAAAGTCTGCGGGTGAAAAATCTGTGGGTGAAAAATGTAATTATGGGTGAAAGTCTGCGGGTGAAAGTCTGCGGGTGAAAAGTCTGTGGGTGAAAAGTGTCTGGGTGAAAAATGTATGTGTGAAAAGTTTCTGGGCGAAAAGTGTATGGGTGAAAAAGTATATGGACGAAGAAAAGGATCTGGGGGAAAAGTCTGAGGGTAAAAAATATGTGGTTGAAGAGTCTCTGGGTGGAAAATCTGGGGGTGAAAGGTATATGGTTGAGAAGTCTGTGGGTGCTATGGGTGAAAGACCGTGGGTGGAAAGTCGCTGGGTGAAAAGTACATGGGTGAAGAGTCTGTTGGTGAACAGCATATGGGGGAAAATCTGAGGGTAAAAAGTACATTGGTGAAGAGCCTTTGGGTGAAAAGTCTGTGGGTGAAAAGTGTGTGGGTGAAAAATGTGTGGGTGAAAAGCCCGTGGGTCAAAAGTATACAGGTGAAACGGGTATGGGTGAAAAGCCTGAGGGTGCGAAGTCTGTGGGTGAAAAGAGCGCGGGTGAAAAACATGTGGGCGAAAAATGTATTGGTGAAAGCCCCTGGGTGAAAGTATATGGGTGAAAGCTCGAGAATATATATGTGAAAGTGTGAGGGTGCAAAGTCTGTGGGTGAAAAGTCTATGGTTCAAAAGTCTGTTTGCGAAAAGTGTATGGGTGAAAGTCTGTGGGTGAAAAGTATGTGGTTGAACAGTCTTGGGTGAAAAGTATATGGGCGAGAAGTATATGGGTGAAAGACGGTGGGTGAAGAGTCTGTGGGTGAAAAGTCTGTGGATGAAAAGTATATGGGGGAAAAGTCTAAGGGGAAACGGTATATTGGTGATGAGTCTCTGGGTGAAAAGACTGCGGGTGAAAAGTATATGGTTGAACAGATACGAAAGCCAGCCGCTAGGCTAGGCGAACAAAGTGAGTTAAGGGGGTCTGGCGGCAGAGCGGGCAAAACGGGCCCAAAATCACAGGATTAGGTGCAGTGGAGCGAGGACAATTGGAGCATTCCCGAGGGCATGTACCAGGTGGCAATTGGGCGACGGTGGAGTTTGATTCCCCCCTGGTCCGTCTCGGGGGGTGCATTTTGGGAGCTGGAGGTGCATTTTGGGAGGCGATAGAGGGGCTGGAATAGAATGAGGGCAAAGGCAGCGGCATTGCTTGGAAAGGTGGGAACTCAATGGCTACTTTTCTTTATGTCTCTCTCTCTTACTCTTCCAGCCGTATCTGTTGGGCTCCGATGTGGGTCCATTCTGGTCGCAAGGACTAGAAGGAAGTTCTGTCAGCATAGGGTGTGAAATTAGGAAGCTTTGGAAGGGGTGACGAAAATATGCATCTCTCTTTTACAACTACCCCTATCTGTTGCGCTCCGATGTGGGACCATTATGGTCTCAAGCATTAGAAGGAACTTCTGCCAGTATAGGATTTGAAATAAGGAAGCTTTGGAAGGGGTGACGAAAATATTAATCTCTCTTCTATTTCTACCCCTATCTGTTGGGCTCCGATGTGTGGGACCACTATGGTCGCAAGGATTAGAAGGAACTTCTGTCAGTATAGGACGTGAAATAATGAAGCTTTGGAAGGAGTGACGAAAATATGCAGTGGGGTCTCCCGGTTCGTCCGATATAGAAACTGGAATAGAATGGAATAGAGTGAGGCCAGAGGCAAAGGCATTGCTTGGAAAGGTGGGAACTCAATGGCAACTTTTCTTTATGTCTCTCTCACTCTCACTCACTCACTCACTCACTCACTCACTCTCTCTCTCTCTCTCTCACTCTCTCTCACTCTTCTACCCCTATCTGTTGGGACCCGATATGGGAACATTATGGTCGCAAGGCTTAGAAGGAACTTCTGTCAGTATAGGATTTGAAATTAGGAAGCTTTGGAAGGGGTGAGGAAAATTTGCAGTGTGGTCCGAAGTGGGACCATTATTCTCTTGGACCGTTCCCTGTAGGGGATTTGAGGGAACTTCTGTCAGCACGGGATGTGAAATCAGCAAGCTTTGGAAAGGGGTGATAACATAGCAGAAGATGAGACTCCTGTGTCGGCTCCGTCAATGTTTTTTTGCATTTTTTTGGTGAAATTAGGAAGCTTTGGAAAGGGGTGACGAAAATATGAAATGAGGAGGGCAGAGGTAAGGGTCCGTAAATGGAGGCACAGTCGCTATGGAGAAGAAACTTCTGTCGGTATAAGATGTGAAATTAGGCAACTTTGGAAAGGGGTGATGAACATTTGAAAAATTTGAGCGTAAGGATCCTTAAGTCTGAGGGCGACAAATTTGCGGGTGAAAAGTCTGTGGGTGAAAAGTCTCTGGGCGAAAAGTGTGTGGGTGAAAAGTGCGCGGGTGAAAAGTCCGTGGGTCAAAAGTATATTGGTGAAACGGGTATGGGTGCAAAGTCTGTGGGTGAAGAGTCTGTGGGTGAAAAGTCTCTGTGCGAAAAGTGTATGGGTGAAAGTCTGTGGGTAAAAAGTATATGGTTGAACAGCCTTGGGTGAAAAGTATATGGGTGAGAAGTATATGGGTGAAAAGTATATGGGTGAAAAGTCTGTGGGTGAAAAGTATATGGGTGAAAAGTCTGTGGGTGCAAAGTATGGTGGTGAAAAACCTGTGGAAAAAGAGTCGCTGGGTGAAGAGTCTCTGGGTGAAAAAATACATAAGATAAGTGAAAAATCTGTGGCTGGTGAAAGTCCCTGGTTGATAAGTATATGGGTGAAAACTCGAAGAATATGTATGTGAAAGCCTGTGGCTAAAAAGTCTGTGGATGGAAAGTCTGCGGGTGATAAGTCTGTTGGTGAAAAGTATGGGTGAAAGCCTTTGGGTGAAAAGTATATGGTTGAACAGCCTTGGGTGAAAAGTATATGGGTGAAAAGCCTGTGGGCGAAAAGTCTGTGGGTGAAAAGTCTGTGGGTGAAAAACCTGTGGGTGAAAAGTCTCTGGGTGAAAAGTCTTTGCAAGAAGAATCTCTGGGTGAAGATTCTCTGGGTGAAAAGTATGTGGGTGAAAAGCCTGTGGGTGAAAAGTATATGCGGGAAAAGTCTGTGGGTGAGAAGTGTATGGATGAAAAGTCTGTGGGTGAAAAATCTTTTGGGGAAAATAGGGGTAGGTGGGATGCTGGCTTTCGTTTCCCCCCTTATCAGGCTGTTTCCATTGCTGCTAAGCTACTGGTTGTGATTTGAGGTACAAACTGTCACACAGATAACATTGCTTTACATTCTCTTCGTTCCACATCCATCCCTCGATGCCCTTGGCAGGCGACTCAGTCAGGTAACTACGGTAGTCACTCTTAGCCTTTTGCAGCGCAGACTGCCGCAACTGAGGTTGGATCGTCTTTGTGGGTTCCTATATGTCACTCATCAGTACGTTGGAAGCTTGGACGAAGTGTGACGACTTTGATTTCTCTTTCCAATTTAGCCGCAAGATGTGGCAGGACTTGTATTTGGGCTTTGACTTGCGATTGAATCTCTTTGCTGAGACTGGGTATCTTCCTCTTCAAAAGGGACCTGCGTCTGCGCTACAACCTGACCATCAACTGTGCACAGGCTCCCATACCTAGCACAGGAAACGTTTTGCCTGACTGATCGACTGCTAGTGCAACGCACAACATCTTGTGGTCAGGCAACGGAGTTAGGAGCACCTGAGGTCGTGCAGATCTCTTGGAAGAAGGCAAACATTCAACACTTCTCTCATGATGCTTTCAGCGGAAGCTGAAAACGTGAACTTTGCACTCTACTCTGCTAGCTTTCTAAGCCGATCCACGCCTTGCAGAGAGATTGTAAACATTTTGTGGAAGCACTAGCTGGATGGGACTCCCCTAGTCCGTGAGGCGTCACAAGAAGGCTTCTATGCGATGCTGCTTGATGTAGCGGCTCAAGTCTCTGTCACAACTGGAGTCTATGTAGCTGGTGGATTGTGATTGCCTCAAACCTTGGTATCCTTGGTCTTTCTGGCTGTGAGCCAGTCCAGGTCAAGAATTTTCAAACTGTTGTCTTGTCCGTGGTGCGATTAAACTGATTAAAATGCACAGAAAACTCCCACTGCTAGATCAGTCATTTCTGAGGCTTGGGGTTGGAGCTATGTACCAGGTTAGCGCTTGGCAAGCTGCACAGTCCCCAAGACTTGCAGAGCATTTGGATTTCTACTGGGCCTGTCACCAATTTTATTGGGTTCAACTTCAAAATTTGCAGCCTCCAAGTGCAGGGAACGTGTTTGCAGCATGTGAACACAAGCACATCAGGATTGACTAGCAAAGTTGGCAAAGCACACTTGGAATCTGCAGCAGAAACTGAGGCATTTCCTCAGTATGGTCTGCAGTGGATCTTCGGTGTTACTTACGTGCTTCGCTTGCAGGCTGAAAGAATTTATGAATCGAACTCTCAGATTTTTTGAAGCTACATTGTTCATCATTGTTCAAACCTGAATTTTTGGCTACTACATGCTACTACAACTATGCTACCAGAAAGTTGAAGGTAGACCGTACTGTTTGTACAATGCTTGAAGTGTGAGTTTCCAAGCGTCAGGGCTCGAACTTGGTGGCTGCCAAAGAGTCCAGAGTTTAGTGGAGACATTGTGATTGATGCAATATATGAGATGATTTGCACTTTGATCATGATCAGAACATATCAGAACTATCAAAAGTCTTGAGACCAGCACTTCAGTGAGGTACAAGCAGTTCAGGAATCTGTTTCGGACGATTATGGTCTATGCTGGGTGCTGAGTATGGATTATCATTCATTTTCGTGGGGTCCATGTCCATGTCGTGCCATGACCTGCTTAGGGCATCATATTGGCAATCGTTGCTGCTTCATCATTGATCCCTTTCAGAGTCCCGATCGCATTTCAGGAGGCGTGACAAGCTTGCACACTGTTACGTTGCCACGTTGTCAAATTCAGATCAGCCAGGCTGCGCAGGCCTGTGAGTATGCCTCTTCCTTGAATTGTGCCAACATCTTTGCTTCGGTGGCCTGGCTGCCAACTGGTTCAGCAATGTTTAGCGGTGTTTAGCATGCTTCAGCCCTCGTCTACTTGACGTTGTTCAAACAGTCTTTCAAACGGCTCATTTGATTCAAGACGTAGGTCTGTTGGCGTCCTCGTTTAGGTCTTTGGAGGTGGAGATACAGGTGGAGACACTTTGCAAGGTTCTGCCATGCTCCTGTTTGTGTCGGGATCCAAAGCTCCAGGGATCAAGATCACACAACACTTTGAAATCGAGGAGCCTCTCCTCTAGAGAAGCAGCTTTGCTCCTAGAGCCATCCAGGAATACCAGACTCTTTGGCCAGAAAACCACCACTTTGAAATGGAGAACCTCTCCTCTAAAGAAGTCTTGCCCCTAGCACCAGCCAGCAGTTTCCGTTTACCCCAAAAAAAATGCCTTCTGGGTAATCCAGCGCTTTCTCCATGAAATACCAAACTCTTTGACATTTTCCCAATGCTTTGGAATGGGGAGCCTATTCTCCAAAGAAGGTGTCCCCCTAGATCCATCCAGCATTTCTCCATGGGATGCCAAACACATCCAAACACTTTGCCCAGAAAACCAACACTTTGAAATGGAGGAGCCTCTCCTCTAGGGAAGCCTTGCCCCTAGGGCCATCCAACACTTTCCCTTCAAAGAATTTTTGCCATTTGCACCATCCAGCACTTTCTCCATGAAATACCAGGCTCTTTGACCAGAAAACCAGCACTTTGAAATGTCACAGCACCTTTGTAAAGAATATAAATGCATTGCCTCATCTTTAAAGGAGGTTACTTTCCAAAATCTTCATTTTCGAGCTTCCCCAAAACGAGCATGGAGCCATATATAGATATTATAACATCATATATACATATTGTTCGCAGGATGGGCACAGGAACTCTGTTAGGCAATCCTGGACTTCACCCATTTTTGTTTACCAGCTGTAAGGCCAACGCTACTTGCTCGAAGCTTCTACCAGCTATACAAGGCCTGGCAATAGCTGTGGCACAAATCATGTGCAGGGTCGGAGACTTGGAACTACAGTCACATATCAGTCATTTAATTTGCACTGTCATGATAAGTCTTGTCAGAATATTTACTTGGGTCAAATGTCAACATTATTTTCAGCGGAGATACTAATTGAACCAAGAAAGGCAAACCACTTTCGGGCCCCAGGAAAATCTGCACCCGGAAGACACATAGATCAACAGGTCAACTTTTTCATTTGCATCCAAACAGGGCACAGAGGCATATACCCGAGGTATATATGGGCATGCGGATGTGCATGCAAATATATAGATAGATACCCCGCCAGACAACAAAAGAACACATGCAAACACACACACACAAAAACACTCACACAAGTTTGTAGATCCAATAGTACAACATCCAGACATTTACATTGATTCATGCTTGGACACTTGCATGAGTGCCTTGAATTTATGGGTAGCCACAACCCCAACCAGCCACAAGGACGTTTTAGATTTTTTTCTTTTGTCTCACAAGGCATCTTTCTTTCAGCTGAACTTTTCTGACTGTGTCCAGCATGTTGCTTTTGGTAGCTCTTTGCCAGGCGGGCCTTTACGCCTGCCTCGACTGGAGTTTCATGGTAGGGGCCTGGTTTACAATTGACCAGGACTTGTGTAAGCTGAAGTCTGTCGCACCCCAGGAGTGATCTCAACATCAAATTACAAACAATCCAAACGCATCAGACTTTTTCAAGGCTTGAGTAGCCACTGCCAAATTTGCAAAGCATAGACAGGTCACTTTCCGAACCATTGAATAGATAGACAACAGCTTGACTGCATTGGCAGTTGAGGCAAGAGGTGAACCAGAATTGAACCCCACCGAGGCTTCGACTGCTGTGGCTGCCACGGTTCTAGTGTTTTTTCCAACCATTTCCATCGCTATTTACCTCAAAACTGCTGGTGCCTCAGCCTTCAATGCATTTAACAGTTTCTGCCAAAGTATTGCAGTTGCGTCATCGAGACAGGTGTTGTGACTTCTACTTTCTAGTCTCCCCTTTACGTAGCAAAAGGATGCAACCAGAATCTATTTCTATTTGGTATTCGGTCTTAGCGATTCATGCTGTCATTTTCCTCCAAGGTCTCTTCAATCTTGATTGCAATGTATTTGCCGATGCTGATGATGGCAATTGCTTTTCTTCTCCGAACCAGGCGCCTGCTTTTGACGATCTTATTCTTGCCATGCATACTACACATTCTGCGTGACACTTGTTGGGGCATACAAATTTTTAAGCGACTGAGACTCAAAATTCTTAGGTAAGGTCATGTGAGAGTACTGTGTGTCACCATTCTAGGTCTTTCTTAATTCAGATGCAGGCGAAACATCAAGCGGATGCTTTCTGGTCAAAGGGGACCCTGGGAGAAAGAGCTTTAGATTGCTCAGGCAGGATTGCGAGATTTCGCAGCAAACACAACTAAGCAAAACCTGCGATGACGACTATTTGGAATTCTCAGTCTTTCGGATTGGAGCTCAGATTGTTTTTTCCCCCTGAGATTGCCGTTGAGGTCCAGGCAAAAGAGTCCTAGGACCTGTTTGTCCAGACTTTTGCCATGACTACAAAGATTAGTCTGACCAGCAGTGAAGTCGACACACAGGCCCTGCGTCCTGTGCAATAAAGTATACCAACCAAAGAAACTAAAGCTGCTTGGTACTGAGAGCGATCAGGATCCAATTTGAATACTTGATACTGTTTGAAGTTCATGTTTTCTCAAAGTGAATCAAGCTTTTGCTTCGAATGCGTAAAAAGTAAGGGTAAAGTGGAGGGACTCTTACTGCTTATGTTTCCAGCACAGGGCCCGTGTTGGCACGACTTCTGACAATTGGCATTCGTTTAAAAAGATTGTCACTTGCAGAGAGATGCCAGTTAACGTCTCCTTTTTTGCGTGCCCAACTGTGGTGCTAAGATACTGAGAGCAGAGTGTAACGTGCCCACTGGTACAAGCCGCAACTGAATCAGGTCAAAATTCAGCAAAATATGCTTTGCAATTAAAATGTGATTTGCAAGAACTGATCCAATTTGAGTTGATGTGGCATAGCTACCTCTTTTGGAGCTGACATGGATGCAGGGGCACAGAGACAGACACGAACACCTCATCAACCCAGCCCCTCCTGCAAACACAAGCGGACAAGTGAATGGATACACATCTATTTCATATATTCAACCCACACACGCACAATTATAGCAACCTAGAGATGAAAAGCGTACAAAAGTTTTAGTGCCCCTATCTGGCCAGACATTTGCATTTTGCTTGTGGGCACCTGCGCCCGCCAGGACAGACAGCAGGACGAAGTCTGAAAACACACTCTTTTGATGAGCTGCCATGGGAGCCAGCCAGGGCTTGACTGCAGCATGTCAACCCTGCCACTCTGGCAAACTTTGAGTAACAATCCCATCTTAGTACTGTCTCATACTGTCTCGACATGCTAAAATCATGAAAATCTCTGGAATTCTACTGCTGGAAGCGGTGAACTGGGTCTTGCCAGGCTACACGGAATCCTGCTGTGATGATGATACACTGGATGAGAAATCCACCACCTACACAAGACCATTGACAGTACACGGCCCGTGTCCCAGATTGTATATTTGATTCCTTTGATTCCTTTGATTCCTACATTGCAAGTGACATCAAGTGACCAAGTGACCCTTTATTGCAAAGAAAGGATTGGGACTGTGACTGAGTGTCGTGGAAGAAGTTTGCACAAAACTTGATGCAAACTGATCGCATGCGCGCGGTATGGGTCAGCAAGCACATTTTGATGTATGGAGTTGTAATCGGCATCTCAAAGACGCTGATGTATGTATTCCTTGGTTGCAATGCTGGCTGCGATTGATGCTGTCAAATTTGCATAAATTTGCTATCAAGAGCTTGTCATGGGAAGCACCAGAGGGGTACAACAGAGTACAACGGAGTACAAGCATCAGCCAACCATCAGCCATCCATCAGCCCTCGCAGTGGTTCTTCCGAGGCTTCAACGTGTTGTCCTTTGGGCCTGGCAGTGGGCCGGCAGGGCAAGTCTTTGAGGAGCTCTGGGCTGCGTAGACTTTCGCGTAGCCTTAATGAGTTTAAAGGGCTAAGCCCTTTAAGATCCTTTAAGCATTAAAAGAAGATACACAGCTCAACTGAACTGGGTATGGATCAATACCTATTATATAATACCATTTTTAGTGGGATGAACATCCATTTACCAGCTATTTTGATGTTCACCAGGGGTACAAGGTTTTGACACACTGCCAATTATCTACTTTTGTAGGAGTACGTACCTGCGTTAAGGCGGATTAGTCGATCAACGTTAAAAACCGTTCGAAGGGATTTTGGGGTGATGTATGATATTATAAGGGCTAATTCCTTGATGAAGTAACAAAATGGACAATCATAACCAACCTGGGGAAACCGTTCAAGTACATTAATACCCGTAATATTTACATACAAAACCGTTCAAACCCGTACAGACCGTTCAGATTCCATTCAAATTACGTTCAGATTACGTTCAATTGCTTTCGAGATTATGGAACATTTACGCAAAAATTGCGTAATTGCGGAACGACAAATATTCCTTCATTGGACCTAATTACCGTTCAGGCATGGACAAAAGAGCTCTTTAGGATTCAAAAGGCTAATCAGTACTCAGGTGGGCCGCAGGTAGTAGTAGAGTATATCTATACTTCTAAATGATTTTCAAACGTATATAGTATCGACATTGTATAGACAGACGTCGTCATCATCGTCATCATCGTCATCATCATCATCATCATCGCCATGGCCGTCGCCATCGCCATCGCCATCGTCGTCGCCATCGTCGTCGTCATCGTCGTCGTCGTTATCGTCATCGCTGAGTTGCGGACAGGAGACTCTGCGTGGTCTCAGTCGCCATGGCCTTACAAGTGGCACTCCTGATGTCGCTTCCGATTCACCTGATGAGCCATCGTAAAGAACCAGTGGATACATATCCCCAGCCTTTCATAGTTGTGATGTACAGGAAATATGAACACGTTAGATTATTTGGACTCCTGGGACTCCTTGTTTGGCCTGCACTTTGCCTTTTTTAAAATTATACTTTTAAGTTACTTTTTTTGATAATACAACTCAGCAGTGGCATTCAGGGCAAACTTTGTCAAAATTCTTTGAGGTGCTGACCGAAGCTTGCTTCAATTCTCCTCGACTGCATGCCTTGTGGCCGTGAGGCAAGTGAAACTGCCTGTTGGCTGGTCAAGTGTTCTGATGCCTGCCAAGATGTTTTGGCTTTGTAGTAACGAGGTCAAGCAGGATAAGGCTTAAAGAAAGGAGTTCGTTAGTGCATGAAGAGACATGGCATTGTGGGGGGAATGCTCAAGAGTAGTGTTTGGAAGTGCCTTGGAGGTTGTAGGAATGCCGGAAGAAACGCTTCAATGTTTGATGCAATGCAACTTAAATCTGTTTGTTGTGTAAGATTTTCAGGTGGCTTATACACCAAGGGGCAGCGCCCGATGTTCACGATGCCAACGGAACCTTGCCTGAACTTACTGCTTTCGGGAAATGGACAAGTAGCATCAAGTAGCATCCATTGTGTTTAGCGCAGTGGGTGCCACTCCCAGGCACCACAGCTCTTCATGTTGCCTGTCGATCTGGTTCTCTGCCAGTGGTTTGCGAGGTGTGGTCGTGTGAGTCGTGTGAGTCGATTTCGGTTTCGCCGTTGTCACCTGCGGTCTGCGGTCTGCGGTCAACTGCTCTCGTCGTGGAGGTCTTGAAATACTCTCAGCTCCTCGAGGCTGTGGACATCGCAGGCATCTCACTGCAGCGCGCCATGCGCGTGCCATGCGCGTGCCATGCGTGATGTGCGTGGCATGCGTGGCTGCGTGGCGTCAAAGTCTTGGCAGGTTGGACTCCGCTGCATATTGCTGGGCACATGGGCCGTTCCGAAGCAGTCCGCTTCCTCTTGCAGGCAAAGGGTAGAGGAGTAAACCAATGTGAGTTGGAATGTATCAGTACCACTACAAATCAAGCAAAAGATGAGACAAATTACTACCCTGAAATACCCTGACCAACTTCCCATTTGTTAGTTTATTACGGTTTATTGACGTTTATTGCATCCGTAAGATCCTTGCTGGATATTTAGCCCAGCATTGCAGCGTTGCGGAGGCGCGAGCCAGTCCTCATCGACGGAATGCTTCAGGTAGGGCACCTAAAATGACCAAGTCATCATTTCCACTCATATATTATGAATCGGGTTACCCTAAACGGATGGTTTATATGGAAAATTCGATTAACATCGATGATTTGACGGTACCCCTATTTTGGGAAACCTCCATATGCTTCCAAAACATTTGCCTTCTTTGCTCATGTGCAAGCCCAGGCCAGACGCCAGCGCAAATCTCCCTTGATCGCGTTACACGCGAGGTGTGTGGAAAGCCCGGGAGATGCTGCCGGGAAAGGACACTCTGGGAGAATCCAAAGTCTATTTGTGGCAGATGTGTTCACCCAAAGGATGTGAGGAATGACTATAAGTGTAAGCCTGCAGACACTGCAGCGAAATGAAGCCCATTGAATGCCAGTCTTTCTTTGTTTTGCTTGCACAGCTAGTGACCTTGAAAGCGGAGGTGCTGCAAGCAGCAGCCGAAGATGGTGACTGGGAGAGGCCCATGAGTCGCTTGAGCCTTTTTTTACAGAACGATTCTCAAAGAACTGGTCTCATCAAGAGTGACCTGTCTTCTTGGATCTCCTTGGATCTTCTTAATCTTCAAAGTTTATGGATGGACTTGCTGACAAGCGGAAGCTCCAGGGGAATGGTGGCCTTGGGCGATGCGGAACAGGCACCTGCCTCATCTGCAAAAGCCACGAGCGAATGCTGCGTTTTTCTAAACACCCAGACTTGCAGTTCCTACCGATTCTGTATGGGCAATGGTTCATGACAAGCATTTGTTTCGAAACTTGATCCTAGGGTTCAGATTCGTTCTCTGCCCCAACCGCACGTGCAGTCTTCACTGTGCATATTCATGTTACATAGATATACAATGCATCGATGGTCTACAGTCTAAAGCAGTGATCTGAGGAAGTGGAGGATGGACCGGAAGACTACTTTGCCGCCTTTAACATGAAGGAGGCCTTGTGATTCTTGCGATCTGCAAGTTGAAGAGGGCACCGGTAGCTGATGGTGACCCCTGGTGACCTCGTGGCTTTGTACCACTTTCCAGGACAGAGTCGGAGTGCCTCACCAGTGTGAGCGAGAGCTTTTCTTCGTCACTCCAAAGGCGTCCATCAAGGAGGTAACCACCTTCAGGCTCCATGCTGTCCTGTTGGCGCCATAATTCCACTTTTTGTTGCTACTTCAATTGAAACAAATAAATGAAGCATCAGAACCTCTGGAAATTAGCACTATTTATTATTTATTGATCATTCTTTGTTGGATCTGGAATGTGTTCATTTTGAACTGTTGAACCACAGGAAATCCCTCATGAAAGTGCTTGTCTTGCCATGGCCTTACGACTTCTGGATCTGAATCTGGCAGTCCGCAAAGCTACAAGGTGCAAGAAGAGATGATTTTTATGGACTTTTTGAGAACATTTTGCACCAGATCGGCTCAACAACAAGCAACAGCTGTCTGAAGCCAAGGCTTTTCAATCTGAAGCCCAGCGCTGGCTTGGCTTTTGCGGTTGCCTGCGGCCTGTCGGTCTTTGGCTTACGTGCACTTCCGCGAGAAAAGAACATGTCCGAAAATGTTGATTCAAACTTTCTGTCTGACAGTTTCATGATGACTTAACAGTTGACGTCAATCTTGAATCGGATGATTTCGTAGAATTTCCACAAGGAAAGCTATGGTACTGCTGCAAGGGCCTTGCTGCACACAGAGGTTTGGGCTCTGGTGAGGAGCAACTCCATGGCCGTCGTTGTCCGACCTAACTTGGATAACCCACACAGCTAAGAAACCGAAAGAAGACAAGTCATGACAAGTTTCCCAACAATTTCCCATTTGTTAATGGAAAAGTTGGAACATGTTTGAAAGAAGTACATTCCACGGCTGGCCTTGACAGGGCGCCGACAGAAGTAAGATCGGCAACTTCTTGGGCCAGGATGAAGTTTCTGCAGCACTTGCTGTTTTCTGACATAGATGCTTTGGAGATCGGAGTGTGGGCTGGCCCAAGTGCTTCAGGACTTCTCCCTTTGCTTGTTGGTGCGGTTTGGCGTGTTGGACAGCCTTCCGCTCCTGTGCACGGGGGTGATTTCTTGCCCTTGCCCCGGTCCTTGTTTGGGTTGTTTTCAATTTTTTCGAATATAGACACGCTATGGCGTGCATGCTGACATATCTGACATAGCTGACATACCTCTCCAACGCAAGTCTTGCCCAAGGCCTCGAGCTGTCGTTTTCGAGGATTCAGCTTCCTGAGGAGAGTGATCTGCTAGCTGGTTGCTTTGCTTTGCTTTGCTTTGCTTTGCTTTGGTGGTTTGGTGGTTTGGGTTTGAGGGGTTTGCGTCCAAGTCTTGAAAGGTGAGGGAATGCTGCCAATGCCTCCGTGAAGTAGTAACTATTCTCCATCCCTCTACAACAAAAACGTTGCAGTCGTGTGCTTTGCAGGACATGGATCGGATGGAGAGATTGCTACATGCTGCTGCCTTGGTATGGTGCTCGCCTTACAGCCATTGTATTGCCTTCAGTGATGGAGAGCAATTCCACTGTTCGACTTGGGAAATTTGACTCTTCAGGTGGCGAAAACATCGAGCATTGTCTCCGTCCATGCTTCCGACAGAGGCAGGGTCCGCTAAACCGTCAACTGGTAGCAGAAAGACCAGTGCAAAGATGGAAGAGAAACACACATTTGCTACGACAAGCTGCCTGTTTTACCATCTTTTTCATAACGTAGCTTGTTGATGTTTCCCAGACCAGGGCCTAGTAACCACCCGCCTCACTGAATCTCACTGAACAGTCTTGCAGTCGTGGATCTGCCAGGGTACTGTGGAAGACGATAAAACCAGCGAAACCAAAGAGTTGGCAGGGAGCCTGGTGCTGCTGGTCCTGCATAGCTGACTCACGCCGACTAGAGACATGTGACGACACGTGACGACACGTGAGTCTCATCTTTGTAGACATCGGAGATCATCGGAGTATCAGGTTGGCCATGGTCTTCTACAGTACATCTCCAGTGCCCAAGTCATGCCCTTGCCCCAGACATGTCTACATTGCTTAGCATTGCGTAGCATTGCTTCATTTTTTGCTTCATGATACGACTGTGTCTTTGATTGACACTCGGAGATTTCAGAACTGCCAAATCGATCCATATTTTGGATCTGTCGCCCATTGAGGTCGCAGCTGATGTTTTCGACTGTGATGTTGCACCAAGTCATTCATGGTGATGGTACTGGTGCAACAGGGGTCCGCCTGGGCTTGTTTGAGATCCTTGAGACTGGAGTGAGACAGGAGGGTGGTACTTGGTGATGTGGTTGCCTTGTCATCTTTGCCAATGAGCTTCGATGATGGGATGATAATGGAAAAAAATCTAAGTTTCCTGGAAAAAAATCTAAGACATTGGAAACACATATAAATTTGCTGGAAAAACAATCTGATCCTTTGGTCCCCTGGTCCTCTGGTCCCCCGGTCCTCTGGTCCCCTGGTCCTCTGGTTCCTTGGTCCTCTGGTCCCTTGGTCCCTGGGTCCTCTTGATCCCCTGGTCCCTTACCCTCCTCATCCTAGTCCTTTACCCTTCTCATCCTTTGATCTCCCAAATACACCCTAACCAACCTGAAATAGATCCAAAAACTAACTCTAGACAATATGCTGCAAATAACACGAAATGCTGCAGATAATCCCCTCCAAGATGCTGGCTCCAAGATGCTGCGAGCACGGTGCAAACAAGGGATTCAAGGCCAAAACGCTTTAAATACCATGCAAATTGCATAATTAAGTTCCAAAACCCTGCAAATATTCTACAAATAAGAGATTTCAGCTGCACAGCATTGAATTATTCAAGGCCAAAACGCTGAAAAATATCATGCAATTGCATGTTTAAGTGCCCAAACCCTGCACATATTGTACAAATAAGAGATTTCAGCTGCAAAAGGTTTCAAAGTACAGATTCTTAAGTTTTTTTTCCAGTGTCTTAATTTTTTTTCCAGTGTGGAGAGTAGGGGTGAACCTTATTTTTTTTTCCCAGTAGTCAAAAGTTTTTTTTCCAGTGTCTACCCATCGATGATTGGTACTTGGTGATGTGGCTGCCTTGTCATCGTTGCCAGACAATGAGCTTCGATGATTGGGCCAACATGAACAAAGGGCTGGAGGACGCCAACTTTGTGGAACTGCAAACGTTGGCCACAACCTCCTTGAAAGCGGGTTGCTGCATTCGGCTATATGTGATTTGTCGTCTACTAGCGTTCGGTCTCAGCGCATCGCAACAGCACAGCACCTTAGCTGTCTGAGAGCAATTTTGCAGGACGTCCACAAGGACATCCCAAACTTTGTCACGAGGATTCTCAGCTTGAAATGACTGATGCTTTCTATGTACTATAAACATTTCTATTCATTTCTATTCATTTCTATTCATTTCTATTCATTTCTATTCATTTCTAAAAATCCCATGCGGACCAGTCTTGCAAGATCAACTGTAAGGCCCATCTATGACGCCATTTGCGCGAAATTCGTTCCAGAGCTATGCATGGCTGTGCTCTCAGTCCCACACTCTTGCTGGAAGCATTTTCTTCCGCAATTTTTCAGAGGTCTTGCTTTGATACCATTTTCCATTGGTAAGATTCGGTAAGATGTTTGTTTCCCACCTGATCTCAAATTGTCCTACCCAGGCACCGAGTGCTCAAAGTGAGGGGCCCCAGCAGGGTGTGAATTGAAACCTGTGCCTTGCAGAACTGCAATGCTGCCATGCAGTGTGAACACAGGTCCCACTTCACGGAGCCAAGCGTCTGGAGCTTAAGTGGATATTTGGAGCAACCCTGTAAGACACTTTAAGACTGTACGATGTGAGACAGTGATTTAATTTGAGCGGTCTTGTTGATGTAGCAGGGTGCCCAATTTATGTCCAATCGATGAGCATCATGAATACTCCGAAGCAGAAGGCGCAAACGTCTCACTGCTTTCTCACCGAGACTGCCCCAAGTGCTCGACTGCTCGACTGCTCTGCTAAGGCGATCACACATAGGCAGTGAATCCAGCACAGGACTCAGAGTTCAGTGTGCTTGGACCAGTTGGACAGGTTGGACAGGATGGACCCAGATGGACAAGATACTGAAATTCCTCCCCGAGGCGCCACTGTGGGATCTTCGGACATGTCTGTTTTGTAGCCTGAGGTGAAGACGAATTCATGCCATATGGGCAGGTGCGAAGCCTACCATTCTGCCAGTTGCGATGTGCCAAAAATGGCCAGCAACCAGTGGGGCACAAGTTGGGATGTGAGCCAGGGATAGCAAGCCAGAGAGACAGCAGAAGCGACGTGCCCACAGGACAAGAAGTCCTCGCCCATCTCAGTTAATGGTCAGGACAGACTTGCCGCAGTTGAGCTTGACGACTGTTGGACAAAACCTTCATTTGTTGAGAATACCAGCAACGTTTGTCACGAAGATCGCAAAGCAATTCTGACCCCGATGATCACGTGCGAAGTTGCCAACCCTGAAGGCGGAGGTTTCCGGGCCTTCTGCTTTTCAGCAACTTGCACAGGATCGGTGCCCAACAGAACCCGTTCAGTCAGAACACTTTGTGCACTATTACAGCCAAAAGTTGTTCAGAGATATTCTCTGAAACGCTTCATGCGAGGCAGAGGGCTGGGTGCAGCTCAATTGTCACCTGTTCTCCGGCCAGAATTGAAGCTGCACTTGGTGTCCATTCGGAGTTCACGTCACAAGCTGACCCTGCGACCGGGAACTGTTGGGTTGCATTTGAGAACACTGCCAGGCCCATTGTGGCGTCTCAACAAATTCGGCCTGGTAGTGAAACACTGGCCACAGAGGCATCAAAACGGGTGAACTTGGATGCTGCTTCCATTTTCTAAGGACTATGACATATATATCATATTATATAAACATATATATATGTGTGCATTAATTATATATTAACTATATATTAATTATATATTAATTATATATGAATTATATACTAATTATATATTAATTATATATTAATTATATATTAATTATATATTAATTATATATTAATTATATATTAATTATATATTAATTATATATTAATTATATATTAATTACATATAAATCATATATGAATTATACACTAATTATATAATATTCATTATATATTAACTATATATTAATCATATATTAATTCT
>Ga0126342_10007866_pt1 | contig 19066 bp, 15 predicted proteins | sample Cyp1metagenome_FD_92528 | JGI IMG/M metagenome (GOLD analysis project Ga0126342, IMG submission 92528) | Coral microbial communities from Lord Howe Island, Old Settlement Bay, Australia - Cyphastrea 1 metagenome | ecosystem: Host-associated > Invertebrates > Cnidaria > Coral ... | reverse complement strand
TTTCCATATATTTCCATATATTTCCATAAGTGTTGAGTAAGCCAAAAATATCCCCGCCCCAGCCGATCGAGCAAAGCAGTTTTGGCTCCTCTGCAAGCGACTCGAGTCCAGCGGCTTCAGTGAGGCACGTTGCGAGGGGAGTGCCTGTGAATCCATTGGGGCCTTTGGGTTGGTCTGAAAATATATCCCATGACGGATCCATGGTGCTGGTATATATGCTAACATTGGGGGTATATTGATGGGATCCATGTTACCATATATGGCATACATGGATCCTATGGGTAAGGGATACCCCATATTTTCGTGGCACTTTTGATAGGGAAAATATACGGGAAACTCATCCATTCGAATTGGTCATTGGCCCATTAAAAAAGGCCCATTTTCATGTGTTGAATCCCCAGGTGTCATGGCTATTGGTCAAAACCCTGGCACCGTGCCGTGAACCCCAAAATAGCTGGGATTTATGGATGTTCATCCCATTAGAATTGATAATACTAGGTTTTGACCCACCCCCAATATAACCTCATGTTGACTCGAACAAATGACCAGTTCTTATTGGAAGCATCTCCGATTGGGTATAGATTCCGATTGGGTGCCGTTCTTTATTGGAAGTCCCTAAACCCAACTCTGCGACTTTCGGCATGGCAAGGGCCAACGGCAGGATTTGCGATCCTTGAAAATGGACAAATCCGGTGCCCGCCACTCCTCTTCGTTTTGCTGCAGCCATGCTTTTGCCTCTCGCTGTGCGTAATGACAGTGACTTTCAAGAAATTGGTCTTGCTAAAATTGGGATCCTCCAATTTTGATCATAATTTTCCCCATTACCCATTGGATCCCTTTGGTAAACTAACAGTACTGTAATCCATCTATAAATCAGCCATGTTTGCTATGAAAATTCGGGAAAAAAGGACCAATTCTTGCCACTATTACATGTTCTCACCCTCATGGTCTTGGGACAGAACGTTTCCGGGCCCAGCCAGCCGCTTCCTGTGAACAACAAGCCGGTCCCTCTCCTGCGTCACTCAGCTCACATATATAAGTGCCGATTCAAAAAATATATGTATGTGTATGTGTATTATTTATGTATATATATAATTCTAATTCATTATTTGTATGGCTTTCCCCAAAAACTAGGCTACCCAAAAAATGAAAAAAAATGGATAAAAATGGTACTGTAATCGCTTCATGGCGGAAACATGCGGAAACCAGGTTCTAAACCATGGCAACAGGTCTGCCTTGGCAGCCCCGCCTGGCCAACCCCAACATATTGCTCCATGCCGTCTCTGGCGCCAGCCCTGGCAGGGTCCTTCCCATCTGCCGGAGCAAATAGGCCGGAACCACCTCGCAGTCAGCTTTGGCTGCTGCCGAATTATGGTACTTGGAAGGAAATCGGAGAAGATAGCTGTGGGTCAAAATTGAAAACGCAGGGGGAATGAAGTATATCAGAGTATATCATAGTATATCAACAAAAGTGGAGGTTGAGCCCCACATCCTAGTGAGACACACTCGGACTCAAGTGCCAATCATCCCACGTGGTGAGAATTTAGGACCTGTTTTCGCTTGGTGACGTTGGATCTCCCCAGGAAAATGAAAGAAACAAGGGCCACGTTTGAGGTTTACTATGATGCTGTTGCATTGTTATGTGCAACATCGGCTTGTTTCATTGACACTGAAAGTGATCCAAGATGACCTGAGTAGAAGCTGCATCATGTCACGCCCTTTTTTTCAGAATGTGGAGATGCTTGATTTTTGTGTTTTATCATCAACCACAAAAAAATAGGTATGGATCAATACCTATTAATACCATTTTTAGGGGAATGAACATCCATTTACCAGCTATTTTGATGTTCACCAGGGGTACAAGGTTTTGACACACTGTCAAATGATTCCAAATGCAGTGCATTTCACCCACACCACTCCGGCCAACCTGTGACAGGTAGATCTGCCATGCTTCGGCAAGCCACAGATTATGCAAATGGGGTCAACATTTGGTGGCTGGCCCCCTACTGTTACATGTGTGTACATAATACATATATATATATATATATATATATATCATATATATATGCTAAGCTGGACCTTTAACTTTGGACCCTGCATTGCTAAGCTGGACCTTTAACTTTGGACCCTGCATTGCTAAGCTGGACCTTTAACTTTGGACCCTACATTTCAGGGTCTGGCTTTTCCTGGTGTTTGTCTCTGCAACCAATGTAACTAGTTGACCTTCTGGAAATGTCACGAAATTCAGCTGAAAAACCACGACCCTCAGCACTTTCCCAACGCAGGGAACCAGAAGCTGTGGGCAGGGCGAGGCCGATTAGCAAAACAAGCCACCAGGCTTCGAGAGAGACTGTCAAATTGACCGGAAATCAACAGAAAACTGTCATGCCTCGACAGTTTTTGCCCCAAGAGAGATTTACACATCCGATTCGGGCAACGAAGCAAAACATCGGCCTTTCTTAATGGAAGATTGACTGAAGTCAACTCGTGCCAGGGTGCCCCTGTCTCAAAAATTGTCAAGTCGTAGGGCCCTGACCCAGAAATGTGGTCATTTTATGTAATGTTTTCGTGAGCCATGGGTTGTGGTGTGTTTTGATCCCCAATCAATTAGGTAGCATAAGTGCCACTATATTGACAAATAAATTAGGGTCTGTTTAATGGCTCAAGTAAAATCTGCGGAGACAGGGACCGCTCCAGCTGCCATTCCGGGGACACACCCAGATTTCGACGACGCGGGCAGCAACTTTATGCGGCGAACACACGTGGAGTCCCTGCTTTGCAGTGGACACCACGGTCACAGGGAAAAAAGGCGAACACAAGGAGGATTTCCAAAACCGAAAAAAAAAACGTCATGAACAGGATGAATATGTGTTTGGGCTTGAGTTCCACACATTTTCAAACAACAATTTGAGAGTAGACTACTGATATTGGAAGTGGGGAGCCCTGAATGCTTTCAAAAAGGGACAATATAAGTCCCGAAATCAAGATTGATCAACGAATTTACAAAACTACACATCATAAAACATCTGTTTGTCGTCGGCCTGGAGTCACTAGAATATTCAACCAAAAATACCACGTTCTATGCGTTTCTCCAGGAGGATGCTGTATATATTTTCTGGGTCTACGACGACACGCGCGTTGGGCCGGAGTAAATTTCCACTTGCCTCTTGGCGATGTCCTGGCGATGAACCACTGGATTGGGGGGGCCCTATAAATTCAAACAAAGCCCTATGAATCATGGATGGGTTGCCGTCTGCGCGGCAGAAAGCAGGCATGATGACCTTTTTAGACAAAAACCTGTGAAAAAATGCATGTTAATACATAATGTTACATAATGCATTGTGAATGGACGTGTTAATACATAATTCACAAATAGACACAATTGTCTAAACAGCAGGATTTGGCATTGCCAGAATTGCCGGACTAGATCGTTGGAAAGTCACCAATTCATGTACAACCAAGACTTGCAACATCTTGCAACAAATGGATGACTCAAAATGACCAAAAAACGAAGATTAAGATAATCAACAGAAACTGGAGATATCTGGATATATCATGATATATCTGGATATTGCAAGTCAATATCAATCAACAAACAAATGAATCAAAAGACCTTCAGCATCAAGTTTTCTTGCCATCTTGACTCGTCAATGTTTGTTGGACCCAGGCCCACGCATTGCTTGGCTACGGATTTACTATGTAAATATTTAAGGGATGGATCAACAGCTTGATCCATTGCCATTGCGGTCCGACGAGTTAGCCAACCACCCGGGCCACCGCCTTTCCATCGTGAACCAAGAAAAGTGGAGCTCTTTCAAACTGCCCACCCTCGGTGCCGTGGTAGTGGTTCACGTACCTGGAAACTTCGGTGGTGATACGAAACCATGTCGCCATCGTAGTGAGGATACAAGAGACAGTTGGTCCATCGTAGGAAACAAATGGAAACAAATTAAATATGAGTTGCCGTCCCTGGAAAAAAAGCATCGACCCTGAGCTGATGTTTAGATGATTTAGATGAAGTAGTCTTCGAACCCCAGCTCATGGCAGGCTTGTCATGTTTGAGCCAAAGTATGCCCAAACAGATACCGATTTTCCAAAGCAATCCGGCAAGGGCTACTTCTCTGGCTCCTTATGGGAATGGTTGGCCATCATGCAACTTTGTGCAGGCTGCCAAGACTATGTGCTTCCACATGCTGTGGTAAGGCAGCATGTTTGAAACCATGTGGGTTGCCAAACAAAGTGGTCAACAGACGCCCGCAGCTGGCAACACATGTGAAGTGTCAGAAACTTGGGCAAGAAGCACTCTGAGCAGTAGTCCTGTATCACTCCGCGGTTCCTGAAACTTGACGACCTTTGGATGGCTATGAAGTTCTCCTGCACCTGCAAACCTCCACAGTGAGCGAGGATTGAGAGGTCCTGGTCATCCAAGGGGACACTGTTGCTGAAGAGTCCACAATCTGTGAATGTTTGCTCTAAGAAGTCTGTGGCGCACCAGTAGAAATCATATTCCAAATCATGAAGCAGTTGCAGGAGCTGCACAGGCTGTGATCCAGTCACCTGCATCATTGCAGGACTATACTCAAAATGAATCAAAGGCATTGCTCCAGAGTGAAGCAGCCGCTGTGCCCCCAACAAAATTCGATACTCAGCACCCTCAACATCAATCTTGGTGGCACGAGCCCCACCTAGGCCACTCCAAATATCATCCAATCGATGAGTTTCGACCACACCCAAATCTATAAATTTCATGCGGTTCGATGCCCAAGTGTCAGGGGATCCCAAGCGTGATACTCCAAAGTTTTCGGCCGTGCCAACCAGTGGAGATGAAGCTCTCTCGGAAGACAAGGCGCCCAAGAACAAGGCAGCTCGTCTTGCCCATCCAGGGTTTCGGCACAGACTTTCAGCAATCTGTTTTTGGTTATGCACCACTGGCTCAAACATCGTGACGGTGGCCTCTGGATCTGAGGCTAAGATTGTAAAGGAGCACAAACCCAGATTCGCACCGATGTCCAAAAACATGTGGCTCTGAAAAGTCCGTGTCTTCGTTTCGGCTTCGGCTTGAGATGACCACCACAAAGATAGGATCTCCACACAGTCAAGCCATAGACCATGTTTCCTCGTCTGGTCAGAGACATAATCTCCACGCGGATGCAAACAGATCGACATGTTGATTTGGCCATGGACCAGCTGCCGTTTTTTGCAGCTCACATTGCTTCCGTTGCTTCCGTTTCTGCTCAGCTGTTGTGCTAGGTCGCACCAAGAAGCAGCAGGGCCAACGTGCCAGTCTGCGAAAGCCTGCATCCATTGGAGGCTGAATAGGGCCAGGCCAAAACGGCCTTTTTTTGGCATCCCCATCCCATGGAGAGCCCGCCAGGTGTGACTTCATCACCAAACGCGAATTGGATTTTGCTGGTTGTTGAGTTGTTGCGAATTCTTTTTTCGAATGGACATTTAAGGTAATCTCCCAGCTCCTTTTCCCAATTCAGGAATTCAAGAATTGCAACTCACATACTGTATCTATTTCAAAGGTGCAGATTTTGCATATCTTTGCCCAGCGCACTCGCTCTATCACACTCAAATTACTTTCCACATCTTTACAAGGACATTCCAAAGACTCTAATTTCCTCTATGTTAATTGTTTACTGATTGTTGACTTACCTCGCTGATCTCGCATCCCTTCTTTAAAATGGTGAATGGCAATTTGTCATTTCAGCCAGAACAGGGGTTGGTAAATGTCCAAAGTCAACATCACCCAACTATTGGGGAATAATATCCAACAATTATTTGAAGGTGAGTGATGTCCAAAATCCCCAAAAAGGAACATTTACCAACCCCTGCAGAAACCCATGCTGATCACGTGTTTCAGATCCTGTGGGTGCTGTGTCAGTTTGAGTTTTCTACTACCCTCTGGTAATTTAACATAGCTATGGAAAATCACCATGTTTAATGGGAAAATCCACTATAAATGGCCATTTTCAATAGCTATTTTGACATAACCAGAGGGTAAGTTTATGTTTTTCAAGACATGCCAGTGAAGCTCAACACCGGTCAATTCCCGATAACGCAAGGTCCAACTGAAGGGCTACGGCTGTTTGAAACTACCGCCTAAAAAAAACAATAGATCCTCTCAGGTGAACATATGCAAAACCCAGCAGTGATCATTGTCCTACCCCTAGATTTCCATATCTATCCATATCTGGGTATGGATCAATACCTATGAAAATACCATTTTTAGGGGGTTATTCACATCCATTTTAACCCAGCTATGGATTGATGTGAGCAGAAGGGGTCACAAGATCCCATCTTCGTACTGCGAGAAATGCCTGGAGGAATGTCCATAGACCTTGGTCGATCGCTCCAAAGTGTGTCTTACCCTCTGGTTATGTCAAAATAGCTATTGAAAATGACCATTTATAGTGAGTTTTCCCATTAAAGATGGTGATTTTCCATAGTTATGTTAGTTTACCAGAGGGTACGGGAAAAACATGAACCTTTTGGCTTGCCAACTGGCAGTGTGTCAAAACCAATAGTACCCCTTCTGTTCACATCAAAATAGCTGGGTTAAAATGGATGTGAATAACCCCATAAAAATTGTATTTTCATAGGTATTGATCCATAGCCAACTGTCACTTGAGCCTATGGAATGAGGAATCGTGACATGTCGCAATGGCAATACTGGTAACGGAAACTCTGCAGTATCAAACTTCATGAACCTTAGTTGCTATGAGTCAAAACCCACCCGGATGGTACCCCTAAATCATAGCTGGTATAGCTGCCAGTTTTTGGTTGGATGTTTATTCTTCCAGTCATCCGGTGGTAACTTGACCCATCCATCGTCTTCCTGCGATTGTCACAACGTGGCCCTTTCGGTGTCCGACATGCACCCGATTTCTCAATCTCAAGGACTTCACCTGAAAGGCTGAAAGTAGGGCTACCCGATGCTACCCCCAAATCATCCAAGTCATTGGACCATGACTTCAATCTATTAGTAGTGAAACATATGGTTAACTTGCTGGTGCTAAACGTAGCGTAGGGTTGCTGGATGGGTTGCTGGGGGTTGCTGGGATGATCTGCTTGATAGTTCGGCAGTGGATCATTCCCGAAAATTCCCTGCGTTTAGCACCGCACCAGTAAGTTAAGGATTATCATTGACCATTGGACCACGACTTAGTACTGAAACCTATGGTGACTGATTCCTCATGACTTAAAAAAAACAACCCCCGTGTCTCCGCGTCTCCAGTGCCTGGTCATTCAACTCTTCGCAGCCCATGGCCTGTCGCTTTTTGCCGCAATGCCGACGGTCAGTCATGGTTTTTCCACCACAACCAGCACTCAAACCGTATATATATATATATATAGATATATATCATATGCTATGTATTTATATATATATATATACATATACGTACATACATATATATATATATATATATGTACGTATATACCTGTGTGTATGTGGGGTACAATATACATATTATATAATCAAATATTTATATATATATATGTTATAATATTTGCACGTTTACATAATGGCTGTGGTGGGGGTGGTATACCCCCCCTCCTCCCCTTTGGTAATGGCTGTGGTGGTGGGGGTGGTAGTTTTGTAAATTGGTAGTCAACAGATATTAGGTGTATAGTATATATATATAGTATTGGGAATTAGATACGGTTGTAAATATTGTATATAGGTATATAGGTATATAGGCATGAAATGAGTAGTACATTAGGTATGTAGTGTTAGGTTTTCTGTATGTAATATTTAGTAGTGTTAGGTAAATATAGTATATGCTTTGTATACGGCATATACAATTTAAATATTATATATATATGGTCTATATATGTTTATGTATATATATATGGTGTATATATATATATATACATATGTGATATATATATATATATACATATGGTATATATATATATATATACATATGGTATATATATATGTGTGTGTGTGCGGTGTGTGTATGTATGTATGTATATATATATATATTTATTTGTAGTGTGTGTATATATATATACACACACATACGTTATATATATATATGTGTGCCCCCATATGAGATCTTCCCCCTCCCCCCCTGTGGCTGGTAGTGGCCCTCCCCCAACCCATGGGGGGGTGGGGCGGAGAGATGGAGGCTGACATCCAATCATTAGTAAGAATAGAGATGAATAGAGCATTCCTCTCGCCCGGAAAACACACCGAGCCCATCTATGATACATATATTACATATATATAATATAACATGCATGTATATATATATACATATATATAATTATATATACATATATTTGTGAATACATAGAGTATATAATATGTACATGGGCCTAGTTGATCCACAGAACAAACTGCTCCAAGGTCTCACGTCGTGGCACCTTGGCAGCCCTCCCGAAGGCGGAGAAAGGCAAGTTCCGCGAGGGCAGGAAATGCCTCAATTCATAGAAGGAAGTGCGAGAAAATGCTGGATACATGGTCATCCTGGAGTAGATATGGAGGTGTCAAAAAATCATCTGAAAGGGGAATGTTTGCAAAAAGACACTTCCGATCTACATCAGGATGATAATAATTATTACTAGAATGGGGAATGTTCTGAGATACAAAATGGCCGTTTTACGGGATATATATATATAAGTATGCAATACAGTAGTGTAGGGGAATGTAACTAAGCAACCACTTCTCTATGGAGATATGATGGGAATATTGCGTGAGAATATCATGAGAAGAAAATTGGACAGACTATCACTATCTATATATATATGTAACTAACATTAACTAGCATTGACTAAGAATAGATTCAATAAATCATCTGGGTCTAGCATAGCCGTCCCCTGAAGTCAAAGGGAATCCAGGAAGAAATTTCCCCAAGCGAGGGAAGCAACCTATAGGCTTAACAATGGCAAAGAAACGCTGAATCAGGGATTTTTGTAAATCCTGTTTAAGGTTTCCATACCCTCTGGTAATTTAACATAGCTATGGAAAATCACTGTTTTTAATGGGAAAACTCACTATAAGTGGCAATTTTCAATAGCTATGTTAAATTACCAGAGGGTAAGTCTTTCCCCTTGGGACTCCAGTCTTCACTTGACCGTGAACCCCCTTATTTTTAGTTGGTGTTTATGCTTCCACCGCCCCGAAAACTTGGCAGCCCAACGAGAATGTGATGACGGTGCCATGGTAAGGATGCCTGGGCTCGAAAAAAAAGACCTATCTGAAAACTTGGACCATGGATGTTGAAAATGTGCGGGCATTTAGGATCCTAGTATCCGTGGCTTATCCATAGGCTTATCACCCATAGTTCATCCCACAATTTTGTGGTGGCAGATCGCCCATATTTCATCCCATTAATGGGGCAGATCGCCCATTTACTGGGATGCATCCCCAAGAAAACTGGGATGATTGACCTGTGATGTCAAGACCTATTTTCCGTCCGATGACATCAGATGACGTACTTCATTTTTTAGCTGTGTTTATAGGAAGGAAAAAACAATCTACCACAAATAGACACCACACCTATGGAAAACCGCCTAGTTGGGCCGATGATATATGATTATTTACAAATATCAAAATGTTGATTGTGTTCCATGATTGTTGCTAAATCTTGTTGAATTGCCAGAGAGTATCTTTCATAAGAGATATATACTGTACACAGAATGAACGTTATTATTACTTCTCATATTAGCGCTCATATATACATACATACATACATATTATATATATATGTGAGTGTGTGCTTATCTAGTTATGTATTTGCTTACAGTAAATGTATGGCATCAAGCAATGATGGCGATACCACACCAACAATTTCAAATCAATCCTTTCCTCGGGAGTTGCTACAGTAATAGGTAGCTGCGCAGTCTAGCACTCTCCATTGGAGGGTTGTCTAGTTGGGTCATTCGCATGATCATTGTATTACCCGGTTCTGTGTGTTATATTTAGTGTACGTATATATATAGTATATATATATATGGTAGTCATCCGGAAGTGATAGAATATGGAAAGGTTCGAAAATCCTATCGACAAAACTGCTTCAGATTCCTTCAGGATAATATCCCAATGAGCTAGGCTCACTGCTGCAAATGAGCTTCATTGAGCTTCAACATGTACTTCCACACCTGCGCGTCCAAGAGACTATGAAGCAAGACGCAAAGGTGAATATCTATAGAAATAGATGATGGATACATGTACATGTGGTAATAATTAATATTTATATATATACACATATTTGTATTACATATAATTGGATGTGTATATGTAATCATTTTTCTTGATGCGCATGTGTATCTTAGATCTATGTCCTATGTAAGCACAGTATAGGACGGAGAAGGCAAGTGCCAATCCACTGGACACAGAATCTGGGCCAGGGCCGAAGTTCACTCAGAATTCCCTGAATTCCCAAGCAGGAGAACTGTAATTTATCAATAATATCTATATATATAATCATCAATAATAATCAACTGTAATTTATAATCATCAATAATAATCAATCATCATCAGCCAACCATCATTTATCAACATGATTTAATCTCTCCCCGTAGTTATCATGATGAAACCCCAAAGAAATGTGGATTTTTAGGATGGTTAAATCCAAACAATCAACAGCGGTCAGCTGGTCACTGCTCAAGTGCCAGGTGCAATACCAAGAGAAACCTATGTTTAGTTTAGATGAATAATTATATAAGTGGGTAGTATATTATATATATATTAATTGTAATTATGTATATGTGTTCCCCATGCATGGTCAAAGAATGAAGTATCATTGGATTGGTTCAAGGGAAAATCTACAGAAACCATCAGAAACCCATGGAGTTTCGACCAAAGGCAGAGATGTCAACTGATGCTTTCCGTTTAGCGCCTGTGTCTCGGGGTCCAAGGGCCACCTGCATTGGTGGTCGAAGTTGGCATTTGGATCTGGGAAGGGATCCTGGCGCGATGAAAATCCGAGGCCAAATCCCCTTTTTTAATGATCCAAAATGGGCATTGAAATGGGAAGGTGACCTAGAAATTGAAGATTCTCCACTGCCATGTTCGATTACCCGATGCTATGGAATCTCAAGGAGCATTGCAGCATGGATGTATGGATGATGAACGAATATGATGGAGATATATCTATATATAAGCTGGAGATTGAATGAACATGATGGTGTCAAAATGGGATATTGACAGTGAATATCTTCAGATGAAGCTTGGTGAATCCTCCCCTTTACCCAGAAAGTTGATGGCTAAGCATAGTTTTCTCCGTGGCAAATGGCCGTAAATTGCAGACGCACCAAAATATCATAGTGGTTAATATATCCCATAACGTATTCCCATTCAAATTATATATATATATCCCTATTTCTATCATACAAATTGTTGGTCAGTTACATCCCCATCAGTTGTCTATTTCTATTTATGTAATTATATCATTATATATATATATGTGTGTACTTATACTTTTGTTTATCCCATGAATTCCTATAAAATATTCCCATTCTATCACATTCTACGCCTATTTCCATCCCCCCAAAAGTTCCACCGGGCCTTGTCATCGAAGTCCGCAGAGTACCAGGACAGGAGAGGCACCACAAAAACATCCTGCCGTCGGTCGAGCAATGGCGGGCCGTAGCGGTACAGATGAAGAACGGTGATGGAGCGCATGATGCCAAAATAAGAAGGGATAGAAATTATGGGAAGATGCTATAATGGGAATGTTTGGATACGACTAACCAGCGAGATGATGATATGTGGAGTTAAACATGGGGATTCAAGCCCCAAACTTGCCAATTTCAAGATGAAAATGATGTTTTTAACCATCAAATTTGGGTGTACTCTGATTCAAACAAACCCAAATACTCATCAGAATCTAGAGATACTAGAGATACAAGTTGAGCATCGCATTGACAAGGCGTCACAGCACTTCACAGCTATTGTTTCTCCCTCTGTCAGCACCTTTTTGCGGGGTACAAGATGTTGTTGCTGCGAGATCAAAAGTGTCCTTCGTGGACTAGGTAGTTTTTTGCTGCAAACCGATTTCAGCAGTCGCAAGCATCCAAAAGTAGCAATACCCCACAATGGCCAAGTTGATGGTATTTGGAATGAACTTGTCAGTGGTTGCCTTTGGAGTTCCAGCATTGTCTGCACGTCTGCACTATAGACAAACCACAGATGTAAAACGGTCCTCGCTGACGGCAGATGGAAAACAATCCACACCCAACCTGATGGCATGTCTGGCAGGTTCACTCCAAACGCCCTTTGGACTTCCTTGATCAATGCCAGAATCATAAATAATCCCATGGCAGATGAGTTAAGATGACTATGTTTTTCAAAAAAAGTGAAAAACCCTCCGGCAAACTCACATGAAGATATTAGCGAAAACCCATGGTTTCCCCAGGAAAACATGAAGATATGCGCGATGTTCATTTATTGTCCACAATATCTACTGTATGTTGGTTTATCCCAAGGTATACGGTACATCAACTAGCCAAAAAACCCAGTTTCACTTGCCACCAGTGCCAAAAAAGACGACGGAAAAAACGAAACGTCTTTTTCAACGAGTCACTCGTCGCACATCTCCATGATTCCCAAGAGTTTGGCCAGGGAGTCGGGATACTTAGATGCCTCCGTGGATCATAGCGTTTTTTCGCCCCAGTTTTGACTGGTTAGTAACCCTAGATGGGTCATGGGAGCGATTCCCGGTTAGTAACTGGCTTATAAGACTTATATAAACTTATAAGCCACTGACCCTACTTAGCTGGGTCATGGGATTAGTGATTCCTGGTTAACTGGCTTATAAAACGTATAAACCACTGTATCCCAATGATTATCCACTTACTAGTTAACTAACTCAATGGCCCATCTAAGTAACTATGATTACTATGATTCATCACAGCTTGGAGCAACCTGACTCGTCCAAATTTCATCAAATTTAGGTACCCTCTGGTAATTTAACATAGCTATTGAAAATGGCCATTTATAGTGGATTTACCCATTAAAAATGGTGATTTTCCATAGCTATGTTAGTTTACCAGAGGGTACCCAGCAGGTTTAATCCATGGCGACCAAAGTATGGATGTCTCAGGATACAATATGAATCAACATGGTACTGCAAAACATGGGGGAATCCACCGACGAAATCAATGATGGTTAAAGAAGTTCACCCAGTTGGAGGACATACAACTGGTGTACACTGCGGAAAGGCCATTTGCCCTTTCAAATCCAATGATGTCTTGTAAAGTTAGAGAAATTCAGCCCAGAATGAAGTACGATCAAAAAAACAAAGCACAAAACATCATCGGAAATGATGGATTCTCATGGATTCTCCCTACATCCTACTGTCCACATCCTGTCCGAATGTCTTTTTTCGGGGAACTTTTGCACTGTTGGTTGTTTTCAACCCCCATGTTGGGTCAACTTTTACGATCCCCCAAATCGCTGCCTCGGAAGGGCTTAGCCAAAGCTCGTGGTTGCCCGGAACGTAGAAGACCCGGCGAAACTTGGCCTGGCACTGGTAGGGGAAGAATTCCATGGCAAAAGCTGGGATTTCAGGGAAAAATGTCTTGTTTTTGAAAAGTCACTGGACATAGTAGGAAATTATGAGAGAGGATGATCTTCCAATTTTTGGCTGATCTTAAACTTTTGCCTCGGATGTTCGGTGATTCTCGACAAAAATACTAAATTACCATGAGAATAGGGTGCAATCGTAGGGAATCACTGTGTTTACCTTTTGGGGACCGCTATACTCAATGGCCATGCGGCCCTTGGATGATGCAAGATTCATGGTGAAATCTCAAGTTGGCGCCTTGAGGGTTGTCAGCGCCCGCATCAGTGCGTTCCTGTAGCGAAAAAAACACATTAGTTTGTCAGAGATCTCAGGTTTTGGCATGTGGGCAATCAGATTCTTGAATTCCTGTTTTCATATTCGTGGTGTTTTTTAATGTTTGTTTTGCATTGTAATGAGAAACAACGGTGTAACTTAGAGACGTTAGTCCCAGCCTGGTGTCGCACAAGTTCCCAGCCACGATCAGCACGTCCTGGCTGAAAAAAAACGGCAACAACTCAGCAAAATGAAAAAAAAATGACATGTGAGCAAGTCATCTTGGAAAGCAAAACCATTATTTTTTTCCTGTTCAACATACTGTGTAACATATTTTTCAATGATCAACAGTAAAACTTGGCATCACAAAGAAAAAGTCCTCCTGGAACTCAAAGTCGTCGATCCGATGTGCCCAATCCTCGGTACTTCAAGGTTGCAGCTCGGCGAACCAAGGGGCGTTCCATGCGCGCCTCGTTGCACTTGTGATCGAAATGCACGTCGGAAATGGCATAGACCTATCACAGGCGCATTTCCATGGAAACCATTGAAACCAATAGGATCCATATGGAAATGCGTGGTGAATAGTGGTGAATTGTGGTGAATAGTGGTGAATAGTGGTGAATACTGCCAAGATCAGCATCTATAGACCTCTTACTGTTTTCGGATTGTCAGATGTTTTCGCTGCCTTTGAGGTTCCCTTGGGTCGCCAGAGATCCACTCCGAAACGTTCACCTGATGTCGGAAAAGCCAAGGTCCCAGGGGTTGGGCGGTTAAGAGGACAACCAACAAGAGAATTAAAAGAATGAAAAATTGGGGTATATACATTATATCTATCTATCTATCTATCTATCTCTCTCTCTCTCTCATTATATACATACACGTTTCTCTTCACCCCAGAGGCTACTCCAACGGACAGCTCTATAATTTCCTTCCAAGCTCTAAAGGTCGTCCAACCTGGTAGCTTGCAGGATTTGCTTTGGGTAGCTGGTCACTCCAGCCTGACCAATTCTACCAGGCCCGCCTGGTGGGATATGTCAGACACTCTGACATGCATCCATTTTGGATACACTCCCGGGGTACGCCAACCCCACCTCACCCCTCAGCCTGCATAGACACTCTATGAGGGCATGAGGGGTTTCCCGTGAGGGAACTGGCCAGATCGCTAACTAGCGTAAACCCCAACTCCAGCGGAGCCTTCAAGAGCGATGGCGCGGCAACAAGGCCGACCAGAACTCAGGGTGGGTGTTGGGTGGGGAAAAGCATAAAGATGCTATTTTGAGGCGCGTGGGCCAAAATAACATGGTGATTAGTGCAAACGCAAGCCTTCCAAAACCTGATGCACATATACATTTCTCTTCACCCCAGAGGCTACTCCAACGGACAACTCTATATTTTCCCTCCAAGCTCAAAAGGTCGCCCAACCTGCTAGCTCGCAGGATTTGCTTTGGGTAGCTGGTCACTCCAGCCTGACCAGTTCTACCAGGCCCGCCTGGTGGGATATGTCAGACACTCTGGCATGCATCCATTTTGGATACACTCCCAATGCACTAGTCCCCAAAGCAGTAAAGAAATTGGACGATCTTTACGATCGCCGGAAATGGCATGTCTATGAGCTGTACAGAGAGCTCTGACTGAAATCTACAAAAGGCTTGCCTGGAGTGCCAGGGATCTCTGGCTCCAAGTCTTGAGATCGGATCAGCCCAATTCGACTTTGTTGGGATGTACTCCCAAAAGAGGACAGCCTCCACTGCAAAGAGCACTATGTGGATGAACTGGGCTATTCTTTCCAAATCCCTCGCATCGCTTCTTCCTCTAATCAGGCACATCAGACTGGCCACGTCAATGAACCAAAAACCACGGTGTCGTCGAAAACTGTCTGCTCTCTTCATGAGGGCGCAATCATGAGCATTTCCAGCTGTGCTATCTTTTGGGAGCATGGCTCCAACCAATCAAATTACTCGTCTGGGATATCAGCTACAAAGGCTTCGCGAGGTCGAGGCAAAGGAGATCCCCACAGAATCAGGTAGCCTCCTGACCCTGTGCGTGCTTCATCTTGTGCTGCATCAGATGCAGCGACAATACGCGACCAGGCATGGTTCGTGAGCCAAAAATGCCTTTTGAGCTGAGCTTCCAGGATCGTGATGATCATCTCAAAGCTAGTCAGCTAGTCAACGGTGCTCGCCCCAGCAGAAGCCCGATGTGAATCGAAGCCTGCCCTGTTGTGGGCTTGTTTTCCCCGGCGCAGTGGGCATGTAGCGTCGAGACCGTCAGCGTCACTGGGGTGGATGACAAGAGGTGCCTGTACCTTAAGCACCCTTGTCACACCAATTGGCATGGTTAGAGCCACCGCAAGGAGTTGAAAGGCCTCACTGGGTCTTTAGTGCCAGTGTCCACGAAGGATCGTAAGTCCGCGATCCCTGGCTGCCGTGAAGTGCTTGTGAGTTCCAACAGGGGTCTTCCGACCACATAAACGATCCATATGCCAGCCGACCAGATAGACTAAGTTTTGGTTTTTTGAGTTACCCACGGCTGGTTGCCTTGCTTTGAATTTGCATGGCAAACGAACTTGATCGTTGCCATTGACTCCTCCTACCCTCATACTTTGCACACAGGCCATGCTCAAAGCAACAAAAGTTGACAAGAATATATTTCTCATCTTCATATTTTGCACAAAGGCACTGCTCAAAGCAGCAGTTTCGACAAGCAGTCACTATGGCAAGCAGCATAGGTCCGCACCGCATTGATGATTGTTGCTTTGTCAGCGTGAGTGACTTTTTCCTGGGAAAGTCTGGCCACTCAAGTTTTCCATTCGGTAAACATCCCCTCAGAAATCTGGCCCATAGGCTTCATCATTCCAGCATCCATGAACACCTGTGTCAAGCCAGCCACTCTGTTCATGATCTGCTCAGGCTGACCATCAGCTGGCCGAAGGCGGATTGTGGACCTCCTCGACATTGGAACATCCGCCTTGGACGAAGGCCCCCTGACGGAGAAGGAGGCTGAGCTGGAAGAGCCCAGGCGGCTGCGAGAAAATCTCCACCCGCCAATTTCGCCTCCTCATTGGTGTTGAAACAGAACGCAAAGTCAGAATCACTGCCAAGCTGTCGACTTCTCGAAACTCCGTCACCCGCACTTGCTGCACTTGGTCCAAATCGGTAGCAGAATCCAATGGACCGGCTGCTGCCTCCACAGCATAGCACCCGCCATGGCCAAGACAGTTGCGCCCGCAGCTTGAAGCCAATACCGGGGGCCACAAGTTGGGTCCACCTGCTTCGACAAGATTCCCAAACCTGACCTGACAGGGCAGTGGAAGGGGGTGGATCGCACCTCGATCCTCGGCAGGCCCTGAGCTGGCAGCGCCAACTGAGCCAAAGTGTGGCCTGTTCGCTTCACGATCCAAGGTAGCTCCTTGGGAAGCACATATGACCCTCAAGCAGACCTCGCCAAGATCTTCATAGCACGAAGGGTAGCAGCAGGTAGCACCTCTACCTTTATAGGCTGCAGCTCCTGAAGGGACTCTGGCTCTAGACATCGTCACCGGAGCTATCGCCACACATCGCACAAAAGGGAAGGAAGTCTCGGCATCCGTCGCACTAGTGTGTTCCACACCCTGGACATTCCGAGAACCTGGGCATGTTGCACACGACGCAGATGGGAGGGATGAAGTCGAGCTCAGCTTCAACAGCTCTCAGGAGCATCCTGATGAATCTCCCCGCATCGCATCGAGCGCCCTGGTGCTCTGGCATGGAAAAGGTGGGCTCGTACCAAACTCCGTCGCCCCATTGCCACAGCCTCCATTGAGCAAAGAAGTAGCTCTGAGATCTCTGAGACTCTCCGGCAAGACCCAACGCAAGACGGTCGGTTAGCTTCACCAGGTGGTTGGGGATGAAGTCCGCCACTGCATGCCCTGAGCCGTACATCTGCACAGATCCAACTTCTCATGGGGACTGGCATGATACCTATCCCAAGTCGCCGCGACGGTCCCTCCGTCTTGAGCGAAGACAACTCTGCGGGCCCAAGTTCCGATGAATGGGAATTGAAGCCCGCCCCGGCCAGTTTCACATCGGACACAAGGGGTTTTGCAACAGAGCATGCGTCTGATGGGTGGCATGTCATGTGATTGCAGGACTGGTGTAGATGGGTCACCTCCCATGTGCACCACCTCAAACATTGATCCCCACAAAACCCTGGCCCCATCAAGCTGTCCACCAAGCACCAGCGTGTTGATATGCTGGCTGAAGTCCATCCAAGCACCTGTAGAAAGGAGTACCTCATCAGTATGGACCGCCACATGGATGCCTGGCGTAGACATATATCCGAAGAGTAGTTCCTCTACCCAAGAAATACAAAGGGGCGAAGAGGATTATGTGGTCGCTCCACACTCCATCCCAGACCCAAAAAGCAAAAAGGTGCTATTTTGGATCAAGGCACTTGAGCCAAAATAACATGGTGATTAGAAATGATCAGTGCAAACCCAAGCCTTCCAAAACCTGATGCACATTTATATATATATATATATACATAATATATATATATATATATCATTATCTACTGCAAGTTCAAAAATGTTGGACCCCGATGGATGTGTGTGTAATGGTTGTCACCCAGCCATTGGGATTCCTTCTGGAATGACTTGGCCATTTCGTTGAATCCTAGGCCATCCGTTTTGGTTTGTCTGAAAGTAAACAGTAAATTACCCGCAGACTCCCATGCTTTGTCATCGTTTTCCTACTTAAAATTGCACATGTCTGGGCCTGAGAGGTCATGCTGGCCGACCAAAATACTTTGCTCAAATGAGATAATTAGGCAAAAAAATCTCGCCAACCTCGGCAGGATACGAGTGCAACGTCGAGGATCCACCATTTTCTGGATTGAAAATGATTAGAAAATAAAAAATGTAGACAAATCACAATATAAATCTAGATAAATAAGACAAACGTTCACAAATGTTCACAACTCAGACACGTTTCTTCTTGGTGCCTTACCCCAGCCATGTTCACCTGACGCCAAGGAGCGGAAGCGCCGCCGTGCCGGCAGGGTACGCCACACCGGCAGGATGCTAATGCATGCCTCGCTATCGGCTGGAAAGGAAAATGGAAAGTTACCACTCAGTCACTCTGCATGGCGAATTTCATGTCCCCTTGGGTTATTTCACTTGAGAGGGAAGGGTGAAAGATCGAAAGGTAGGCGTGGGTTGGAACAGGAGAAGAGAGCAAGGGAACGAGGCATATCCGCTGCGGACGGACGTGGGTGGAGTTGGGGCGGATATCGAA
>Ga0126342_10007865_pt1 | contig 19066 bp, 6 predicted proteins | sample Cyp1metagenome_FD_92528 | JGI IMG/M metagenome (GOLD analysis project Ga0126342, IMG submission 92528) | Coral microbial communities from Lord Howe Island, Old Settlement Bay, Australia - Cyphastrea 1 metagenome | ecosystem: Host-associated > Invertebrates > Cnidaria > Coral ... | reverse complement strand
CTCAAGCACCTTTCGGTCCATCAGTGGCTTCGCTCTGCCATCCTTGATTCACAACAACCAACCTCTCCTATAGGTTTCCTATTTTTGAAACTTCCGCCACCGCCTTGTGCGGTACTACTGGTATAGATAACTAGCAAAATGGTGATTTAACATGATTTAAACAAAAAACAATGGGATGTACTGAGGGTATCATAGGAATATCGATCATTTTTCTGGAGAATTTTTCCGCCATTAACGGAGATAGAACCAACCATATGATATTTGGGTGTCTCAAAATAGGGGCTGCCCAAAAGTTTTTCCATGACGGCCATTTGAAAAAAGAAACCAATGATTGGGACAGAACCAGCAGAATCACGCTGATGGTGGCACATTCGTGGGATCTGATGGATTGCAGATTGACTTCGCCAGCGCCATCGGATGGCCCATTGGTGCCACTATTTCCACCAGTTCTTACGCCGCCTTCAAACAGGTTGACATCATGGTCACCAACCTCGTCAGATGTGCCATGGCGTGTGGCCGGAAGCATTTGAAGAAGCAAATTGTAACAGTTCGCCATGGAAAGATCCACCCATTCTTAATCGCTTAGCCATCTATTTCTATGGGCCATCTATACCATGGCGAACTGTTAAATAACCAGAGGGTATATAAAATTCAAACTAGAGGTTAAACTTTATCCAATTGTTTTGTCATGATAAATAAAATATGACTTTAAAAAATATCGCAAGGCAAACAGAAGGTCCGAAACCCAGCAGGGGAACACATCATAAACCAGCGGATTTGCGAGATGAGTTTCGGATAAGCAGATGATGTTGGAAAAAGATGATGGAATATGGTAGGATAGATTTGGGTGGTGATACTAAGTGGTGGTTTACTCCCGTTCTACAGCAAAAGTCACTTTAGATCATCATGAAGGTAAAATGGAAAATAGCTCGAAGATTGCGGACACGCATGGATTGGCACAGCAGTGCCGAAAGAACTGGTCTTGAGCTATGTACTGGATTAGCCTGGCCATATCAGATGGTAGGATGGAAAATAAACAATATGACAATATTTGAAAAACCAGACATGATATGCCATATTGTCATAACAACCATTTTTCAGATGATACCAACCAGAAATGCCAGACATGATGGAAGCGATTTTCTGGGCCAAATCAATGGGATGTTTAAAACATCATAATCCCATTTTAAGTGAAGGCATACATGAAACACACAGAAATTGACAGCAACCAGTTTTGTCACCAGTTTTTTTGGTCATGTACCCACCAGATCCCTTTTTGTTTTGGGTTAATAAGTATAATTGTTCCCATTTCCCTCCTGGCAATTCCCAAGCCAGAGAGATCCAAGGGACTTTTGCAGCTCACGCAATGCACGCGTCTTTCCTCGGAACAGAGAGGTAGCAGGGCAATGGCAGGAGATGTGCTCCACCGCAGGGTTCTTCTCATTCAATCATAGGGATGGGATATTAGTAGGATATTGATATTAGTTGAAGGGAATTATATAGTAACAAAAAGGTTTTTCTGAACACAATATACTACAATGTGTGTATAAATAAACATTTTATCATACAGTGTTACGCTATAATACAATATGAAATAATAAACTAAAATAAAATATATCAAATATAACAAAATATATGATATCATGTGATAAAATATAATGTCATATGATATGATGTGGAGCTGTGAATGGATCCAGCAAAATGATGAATTTACGAGCACAAATGGAAGACAACCAGCAGCCAATCGATTCGGCCAGGCGGCCAGACCAGTCCATTGGTTTTACAGTCGCGCTCTGCTTTTGATGTGTGTTTACTTTCGTAACTCAAAACTGGGTGTCTCTGAACATGGCCCGCCAAAATGGTATTTTTTTGCAGGGAACCAATTGTGATAATTATCATCAGTTTGAATTGTCCAAGACTGATTGATCAGAAACAGCCAGAAAATTGCTCTGGTCAAAAAACAGAAGCAATCCGAACAATAAATCATACCAGCGATGACCAAGGAAGGAAATCATGATATACATGGTTAATTACTGTTATATGCCCTATCTTGGCATGCAAACAGATGGACAATTTTGAGTTGCAAGCAAGACAATTTCAACCATATCTCCATGGTACAAGCACAAGGATATACGTTTGTTTCCCCTTTGGTCGGTTGTTCTCTAGATCAATATGAGAATTTACGTATGTCGACATTCGTTGTTTCAGCTGGCGGGGGGAACCGGCCAATATGTTTTCTTTGATTTTGGTGGGGTAGGGTGGGGTAGGGTGGGCTGGGGGTGGGGGTTTGGGGTGGGCTATTAACTGCTATGTTGCTGAGATCTTGCTGGCACTTGCATACTAGCGGGACTTGCGGCAGTGGCAGTGGCGCTCAAGGCACAGCAGAGACTGCGTGCTGAGAGCGACTGCCAGGCAACTGCAAAAGCAAGTGAACATGTGAGGGTAAAAAACAACAGTTGGTTGAAAAAATAATGATTTTAATTTAAACAATTTGTTCAGCATGTCAAAAGACAATTTTTGCTGACAGGCGAATGGGATTGTGGCTTTCAAGGGTGAACATACCATCCTTTGAACCCCCTGCACGGATGTTTAATAACTGGGTTGGTCTGAAAATAGAGTACCCCATTTCCATCTCATGCGCGCGCGCGCGAAATCGAAGCAGCGGCGTAGCACAGCGCCAGCTGCCAGCAGCAGCCCCGGAGGGCATTGGCTTAGCTCCTGGGCACACGCCCCCCCCCCGCTCCCCCCCCCTCCCAGGGGCGGGCGGGGTTGTGGTTTGCTCCAAATTTTGAGGTTAAAGTACAACTTTGAACTTTCTTGACGGATCAACGCAAGCTGAGAGATCAGCGAACCAATTGCGAAGGAACTTCCAAGTTCCCTTTCCAAAGGTCTTGACTCCCAATTTGTACCACCACTGGTTACGAATTGAGTTTCCATCATTCAAACAGTCAGTCTTTCTCAAACTCCGAGTGCTTTGAAACCGAGCTTTTTGAAGACTGTGCAAAAGTAAGATTCGTTTCTTTTTGCCAAGAAATCTGTATTTGCTCTTCAGAACCTTATATCTCCGTTTGCCGATCCAACGACAAATGCCAGCCCAACGACCAGAGACATGTTCAGATCTGCATTTAATTGAAACATCCGTGGTGCTTCGACGACGGCGTTGTTTCCAAAAGAGGTGATTAGGGTTACCAAAAAGCAACCACAAAACACAGGTGACACCACTACCTAAGGTAGGCAAATTAATATGCGACCGAAGTGAAACTCCCAAGTCCTGCTGCGCAATGCAAAAGCGCTGCTGCAGCAGCTGCTCCGCCATCCAACAGCCGGCATGGCTTGACCCGGCCATGATGCTCCGACTGCGCGAACCCTGGGTGCCCGTAGGGCAACAGTAGGTCTGAAATGCGACCAAGGTGCTGTTAGAAACCTCCCCTATACCGTTCCCCTCAAAGTAACCGGGGTGACCTGGAGGGGCAGAAGCAAAGCAGTAGCCAGCAAAGCACAGCCACAGCATAGCAAACAGACACATGGTCCAGCGATGGCCCTTTTCTGTTCTTTTAGTTTTTCTTTTCTTCATTCTTGTTTCTTGTTGGGCTCTTGATATTTTTTTGTTAATCCACTCCGCTCGCGAACTCTGGTCAAGGAAGTTCGCGCCCGCTCCGCCCACTTGGAGGTAGGACATGTACAGGAGCCATTTCCATCTCATGGTTCGTCCAAATAATGTTGCATCCTGATTGGTAGCTAGGTTCGCTATTGTGGCTAGATTTTTCCAAATTATTCTGAACCCATGATAAGATTGGAAGTTTCACTATTGTGGTAAGAATTGCTGGCAGACCATTTTTTATCCCAAAAAACATGTTTGTGTGGAAAAACAAAAACTTATATAACATTTTTTCTGGAAAAAAAAACTTGCTTGCCTGCCGTTCCCAAAAGGATCAGATAGCTTATTAAACCCTTATTGAAGAACATCTTTTCCACACATGAGAGGGCTCAATTCACTTGGTAGGTTTGTTCCCAAGGGTTCACAATGGAAACAAACTTTCCAGAGCTGATCCTGGAACCAGGAGAAGAAAAAAACGCCTTTTCCAAAGCCATTGCAAAGTTCAACTTCCAAGCCTTTCCAAAAAGGATCAGTGTTTTAAAACCCTTATTTAAAAACACTCTGGCCTTTTTTCTCTCTCTTCCTGTGTCTCTTGTTCTTTATCTTTCTCTTTATCTTTATCTTCCTCTTTATTCCTCTTCCTCTTCCTTTTCTTCTTCCTCTTCCTCTTTATTTTTATCTTTCTCTTCCTCTGCCTCTTTCTCCTTCTCTTCCTCTTCCTCTTTCTCTCTTTCTCTTTCTCTCTTTCTCTTCCTAATTCTCTTTTTACACCTTTAATAAAAAACAATTGAGGTGCAAAAAGTGCCGCAATCAACATGCCGAACCCCACTCACTACAAGTACTACATGCAGTACAAGCACTACATGCAGTACAAGCACTACAAGTACTACTAGTACCACAAGTACTACAAGTACGCGCAAACCCCCCAGTTCGCCCACACAACTTCTTAGGGAGTTTGAAGGAATATAAATTCCCACCCCCGTTAAACTTTACTTTCAATTGGGAAGATCAACAAGGGTATTAGGAATATAAATTTCCACCCCCCGTTACATTTTACATTCAATTGGGAAGATCAACAAGGGGGTTAGGAATATAAATTCCCAACCCCATTAAACTTTACATTCAATTGGGAAGATCAACATGGGTATTGGGAATATAAATTCCCACCCCCGTGACATTTTACATTCAATTGGGAAGATCAACAAGGGGATTATATTCCCCATTAAACTTTACATTCAAATTGGGAAGATCAACAAGGGGATTGGGAATATAGTGATGAAGATGCAGATGAAAATGATGATGATGATGATGGTGATGATGATGATGATGATGATGATGACGTTGATGATGTTGTTGTAACATTCAACGCACAGGTAGCTAAGCTGTGCGTTGCAAGATGAGAGCCATGATCATGGACATGTGCATTTTGCCCCACAAAACGCAGTGTTTTTTGATGTCCGGACATGTCGTCGGCGTCGGCGCGGGCAAACTGAGAGGTTTGCCCGTACAAGTACTACAAGTTCACCGGTAAAAACTAATTTTTAATTAAATCACATTTCAATTGTCGCCAATTAAAATCTTTACTTAAATGTATGATGGCATTTTATCTGGGTAACAGCTTCTAAAAACTCAACTTTAAAGAGGGTATAGCATGCGTTTGAGGGGGGGGCCATCCAAATCAGGACGGAACATGATTTCTTTCCCATGACCCTTTGCCATAGATTTGGATACATTTCTGGACAAACAATGGATACATATACATACATACATATATATTTACATACATATATATATATGTTTATACATACATATGTATATATATACATATACATATAATTATGTATAGACACACATGTATATATATATATGTGTATAAATCAACTATGTATAATTATATCCCCATGATATTCCCATGATATCCCGAGTCTATTCCCACTTCCATGTCAATGTGGGTATCTAATGTCCACTATCAACAATGCATCAATATATAACTCCAATAGTGGGCTGACTTATCTGACTTCATTCAATATACGTCAAAATGGGGGTTTCCATAAATGGGGTACCCAATAGCTGGATGGTTAATTTCAGGGAACATCCTACTAATAGCTGGATGATCTGGGGGTAGCCCTATGACTTAGGAACCCCCCCATATCAATAACCATTATAACCATTATAACCATTATAACCATTATAACCATTATAACCATTATAAACCACTATAAACCACTATAACCATATCAATATAAATATATATATATATATATAATATATAACCAGCGACCGCAGATTCACCACACCAAGATTCTCAAGAGCTGTAGCAAGCGGATGACCCGCGCCAAACGCAACAAACGAAGGATACCAATCCTGGCGCGCCAAGGTTTCCATGGCGGCGCTGCGGATGAGGTGAAAACATGGGGGTACCTTACTATTCCATGGATGGTTTCAAATGGAAAATCCATCTATACAAATGGATGATTTGGGGGTAACCCCATGACTTAGGAAACCTCTATGTAATCCATGAAGATTTACCAACTGCATCGTCTAGATTATGACCTATATTCTCCTGGCAAAATCCATAAAATGAGCTTGGAACTCACAGAAAAATAGATGATCAATGGTTTGGAACCTTTGTAAATGGGTTATGGATGAAAGTCTTAGGCCTTTGAAATGTGGGATTTGGTAATGTCGGTATTTACATGTATTCAACATCCGGCCTACATCCCGTAAATAAATTATCGAAAACAACTTTTTTGGATTTCAGCATTGCCAAGTGAAACCCTCCAATTAGAAAGCACTCCTGCAATCACAAAGAATTCAAGAAATAGAGTACAAAATGGAGAATGTCCCACAATGCATAGTTCTGCTGAAAGTCACCGTTCATAAGTGCGCTTCTTGGGTTCCAAAATGTTTCAAAGCACCCATTGCGGAACTACGAAGCACACTGAAAATGCAACGGAACACCACGAAACAACACAAAATGGAAGCTTTCGAAATATCATGAACATTCATGAGCTATGCCGCAGCTATGCCTCTTTAAGGCCACCAATTGTTAGCTTAGACCTGAGGCACTTTTGCCTACTCGCCAGCCACCGAATGGTTGGGGCACTTGGCGGGCTATTGCAGGATCCTATATGTCATGGCCACCGTTCCAATAGGATTTATCTGAATAAAACGATATTGAGAGGGTTTCATTGCCAGTTTTGGGCTACCCTCCGGTAATCAAGTATGGCTTGCCGGAAAATGCTCTTTCGAAGCTATAAACCTCGATAATTAATAGAAGAGTGAGTTTCCCATGTCAATCTCATTCAAAGGCACCAAACCCACCGAGACTTCAGTACATGGGCATTGGCTGGTATGGGTCAACATTTAGACTAGTCCAGCTTTACCATTTGATGTATTTGGAGCACATGGGAAAACTATCCTACTGACGCACCTAGAAACTTGACCCGTACCCATCATACCCTTGGATACTAGTAGCAACATGTAGCAACCTTGAAATGCACTCAACAGTTGCATGCTGGAACATTCCGAGGCAAACACAATCAATATCATCCTGCAAAAACAACACATATCTTTCTGGTGTGGTCAGAAAATTAGGCACCACGCGTTACCACTTGAAATCCAACTTCTTTGATTATCATTTTCGACAATGCTTTCCCCACAACAACATCGCAGTTTCGGTGTAGATCCCATTTTCTGACAAACCAAAATCATCTGGTTGGTGGTGCAATAACCATCTTGAAAAATATTAGTCAATGGGAAGGATGACATCCCATATATGAAATGGAAAATAACACATGTTTGAAACCACCAACCAGTCATCATTTTCTTGGTTAAGCGTCCCACGAGACGGCGATCCCGTGTTGGTTTGGTTGGTTTGGTATGAAATCCCATCTTACCTGGCGGCCAACTCCCCTTCGGGGATGAAAAAATCCATCACAATCTCCTCATGGCGCAGGGGTGGAAAGGATACTACAGAAAGGGCCCCAGGGCGAACATGGAGATATGGAAGTTCTCCACTCTCAGTTTAGAGCCAATGCAATTGGGATTTCCACAAGAAATTGAGGCATTTACAACAATGAAGAATCGAACATGGATAATATAGATAGAAACATCAATCGGAACCCTCAATCAGGTTCAGTCCACAGAACCAGGTTCGTTAAAAAAGGGCGTCAAAAAGCACCACAGTATACAGTTGATGATTTCCATAATACAGGCTTTAGACATGTTAAGAAATCAAACTGGGTCTCTATCACTATAGGTATGTACTGTAATGCATATGAATGTACTGTATATGATGTGCATTGTACACCGAGATTGAAGGCCCTCCGTGGCGTGCAGCATTGATTTCCCTCTGCTGTAGCAACCTCACCCGGCAATTTCAGTCCTATCAATCAGGGCTGCCAAAACGCCCAATACAGAGAGAAAAACTCGGTAAATAAAGAGGTGACAAAACATGACAATTTATGATGTATTACTTGACGTATCTTTATGTAACATGACGGTGGCTATTCATCACATAGGCTGCCAGCCGTAGCCAAGTGTCCGTGAAGCCGCAAACAATGACACCTCTGTTGACAGTGACCTTTTGGGTTTTAGGACACCATGGACCTGTCATATTTGGCGCCAGTAACTGATGTTTGTGGTAGATCTGACAAAACCAATGGTTAGTAAATTTTGGGGCCCATTTTGAACCATAGAATCATAGATATGTAGCCAGCTATGTAGTGACAGTCCGTTTGGATTAGTTTGACGGGTCATTTCATTGTAGCGTAGCTATCCAGAAAACAATAAGAAAACTGTTTCTCCAAGACCCAAAGGAATCTTCAAAAGTATGGCTCCATTGAATTGAACGTGCGTCAGGAAAAACATATTGCCGGACAGTGGCTGTTCTTATGCAAGCAGCGATATGTCATCATCAGGTTGATAGCAAAAAAACATCCAGGTGTCGACTAGTTTATTCAAGGCTTCATAGAATAATGTGCAGCAGTTGTACCTCAAAAATGAACATTGATTCTTGATTCCCTTATTACTTGGATTTGCTTAAGATGGCCCAACAAGGGAACAACAACAGTTACTTTCTCGACAAATCCAGGTTCCCATTAATATCCATTAATATCCGTTAATATTTATTTTGAGGATGATGTTCTTTTCTATCCGAAAATTACCGTTGAGCCACGTCAAGCCCAGTGAGACCTGGCCAAGATGCCCACATCCAATAGGAAGATCCAATCCATCAAAGCAACAGAACCTGCAGCATGTTGTGTTTTTTCCTTCAGAAGTTTTTTCCTTCTTTTCCCCACATTTGTTGAAGAGCCTTAAGGAGAGAGAACATGAGAGAACATGAAATCCAAGAAAAACATAACGATTTTCACTTCCATATCAGTTTTCAAAGGCGTGCTGGGGGACTCTTTAGAGGTTTGACTCGACCAAACTGGTCTGCACTTGGTACAAGAACACATTGCCTTGCCCTAGTCGTATTCCTGCAATGATCCTTACATAATCCTCTTGCAATACTTTGGATTAAAGAACAGTGACCAAAATTCAGGACCTCAGCAGGAACTTTTGAAGAACTACCATCTGGTTATTTGTTACAGTTCGCCATGGAAAATCGCCAGTTTTAATAGGTAAACCCAGGTAAACCATCTATACCATGGCTATTGAACCTCACCAGGCTATTCCGCCATCCCTGGAACAGTGACAGCTCCAGCCTTGCCAAGACAATATCAGGCCCAGTTCGATGGAATACCTTGCAGGCTGTGAGTGTAAAAAGGTCAAGGCTTTTGTCAGCAGATGCAGGTATGCGCAATGTATATAATATATATATAGTATATATATATAGTGTATAGGTATATATATATATAGTGTATATAAATATATATAGTGTATAGGTGTATATATATAGTATATATATATATATAGAGTGTGTATATATATATATACACACTCTATATATATATATATACTATATATATACACCTATACACTATATATATTTATATACACTATATATATATATACCTATACACTATATATATATACTATATATATATTATATACATTGCGCATACCTGCATCTGCTGACAAAAGCCTTGACCTTTTTACACTCACAGCCTGCAAGGTATTCCATCGAACTGGGCCTGATATTGTCTTGGCAAGGCTGGAGCTGTCACTGTTCCAGGGATGGCGGAATAGCCTGGTGAGGTTCAATAGCCATGGTATAGATGGTTTACCTGGGTTTACCTATTAAAACTGGCGATTTTCCATGGCGAACTGTAACAAATAACCAGATGGTAGTTCTTCAAAAGTTCCTGCTGAGGTCCTGAATTTTGGTCACTGTTCTTTAATCCAAAGTATTGCAAGAGGATTATGTAAGGATCATTGCAGGAATACGACTAGGGCAAGGCAATGTGTTCTTGTACCAAGTGCAGACCAGTTTGGTCGAGTCAAACCTCTAAAGAGTCCCCCAGCACGCCTTTGAAAACTGATATGGAAGTGAAAATCGTTATGTTTTTCTTGGATTTCATGTTCTCTCATGTTCTCTCTCCTTAAGGCTCTTCAACAAATGTGGGGAAAAGAAGGAAAAAACTTCTGAAGGAAAAAACACAACATGCTGCAGGTTCTGTTGCTTTGATGGATTGGATCTTCCTATTGGATGTGGGCATCTTGGCCAGGTCTCACTGGGCTTGACGTGGCTCAACGGTAATTTTCGGATAGAAAAGAACATCATCCTCAAAATAAATATTAACGGATATTAATGGATATTAATGGGAACCTGGATTTGTCGAGAAAGTAACTGTTGTTGTTCCCTTGTTGGGCCATCTTAAGCAAATCCAAGTAATAAGGGAATCAAGAATCAATGTTCATTTTTGAGGTACAACTGCTGCACATTATTCTATGAAGCCTTGAATAAACTAGTCGACACCTGGATGTTTTTTTGCTATCAACCTGATGATGACATATCGCTGCTTGCATAAGAACAGCCACTGTCCGGCAATATGTTTTTCCTGACGCACGTTCAATTCAATGGAGCCATACTTTTGAAGATTCCTTTGGGTCTTGGAGAAACAGTTTTCTTATTGTTTTCTGGATAGCTACGCTACAATGAAATGACCCGTCAAACTAATCCAAACGGACTGTCACTACATAGCTGGCTACATATCTATGATTCTATGGTTCAAAATGGGCCCCAAAATTTACTAACCATTGGTTTTGTCAGATCTACCACAAACATCAGTTACTGGCGCCAAATATGACAGGTCCATGGTGTCCTAAAACCCAAAAGGTCACTGTCAACAGAGGTGTCATTGTTTGCGGCTTCACGGACACTTGGCTACGGCTGGCAGCCTATGTGATGAATAGCCACCGTCATGTTACATAAAGATACGTCAAGTAATACATCATAAATTGTCATGTTTTGTCACCTCTTTATTTACCGAGTTTTTCTCTCTGTATTGGGCGTTTTGGCAGCCCTGATTGATAGGACTGAAATTGCCGGGTGAGGTTGCTACAGCAGAGGGAAATCAATGCTGCACGCCACGGAGGGCCTTCAATCTCGGTGTACAATGCACATCATATACAGTACATTCATATGCATTACAGTACATACCTATAGTGATAGAGACCCAGTTTGATTTCTTAACATGTCTAAAGCCTGTATTATGGAAATCATCAACTGTATACTGTGGTGCTTTTTGACGCCCTTTTTTAACGAACCTGGTTCTGTGGACTGAACCTGATTGAGGGTTCCGATTGATGTTTCTATCTATATTATCCATGTTCGATTCTTCATTGTTGTAAATGCCTCAATTTCTTGTGGAAATCCCAATTGCATTGGCTCTAAACTGAGAGTGGAGAACTTCCATATCTCCATGTTCGCCCTGGGGCCCTTTCTGTAGTATCCTTTCCACCCCTGCGCCATGAGGAGATTGTGATGGATTTTTTCATCCCCGAAGGGGAGTTGGCCGCCAGGTAAGATGGGATTTCATACCAAACCAACCAAACCAACACGGGATCGCCGTCTCGTGGGACGCTTAACCAAGAAAATGATGACTGGTTGGTGGTTTCAAACATGTGTTATTTTCCATTTCATATATGGGATGTCATCCTTCCCATTGACTAATATTTTTCAAGATGGTTATTGCACCACCAACCAGATGATTTTGGTTTGTCAGAAAATGGGATCTACACCGAAACTGCGATGTTGTTGTGGGGAAAGCATTGTCGAAAATGATAATCAAAGAAGTTGGATTTCAAGTGGTAACGCGTGGTGCCTAATTTTCTGACCACACCAGAAAGATATGTGTTGTTTTTGCAGGATGATATTGATTGTGTTTGCCTCGGAATGTTCCAGCATGCAACTGTTGAGTGCATTTCAAGGTTGCTACATGTTGCTACTAGTATCCAAGGGTATGATGGGTACGGGTCAAGTTTCTAGGTGCGTCAGTAGGATAGTTTTCCCATGTGCTCCAAATACATCAAATGGTAAAGCTGGACTAGTCTAAATGTTGACCCATACCAGCCAATGCCCATGTACTGAAGTCTCGGTGGGTTTGGTGCCTTTGAATGAGATTGACATGGGAAACTCACTCTTCTATTAATTATCGAGGTTTATAGCTTCGAAAGAGCATTTTCCGGCAAGCCATACTTGATTACCGGAGGGTAGCCCAAAACTGGCAATGAAACCCTCTCAATATCGTTTTATTCAGATAAATCCTATTGGAACGGTGGCCATGACATATAGGATCCTGCAATAGCCCGCCAAGTGCCCCAACCATTCGGTGGCTGGCGAGTAGGCAAAAGTGCCTCAGGTCTAAGCTAACAATTGGTGGCCTTAAAGAGGCATAGCTGCGGCATAGCTCATGAATGTTCATGATATTTCGAAAGCTTCCATTTTGTGTTGTTTCGTGGTGTTCCGTTGCATTTTCAGTGTGCTTCGTAGTTCCGCAATGGGTGCTTTGAAACATTTTGGAACCCAAGAAGCGCACTTATGAACGGTGACTTTCAGCAGAACTATGCATTGTGGGACATTCTCCATTTTGTACTCTATTTCTTGAATTCTTTGTGATTGCAGGAGTGCTTTCTAATTGGAGGGTTTCACTTGGCAATGCTGAAATCCAAAAAAGTTGTTTTCGATAATTTATTTACGGGATGTAGGCCGGATGTTGAATACATGTAAATACCGACATTACCAAATCCCACATTTCAAAGGCCTAAGACTTTCATCCATAACCCATTTACAAAGGTTCCAAACCATTGATCATCTATTTTTCTGTGAGTTCCAAGCTCATTTTATGGATTTTGCCAGGAGAATATAGGTCATAATCTAGACGATGCAGTTGGTAAATCTTCATGGATTACATAGAGGTTTCCTAAGTCATGGGGTTACCCCCAAATCATCCATTTGTATAGATGGATTTTCCATTTGAAACCATCCATGGAATAGTAAGGTACCCCCATGTTTTCACCTCATCCGCAGCGCCGCCATGGAAACCTTGGCGCGCCAGGATTGGTATCCTTCGTTTGTTGCGTTTGGCGCGGGTCATCCGCTTGCTACAGCTCTTGAGAATCTTGGTGTGGTGAATCTGCGGTCGCTGGTTATATATTATATATATATATATATATTTATATTGATATGGTTATAGTGGTTTATAGTGGTTTATAATGGTTATAATGGTTATAATGGTTATAATGGTTATAATGGTTATAATGGTTATTGATATGGGGGGGTTCCTAAGTCATAGGGCTACCCCCAGATCATCCAGCTATTAGTAGGATGTTCCCTGAAATTAACCATCCAGCTATTGGGTACCCCATTTATGGAAACCCCCATTTTGACGTATATTGAATGAAGTCAGATAAGTCAGCCCACTATTGGAGTTATATATTGATGCATTGTTGATAGTGGACATTAGATACCCACATTGACATGGAAGTGGGAATAGACTCGGGATATCATGGGAATATCATGGGGATATAATTATACATAGTTGATTTATACACATATATATATATACATGTGTGTCTATACATAATTATATGTATATGTATATATATACATATGTATGTATAAACATATATATATATGTATGTAAATATATATGTATGTATGTATATGTATCCATTGTTTGTCCAGAAATGTATCCAAATCTATGGCAAAGGGTCATGGGAAAGAAATCATGTTCCGTCCTGATTTGGATGGCCCCCCCCTCAAACGCATGCTATACCCTCTTTAAAGTTGAGTTTTTAGAAGCTGTTACCCAGATAAAATGCCATCATACATTTAAGTAAAGATTTTAATTGGCGACAATTGAAATGTGATTTAATTAAAAATTAGTTTTTACCGGTGAACTTGTAGTACTTGTACGGGCAAACCTCTCAGTTTGCCCGCGCCGACGCCGACGACATGTCCGGACATCAAAAAACACTGCGTTTTGTGGGGCAAAATGCACATGTCCATGATCATGGCTCTCATCTTGCAACGCACAGCTTAGCTACCTGTGCGTTGAATGTTACAACAACATCATCAACGTCATCATCATCATCATCATCATCATCACCATCATCATCATCATCATTTTCATCTGCATCTTCATCACTATATTCCCAATCCCCTTGTTGATCTTCCCAATTTGAATGTAAAGTTTAATGGGGAATATAATCCCCTTGTTGATCTTCCCAATTGAATGTAAAATGTCACGGGGGTGGGAATTTATATTCCCAATACCCATGTTGATCTTCCCAATTGAATGTAAAGTTTAATGGGGTTGGGAATTTATATTCCTAACCCCCTTGTTGATCTTCCCAATTGAATGTAAAATGTAACGGGGGGTGGAAATTTATATTCCTAATACCCTTGTTGATCTTCCCAATTGAAAGTAAAGTTTAACGGGGGTGGGAATTTATATTCCTTCAAACTCCCTAAGAAGTTGTGTGGGCGAACTGGGGGGTTTGCGCGTACTTGTAGTACTTGTGGTACTAGTAGTACTTGTAGTGCTTGTACTGCATGTAGTGCTTGTACTGCATGTAGTACTTGTAGTGAGTGGGGTTCGGCATGTTGATTGCGGCACTTTTTGCACCTCAATTGTTTTTTATTAAAGGTGTAAAAAGAGAATTAGGAAGAGAAAGAGAGAAAGAGAAAGAGAGAAAGAGGAAGAGGAAGAGAAGGAGAAAGAGGCAGAGGAAGAGAAAGATAAAAATAAAGAGGAAGAGGAAGAAGAAAAGGAAGAGGAAGAGGAATAAAGAGGAAGATAAAGATAAAGAGAAAGATAAAGAACAAGAGACACAGGAAGAGAGAGAAAAAAGGCCAGAGTGTTTTTAAATAAGGGTTTTAAAACACTGATCCTTTTTGGAAAGGCTTGGAAGTTGAACTTTGCAATGGCTTTGGAAAAGGCGTTTTTTTCTTCTCCTGGTTCCAGGATCAGCTCTGGAAAGTTTGTTTCCATTGTGAACCCTTGGGAACAAACCTACCAAGTGAATTGAGCCCTCTCATGTGTGGAAAAGATGTTCTTCAATAAGGGTTTAATAAGCTATCTGATCCTTTTGGGAACGGCAGGCAAGCAAGTTTTTTTTTCCAGAAAAAATGTTATATAAGTTTTTGTTTTTCCACACAAACATGTTTTTTGGGATAAAAAATGGTCTGCCAGCAATTCTTACCACAATAGTGAAACTTCCAATCTTATCATGGGTTCAGAATAATTTGGAAAAATCTAGCCACAATAGCGAACCTAGCTACCAATCAGGATGCAACATTATTTGGACGAACCATGAGATGGAAATGGCTCCTGTACATGTCCTACCTCCAAGTGGGCGGAGCGGGCGCGAACTTCCTTGACCAGAGTTCGCGAGCGGAGTGGATTAACAAAAAAATATCAAGAGCCCAACAAGAAACAAGAATGAAGAAAAGAAAAACTAAAAGAACAGAAAAGGGCCATCGCTGGACCATGTGTCTGTTTGCTATGCTGTGGCTGTGCTTTGCTGGCTACTGCTTTGCTTCTGCCCCTCCAGGTCACCCCGGTTACTTTGAGGGGAACGGTATAGGGGAGGTTTCTAACAGCACCTTGGTCGCATTTCAGACCTACTGTTGCCCTACGGGCACCCAGGGTTCGCGCAGTCGGAGCATCATGGCCGGGTCAAGCCATGCCGGCTGTTGGATGGCGGAGCAGCTGCTGCAGCAGCGCTTTTGCATTGCGCAGCAGGACTTGGGAGTTTCACTTCGGTCGCATATTAATTTGCCTACCTTAGGTAGTGGTGTCACCTGTGTTTTGTGGTTGCTTTTTGGTAACCCTAATCACCTCTTTTGGAAACAACGCCGTCGTCGAAGCACCACGGATGTTTCAATTAAATGCAGATCTGAACATGTCTCTGGTCGTTGGGCTGGCATTTGTCGTTGGATCGGCAAACGGAGATATAAGGTTCTGAAGAGCAAATACAGATTTCTTGGCAAAAAGAAACGAATCTTACTTTTGCACAGTCTTCAAAAAGCTCGGTTTCAAAGCACTCGGAGTTTGAGAAAGACTGACTGTTTGAATGATGGAAACTCAATTCGTAACCAGTGGTGGTACAAATTGGGAGTCAAGACCTTTGGAAAGGGAACTTGGAAGTTCCTTCGCAATTGGTTCGCTGATCTCTCAGCTTGCGTTGATCCGTCAAGAAAGTTCAAAGTTGTACTTTAACCTCAAAATTTGGAGCAAACCACAACCCCGCCCGCCCCTGGGAGGGGGGGGGAGCGGGGGGGGGGCGTGTGCCCAGGAGCTAAGCCAATGCCCTCCGGGGCTGCTGCTGGCAGCTGGCGCTGTGCTACGCCGCTGCTTCGATTTCGCGCGCGCGCGCATGAGATGGAAATGGGGTACTCTATTTTCAGACCAACCCAGTTATTAAACATCCGTGCAGGGGGTTCAAAGGATGGTATGTTCACCCTTGAAAGCCACAATCCCATTCGCCTGTCAGCAAAAATTGTCTTTTGACATGCTGAACAAATTGTTTAAATTAAAATCATTATTTTTTCAACCAACTGTTGTTTTTTACCCTCACATGTTCACTTGCTTTTGCAGTTGCCTGGCAGTCGCTCTCAGCACGCAGTCTCTGCTGTGCCTTGAGCGCCACTGCCACTGCCGCAAGTCCCGCTAGTATGCAAGTGCCAGCAAGATCTCAGCAACATAGCAGTTAATAGCCCACCCCAAACCCCCACCCCCAGCCCACCCTACCCCACCCTACCCCACCAAAATCAAAGAAAACATATTGGCCGGTTCCCCCCGCCAGCTGAAACAACGAATGTCGACATACGTAAATTCTCATATTGATCTAGAGAACAACCGACCAAAGGGGAAACAAACGTATATCCTTGTGCTTGTACCATGGAGATATGGTTGAAATTGTCTTGCTTGCAACTCAAAATTGTCCATCTGTTTGCATGCCAAGATAGGGCATATAACAGTAATTAACCATGTATATCATGATTTCCTTCCTTGGTCATCGCTGGTATGATTTATTGTTCGGATTGCTTCTGTTTTTTGACCAGAGCAATTTTCTGGCTGTTTCTGATCAATCAGTCTTGGACAATTCAAACTGATGATAATTATCACAATTGGTTCCCTGCAAAAAAATACCATTTTGGCGGGCCATGTTCAGAGACACCCAGTTTTGAGTTACGAAAGTAAACACACATCAAAAGCAGAGCGCGACTGTAAAACCAATGGACTGGTCTGGCCGCCTGGCCGAATCGATTGGCTGCTGGTTGTCTTCCATTTGTGCTCGTAAATTCATCATTTTGCTGGATCCATTCACAGCTCCACATCATATCATATGACATTATATTTTATCACATGATATCATATATTTTGTTATATTTGATATATTTTATTTTAGTTTATTATTTCATATTGTATTATAGCGTAACACTGTATGATAAAATGTTTATTTATACACACATTGTAGTATATTGTGTTCAGAAAAACCTTTTTGTTACTATATAATTCCCTTCAACTAATATCAATATCCTACTAATATCCCATCCCTATGATTGAATGAGAAGAACCCTGCGGTGGAGCACATCTCCTGCCATTGCCCTGCTACCTCTCTGTTCCGAGGAAAGACGCGTGCATTGCGTGAGCTGCAAAAGTCCCTTGGATCTCTCTGGCTTGGGAATTGCCAGGAGGGAAATGGGAACAATTATACTTATTAACCCAAAACAAAAAGGGATCTGGTGGGTACATGACCAAAAAAACTGGTGACAAAACTGGTTGCTGTCAATTTCTGTGTGTTTCATGTATGCCTTCACTTAAAATGGGATTATGATGTTTTAAACATCCCATTGATTTGGCCCAGAAAATCGCTTCCATCATGTCTGGCATTTCTGGTTGGTATCATCTGAAAAATGGTTGTTATGACAATATGGCATATCATGTCTGGTTTTTCAAATATTGTCATATTGTTTATTTTCCATCCTACCATCTGATATGGCCAGGCTAATCCAGTACATAGCTCAAGACCAGTTCTTTCGGCACTGCTGTGCCAATCCATGCGTGTCCGCAATCTTCGAGCTATTTTCCATTTTACCTTCATGATGATCTAAAGTGACTTTTGCTGTAGAACGGGAGTAAACCACCACTTAGTATCACCACCCAAATCTATCCTACCATATTCCATCATCTTTTTCCAACATCATCTGCTTATCCGAAACTCATCTCGCAAATCCGCTGGTTTATGATGTGTTCCCCTGCTGGGTTTCGGACCTTCTGTTTGCCTTGCGATATTTTTTAAAGTCATATTTTATTTATCATGACAAAACAATTGGATAAAGTTTAACCTCTAGTTTGAATTTTATATACCCTCTGGTTATTTAACAGTTCGCCATGGTATAGATGGCCCATAGAAATAGATGGCTAAGCGATTAAGAATGGGTGGATCTTTCCATGGCGAACTGTTACAATTTGCTTCTTCAAATGCTTCCGGCCACACGCCATGGCACATCTGACGAGGTTGGTGACCATGATGTCAACCTGTTTGAAGGCGGCGTAAGAACTGGTGGAAATAGTGGCACCAATGGGCCATCCGATGGCGCTGGCGAAGTCAATCTGCAATCCATCAGATCCCACGAATGTGCCACCATCAGCGTGATTCTGCTGGTTCTGTCCCAATCATTGGTTTCTTTTTTCAAATGGCCGTCATGGAAAAACTTTTGGGCAGCCCCTATTTTGAGACACCCAAATATCATATGGTTGGTTCTATCTCCGTTAATGGCGGAAAAATTCTCCAGAAAAATGATCGATATTCCTATGATACCCTCAGTACATCCCATTGTTTTTTGTTTAAATCATGTTAAATCACCATTTTGCTAGTTATCTATACCAGTAGTACCGCACAAGGCGGTGGCGGAAGTTTCAAAAATAGGAAACCTATAGGAGAGGTTGGTTGTTGTGAATCAAGGATGGCAGAGCGAAGCCACTGATGGACCGAAAGGTGCTTGAG
>Ga0126342_10007864_pt1 | contig 19066 bp, 14 predicted proteins | sample Cyp1metagenome_FD_92528 | JGI IMG/M metagenome (GOLD analysis project Ga0126342, IMG submission 92528) | Coral microbial communities from Lord Howe Island, Old Settlement Bay, Australia - Cyphastrea 1 metagenome | ecosystem: Host-associated > Invertebrates > Cnidaria > Coral ... | reverse complement strand
TCTTTGACTAACTCTTTCTTTGACTAACTCTTTCTTTGACTAACTGTTTCTTTGACTAACTGTTTCTTTGACTAACTCTTTCTTTGACTAACTCTTTCCCTGACTAACTGTTTCTTTGACTAACTGTTTCTTTGACTAACTCTTTCCCTGACTAACTGTTTCTTTGACTAACTCTTTCTTTGACAAACTCTTTCCCTCACTAACTCTTTCTTTGACTAACTCTTTCTTTGACGAACTTTTTCCCTCACTAACTCTTTCTTTGACTAACTCTTTCCCTGACATTCTAAAAGTCCGTAACACGGAAGTTTCTCCCACTAAACTTCCTTTGAACATAACTTTGGAAAATCACCATTTTATAGCTGGGTAAATCAACTATTTCGACTGGGCCATTTTCAATAGCTATTATGTTAGTTTACCAGAGGGCAATATGTATAGAAATTTTCTGGCTATGCTGCGACCTATTTTGACATCTAAACCGTGCTCCCAAGGGGTTCCAACCTGGCAACCTGGGTCAGGCGAGTTTTCAACCAGTTCATATCGTATGGGGACATCGTGTCTCTATTAATTCACGCATATATATATATTATCATTATACCTGAATTTCATCTTTTGATCATTTATATACGTATTACATCATACTATATACATTAAAATTTTCAGATGACCTGAAACCAACAAAAGCCACCTTGCGCTTCAGCCGAAGCGGCCAGGATTTGATCCTTGTCCTCCGCGCGTTTTTCGATGATCTCGCGCAGTTTGGACTTGGCATCCTCGTCCAAGCGGTACCTGGAGATTCTCGGATCGCCGGATCGTCATGGGTATTGAAACTACAGGGATTGTAGATTCCTTGTGGGTCATTTTAAGAGCGCGTTCAGTACATAGACAATATTACATATGGCCAGTGCGCATACATTTATGTCGTCTATGTATATCATCTTATCTGATTTGCGATTTCAAACCTAATTTCAAGTAGAAAAAAATGTGCATCCGATGAATTAATAATACCCTCGTCAAAATGGCCATGGCGTAGGTTCTGTGAATGTCTGGATTGGTTTCAGGGAATATCTACAGGAAACCAATGGAAATCATTTTTTTTACCCCATACAAGGTTGCGCCCCCCAGTTTTAAGTTGGTGTATAAACCATCATAGTAAGATATAGTAAGTAGATATATATATATATATTTATTTACTATAAACCATAGTTATTGGAGTTATAAACCAACTTAGCTAACTATGGGGCACCACCTTGTATAGATGACAAAAAAGAGGTCTCAACCGTAGATTTCCCCACGAATTGAGGCAAATAAACATGATCGAACTACCCTTCCCGAAGGTCTACCCCTAATGATAAGTTTATTAAACCATAAATGGGCTATATAAACCATCCCCAGTCATGATAAGTTTATTCTAGGGTTTTCCATGGTTTCCCCCCATGACTTAGGAAACCTCCCAATTCTTCTCCAAGCCCCTTGAGATCTGGTCACTTTTCCATGACCTGTTCCGCCTCCGTGAGATCTGGAAGCTCGTCCACTTCGCCCTGTGGAGATCACGAAGACAACAAATGATACCCTCTGGTAAGCTAACGTAGCTATCGACGATGGCCTATGGTATAGTTGATTTACCTAGTAAGATGGTGATTTTCCAGTTCGCGATGTTAATTTACCAGAATGTATGAAACAAGTGAACATAGGAACTCAACCAGGAAATATGTTCTTGGATTTTGCAAGAAATCATTGCCAATCTTAGATACCCTGCAAAAATGACAAATTCTTTGCTGGTGAACGTAGATATTCCCTTTGATACCAAAAGACTAGCGGATTCAAGTATCCATCTAAGATTAACCTAGAAATGAAGGATGCTAAGCAACAAAACTGGTGGGTGAACCAAGGAAGATAGTAGATAGCCCACGGAAACAGGGACGGAAACCACCGAGCTTTCCATGGCCGATTGCCATGTCTAAGGGCAACTGGTGGCTCTACCCTTGAGCAAATTGGATAATATTGGAAATCGAGAACAAAGTATTGAATCCTGAAGAATATGTCCTTTTGGAGGTTGATGTATCCCTAGTTGCCAAAAGGCTGGGCAATTTTCACTGCTGCATGGCGTGCATGTCCAGAGTTGGAGATTCCCCCTGGCATACCCTTCGGTCAGATTGTGGTCATCATCACATCCAAAATTCTTCACCCATATCCTATGTAAAAGAACATGACAGGACTGTCAGAACAAAGCTCCAGCCCGATGGCTTTTCTCAAGCACAGATCCAAATTTTTCGGAGGCCTCCAAGAGTTTTCCCACCAAAAGGGTGGCGAGGGCATTGGCTCGCTTGCAATGTCGTAGGTGTTGCTCGATGGTGTTCAGATCCTGTTTGTACTGGAAAATCTACAGGAAAATGGTACATCAATATCCAGCAACAAAAAGGGGATATACTGCGGGTTTTCCCAGAAAACAATTCTGAGAGCCTCAAAAAGAAAAAAGGGAAACACATTTATATGTGGGCTTGATATGAAAGTTATCGAAATCATGCGGGTACCCCTGAATCATCCATTTTTAAAGAATGTTCCATAAAATAAACCATCCATAAATTGGGGTACCCCAAAAATACTGTAACTCTTGAACCCCCTTTTTTATACCTTTCTGAAGTGCCATCCAAATGGTTCCAATCTGCACTTCCATGAAAAAGTGATACCCCGGTGAAATGGTTCGATTGTGTTCGATGTAGCCATAAACATCAATCATCTCAGATCGTTGTGAAATGTTGTGAACCAACTGAGCGTTCACGATAATTTTCGGGCACCGCTGCTTGTACTGTGTTGATTGTGTCCCAAAAATATCCCACCATTTTTTTTGCTCTTGGCAACCTGAAGCTCTCGCTGCGGCCAACGCAAATGTTCGGAATGAATTCAAAATCTCAGCTGTGACAAGCGAAATCAGGACAATATAAATATAATTGTAAATAAACAAATAAATAAATAAAAAACAATTAATAAATAAATAAATACATATATATATATATATCTACACATACATGTCAGAATACAATGGTTGGTTTACCGGTTTTTGGCAGGTGAAATCCCATTGAATCACCATTAACCCATGGCCGTTGGGGCTGCAGTTATGGTGCCACCTATCCCTCCGAGTCTTTACTGCGAAACCCATAGAGTCATCCCCATAGCATCTCCCGTTTTGAAACCGTTGATTCATAGAGCCCGCAAGCTATAGACATACCTACCACAAACCCATTCTGGTTGGTACCCTCTGGTAATCTAACGCAGCTATTGAAAAGTGCCATTTGTAATTAGTTGATTTACCCATTCAAAATATTTCAACATTGTGATTTTCCCATATTCCCATATTTTTTTGTAAACGTTTAGCAGAGGGTAAATTTCACTCCATTCCCATCCAACCATTTGTCGCTTAAGCTGCTCCGAAGTTGGACACATGTTCTTCTTTAAGTGTTGGGTGCAATTCAGTTAAGTTCAAAAAAATTACCAGTTGCTTTTCTGACATTTTTGTTGAACTTAACTGAATTGCAACTGGTAATTTTTATTGAACTTAACTGACCAATTTGTTCCCTGCCCTTTTTGGCCTTTTTGGCAACACGTTGCCGGCTACCCCCCGGCCCTCCTTGTGCATGCGATCAATCTCTCCATCCTTCTTCCGCCGGTGGATCAGCTCTGTGAAGCGCGAGGCCACCGGGTCGTCCAAACGAAACTTCCGCGCCAGGCGCTCCACTTCCTGGAGATGGGCGCTGGGGCGCTGGGGAATGGCCGAAGTTCGGAGAAACCATGGATAACCATGGTCTATATATATATATACCTAGATGACTTAATTTGTCCGACACCAACATGGTGTAGCAATCAACATTGACACTGAAGGATTTCCGCCAGCAACAGCTCCAAACAGCTGGCGGACCTTGTCCGGCTTCACCTTGCCAATGAAGCGGCCGCTTTCCATCTCGCCAATCTTCACCTTGGGATCCCGGAAGAGACGTGTCATGGCCCGAAAAGTTATGCTGATACGAGTGCTAGATCTAGCTACTAGCTATAGGAACATACAGCAACTACTACTAGATATATTACTAGCTTTTCCTAGCTGGTATATATTAAGAATTTACCATTACAGATAGATTATGATGTTAATTATATTCTTAGGTATACCATCACTAACTAATGCCCCTCATCATTTCCCAGTCATAATGCCACGCCACTGTGAGAAGGCCCGTGGGGGACCGCGCGCGCTCTAAGGTCTCCTTAGGATCTGCAAAGGAACATGTGAAAAATTCCGCTATCCGCTATCGTCAGCACGGTGTGAACGGTGAAAAAAATGAATTTAACCCATCAAAAAATTGTTTAAACATTTGGTTTTAACCATCAAACATGGTGAAAAAAATTGTGATTTGACCATCAAAATTGGGAGTTTATCTATCAAAAATGGGAGAAAAAAGCTGACTTAACCAAAAATGGGGATCTAATGAATGAACACTGGTATATGATCTTAGATATAAGCTTTAAGCTGGCATCTAGTCCATTCTAGTCACATTGTATAGCGTTAAAATATTTAACTATCCCTTCAGGGTTGACCCAGTAACTATATGTTTAAAAAAAAACTGGAATGTAAATAGTTTAAATAATCAAAACAGGAATGTTGATGTTGAACCATTGATACCCATTGATTTTGCATGTGTTGAAAAATGGCAAGCGGATGTTGAACTATTGATTTGGCTAAACCATTGACCCCAAACTGTGGATTTAGCCAACAAACATGAGAGAACAAATTGCGGATATAATGGACAAATACATGCATTTAACCAATAAAAAAAAAACATAAAATTAACAATAGATAGGATAGGACAGGATATAATAATATAATATAATATAATACAGTGCATAGAAATACATTGGACATAGAATAGGCACATGCTGGATTAACAACGAACATACACAATTGGCCAAGCCATTGGCGGCCATTGGCATGATCCCAGTCCCAGGGCCCCTGGGGATGCTTTTCCAGGTCTCGTAGAGTTTTTCCAGATCTTCTGCTTTCGTGTCTTGACGCTTCCTGGGCCAAACCATGCGTGACACACCCCAAAACCAAACAAAAATCACCGTGGAACGCAAGTCCCCAGCAGGAAAAACGTTGAAGGAATGCCAGGAATGCGTTGGCTTTCCACCTATCTGAAGAGCTCTGAAATATGTTTAAGTCAACCAACTCAGCTGGGAAATGATGGCAACATGACATTCCGAAGCTGCCATTGACCCGCTTGGCAACAAACCTGGAGAACAAAAAAACAACAGTTCTTCCATATTAGTGTTTCATATTGTTTCATTGGTATTCATTGTTTTTCAATTAGTGTTCGGTGCTTTCACGTGCGTTCGTATCGGCCTCAGATTTTTTTATTCTGAGACATACCCTCTGGTAATTTAACAGTTTGCTATTGAAAATGACCATAGAAATAGTGGATTTTCCCATCAACAATGGTGGATCTTTCCAGTTCGCAAAATGTGAATTTACCAGGCCGGCTAAAATCCCAGTAAATCCCATATTAAACCACCATTTTCCTATGGTTTTTCGATGGTTTTCCCATGGTTTTCCCATTAAACCACCATTAAACCACCATTTTTCATGGGAAAACTCACCATAAATGGCCATTTTCAATAGCTATTTGTTAGTTCACCAGAGGGTATGCCATAACCGCAGCTAAACCAGGCGTCTTCATGGTCTCATTGAGTCTCTTGATCCATCGATCCTCGATGTTGAAATAATCCTCGTCGCACAGCGGTACCGACGTAACGACGATGACATCGACGGTTGGTACCCGAAAAACCTCCCGGGCAAAAAAGTGGTGGTTTTTCATGGGAAAACCATCGAAAAACCAAAGGAAAATGGTGGTTTCATGGGAAAACCATAGAAAAACCATAGGAAAATGGTGGTTGTTCATGGGATTTACTGGGATTTTACCCTCTGGTTATGTCAACATAGCTATGGAAAATGACCATAGAAATAGTGGATTTACCCATTGAAAATGGTGATTTTCCATAGTTATGTAACAAATTACCAGAGGGTACCCCCCTAATATACCCGAATAGTCTATGAAAATTTGTCAGAAACCCATGGGTTTTGTAGATGTGAAACCATCATTTTTTGGAACCATTTAGAACATCCAACCATGGGGTGTGTGCATTTGTTCCATATTTTCTCGAAGGATGGGATTGTATATACCCACCATCTTCCACTGGACCATCCCGAGTCCGGGCCGTCTCGGGGTCCGACACCAATGAAAATGAGACCCTCTGGTGATCAAACATGGCTGGAAATCCGAGATAGATGAAGGTTTATGACGTTTATAGCTGGGAAATCATCTAGAAATAGCAACATATCCAGCTAACCATGTTTGATTACTAGAGGCTAAGTTCATGTGACGTGTCTCCGCCACAATGTCTTACCCTCAAGATCCGGGCTCAAGCTAGAGCCAGCTGTTGCCATGAACTTATATAAACTTGACATGGATGGAAAACACGAATTTAAGACCCTCGAACCCATCACCTTCTCACTGGCCAAACATGTGCCAACCCAAATGCCACTTTCCACACTCAGACATCTTTTCCCAGATCTTTTTCCATAGGCCAAGATTCGCAGAGTTCCTGCACATCAGGGTCAATGGCATCATCATCATCCGGTTCAAATGTGGGCCTCCCTGGATCTGGCCGGCTCTCGGCCTTGCTACTGGAGCCAGCGCCTGCAGCACCAGCAGCGCCCTGTTTCTGCATCTGCTGCTGCATCTGCTGCATCATCATGAACATCATGGGGTTCATCATAGTGTTCATGCCACCCATCATGCCTGGGAGTCAGAGATGAGAAAAGATGAGCGAATGCAGAAAAAGATGGTTCAAGGAGAGTATTGCCTAAGCACCAATTTCCTGTGGTATAGCAAAGAGTATCATCGCAAAAGGGGGAAAGCGTCATTAGGTCATTCAGGCGTACGATGTTTGCAAGGTGGCACCCCACAGTTATAAGCTGGTTTATCACCCCCATCAAGTGTAGTTATAACATGTTATAACTCAACCATAGTTAACCAAGTTATATAAGTGTGTCAACTTAGCTATCTTGGGAACCCCAACTTGTGGCTGTTAAATACTGCAAGATCTGCAAGATGGGGGCAGCCCCAGGCCTGGCATCCCGCCCATAGGCATGGTGTTGCCAGGCATATTGCCACCCATGCCGCCCATGCACGGCATCATCCCTGGCATACCTGGTGAAGGGATAAGAACTGAGCCGTTTCCTGGAAAACACAACTTTTTAATAGGTATATAAATCATCATGTGTCTCATCAAACTGAATAGGCCATGTTCCATAGCTATGTCGCTATGTTAAATGATGGTATCTGACTTGTAGAAATCCAGTAGTTTCCCTGTCATATTCATCATGATTTCCCATGAGTTTTCCATTGCCAAATCTTGTATGACTTTTATTGTCATGTGTTCTTTCACCATGCGGCAAACTCAACAAGAACCCGAAACTCTTTCAAGGTTTTTGTGAGAACCACCCTGATAGATCTGTCGAATCTGTCATGATTCGTATTGATAATTGACTCCCCTGGAGTTTCACCACTTAGAAACTAGAAATAACACCTCATCCCTAAGTAACATTGGATCTCATATCTCATATTGATAGTTTATAACCCTGAAAAGACATCATCCATTTTTCCTGCCATGGTGTCCCCAGGCCTGGCATGCTGGGCATTCCAGGCATCATCCCCATCCCGCCATTGGGACCGTTGGGCCGCGCGCCGTTCATGCACCCCATGCCCGGGCAGCTTGGGCAGCTGGGGCAGCCAGCCATACCACCTCCGGGAGATGTGAACCCTAACGACCACCATATACCACCATACTGCAGAGGAAATTCCTAGGGGGATCATTTGTTTGTTTGTTTTTGGGGTGTTAGAAGATAAACTAATTGGCATTTCAGTCTGCAATTTGCAAAGTCTTTGTTTCGTAGAATCGGTTTGGAGAATATGATTTTTTTTTGGCCGCACCTGTACAGTCAGTAGGTACTTGTGGGCATGCAAAGAATATCTTTTCAAATGGGAGTTTTTGATGGCTGCCGAAATTTTGGGGAACAGAATCTAACAAGATAAAGTGGATAAAGTAATCTGGGAATGGTTCAAAATCATCAAAACCTAAAATCAATATTCCAAATAAATGAAAATATAGATCAAAATATTAGGGATCAAACATGGATGAAAATAAATGAAAATTGGGCTATCAATATTCTAAATCACCAATTTAGTGCGCCATTGATACTCCAATGATTTGGCCCCTACCCATCTTGGGATATTGGTTGTATGCTGTATCAGTGTACCGAAGGTTGATGTAAACAGTGCCGAGGCACCCATATAGTTGTCCAAACCGCTCAAATGAAATTTCCTAAATATATCTAAAGTTTATCCAAATATGTTCAATATGGATCAATATGGTACAAATTGTTGATATTTTTGGGTGCTCATCTCACACCAATTCCGCTCCGCCTGTCATCGGCATGCCAGGCATTCCAGGCGCGCCCCCGGGTGCTCCGCCAGGCGCTCCGCCAGGCGCTCCGCCAGGCGCTCCGCCGGGCGCCCCGCCGGGCGCCTGCGGCGAACCGCCGCTGGGCACCATCATGGTGCCCACGCGTCAAGACGCGAGCCAAAATGGAGCTGCTGGCACCAGGGTGCTAAGCCAAACATTAAAAGGTCAAATTAAATAGTTCGAAACATGTTCAAAAAACATGCTTGAGAACATGCTTGACATATAGATTGAAATTATGAAAAGTAACCAACTTAAGACTTTACCATGGTTCAAATCTGCAACTGTTCACCTGCCCAACTGCTGCTCACACACTCTTCCACACACGGGGAATTCAGGTGCAGGTGCTGGACAACGGTGGGGCTAGGTTAATTGTGATGATACAAGGTGTTGGATAGCTGTCTTGCTACTTTTCCAAATAATAGAAACGGTCCATCGAATTTCATTTTTGTCCGAACATATGGTGCCTGAGAATTTGATGGTTGATCATCACTTTCCCTTCGGCAAACCTATACCCATCATTCATGAATCAAATCCTAGTCATCATTGTGAGGCCTTCATTTTTGAGTTTAAATAAACCCCCCCACTGTTTGATGGTTAAATCCCATTTTGCTAACCAGATTTGTCACCAGTTTGTTCCGCCCCATTTTTCTCAAAGCGAATCTTTCAGTTTCCTTCCGTAGGCCGTAGCTGTTGCCATCGTCAAGACTGCAATGACACAAACAGCCAGGTGCATCAAAGCCGCCATCACGGCCACCCGAGTGCTTTCGTACCATATCTCCTTGTGGCCCAGAGGCGGCGAATCAGGGGGTCTGGCCAAATGATTCGTATCATTTCATAATATGGTCAAGGCCCCAAAGGCATTGTTGGGTCTATGATTATGAAAATGTCATTGAGCCGGAATTGGGCTCCCTTTCTAGCCATCATCCATGGTGTTGTGCCCAAAATTTTCTGCCATCACCTAAGGTACAGGTTGGCTGATGAAGATTGCAATCCATATGACACCAGCTGGTATAACTTAATCACCAATTTTAACCATAAATCTTGCCTGAAAATTGCTCAGATTGGATTGTCCGAAAATACGGTGCTCTAAAATAGTGGTTTCCCTGTTGCAATGGCAGCTTTGGGACATTCCCCAAAACCATGATAGATCCCCAATTCTTCAATTTTTTGGGTGTTGTTGGGTCAAAGCATTGCTTTACCCAACATGATCCCATCATATCCCATCAATCTATCACAATTTACCATCCTCAATCCATTGTTTGGAAAAACTCATGTCCATGATTCATATATTTGAAGGAAAAAGAGACGTTTTGCATGGTTAATCATGTTGAAATCACCAATTTTATTTTGGCCGCCTTTGAAAGGGGGGCTGGTTGAAACCCAACGCTTCACCCAGCATCTGCTAAGAGCTGACTGGGATGTTCGATCAACGTCACCAGCTGCGGCTTTGCCACATCCACCTCTTCGAGTGGTAGGTGGTACACCGAGGACGCTTGGAGCACGGCCTAGTGGCTGCGCATGGGCATGGCATGGAGAGAATTATTGGCGCATGCTTGGATGTGTGGGGTCCCGGAGAATGGTTTTTTTCCCGGATGCGTAGCAAGGTTCCCGTTTCACTCTGGGGGTCTGGGGTTGAGGCTGTGTTCGCTCGACGCCGCGCAACCGTCCGCAACTGTCTGCAACCGTCCGCGTGAGGGCAGTATACGGCCGTGTTAAGTTCTGCACGAGGGGCCATTTTTGGAGGTTTGAAACGCCGCGTTGCTTCGTTTCGCGTGGCAGGCATGGCACTTCGTGACATTCAGACGTGTGTCGTAACGTGTGGAAAGTCGTTTTTTGCGTGGCAGGTGCAATACTTTTGCGACGTTTTCAGATGCGTTGCAGTTTTCGTGGCAGGCGCAGCACTTTGGACGTGTCCATCGTCATTCTGCGTGGCAGGCGCAGCACTTTAGACGTGTCGTGTTGCGTGTTTTTTGCGACTCGCAGTGTCAGGGCTGCGTGAAGTGGCGACAAGGTGCAAATTTCGTGGCAGGCGTGGCATTTTGTGAGATGTGATGAAACTTGACGGAAGCCTCGCAAACGTCGATTTTGAGGCTACAAAGTATGAAAATTGGAGGAAGTCTCGCACGAAATGCTCGTTTCCACTTTGTGACACTCCAACCTGTTTGGTAACGTGTCTAAAGTCGTTTTGTGTGGCACACGCAATACTTTTGCGTCGTTTTCACAAGATGAGTTGCAGTTTTCGTGGCAGGCGCAGCACTTCAGACGTGTCGCATTGCGTGCTCTAAACTCCAGACTCCGCACTCTACACTGCACACACCACACTCCACCCTTTACACTTCACACTCCACACTTTACATTCCACACTTTACACTCTACACTTTACACTCCACGCTCTACACTCCACGCTCTACACTCCACACTCTACACTCCACACTCCACACTTCACACTCCACACTCTACACTTTACACTCCAACACTGCACACTTCACACTTTACACTCCGCACTACACACTTTACACTCCACACTCCACACTCTACACTTTACACTCCAAACTCCACACTTTACACTCCACACTTTACACTCTACACTTTGCACTCCACACTCTACACTCCACACTCCGCACTCTACACTCCACACTCAACACTCCAAACTCCACACTCCACACTTTACACTCCACACTTTACACTTTACACTCCACACTCCACGCTTTACACTTTACACCCTCCACTTTACACTCTACACTCTACACTTTACACTCCTCCCTCCACACTTTACACTTTACCCTCCTTCTACACTCTTCCGCGTTTCACAGTCTACAGTGCACTGGTACGGTAACAGGGGGAAAATGTAGACTGTTCAAATACCTTGTTTCACAAAAGTGCTCTACGTGACTGCATTCGGGTTCGCGGGCTGCATCTTGTTTAGCCACAAATTCCCACATGGTTGGGGAATGTTAGGGATATGGAACAAGGATTCTATACATATAATATAATATCTATATTATTTGTACATGTGTATATATATATATATATTATATATATTTACATGTACATACATATATATATATATTTATTTATTTAGAGAGAGAGAGAGAGGGGGAGAGAGAGAGAGAGAGAGTTGTTAATTAATGATCAGTATTGGCAACGGACTTTTGTTTGTCGGTCTCTGGCATCTAGGAATTAGAGCAGGCCATGGCGCCCCAGATGCATGGAATCATATGGAATCAAGGGGGTGTTTTTTATCATCAATTATCCCATGGTATGATAATTACCATCCATCAACTATTCATCATGGACCATAAATTGTTCAATTGGTGAATATCCCTGATGGTTTTACCACGATTAGATAAACGATTATCATCAATGGATGCTCACAACTTGAACGAATTTGTTGCTTGGTTTCTCACCACTTAGTCACTTGTCTCATACAATGACGCAGTAGTTTTGTGCAGGGAAACTGTTGGATATGACCCACCCTTGTTTTGCCATGTGTCATCGTGATGGCCAGGGAAACTGTTGGATATGACCCACCCTTGTTTTGCCATGTGTCATCGTGATGGCCAAACTTAGATCCCCTGCACTTTTTTGTGATTGGTTAGTAATTAATCTAAGAATTCTCCATCTAATATAGCAAAACATGGATATATTATTAGAGTATATATATCATATCCCCAGATCCAAAGCTCCCCTTTCTCCAGCCTCTACTACAGCAATTCTCGATTAAGATAGAATACACCCTGTGGCATTTTCCCAGCTATAAGCCTCCATTTGGTATGGGGAATTCCCATTGCCAAGCAACCATCCATCCTTTACCAACATTTACCAATTACAAATCCCCATATTTGATGCTTCAAATCCCTATTCGTCATGGTTAAATCACCATTGAGTCAGCATGAATCTGCAAAAATCATCAACCAACATCGCCCACGCCGTGGGACTCTTAAAAAGGTCTGATCCAAATGTTCAGCGATAACTGCGGCGTGCTCCGGTTGAGGTCCGCAGTTAAAGGTCCCTCTCCTCGTGGTGGTGGATCAACAATGATGGGAAAAATCGCACCAACAAGCATGACTACTTGGGGGGTCGCAGTTCCAGTTGTGAGGGCTTATACACTTTCAGCATAGTTTTCGATAGTTATGGGGGCTATATCCAACAGAATCCCATGGCTGTACCCACAAAAGGAAAAACAACGGCAACCACAAGTAACGGGAAAAAGATACCAACCTGTTGAAGCAGAGTTTTTCCAGCAAGATGCCAGGAATGCCTGGTATATTGGCACAGTTCCCAACAGCATCATTTCTTTGGGAGCTGCAGCGGTTTCCAAAAATCTCCAGATTCGTGGCACAAAACATGTAGGATTTCTTTCGGGTTTAGGATATTTCAAGGATGTAGCAAGCTGCCTGGCTCTCGTTGTACAAAACGGCCAATGTGGATTCTTTACTGGGGGTGAGGTGATCGACTTGCCATGCTCCCCAAGTCTGAAGGGAACTTGGTACCAGCTTCAGCTTTGGTGAACTTCCCCATGCTTGATGCTTAAACCCAGTTGAACCAAGTGAAAGACCCAATGTGTTTATATTTTTCTATGGCTAAGCCATGTTAAGCCCAGGTTTCCTAAAATATAGTTGTGAAGAACCAAGTCTCCTGTCACAGCAGTTCTTGCCCACGGCCCAGTAGCGCACAGGCTCACTGGAGCTGCCAGTTAAGCGAATGGGCGCCACGCAGTAGGTGTTGCCTTTGGCTAAGTATCCCAGCGCATGGAAGTCATCCAGCACCGTGCCATCCGAAAACCTCATCCGTGCGGCGCTTATATAAATCTTTTGGGAGAACAAATGGGCCCAGATATTTGGTCGCGTTTGGCATGCAAAACTATATATAACTGTATACACTGTATGTGAATTAAATTATATCCAAGATTTCATATCAACATGTTAAATCATCCAAATTTGGGGGTCCAGCATTTTTTCTGGCAGCGATTCATTATGATTTAGTGGTGAAAAATCACAAACTCCAACTCCAGGCCCAGCACATCCCAGCACGCCAACCGCGCACCTCAAGAAGGAATCCATGGGGAGCTTGCTGGGATCTGAACTAGGGAGGATCAACCTCAAAAGCTCAAGATCTTTGGGAAACTACGGGTCTACAATAGGTCTGCCCGCCTCAAGATCCGAGTTTGAAAAAGTATTCGCTAGTGCCATCTGTTTTTTCAAATCAACGGTGCCCCAAAAGAGCTCAAGAAGAACTTAACTTAAAAAAATGGTTCAAGGTACGTCAACCCCAGCAGCACATATGACTTCTGCCCTTCCACTGGGACATGTGCAAAATACAATACAGTTTGCCCATCTGCGACTCGCTCAGTGGCCGAAATGTCAAATATGGTCATGGAAAAGCTGCAGCAGCAGTCACAAGGGCTAAGGAACTGGTAACTTGAGGCGCGGTAGAGCTGCCAAAACCTTTGCCTCGGCAGAGTTTGCAGTGGATATTGTTGGAGGCTCCGCTGGATGCGCGAGGTGGCTGGGCTGAAACTTGGCTTGAGAAGATAAGAAAAGAAGTTCTCTCGATTTTCAAGGTCAAATGTTGAGCAAGACATGCCCTTGCATGTGTTTTTTCCAAATCAATGAGCGCTTTGCTTCATTTTTTCAGACGAAAACGTCCAAATTTCGCGTTAACCGTTTGAGCCATCAAGAGACACATCAAAAACATTCAAAAACATAATCTCAAGTTTGGAAGTCATCAAAAATCATCACAAACTTTCAGGGTGGCCCCAACCAACCAGCCCCCCCAGCTCCCCCAACCAGGTTCCGAGCGGCAGATATTCGGCCTCCAACCAGGTCCCAGCTGCGGCACCGAGGGCGATCGAGGCCAAGCTGAGAAAACCCAGGGAGATGATCATCTCAGCACCAGAAAGGGGTTCCGTGAGCTTGGGTCCGTGGAGTAGGATGCTGCCACCCTCTGGTATATACTTTGAACAGCTCGCTATGGAAAATCCATGAGAATCATAACATAATGCTTCATTACCAGAAGGTGGTTGAAATGTAAACGAAGGAGCAGTACAAGGAGAATCGCCTTTACTCTTCAGCAATGAAATGCAAGGTGCCATTCCCAATCACTGCATCTAGAAATGCACTCACAGTTGCATCCAAGCAATTGGGTTCATCCCGAACTTTAATATACGCATGCATGTGCATGTGTATAACAAACAAATAACAGATAAATGATCAGATGCATACACCGAAATCACATCAGCACGTCGCACACACACACACACCACACATACACGTACAATATAGATAACGATACGCCGATATGGGTAGTAGTGCATATCGTACATCAACAAGCATTCACAGATTTGCATAGATTTGCCACATCCGCCACCACGTTTCATGTGCTATTTCAGATCCCAGACGCTGCATCTCGAACTCGGTGACCAGTCAGCACCGTACAAAGGGCCAGGAGGGTGCAAAGGATCTGCAAAATCCACACCAGCACTGCATGGTCATGGTACAGGCAAATAAAGATCACCAGACTCAGAGCCTAACAGCCCGATTGGATCTGGGGATGAAAGGAGCGATTGAAAAAATTGGTGGATCGCTCAAACTTCCAAACCTCAAGCTATCGTTCAAGCGGGGGCCCGCAAAGAAATGTCATGAAATGTCTAAACCAGCTTGAGAGAGTGCGCAGCCTCACACATATCAGGTCGGAAACTCGGAACTACATGATTGCCAGGCCCCTCTGACAAAAGACCGTCACAGGAAATGACAATCCTGAGGCTCAAAATGATCTACCCCCATATCCAAACATCGGAGGAAAGAAACAAAGACCCATATGATCCATTTGCCCCACCATTCCACGTCGTCATACCATGGCCTTGCACCTTTCACCCAAGTTCTGCCTAGCTGCGAAAGCCGCCCAAGGGACAAGAATTGCTGTGACCATGTCGCACAACGTCATCCTCACCTCTGGTCGAACTGAGCTCATGCCGAAGACGTCCTGAAGGTACTGTTGTTGAGTGAAGGCTGGTTCCGCGCTAAACCTCAGCCTTCAAACATGAAAAAAACATCGATTGTTTTTGTTCATTTGGTATTCTTCAAAGAATTCAGATTTCCACATACTTTCCAAAGCTGGATCCAAATATTCCCATTGAATTCACCAGACAATCCCATCTTTCAGGGGCCACCCTGCCCTAAGGTAGGCCTACCTGGTCATCCTCGGACATCCAGACTGGTGCATCATCTGAACTGACATCGGCCAGTTCGGCGGTGGGAAGACCCACCAGAGTGCCTGGAGCGTCCAGAAAAGCGTGGAAAATGGTGGCAAAAAATGAAAGAATGTGCGACTAAAACTACCAACCAGCGCGGAATAATAGATTGAACAAGTAGTGAATATCATTGAATATCTGCATCTTCCAAAATGTACCGGACAAGAAAAAACTTGATCGAAACCAATTTCCCCGAGTGAGTTCTTTAGCCGGCCCGTTGTCCTCGTCACTGGCTAGTCAGTTTCAAGCGGAATGCTTCTGATCCCCCCACGAGACAATTTTTGTGTATCTCCAGCAGAGCTGGTGCCAAGTTTCAGGTATACAACCCTTTCTTGATGCATTTTTATAACATTAAACAACTGCTTATACCCTCTGGTAAACTAACATAGCTATGGAAAATCACAATTTTTTATAGGTAAACCATCTATAAATGGGTCATTTTCCATGGCTATGTTAAATAACCAGATGGTAATCTAAGCTGGCAGTTCCGACCCCTGTGATGGATGATTTTGCCACAGATCTTCCCTTGCCATGTTTCAGTACAGCTACTGTCTGGAGAGGACAGCGGCTTCCGCCTCTCCTCCTGTGGTCCGGTCGAAGCACCTGTGGTGAGGGTAAAGCCGCACCATGCCGCACCAGCCCCACTCCAGGGTGGTGCAAAGCCAGTAGCCAATAGTGAGCCATCCCAACTACATGCAACTTTATTGAGGAGAATCATGAACCACACCTTCATACCGTAATATGGTTGCGATGTACCCCTAAGAATTGAGCTGATGAGTGGGTTCGAGTGGGTTGCTCACATTGATTCCCAAGATTGGACAAAGGAATGCAAAGGACACATATAATATAGGACACATGCACGCTGTTCGGAACAATCCTGTTAGAAGAAACCGCACCATAACTGCTGTATGGTGCCAAAAATGAAAACGTATGGAAAGCACTACAACTCTATGTGGCATTCCATTGATCTGCTGTGGGGACCAAACAAAAAGGATCTGATGGAGAAAAAGGGATCGGCGGTGTGCCAACAGCAAAAAAAAGTGGCAACCCTTCACATCGACATCTTGAAACCTTGCCTTCTAGTGGGGGGTGAGCCCCCCCATCTAGCCAAGAACTTCCATCGAAATCGGGAACAAAGGCAGGACTTATCCTCATCAGGAATCAGGCCTGCTTCATAAACAAACAAAACTCAATTGCGGATGGATCCGCAAGCAAACATCTATGATGTGAGAAATCTCTGTGCGTGTGTGCGCCTCAGTATGAGGACAGTCCCCCTGACTCCATTGGTTAATCATCATTTGGACTCTTGAAATGTTTTTTTCGGATGGCATGCCCCATTTAAGAAACATACAAACCCAATGCCTGCGCCGTCTATCTGCCATTTGTCGTTGTAGATCATTGCAATCCATGGCTAAGCGCAGTGGATGCCTGAAATCATTTGGACCCAAACATACCCAAACTATATTGACTAATACCGCGAAACTGCAGCAACATTGGACTGCATGCTGCCAAAAATGGGATAGTTGCCAAAAATGGGATAGTTGCCAAACATGTATCAGTGAACTCCCTTTGTGTCCGTCGCTAAGTTTTTATAGTTTGAACTGTGTTTTCTGCTGCACCTAAGAGCAGGGCGGTTGACACCAACACGCAAAAGCTGATACAAAACCCCAAGTGAAGCTATCAAGTCCAAGTCTGAGCAAGTCTTCGCCATGCTGTGCATGATGGTCTGGTTGGTGGTTTCAACATGTTTCAACTCTCTGAAAAATGATGGAGTTCGTCAGTTGGGATGATGACATTCCCAACTGACTGGAAAAATAATGTTCCAAACCACCAAACAACGGTCAAGTAGTTGGGTACCCAACAATTGCATAACGAACATCCCACCGGACCAACATCTTCGACGGTAGAGTAGAGCATCAAGAATACAGCCTCTAGAGCCAGCAACTTTCAACATACAGCTACATGTCAAATGAGCTGCTGCCAAGACAAACAATGTTCGACACAAAGAGATGGGAGGTGAAATGAAGAAACAGGACGGAAACAAAACATGTCAAAACCTTCATGTTTCATCATCTTCGCAGGCTCCAGGTGGCAACCGTACACGATGATTCCATGTTGATCCCATCGTTCACCCTTAAAGTTGGTCGGCTTGCCCACTTTTCAGCTAGGCATGTTCACAGGAGATGCTCCGGTCTTTGGAGCTATAGGTGACCTTAAATGCTGCACCAGGTTTGCCCTCAACCTCAGCTGGGAGATGGGGAGAGTTTTACCGGAACTTGGGATCCTCTAAAAACAAAACAACTGTGGACAACGAAAACATGAAATCTGATTATAGATGTAGAAGTATAGAAATGTTGACATGTTTTCTCCCTCTTGTTGCGCTAATGTTGAAAAATAATGTTTAATGTTTCCAAAATAAAGTCATGCTTCTACAAATAGAACAAGTCATCTTCCAAAAGGTCAATTTGTCAATCCTTTCCACTTGATCTGGACCAAAAGAAAACACCAGCCTCAGCGGCCAGTTGGAGATGATTCTCCCAATCCTAACCATCGTTTAATGGATGATCAAATGCTTGACAAACCCCGCCAAAATCATCAACATAGCCGAAGGAAGTTTAGAAATCAAACTTCCGACAATATGGACAGATGAAAAGCAGAGATGGGCAGAGTCACAGAAGAGAAGAGAAGGAGAAAGAGAAAGTCCCAGAAGACAGAAGATCCGGGCGCGCAAAAAGGTAGGAAAGTCGCGAAACATTGTTCAGCAACACCAAAACGTGGGTTAGATCTGCAGTGGTCTGGATTGGCAATGAAAAAGTGCACGCCATTGTGGCGCGAAGCACGTTTCGAAGTCAAAATGTACAAAACACACCAAGTCCGGACCACTTTTGGACGTTCAGATGTCGTTTCGCGTGGCAGGCGCAGGGGATTGTGCACCTTTTCAAAAGTGAGCAAAACGTGAGGGTTTTGTAGCATTTCCAAAAACGATGGCAGGCGTGGGACGCTCGAAGAGGATCTGCAAAGATGCATATCGCGTGGCAGGCGCAGTACAAAAGACATGTTCATCAGAGATGTTAGGAGGTCAAGGCGCTGATTTCCTGAGACGGGTTGCATTTTGGAGCATCAGATCTGTAGGTTTGCTAAGATGATTTTGCGTGACAGGTGCAGCACTTCGTATGACCTGGCATCAATTTTTCGTGGCAGGCGCTGTACTTTAGACAGGTGGAGTGGAAAAATTGCAAAACGCATTGG
>Ga0126342_10007863_pt1 | contig 19069 bp, 19 predicted proteins | sample Cyp1metagenome_FD_92528 | JGI IMG/M metagenome (GOLD analysis project Ga0126342, IMG submission 92528) | Coral microbial communities from Lord Howe Island, Old Settlement Bay, Australia - Cyphastrea 1 metagenome | ecosystem: Host-associated > Invertebrates > Cnidaria > Coral ... | reverse complement strand
TTTTGCAATTTAGTGCAATGCTTTTAACCATCATACCCCCTAAGCCCAAAATGCTCCCAAAACGGAAGCGCATAGTGGTCCCAAAATGGAGCCGAAAGTGTTCCCAAAATCGAGCCCATGACTAACAAAGGTGAAAGGTATCAGAAATTAGAGCGCACATCAATGCTTTCGATTTCTCTACCTGTCCACGTGGTCCACGCGCCTGACTGCGTGCAAACAGTTTTCCGTTTAAGAGCTTGAATCGTATGTGTGTTTGATGAAAAGTATTTTAAAAGTTAAAAGGGTGTCCGCTTATTTTTACCCATATTATTTCCACACCGGACCAAACGCCTACTATGATATGAAATCCCTGTTTGTAGGTATAACCTGAACAACTTTTCTGGATTAGATACAGGTACCTGACACAGAACCACCAATCACATTTAGGTAGCACGCCACTTGTTTGTGCTTGCCAAGAGAGTCAAACTTTACGTTCATTTGATTTTGCAGGACATGCCGCCGCTGGACTACTGGGCCAGTAAGCCTTGGAACCAAGAGTCTGAAGTGCCCATTCATGACATGTTGTGTGTCCAGAAGGGCGAGAATCACAAGAGCCGTATGACCATGCTAGGCAACATTGTTGTGCCTGCCCAAGCCTTCCTGGCCTTTTCAACTCTTGCCAGGATGGTCAAAGGGCAGTATGATATGTGATATATGCGATGCATTGTTGGGTCTTAACCTTTCCAATTAAATGCAGCCGGCTGAAAGTGGCTCCAAAGACGTGACAAGCTGGTTGGATGCCAGCCAACATTCTTTGGTTCATACGCGTTGTGAAAATCAGCAACCTAGCTATTAAGCTTGCAATACAAAGTGTCTCTTGCTTACACGCGGCAGCCTCTGAGTTTTGGCAAGGGCCCCAGGTTTTAGCTTGCATCCAAGTCGCGATCAATCTTTAATTCATGCTAGCTGCTAGCTGGTGACCAATCTACTCAAAGTGGCACAGCGGGACAAAAAGAGATGCAGTGAACATTTCAGATTTCAGTATTTGTCAAGCTGCTAAATTTATTATGCAATTTTTGCGCCATTAACGCTTTCCATGGGATATGTTGCAATAATAATATGTCATAAAAATTATAAGAAGCAACCGCTGATTATGGTGGCACCGCCTCTGCTCTGAGGAGTAGAGGTGCCGCTCACGCCTGCAACAAAGTGTCCGGATGCACAGAGGTAAAATCTGGGAAGACAGCTAAATTTGACCAACTTGAAAAGAATGTCCAAGGTAGGTAGGTGCTCACTCATCATGCACCGTTTTTGCTGTGGTTGCCAAATCGAATTCTCTGAGGTGGAGGTGTTGCAAACACCTTGCGAGCGCCAGGGTTCCCAATGGTAGTGACAATTTGACAGAAAAAGTGCAAATACGAGAATTTTTCCGACCCAAAAAAAAATGCCAAACATAGCGCCTGCGCACTGTTTTGCATTATTTCCAAATCCGCTTCTCTGAGGTGGACGTGTTGCGAAGATCTTGCCGGGGTCCCCAAACGGAAAAGGTGAAAATACGATATTTTTTTCCGACCCGAAAAAAATGCCAAACATAGCGCCTGCGCACTGTTTTGCATTATTTCCAAATCCGCTTCTCTGAGGTGGACGTGTTGCGAAGACCTTGCCGGGGTCCCCAAACGGAAAAAGTGAAAATACGATATTTTTTCTGACCCGAAAAAAATGCCAAACATAGCGCCCGCACACTGTTTGGCATTATTTCCAAATCCGCTTCTATGAGGTGGACGTGTTGCGAAAACTTTGCCGGGGCCCCCAAAAGTACGGAAAAGTTGACAGGAAAAGTGAAATTTTGATAATTTTTTCCGACTCGGAAAAATTGTCAAACATAGCGCCCGCGCACTGTTTTGCAATTTTTCCAAATCGGCCCCGCAATACAAAATTTCCGAAAATTTCAAAAAGTCAAAAAATTTGGGTGCGGCATGGACATTAAGGGGGCTGCTGTGGGGTAAGCTAGAAAAAATCAGGTACTACCTGCCACTGGCAGCTCTTTCAGGTAAACAACTGATTTAGTGATGGATCTGACCTCACATCCATCGCAAACAGCAGTGTTTATTAAGTTGTTTCCTGGATTGGCCCGAATTCAGTTCCAGCATGTTGGCATCCCAACACGCGATTTGGATTGGATGTGAGGTAGGATCCAATTCAAACGGCTGTCTGGGCTGATGATGCAGGTTAGTGATGGATTTCTCGTTTGGTCCTCAATTTTTTGCAGTGGGTGACGAATTTCATTTCAAAATGTCTATATGGGATGGTTGTTGCCAACATCCGTCACCTCTGTTGGTGAATACATGGGCTTGGGTGACGGATGTTGCCAACATCCGTCACCTCTGTTGGTGAATACATGGAATACATGGGCTTGGGTGACGGATGTTGCCAACATCCATCACCTCTGTTGGTGAATACATGGAATACATGGGCTTGGGTGACGGATTCTGCCGACATCCGTCACCTCTGTTGGTGAATATGTGGGCTTGGGTGACGGATGCTGCCAGCATCCGTCACCTCTGTTGGTCAAACATTGCTTGGGTGACGGATTCTGCCGACATCCGTCACCTCTGTTGGTGAATACATGGAATACATGGGCTTGGGTGACGGATGCTGGCAGCATCCGTCGCCTCGTGTGGTCAAACATTGCCTGGGTGACGGATTTTGCCGACTACTTTGTATGTGTGTGTGTGTTTCTCCAAGTTTTTGATGTGGAAAGCATCCGCCGAGGTGACGGATTGGGATGACGTCCAGCACCCAGAATATTGAGGTGACGTATGGCTTCACTTGCATGAAAATGACACGCCTTCACAGTATCAGTAGCACAAGAAAATGAAAGTGTGCTCAAAATGGAACACGAATCCATGACCATACATCACACATCCATGACCATTTAGAAGCTACACAGACTGACTGATTGACAGTGATGATTGTGGAATGCTGGTGCTTGCCCTTGTCGGTTCTTTCTCTTTTATTTGATGGCGTCGAATGTCGAACACCTACCCTATCCTATCCTGTCCTATCCTATCCTTTCCTATCCTGTCCTACCCTATCCTTTCGTATCCTATCCTGTCCTGTCCTATCCTATTATATATTAATCTTATCTTTTCTATTATCTTTCTATCTGTCTATTCCAATCTATCGATCTATCTACCGACCTATCTCTCTATCTATCAATCTCTCTATCTATCTCCTACCTATTTATCTATCTACTTAATCTATTTGTCTACCTAATTATCTGCCCTTGCATCCATCTATCTGCTTACTTGCCTACCTATCTACGATTCAGCAGTTTTGTGAAACTTCTTCAACAAGAAAGTTCACAGATCCAAAGCAACGAAATTCCGCGAGACTTCCTTAAAGGGTGTGCGAAATAAGAACATCGTATCTTGTAAGAACATGTGCGCGGATCTTGGCTTGCTGCCAGACCGTAAATTTGCAACCTTGTGCAAAGTGATGCCGTCCGAGGCTCTGCGGAGGTGTTGACTTTGAAATTTGCCCGGCTCTTGGAAGTTTTCCTGATTGAAAGTATGTTGAACAAACCAGGAAAAAAGTAGGGGACGCAACTTGACATGTCACAGCGGATGTTGCAAGCAGAGCCTTGATCACCAAGAGTGAAGAACATTATAGAGTGCAGTCAGCTGCTTGAGGTGTTTGGTGCATTGATGGGTAATTTGATGTTTTCAAATATAACCTGATGTTTTCATCCTGGCCAGCAAAGTGAACCTGTTGACATCTGATAGCATGCTCTCAGAAGAGAAGCCCAATTCAAAACTCCTTCATTCGAACTTCGAACATACCCCGTGCAGTTTAGTTTCTGCTCCTGCCATGCTGCATCAAGGTGCGGATCATTTCATTGGGAAAGTATTCGCTTTCCAGCAGTATAAGGTTTCACCATCTAGGCCAGAGGACACCATGGTCAGCCATGTCAATACGACATGCACGTTCATGTACACAAAAAGCCACCGGCATGGAAATCAACCAGATGTCACTTGCTTCGGATCCACGTGTGATTCCAAGACCGCTTCACCATCTTGCTGTGCTGTAGAATATTGATGCTTTCTCCCGTTGGCTGAGACTGGTTTTTTTGATGCATGAAAATCTCAGCGGCAAATTCTCGTGGCGCTCTGGCCAACACAGCTGACAGTGACGGTTCCAGCGTCGTGTGTGCGAGGAAACGGAATGGAGTGTGATCAGCCAGCTTCCGTTGTTCAGTTTTGATGTTTGAATTTCTTTCATGCGTTTCGACTTTAATTGTTCCTTTCCTGTTTGGTAGCTCACACAAGGCCACCATTGAGGCTGACATGTTTGTCTTAGGTTTGGGCTGGACTTGAGACATGTTTCTGCCATGCTCCAAGGATGTGACACATTCAGAGTCAGAGTACGATGAAATTAGCTGACTCAGGACGTCAAGTATCGGATTAAAATCATTTCTGATTTTATCCCATTGTTCTGTCATTGGAAATTTGTTCACAGTAGTCAGCACCCATGGCTTGCAAGTCTGCGCTGCTTTTGGATTATCATTGGTGCATGGAAATCTTGGAAGGGAGAAAGACATGGGAGATTCGCAACAAAGCGTGTCACAAACGAGAGAGAATTGCCTTGGCATGCACAGGCAAGACTTCGCCGACAGGTCAATGTCTTCTCATGGGAGAAGTTGATGTGACGAATTGTTTGGTTGTTGGCTGCAAGCGTGGCATGTTCGTTTCAGCCCCCGAAGAGTCAAACAACTACATGTTCCTGAAGCAGAATGTCAAGAAACACCAAATTAAAAAGGTGTGTGACTTTCCGATTTTGAAATCATATGAAACAATCTTTGCTTGGGTTGTTGCCAATCCAGAGCTCTACGCCATTCCCAAAGAGTTGGCTGTTAAGCCTGGGTGTGTAGTATGGGCCACCATTGCTTAGGAGCCCAAAACTTTGTAGCAAGCGAACAAATGGATGTGAAAACAAGTGTTTTCCCAGCTTCAGGTGTGTATTGTCGTGCATTGTGGTTTTAGGATGTTTTTGCCTGGTGCACTTGTTGCGAATATTGAATGGCTGGGAGGATTGGCTCAGCTGTAGGCTGGAGTTGCTTGCGCCATGCCGCCAGCAAAGCGGAAATCAGCCGGTGGGGCGGGATCAAAGAACAAATCTTTGAAGTCAAATCCTGCTGTCAGCCAGCACCCGCACATTGCGCAGATCACTGATTGGTTTTCTGGCAGGATGAGTTAGCCTGTCACAAATCGAAATGGTTTGTTTTTATTTTTCAGTGTTGTGGTTTCTTGTCGTGTCGCGTGTCCGGCCACTAGGCTCCGTGATACGGTCCTCACTTCTGGTGGCCCTGACCGACATTTGAATGCCAAGTATGCTACCAAGGACAGGGTTGTCTGAAGCAATTCTCACCATGCTCACTTCAGAATCAGAAGGATCTTCCCAGTCATCTAGATGATGTAAATGACAAGTCAAAAAATATCATTGTATTCAAAGGATCGGCGGTTAAATTTTAGGAAAGGTGACGGAGGCTTAATTTTCCATGCGCCTGCATGTTGTGCAGGAGTCCAGGATGGGGTTTGCAGCTTGGTTGAACACAGCATTCCCCAGCGACGAAAGGCTGGGCATTTGGAAACATTTCTGGCATAAGAGTAGCGAAATTTTGCTCAACAAACGGTTTTTCACATGCAATGCCAGGGTATCCTACTGCCGTGAGATCTGTGCCGGCCCACAACTCCTCCGGCCGTACCATTTGTGTTGGAGAGCAGATTTCGGTTTGAGTTCGATGATCGAACCAGATGTTCTGCTGATGTTGGCAGAGCTATACCTGTCTGAAGGGTGGCTCAGCTGCCATGTGCCATGTTCCTTTTAATTTGAAAAGAGTGAGGTGGAACAAGTTTCTGAACCAAGCGCCAAGAGTCTTATAGAAGTCACATCGGGCATATCCAAGGTTTCGAACGGATCCTAGTCTCCCCGGGGTCGAAGCCTTGGCTGTGACTCAGCCAGACAGCGCTTTCCTGGAGAGCAAGTACACAGCATTGCCACCCTTGGATGATGCTTGTAGCCGACTCAGCATGTTGATGTGCCTGTCGTGCCAATGTGTTTGTCGCATCTTTTTGGCATTCCTGATGCAGCCTTTCAAATGTACAAGGATTTGGTTTATGTTGAAAACAGTTTGTCTCTATGAGGCGATCTGCCCCCACCATTTTCGGTGGGATTTGTGAAGGGTTGGAGACGCTCAGTGACGTGCTTGGTGGTTGCCGATGCAATTCGGGCCCTGGATATCGACTTTGCAAGTTTGACGCGAGAATACAAGGTGCATTTTGTTGCAAAAATTCAAGAGTTGCATCGTAACACGATGGTTCACAGAGCTAGTGATGTTGAAGATGCTCTGATGTCAGGTTCCTTTTTCCATCCCCAGTATCCTTTTCAGAACATGGGGTGCCTGCTGGCTAGGAGTCGATGAGGACCGTCCATGCTACGATGGGGCGGTATTCGCATGTCTCAGATCAGGTGCTGGCCACACGAGGTGGGCTGATTCTGCTGTGAGTGTGAATTGAATCCAAGTTCAATTTTGTGCTGTACGAATGGGCCACATAGCAAATTTGAAGACTTTTGAAGTTATGCCTCAGATCACACACTTGCTGTGGAGGCATCACAGCAAGTGCTGGCCTGCGACGTCCTCCCAATGCATTCAACTTCTTGAGGCAACACGAGGTATTGAGCCGTGCCGGGGTTGCTGACCAAACAGCTGCTGTGCCCCAGCTTTGATCTATGCAGGGTCTTGTCTCAAAGTGTGATTTATAAAGGGTTGGAATTTCCCCACTGTTTCATGCGAGCAATCTCCAGTGTGAACAGCTAAGTTTAAGTCTGGGACAGCGGGGTGAAAAAATATTTTCAGTCTGTGCTCGAGCCGCCAGAGGCGTGGGAGAGTGCTGGTCAAGTGGCAAAAGCCTTTGCCATTGGACGTTTGGAAGCCGCTGCCGTCTTGAATCTGACCCAGAACATTCGCCACGAGATGGTTGTCCGACTACGAGACGCAGTCAGACTTCGTGGTATGCGTGCTTTTTGCACGCACGAGTGCATTGCCAAGGAGGTGTTCAATCTATTGTTTACTTCTGGAACTGGTGCTTTGGAGCCTTGGGCTGGGCAACTCGCCAACAGGGAGGACAATGCCATTGCATCCTGGCTGCTTTTAATGGCCGGGTTGTTACTGACATAATTTGGATCTTGTTTTCGTTCCTCAATGATTGTCATTATGCCTGCTAGATCGAAGTCAGCCCCATGCTGATTCTTTCTGTGCAATGAGATGCTTACTTGCGGTTTGTCTTGCTGAAATTTCAGGCATCATTGTTTAATTCAAACATTTCGAAACAGTTAAATGCGGATCAAATTTTTATGTCGGTGCTGTGCGCGCTTCGGGGCACTTGAAGGTGTCTTTAATGATCGACCGAATGTGTGGAGACTTTGACCGACTGCCAGTGGCATTGAGGAAACCTTGGGGTTTCAAAGACACTGTGGTGTTACATTCCGCATGTGGCGGCTTCTTGCATTTCATGCGTTTGTTGAGGGAGAAGGTCCCCGCAACGGAGTTTGCGAAGTTTGAGAAAACTATGACTGACCAATTCATGCTTGGTGTCCTCGACCCTGATATCCTGCATGCACTGGATGCAACGGCACCACCCTCTTCCCTGGATGCTGTGGGCTTCTTGAGGCCAGGCTGTTTGCCAGGGAGTTCCGTTGCCAACGAATTGTTGGATGTTTGGATCATGGGGTTCATGACCCTTCTCATGTTGTTGCTGCAAAGTGATGTCAGTTGAGTTTCTCCATTTCTTACAGGAATGTCGCGGTTGAGATCGACAAGCAGCTCGCTCGGGAGCTGGAAGAGAAGGACAGGGAACTTGCGGAGCGTGTTGCTGAGGCCACGCTGGCGCAGTTGAAGTCACAGATTATCACCGACATGGAGATCCTCAAGCAGCTGCTTCCAAGCCCGGACAAAGAGGCCCACGAAGCAAGTCTGGACATAAAGTACCTCCAGAAACGTCAGCAGACCCTCGCTGTTCAATGATTTTCCAGTTGCATTTGCTCCCTGGTTTAGTGTTGGGTCCATATTGCCAGGATATCATCATGGCAAAAAGTGTTTGGTCCAGCACGGATTTGTTTCCCTTTGTTTTCGACACGTCCGGCCCAGGAAGGGGCAGGAGTACGTCAAGAATTGGATGGAGAAAAACTGCAAGTTTTCCATTGTGGCCGAGAATTCCATGGCCAACCCAGTTCGCGATTTTTCCAAATTCACTTCAGATCAGCAAACCACGGGCATGATGTCCCTGGGAAGCAGAATCTTTTTCCACAGCATGGCCCCTTCCAAAAGTTTGATGGTCTTCTAACAAACCTAAGAGTAACAGGAGCATTTGAGCCACGTTTTTTGGCAACAGCCTCCGCGTAGCAGTGTAGGCTGCAGGTACACTCCACATAATAATATATAGCCTTAACTTGATGGGTTTACAGGGCCATGCATTTAAAAGCACACAGCTCACTTGGCATTCAATGCGTTCATGTGTGCGGTTTCCTGAGGTACACTCTGGCAGTTCTGGACGCCACTGTCTTCCCAGCCAACGGGATGGTCATGAAGTCTGCACTGGAGACCTTGGGCTTGGTTTTGAATCTGGGGCCACAGAACCTTGGGCATATCCAGCTACCCATCTCGCAGAGCAACGCAACTTCTGGTGCAATGGTCAAACACAGACGCACAATAGAAGATTTCTTCCTGTCCAATGCGATTGACATCTCGCAGCCTGTGGGATTACATCTGCGGAAGCCGGCAGATGCCCACGCTTCGGACAGGCGTGGCTGCTTGCAAGGTTGCTTGGCCGTTTGTCAAGATTCGAAAAAAAGTTCATGGATACCGCCAGTGTTGATTGGCCCCCTGGACTTGGTGAAAGTCTCGGACATGATTGGCTACGACGCGGATCAGCGACCAGGCGCCAGTGCCAGGGCTGAACAGAGACTTGGATGATGTTTTTTGATTATCGTTGATTTGTGAATGAGTTCTGATGTTTGGTCAGTTTGGTCTAATCTATCCATTTTCTACGTGGGATTGATGCTTACTTGCCGGGAAATAACGTCACCTTGGACGATACTCAGGAAGGGTGTGGCGGTCCATGCTGCCATCCTTGAAGCTTATGCACGCGGAGTGGAGCTGAGTGCAGATGACAAGCTGGTTTGTTTCGACCTTCTCCCAAACAGGTGGGGCTTTCAAAATTTCCCATGCTGACAATCAGGCTCATGTTATATTTGCGCCATTTGATTTATTCTGTGGTTTGATTCTGAATGTTCAATGGGTTTGGAAGTTGGCCTATAGGTATGCTGAATTTGCAAGGGCCGTGGTCCAACGCAGATTGGAGCGCAGACAGCCAGAATTTGCCTACTTCGGAGTGATCAGAGAGAACCAGAGAGACACAATTATTGCCTTGGAGGAGCAAGTCTTCAATGCGTGGGACAACGGACCTGAGGCGCCGCCAAAGACTCGAACCAGGGATGCAGCTGGCACACCAAATCTCAAGATTTTGATTTGGAATGATGGTGCGCCAAAATTTCCAGATCATGTCCTCACCAAGTTCCCGGAAGGAACGAGTCACAATGCAGAGATCAAGAAGCTCCAGGCTGAACTGGAAAGTGATTGGCCAGCGACCAGGACTGGGGTTCCGTCCAACCCTGCTCCGAGCAGAACTCAGAGCCGAGCCACAGGATTGCCAGATTTCACTGGCGAAGATGTTTTGGAGATCAGCCGCGAAGTGGATCTTGCAAAGCTGTCAGCGGACGATTTCAATGTGGAGCAGTTACCCGATTTATTTATTGTCAATCTGATTCAATTTAGGAATAGCCAGAGGACCCAACTGTTCCCAGGTTACCATGTTCGGTTCTGACAGTCAACAAGCCGGCGTGGTGCTGGCCTTCGGTTGAGGTAGGCTAGGTAGTTGTTTTATAATACTCTTCAACTTTTTTGTGCGATTGCCATTCCGTAGTCGTTGTAACCATCAGGTTGGCAATGTGCCCTGCCAGAGCTGGGAAGCCTGCCATTGTGATCACCAAAGATTACAAGTTGTACATCGGAAACCTCACGGATGAGGAAGCCCTCTTCCAGGCGGGTGAGCTCTTCGGATTTAACTTGGGCACTTTCGAGATCAAGATGGTTGGAGGTTACTTTGAATGGTTTGAAAAGATTTTCTTTGGCCAATTTTGGCCAGCTCCTTTTAAAACCAGCTGCCATGTTACTTTGCAGTCCTTATTCAAGATATCTTTTGGGACTGCAGAGGACAGGACCACAATGAGACCCACACCTTGCCATGGATCTTGGACTCTGACATGATGCTGGTTGCGTATGACAAGCAGCCGATGCCATTGTCCATGGCAATTTGTAAGATTGCCCGTGAACGCGGATTGGGTGAGCTTGGAATTTGGGACCACACCTTGACCCAGAAGACCCGACAGGTTCCTTCTGATAATGAGTTTTGTGGTGTGGGGTTCTATTGGTTGAGTGTTTTTTTTGGCAAACACATTTCAACATCTTTGATGTGAAATTCGTTGGCAAATAAATCTAATAAACATCTATGTCAAAATCCATGATGTGAAACTGTGTCAGGTGGCCGGCGTTGAGGGGGAGTCCGGTGAGTCGCTGATGATCCCCTACAGGTATGATGTGGCTATCCAAGATGCTGGTAGGACGAATTGCTTCAAACCCAACCCTTTGCCAGCTTCGTGTGACCATTTGAACCACAAGCCCAACACGCTGGGTGCTGTCTACTTGGGGGAGATGGGTCGCGTAGCGAAACAGAAGGACAACAAGATTGTTTCCCTGGTGTGGGAAGTGCCTAATCGTGTAATACTCAATCTTTTTGATGTCAAAGTTCCATGGAGTTTTTTGCAAGGAGACCCTGCTCTCCTCTCATCAATGTCTTTGTGATCAGGTGCAGATCCAGCCTGGGTCAACAACTCCAAAGCTGATGCCGACCAAACCAAAGGTGTATCTTACCGCCTCAGTTCGACTTCCAGCGAAAACTTGGGCGAAGATCGGATGATAGCGTCCATACTTTTTGTGCCATGATGTGAAGCGCTGCCTTGGCCAATCCTCTTTTGACGGGTCTCCAATCTGATCTTTAGAATCATATAATGGCAGGTTAACCGCTCAAAACCCAAAGCCATGAGTTCAAAATTGTCACAACAAACAACTGGTGAGAGTTTGTTTCCTCTAGGGAGACCCGCTTGGACTTCTGTCTGCTCCTGGGGCATGAGTTGTGAGAGCCTGGATCTCTTTGAATTTTTATCAGTTGGTGCCATGTTTTTGACAACAAGAATTTCCAGTGACCACAACTTCAATGATTGAATGCAGCTCAGCCCGTGCCATGCAGCCACCGCACGGCTGTCCTATGAAACCGTATGCTGGCAGTTCGCATATGTCCCAGCAAAAAAAATCATAGTTGTGCTTTGTTCGCAACAATCTTGGATCACTAGTATGTCTTTTCCCTTACTGGTATTGAAATCTTTCAGCTACATTGATCTGTGATAACTTTGCCGAATCACAGGAATGTGCCGGCTCTATCCCACGTTTAGAAAGAGCTGCAAAGTTCTGTGCCTTAAAGTTCGCTCGGCTGCGTTGTGTACGCAGTATAGCCATGGGATTGCTGCCCGCAGTCACCAAATTCAGTGATGAGGAATCTGAAGAGGACCAATGCCCGTCATTGTTATTATTTCAATCCTGTCAACTTCTTTTGTGGTCAACTGAGTCTTATATAATATATAATAAGTCCCCCAAGCTTCATTCAGGTTTCCCTCCACCGAAGCCGCAGGAACCAAGCGGCAGTCAGGGCATGAAGCGGCCAGCTGCTGCATGTGAAAGTGTTCCTGAGGACAACGGTAGCACTGTGGCAAAGCGACCGGCAGCAAAACAACCCAAAGGAGCGGCCAAAGCAAAGGTGCAAGTCCAGGCCAAAAAAAGGCAAAGGCAAAGGCTAAGGTAAAGGCTAAGGTGACTGAGAGCACAGAGCAAGATGATGGCGAACAGGTAGGAGCAGGAACGGAAAGCATGGACAAACAACAAGAAACCGACAGTGAACGGCCAGATGGACAGGTTGAACCAGGCAAGGAGACACAGGTTGAAAAGCCAACTACAGAAGAAGCAGAACCGAAGAAAAAAGTTACCAAGACGCTCAAACGACCTGCTGCAGCCAACACAGGCCCTTCAAAATTTGTAATGCGCACCTTGACAGTGGCAGTTTTGATTTCTGTTGCCCGCAGTTCTTCAAGTCATGTTCCATTTCAACGACTCAGAATCAAAATACTTTGTTTCACGCAACTCTAAGACATGATGGCAGGCGAGCGATCGGTGAGCAAGGTGTATCAGTACGCAAACTCCAATGTTTGGGCAGTGAAAGTCAATGGCAAGGAAGTGTTCGCAGTGCCTTGACATGTTGTCCCCCTTTGTTCCTTTAGCTTTCAGGTTCAACATTCAAAATTCAATTCTCTGGTAAAGCTTTCCTCTTAGAGTGATGTTGCCGCTCTGCCGCTCTGCAGCCCAGAGGCCGGTGGAAAGCAGTTGCCAGCAGAGGAGCTTCGCAAAGCTCTTGTCCAAGCCTCTGTGTGACAGCCGGATGGAGTCAAATAAAGTCAAACATGATGACTGACCACGCAAACTACCAAGTAAGGAAATCGTGAAGGACCACTTGGTCAAGGGTGATTCGATCGATTTCTGCAGGGCACTTGGTGTGTGCATCTCAGGTGGCATCATTCCAAAATCCAATGCATTTCAAACTCTTAAACTTGTATTAATTATCTGCATCGTTTCTGTTGAGCGGGGATTTTACTTCAACTAGGCGAGCCTGAAGAAGCAAATTGTTGAGAAGTTCGGACCAGGCCCGGACATTCAAACGTATCTATATTCCTTTCGGTCCAAAAGTTTCACTATTTTTCGAGCAAATTTCTTTTTCATATGAATTATTATGAACATTTTTTGCCACTGTTGCAGGGAAAGCCAAAGAGAAGCCTGCCGCCAAGCCAGCTTCTGCTGCTGCTGCTGCAAGCCAGCAGGAATCGCAGCCTGAGCATGATGCCGGTGAGGGGAACCAGGGAAACCAAGAAGAAGGAGAAGAGGAGGCGACAAAGGAGGATGACCCGGCTCTGGAAGATGACGGTGATGGTTCTGATGCCAAAAACGTTGACTGAGGGAGTTTGGTGCAAACAAGTTGCCACTAACCCTAGAAATTGCCCAGCTCCAAACAATAAGTTGTGCAGCTGTCTTGCAGACATGGTTTGGGCCGTGTGAAAAGCACAGTAAAGCTGCAGTTGATTGATGGGTGTGGTGCATACCAAATGCAGCTGTGACCATCATCTCAGCACCATTGCAATGTGTTTACAGCTTTTTTTTTCTCCAAAAGACGCACAAATTACATGACCAATAATTACAAAAGGCTTTTGGCTCAGACCGCAAATTTAATAACATGAAGCGTGCAGCGTCAAAAGTTTTCGACAAGCAGCCAGAGAAGAAGCACGAAGGCATGGCCATGCCACTAGCGTTGAAAATATGCCGTGTTCCAAGCACTGTTCCAAATTTACCTTGGCTAAAGCAGGGCCGCGTATTTCCGAGCCGTATTTCAACAGCAAGCTCAACTACTGGGGCATCAAAGTCAACGAGAAGGAAGAGATCAAAGCTCTTTGCCATGGCTAATTAGGTGTTGTTAGGTCCAAGCCATTTCCATGCCAGTACATCAAAATCCATCAAGGTTGCCATTGGCCCCAAATCAAATAAAAAAAATGACAGGCAGTGGCATTAGCCTGATGTTCGAACCACTCTGCATGAATTTTCCTCGCAGTGATCCAAGGTGGGGGGAACTTTTTATGACAAAGATAAGTCGCATGAGATAGCTGTCCAAAACTCAGTTTGTCAAATACAATGGACCTACAATGTAATGCATACCCGCTTGCTTGCCAGAGCTGCAACTTCTGATCCAGGTCATTGCGCAACAGCATCTACTTGCAGAGAACCCTGTCGAATCTTGCCACATGCTGGTAGCAGCTAGCTGGAAAATTTAGACTGGGAATTGAATGCAGTCAGATCGAACACAAACCGAAGTCAAACAGACATTAAATTTCAAACGGGATGTGGGATGCTGTGTATGGTGTGTGGCTGTTGAAAGTTTGTGAATGGCTTAAAGTTGTAAGGCTGAGTTGCTCCTGGCGTCCCATGCCGTGAAGCATGTGACCAAAACGCCAGGCTCAACATACGATAGTGTGGAGTCATTTGGTTATCACACAGCTTACATGTCAATGTCTTTATTAACCTTTATGAGTCTCAAGCTTCGTGCATGGAGCTTGCCATGCTGCCAGGTGGTGTTTCTCTGAGCCGCCAGTCGCAGAGACACAGTCACAGCCAGAGTCACCGTTGGCCGAAATTTCCGAGTCTGATTCAGAGAAAACTCTGACGCTGCCAGGGGGTTTGGATTGAAATCCAAACGTTTTGAACACAACAAGCTTCCTGCCACGCGGAAAATGAAAATCACGGCCCTGCTGCCTTTAGGCTTCTTGGGTGATCGCAGTCTTGAAAACATGGCAACTTAAAAGCACACTAGCGGGCCCTTGTCCTCAGGGGCATTTTTGTGGGATAATTCCAGCAGTCACACCAGAAAGTCTTTTTGTATTATGCTAACTGCTACTGCTACTGCCATCCTTGTGGACATGCCATCCTTGTGGACAAAAATTACGATCAGAAAGGAGAAACTTTGAGTTTACTGTTTACTGTCTGTATTTAACATGTTCATGAGGAGAAAAGGGATTATTTGATGCCAGTTCTTCACCGTATTATCGTTATTAATAATGGCTGGGTGTTGCCCACTACATACCTCAGGATTAATTTCTTGACAATGAGCAAAACTTCAAGGTCGACTCGATGTATACCTAAGCCGCAAAAATCCCCTTGCTTGAACCATGGCTTGGTTTTTTCAAAGTGATTGAAATTTCCTGCCACGGTCATTAGCCATTATTAATTTCCTGTAACCTATGATGTTGTTCCCCGATCTTATGACAGATAGAACCCTGCCTAAAATCATAGATGTCATAGTCTTAACTATTGTACGAAAAAAAGTCTGGCGTGTCCTCCAAATTGTGACCCATCATCAACTAAGCGGGAAACCATCCTAGTTAGTGGGTGCCCCCGAAGCATATGGGCCGTACGATGTGGCCCACCCAGCCTGCTGAATTTGACTGGCCGGCTTTGCTACACTGATAGCCGGTCTGCTGCCTTGTTTGAGATGTTTCCAGAAACTAAAAGATGGCAACCTACTGTCTAATATTTGACTGTGCCCCGCCCAGCCCTCCCGCCATCTTGTGTGGCATCTGTGAGAGCCGTGCCTATCTTGTCGTGCTGTGCTCTGCACCCTTTGTCATGTGGCTTGGCTTCTCAAAGTCATGCAGCGCCCCACCCCAGGTGTCAGGCTGTGCTGTGATACTACTGCCTTGATCATGTAGCCTGGCTACTTCTTTGAAGTTACAGCCAGTCATACAGCACCCCACGTGTCTCCTAGGGTTTAGCCTTCAAACCCGCCCTGCCCGCCCTGTGTGAATGATGCCGCATGGATTGGCGCAGTACTGAGCAGGCGTGCATGCTGGAATGCTATGAGGCCCCCAGCCTTGGGAACCCCATTCATTTTGGGAACCCCAATCAAGCGAAAACTCTTTACATATACATATACATCTACATATACATATGCATATATGCGTTTTAATTTACATACGTACATGGAGCGAGAGAGCGAGAGAGAGAATTTCTTTGTTTCTCCCTGCCTTCCTGAAACAACACCCGATTTTGCTCGTTACCCAGGAAACTTCACATTGCTCCCTGCAACAGGTGTGATCCCTCCCAGGGATCTTCAGATGGCTCGGGTGACCCAGGGACCCAGTTGCTGGGGATGATTACTGTAGCACCTGGGAGATGGTGATGAAATTGAATGGCGCACCTGAACATTGGCTAAAGATGGCGATTTTGCACTTCGTTCGGACAGATTGGCCACTGGGAGAATTGAGAAATTTCATTGGATGCATGCCAGTTTGAAACTGCGATGTGGCTTATTTCCATGTTCGATTTCCAGGCACATCAAGGCACCTTTCGGGAGTCTGCAGACGGAGCTGACACCCAACTCTTTCTGGTTTTATGAGGCCATCAGATGGTATAGGTATCCTCTTTGTCTTGCATCTTTCGTGGGCTGCCACCGACATGTTCCCTGAAATTCAGGATAAACATCCATAGCCTAATAGCGCATGTTGGAGAAGTGACATGTCATGGCCTACCTGGACATAGTTGAAAATGTACATCATTTCCATCCATTTGCTAACTACCTGCAGTCACTTCAGTTAGAAACTTAGGAGGTCTTGGAACTTAGTTGCAGCAGATCAGTGACTAACGCTCCTCCAACTTTGGGAAAGACATGGCAACATGATGCAACATGCATTTTTACCCCAAATCCCTTGAGATATCCTGATCGTTTCCCATACCCTCTGTTAATTCAACGCAGATGGAAATTCACCATCAAAATAATAGCTAAACCATCTAATCATAAAAATGCATCTTCACATAGTTTTTTTTTTGGGTCTGTGGGATTGAAAAACATTGGCAGGTAAATCGCTTTGAAATCATATCATTACCGGTTGAATATGGTTGAATGATATGATTACCCTCTGGTAAACTAACATAGCTATGGAAAATCACCGTTTTCAATGGGTAAATCCACTATAAATGGCAATTTTCAATAGCTATGTTTGTTTACCAGAGGGCAAGTAAAATCCCCTTTTTCGCTGCTTTTCACCCCACCGAGGCTTCTGCCCTTTGCACTCGGTGACGATCTTTGGACGCTCCAACCCAGACGCCTATGCGACCACCCGGCTGCTGGTGGAGTATCGTGCCGACGTGCCCCGGACGGGTGTGATTCGAAGCTGAAAAGCGGGAGAGAATTATATGTCTTTCTAGATGTCTTTTTGGTTCACGCACACATATCATATCTAAATATGAAAATTTAAAAAGATATATGTATATATAATTTCAACGTATATATTTTGATAATTATGTATGTATCATGTATATATCATGTATATATCATATATATATATACTATGTATTTAGTATGCATTTGAATTTTTGCATCATGTATATGATATATGTATATATATGTAAATATGTGTGCTTACTGTAATTATAAATACGTACTTAACCATGTGTATATATAATATATATATATTTCTATTATATATACATGATTATGCAAACACATTACGTATTCATGGGCAAACATATTTACATACATGCATACGTGCATAAAGAAATATGAATACATGAATGAAATGAATGAATGAATGAATGAATGAATGAATGAAATGAATGAATGAATGAATGAATGAATGAATGAATGGATGAATGAATGAATGAATGAACGAACGAATGAATGAATGAATAAATGAGTGAGTGAGTGAATGAATGAATGAATGAAATGAATGAATGAATGAATGAATGAATGAATGATTGAATGAATGAACGAACGAATGAATGAATGAATGAATGAAATAAATGAAATGAACGAATGAAATAAAATGAAATGAAATGAAATTAAATGAAATCAAATGAAACGAAATGAAATGAAATGAATGAAATGAATGAATGAAATGAATGAATGAATGAATGAAATAAATGAATGAATGGATGGATGAATGAATGAATGAATGAATGAATGAAATGAATGAAATGAATGAAAATGAATGAATGAATGAATGAAATGAAATGAAATGAAATGAAATGAAATGAAATGAAATGAAATGAATGAATGAATGAAATGAAATGAAATGAAATGAAATGAAATAATGGATGAATGAATGAATGAATGAATGAATGAAATGAATGAATGAATGAATGAAATGAATGAATGAATGAAATGAAATGAAATGAAATGACATGAAATGAAATGAAATGACATGAAATGAAATGAAATGAATGAATGAAATGAATGAAATGAAATGAATGAATGAATGAATGAATGAATGAATGAATGAAATGAATGAATGAATGAATGAATGAATGGAATGAATGAATGAATGAATGAAATGAATGAATGAATGAATGAATGAATGAATGAAATGAATGAATGAATGAATGAAATGAATGAATGAATGAATGAATGAATGAATGGAATGAATGAATGAATGAATGAATGAATGAAATGAATGAATGAATGAAATGAATGAAATGAATGAAATGGAATGGAATGGAATGGAATGGAATGGAATGGAAGGAATGAATGAATGAATGAATGAAATGAATGAATGAATGAATGAAGGGATGAATGAATTGAATTGAATTGAATTGAATTGAATGAAATGAATGAATGAATGAAATGAATGAATGAATGAATGAACTGAATTGAATTGAATTGAATTGATTTGAATTGAATTGAATTGAATGAAATGAATGAATGAATGCATGAAATGAATGAAATGAATGAAATGCATGAAATGAATGAAATGAATGAAATGAATGAACGAACGAACGAATGAATAAATGAAATGAAATGAAATGAAATGAAATGAAACGAATGAAATGAAATGAAATGAATGAATGAATGAATTGAAATGAAATGAAATTGAATTGAATTGAATTGAATTGAATGAATGAATGAATGAATGCATGAATGAATGAATGAATGCATGAACGAATGAATGAATGAATGAATGAATGAAATGAAATGAATGAATGAATGAATGAATGAATGAATGAAGGAATGAAGGGATGAATGAAGGAATTGAAATGAAAGAAATGAATGAATGAATGAATGAATGACATGAATGAATTGAAATGAAACGAAATGAAATGAAATGAAATAAATGAATGAATGAATGAATGAATGGATGGATGAAATGAATGAATGAATGAATGAATGAATGAATGAATGAATGAAATGAATGAATGAATGAATGAATGAATGAATGAATGAATGAAATGAATGAATGAATGAATGAATGAATGAATGAAATGAATGAATGAATG
>Ga0126342_10007862_pt1 | contig 19070 bp, 16 predicted proteins | sample Cyp1metagenome_FD_92528 | JGI IMG/M metagenome (GOLD analysis project Ga0126342, IMG submission 92528) | Coral microbial communities from Lord Howe Island, Old Settlement Bay, Australia - Cyphastrea 1 metagenome | ecosystem: Host-associated > Invertebrates > Cnidaria > Coral ... | reverse complement strand
CGTTTTCACAACCTAAGGTGAGTGTCTTCATTGGCACAAGACTCACCAAAGGTCCTTGTGCCCCCTGCTATGAATTAAAATGCAACGGTATCCAAAATTTATGGTGGAAAGCAGTTGAAAACTCACAACCAAGCAGTCTTCTTTTCCATTGTTCAAATTGCTGCGAGTCTCGCAGCCACAGAACCACTCACGTAGAACATCGTAGAACCGGAGCCGTGCCACGTGCAAATACTGCGATTGAAACTGTGCCAAACTACACCACGGCAAATGCCGAAAGCCAAAGCTGCAAACGCTTGGCACCATGAGAAATGACTAGAGAAACAACGCATTGCTGCAATGCGCCATGCCTTTGTTAGTCTTTGCTGTGCCTTTGCCCACCATCATTTCCCATGAGCTGGCTAAGTGAGACGGTCATCCATCACCATCGATCACCATCCATCACCATCCATCACCATCCATCACCGTTTCCAATCGTCATAATCGTCTGAAGAACCCGACAATCACAACATGTAAAATTGGTTTCGCCTGCCATCTTGCCAAAGTATGAGAACATTTCATGTTACAAATATCAACAAGTCATGTTTGCGCGGTCAAGTCCAAGATATTCCAAGATCATTAACCAGATGTTCACCAGATTTTCATCAGATTTTCTATGTCAGAGAAATTTGAAGCACGACCTGTGTGCACCTCCGCCTCTCCAGGTCTTCCGCTGTATGGTGACGCCAAACTGACAATACCCCCAAATCCCCAAACTTCTGCCACATGCTGCCATCAACAAATTAAGCAAAACAAATCTTGCAATGCACACCATCGTTGGTTCGGACCTTTAGTAATTTACGGAATGATTCACCACAAGAGGATTTGAGAGGCAGAAGATAACAAGCACACATACAAACAAACGCTGAGAAACGCATCATCATGTCATTCTTGTTTTAGCATACACATGGCAGGACCAGCTTGAAAGTCATCTGCCAACAGCCAGAACTGGTTGCAAATGCCGAGCACTTGGCCTTGGAAAGATTCGGACAGTAACACTTGGCGCACTTGGCACTTGAGGTAAGACATTGTGATACAAAATGTGAAAACACCAGATGATAGCTGAGAGCATCCGCAGCTGAACAGGCGGCTGACATAGCTCTGAGTGCAAGACCCTTCCCAAGCATTAGCCGAGCTCCCCTCCTGAAACAACCAACACCAAGCCATACCAACTAATTTGTTGAGATGCCTTGTATTTACAGTTTGGACTCCAGCGATTATTATGAATTGCGAGTTCTCAGGATGACTCGGATGGATAGTCTGGTTCACATTGCTGTCTGGTGGTTCTGTCCGTACTTCCATACACCGCAGAGTCGGTACTTCACCAGCATCTTCTAGCTATGAGGGAACCATAGTTCCGTTGTTGCCCTGGGTTTGCGATGTGTCCTTGAAGGACGGCCTTCCAGGACCGCTTGGAGAGCCTTGGCTAGACACACTTCAAATTTCACTGAAATTCAGAGAACACATTGAGGCAGCCCTAGCCCTGGCCTCGTCCGCTTCTGGTCGCAACCTTTGAAACAAAAATTCAGAATATCTCAGAATGCTCGTTCGTGTGAACACAATTTCTTGTATGGCCATCAATGATGAACAAAAATAGAAGGAAAATAGGACAAACATGACAAAACAATGCAACCTCAAAGGCTGCTTGGGAGGACATTTGAAAAACAAATATATATCAAACTATCAGGTGAGGCCCGGGATCAGAGATTGAGTGGTTCAAAGCTGAGTTTGAGACAATGAGATCATAGTCGGAGTCAAATTCAGACCTAGGCGAATGATGGCTGGTGCATGTGGTTGGGGCGCTCCCATTGATCCGAATTTTCAAATCCTACATAATTTTACTCCATATTATACGCCTTGCCAAGTTGTGCTATGCTTGTATAATGCTTGCAAACACATCAGAACAGGAAGGCGCGGACATTCGGGATTTGAGGATTTTCCAAGCTTGGTTTCCACAGCCAAAAGCTTCATTGTAGTTTTTTTTTTTCTCTCTCTCTCTCTCTCTCTGTTCTCTCTCTCTTGAGCACTATAACATGTAACATAACCAAAGGAAGTTTAGAAGTCAAACTTCCGACAATATGGAGAAATGAAGAGCAGAGGTGGGAAGAATCAGAGAGGCGAAGAGAAGAAGAGACAAGGATCAAAAAAGAGAAAGAGTCAGAAGAAAGAAGATGCAGGTGCGCAAAAAGGTAGAAAAGTCGCGACTCAGTGTGTTTTTTCCAATGATTTTGTGGCCCCGGAGGGTCGAAAAGTAGGCTCGCTAAAGCGGCGGGTGCAGCAACATCTGGTCAGATGCGAGATGAAAAATTGCACGCTGTTGTGACGCGAAGCACATCGAAGTCAAAATGTACAAAACACCTGAGCACTTTTTGAAGTTGAGATGTCGAAAAAGTGCGCCGTTGTGGCGCGAAGCACATTTCGAAGTCAAAATGTGCAAAGCGCACCACGTTCAGAGCACTCTTGGAAATTGAGATGTCGAAAAAGTGCGCGCCGTTGTGGCGCGAAGCGCGTTTCCGAGTCAAAATGTTTAAAAAAAACACCATGCTCGGACCACTTTTGAAGGTTCAGATGTGATTTTGCGTGGCAAGCGCAAGGGATTCTGCACCTGAGCGAAACGTGAGGGTTTTGCCACAGCTTCACAAGCGTTGGCAGGCGTGGGACATTTGAAGAGGATCTGCAAAGATGCATTTTCCGTGGCAGGCGCAGTGCAAGAGACATCTTCATCGGAGGTGTTAGGAGGTGAGGGCGCTGATTTCCTGAGAGGGGTTGCGTTTTGGAGCATCCGATCTTCAGGTTTGCTAAGATGATTTTGCCTGACAGGTGCAGCACTTCGTATGACCTGGCATCACTTTTTCGTGGCAGGCGCAATACTTTAGACAGGTGGAGTGCAAAAATCGCAAAACGCATTGGTACGAGGCCGTCAGCTCTGCACTCAACTTTCCATTTTTGAAGGAAGCCTCGAAGAATTGCTTCGTTTTTGATGTTGTCAACTTGGAAAATTGAGGAGGTCTCGCGGAATTGCTTCGCTTTTGACATTGTAAGGTTCCAAAATTGAGGAAGTCTCGCAAAATAGCTTTGATTTCAAGCTTGCAGATAGACAGATAGATAGATAGATAGATAGACAGAAAGATGGCTAGATAGACAGACAAACAAATAGAGAGATAAACAGATAGACGGATAGATAGACAGATAGATAAACAGAAAGATAGACAACTGTGACTACACCACAGCTACAACTACAACTTCAACTACACTTCAACTAGAACTACTACCACTACACGACAACTACAACTACAACTTCAACTACACCTCAACTAAACCTACATGTGCAACTACAAGTACAACTACCATTGCACAACGCTACAACTACAACTGCAACTACAACTGCAACTACAACTGCAAGTGCAACTGCAACTACAACAACTGCAGCAACTACTACAAATACACTACAGCTGCAACTACAACTACAAATACAATTACAACTTCAACTACACCACACTGGACTACAACCACAACTACACTGCAACGACAACTACCACTACACTACACCACACTGGACTACAACTACAACTACCACTACCAGTAAACTACACCACAACTACAACTATAGCTACAACTACCACTGCACTACAACTACAACTACTACTACCACTGCCAGTAAACTACACTACAACTACAACTTCAGCTACACAACAACAACAACAACAATTACCACTACACTGCACTACAACTACAACTACACTACAACTACAGCTACAATTCCTACAACTACTTCAATTACTACAAGTGCATTTTCGACTACACTTCAACTACACTACAACAACTACTACTACAACCACAACTACAACTACAACACTACAACTTCAACAGCATCAACTACACTACAACTACAACTACACTACAACTACAAGTACAATTACATTATACTTCGCTACACCACACTACATTCTGCAGTTGTGGGTGTTGTGACCACTGCAACCACTCCAAAAATAACAACCACCTTCGGTCCATCAGTGGAGTCGATCTGCCATCCATGATGCACAACAACCAACCTTTCCTATATGTTTCCTATTTTTGAAACTTCCGCCACCGCCTTGTGCGGTACTACTAGTATATAATGTATATATATAATGTATATATATAATGTATATATATATAATGTATATATATATATAATGTATATATATATAATGTATATATATATATTATACAATATACAGTAGTTAGAGTATATAATAATCTTATCCACTGACCGTTGGAACACAGCACTGATGCATGGCGTGAGGATTTCCGAGGCACCGCACCGGAGTGCCACAAGTGAACTGTCTGCAACGGTTTCACCAAGGACATGCCACAGCTGGGGCACCTGGAATCAACTCACGACACCTTCAGTCCTGAAAAGGTACCAATTACATAGATTGACATAGTAACAAATAGTAACAAATAGTAACAAATAGTAACAAATAGTAACAATTACAGATACAAATGATACAATTAGTAACATACTATGGCATGATATGACTATGTAGATATATGTAGATTATGTAGATATATATGATTATATATGTAGTACTTGTACTTGTAGTGACTATGATTGCTTCACGACAAAGCTACATATCTACATAACATCCATCAAATGTGATCCTGAGGTGCTTGCTTCTTCACCTTCTTTTACAATCAGAAGCTGGCACCTGGGTACATTGATGCTGACTATGATAACCTAACAGATCCAAGCGCAAAATGTAGTTCTGTGATATTCCATGTACAGTATAAGCACAGGGTGATTGCAGCTAAGATGTCCACTGGCATCGCTCGAAGAACTCAACTCGCCTCTTGTGTGCCTCCACTGCTTCTCGCACAGCTTCTGCATCTGGAACCTGAAAAAATTGAGTGCCCGCAGCTGCAAGAAAGATGCCACAGGGCCGCATGTCGGAGCAAATTAAGTTTGTTCACACTACGATTCAAAATTGACACACCATATGGTGTAAATGGATTTGCACATATTTGCACTCGCATCTGGCATCATTTGCTTCGGGTTCATGCCTGGGAGCCCATCCACAGGATGAATTGCAGACCTGATTGTGCGACCCAGCCTTGGCAGCAAAAAGCCGACTCGGTGACTCGGCTGCACAGCACGAGACACCAAACAATACGAAGCAATACGAAGCAATACGCGACATGCACAAAAATCACAAAAAATCTTCTGAGCAAAAAGATCAAAAAGTGCGATGAGAGAAAGTTCTACTAAGCAGACAGCCGAAACGAGGGTCGAAATGGGTTTGCCCAGGCTGAAGGTCAGCTGGGACAAGAAGCAGGAAGGGTTCCTGCAGACCATCTGAAACCATCAGAACATATCAGAACATATCAGAACCATCTGTGCCAGAGGTGGCACAAAACGTTTGACTGGAAGCGACATGAAGCGACTGAGTTGACTGTCTCTTGGGACCTTGGGATGGTATGGCATCACTCGGAACAAAGAAGCTTTGTCAGAAATTGGTGCCTCGGCTGAATCAATATCAAAGTCCAATGTGGCTCAATTCAGCTAAAGGGTTTAGTAGATGTAAAAGGGCATCTAACATCATCTAACTAGGATGCACTCAGGGCACTGGAGAAAAGAAATTTGAAGGCTGAAAAATGGTGACATGTCTTGCAAAAGACAAATGCCCTGCCTGGCTACTCGACAATTTTTTTGCCAACTGCAGCAGCTGGCACGTGAAGCCTGCCATTTCACTGGATTCCACTCAAACACTTTGACTTGTAAGTTCAGAGCTACAGAGTTGCTTCCGTTGGCTTCCACAATCGTTGCAATTGTGGCACGCAGCCAGAGCATGTACAGTATACCACGAGTACCACGAGCAATAAGCCAATAAGCCCCAAAATCCAATACTGGTAGGTGACTTTCAAAAGAGTTGGACAACCCAGCGGGAGACACTCTGCTGCATCCGCCTGTGTTTGGATTGCAAATGGGACGCTTCTGGCGTATCCGCTCATGAGCGGCTTCAAAAGATAGGCTAAACCTGCGCTTCAAGAGCCGGAGACACGCTGCAACGTTGAAGACGTGTGTGGAACAGTTGCGTTTTGGACGATTCAAATGATTCATCATGTTGCATCTAGTCGCGCACCGCCACATCAAATAGGCAATGACAATGGTTGCTGACCTGCCATCACGTGGCTGAAGTGACTGCAATTTACTTCCATCTGATCAGGTAAATTGGCACTAGCAGCCACTAGCATCACTAGCAATCATGGTAAATCTTGAAATCCCTCTGCTTCAATTTGGCTCCACTGCTTCACATCGCCTGCTCACTCCTTCCCGGCAGTGAACTAAAACACGGCCACCCTTGTTGATTGCCTGGCAGAAAGCCACAACGGACCACCTTTTAAGACTCAACAGTGAGTTTGGCGGAATCCCTTTCGTTTGACTATTTCATGCAATTTCATGCAATTTCCATGAATTTGCTTGACACCAAGTTTCCTTTGAACGTTTCCACCTTGAGTCGCTGTGTGTCAAGTGCGCTGCACCTCATGCACCCACTCCATTGTTCTGTACAGCAGAACTGTGATGTCCTCGCTATTAGCATCCTGGAGGCGAATGGACGCAAAGGCAAACAAGCCCAAAGCGCTGAGGAATGCTATAGCTATGCTATAGCTATGCTATATAAGAATGTGTGTGTGTGTGGATCTTATCAAATGGGCAACAAATGCAGGTACTCATGATCTTAGTCAGAGCAAAACTCTGAAGTCTGACTTACAAGATGAATTACGTGACTTGGAACGTCCCAGCCAGCCATGCTCTTGATCCATTTGACCTCCATTGCAGATAAAAACCAATTGCGAGAGGGGCAATTTCCGGATTCAGTTCAAACCAAAATGGATGCTTGGAGTTGCAGCTGTTTGTTAAAGCATGTTAAAGCTTTTCTCTGGCTTTAGAATGATAGGAGCATGGAGAAGAGAACGCAAAGAATGTAACATATATACATGCATACATACATATATATATATAAAGAATGACAAAAAATGCACCTGGAAATACCAGGTGTTTGTCGTTCACGGGCTCGGATTCGACTATAAGGTTAGCTCCCTGATAGCCAGAAAGCCATGGCTTCAGGTGGGAACCTCTCGCTTGGAATGAACCCTCCAAATCATGAAACTATATTATGAACATACTACCAACATCTACACACCGGAGATCTAAGCTTGATCGGCTGACAGGCAGTTGCAAGATGTTGCAAGTACAGAGTAGGAGTCCTTCAAGTAGTAGGTCAAATAGTGAAACTTGTCAGGAAAGCAGTTGTCACCTTAACGAAATGCGCAGTAGCAACTCTTTCATGCTGCAAAGAGAAAGACTTTCTGAGGCAGTTGCAGACATCAGCAGCAGTGTTGACAATGTGAGTGATATTGCTGGTGTTCAGGGCTTCCTCATCACTGGCCACCTCACATGAACGCACAAAGCTTAAACAAAGGGATGCTCCATGATGCTCCTGACTGCATGACGAAACACCAAAGATCTGGACCAAAAAACACATGATCGTTCATCTTTGATGCATTCTCTGGCAACTGGCACTATACGGCTCAAACAGTGAAGTTGTGAATTTGCTCCTATGCAAAAAGAATTTGCCTGGTAGCTGGAGATGAATAGAGCACCCGGAATAACCTCTGAGCACACCTGTGCAAGAAGCCGTTGCAGTTCTGTAGAGTGCTTTGTTGATGAACGAATAGCGGTCAGGTCGTGTCTGTTCTGCAAAATGCTTGGGCGAGGCTTGCCTTGACGCTTGATGTGTCTCAGAATTGTTTAAGTGGATTTTAATATATTGATATGGAACATAATGTAACAACATGTAACAACATTGTTCATTAGGCACACAATGATTGGGAATGTTTGTGGCTGTACAGACTGACCTAACAATGACAAGGGATGTAGGAAAGGCGGAGGAACAGCAGACAATCATTTGATATCATCTGCGCATAGCTGATCTACTTACATGAAATAATTACCGATCAAGTATGTGTATCAGGGGATACTCTCTTTGGGCTGGGGTTTGCTTTTGAAATTTCAAGAGAAGCTTCCAAACTTCCAAACAACATCAAACAACAATGTTTTTTTTTGCCGCAACACAAATTCTAGTCTTCTGCAGCGACATGCCTGGCGCCAGTGCTTGAGCTGAAGCCGCCTTTGAAGATGGTCTGGCCTTTGATTTCAAGATCGTCTGAAGATGTTTCCAGTCTATCAAGGAGTTTGTTCGCTTTGATGGTTTCAGCCATGGAGCAAAGCCCAGTTTTTTTTTTTAATAGCTTTTTCATCTATAAGAATCTAGACACATCTGGAAGGGAACATCGGGAAAAGGGACACATCGCACATCAGTGTAGGCCCTCCAGCAAATGGTAGTTGTTCTCCTCATTCTCTGGGTCGTACGAGCCTCATCAGCAATTGGATGCAGTTGGTGTAGCAGGCTGAAGCAATTCAAGAGGACTACAGTGACAGCAGCATCACACCAGAAAGGGGATCGCACTGATCAACTCCTCTTCGGGAGTGTGAATATCCTCCAAGTTCAGAGCCGGTGCCTTGGCCCCGAGTTACATCCCAGTTTCGAGCTTTTTCATGTTTTCCATTGTTTTCCTTTGCGTACATGCAAAGTTCCATATGATTCCATGCAAAATGATTCATTTGATGCAACATTTGATGCAAAATGAAGCTTCATCAAGTTCACCAAGGCCATGGCGTCACGCCCCAGGATGGTTTGCCCATTTGCCTTGGAGTTCTTGAGGCGACTTGCAAGGAATGACAGTCTAGGACCTGACCGGAAAAATACATTAAAACAACACAGCCTTGTCATGCCTAGAGACAAAGAATAGAAAAAGAGAGCTCACTGTAAGGCGCAGACCAAGGGTGGAATTACTCGACTGGCACCCGTCGAGTTTGTGGTGTCTTGCCCATCTGCAGATATTGCTGGCGCTGGCAATCCTAATGAGGTTGGCAAATTTTTGCAAGCTGCTACAAGTTGCAAAGGCTCCTCTCATTGTTCAGTATCATATTATTTCTAAGTTTCTAGAAGTATCTGAAAGATTCTGAAAGTAATTATAGAAATATCATGAAATATCAAAGGTGATCCCATCCGCAAGATGATCTGAAAACTGCTGCACGTCTATCCAACCCACTATATCAAAAGTGTGCAAGTGGATCTCTTGCGCAAAAGCGAGATAAAAGCCTGAACTCCATGGTGGTGGTCGGAAGCTGAGCTCTTACAATTGCGACTAAGGGTCATGTAGCTCGTTTGGAACTCAAAGACTTGCTAAGCTTTAGACGTAGAGAACTTGGCCATGCTTGATATGTTTCATGATCAATCTTTCATCGTTTTTTTCAAGATCTCGGTTTTCGACCTTGCATGACCTTGTTTCGATGAAACTCAAGCACCCCGATGATCAGTCCTGGCTTCCCAAGGGAGAGCTGTGGCACCTGAGGCACTCCATCCCGTGCCGATCGTGGTGCAGCCTCATGGGACAAGACATGACAAGAGACGAGACTGAAGAGATAATCAGGGAGGATTACCACGGATTACCCGGCGTGTTGGGTGTGACGTGGGAGGAAATCCCCTTCATTGACTGTCAAGAGTCAAGAGTCTGCTTCACCACAGCGTGTCCGGGCAGGGCTGAGCTTGCTCTACCAAAGACCAGCTTTGATAAGTTTTGAGCAATTACAGAACAACCAAATTTTGTCCCTTCCTTGGGCTAAGACTGGCGTGCACGGACACATAATATATCATTTCTGCGTTTTTCATCGTTTTTCAACGTGTGGTAAATTCTACATTTTAAAACTGAGAGCACATGTGTCCTCACAACTCAGCAGCAACTGTGAGCTTGAAACTCTTCTACTTTTGAATCATACATCGACCAAATTGCTGCCTGCAGTGAGCGACATGCACATCTTATAGCTGGCAGCTGATCATCTAGCAGTGTAGGTGTAGCGTATGATATTGCGCTTTCTCTCTCTCTCTATGCTAATGGACACTCTTTGTAAAAAATGCTTACCTGAGGCTTACCTCCTCTAGAGCGTTCCAAGCTAACTCAAAAGGTACCTGATTTGTCTCAAGGCCTTACCCTCAATTCCAACAAGTCTTAACAACAGCAGGCTAAAGTTGAGGCCTAAAGGCAAGAATTCCATTGCAAACGCATCCATTGAAGTGTCCTTCAGTTCCTTAACAAGATCCTTCTGGGGCCAGTGCTGGCGCAGTAGCTCCTGCCATGGGAAAACTGGGGCCTTGCAGATTCAAGGCCCCTCTTGCCTCGGCGATTCTATAGTTTTCATATGTTTTACGCCAAGTTGTGACAAAGCGTCATCATCAAAATAGAAAGTTAAAACACAAAGGCTGCAGCAGTTTGCGTGGAGCGTTGCTCTTCATCAGAATCCCTGGCAAGGGGCTTCATAGGTGGAGGAACTCCACAGGAATAAGATGAACCACCAAAAGATGAAAAGAATCTGAAAAGAACATGAAACATGAAAAGAAAATCCATCATCAAACAGTGCTTTCTCCAACAAGTCAGAAGATCCGCTGCCGCTTCCGGCTGCTACTGCTGTCAACTTCGTCCACCTGCAGATTGAACATCTTTGAGCAATGGAATGTGTGGGACACAATTCCAGATTCCTGGTGCACATCACATCCTCGGCAGCTATTTCAGGCCTCCATTCCTTCCGACGAGTCTGTACCTTGGTCCCAAGTAGGTCAGGAGACGGTGAGCAATTTACATCGCATTGCATCCCACATATTCCCACATCATCTGGGTGCAAGACTACTTCGACTAGCCGTTGGTGAGCCGGAATCAGCATTTGCTTGCCTGAGGTGAAACATGTTGAAACATTGCTCATTGATAGCAGTCCCCTTTTTTCGGCTGACAGATGCTATGATTGCTGAGCACTATGGAAAGTTCCAGATTTTGAAGCATCGGTGAGGCCTTTCAGGCGAAGACCCCCGAGGTGGCAAAGACCCCAAGGCCAAGCGAGGCACAAAGGGCTTATTGCCTCTCGATAGTTACCGATAGTTGCGACCACAACACAGTGCCATGCAAGCGGGCAAGGTTGACTTAAAATTTGAACCATTCGCGATTTGGCAGTCATAGCCATAGCAGTCTCAAGTTTGGCCTGTCTGAGATGAGAGGCTGGGCACCTGTGGAGGGGCGCCTGCAGTAAGAAAACCATAGAAAAACTGCTGCAAAGAAGAGAAAGGTGTCATCAAATCAAATCGATTGGGGTCAATTTGCATGGGCTAGGCAAAGCAACCTTGTGACGTGACTATGGTGGGTGAAGACTAACAAACGAGATCAAAGTGTAATTGTCACCGTAATAATCCGCAATACAGTAATCATATGCAATCTCTCTCCTCCAATAGCAAGCTTGGGTACAGCAGCTGGGCCTGCATCGAAGGTCTGATAAAGTCTCAGTTCAACTCTCAACACAAGTAGTGACTGAGTAGATGGATAGTATGTTGTTGAAAAAGGTTAAAATTAATGACATTTGAAAATACATGGTTATCAAAGTTGTTTTTAGCCTACAAGCATTTACAAGCAAAGCCCACACAATCCTGGTGTAGTTGTGGAGCACTAAGCATCATCCTTTCTATTCCCTTCTTCAGATACCAGAATATACGAGGTACATCGAGGCACCACAGGCATCCACAGGCCACATATCACTCTGATTCGTGCTGTCCGCTGTCCCTACGAAAAAAAGGATGCCCTGCCTTGCTGGCCAACCGGATGCCTATTTTGCGCCGGCTCTGCTACCTTCATGACAAGTGCTCTTCTGGATAGTGAATCATGGTGAAGCAATGTGAAGTGCCAGATCCCTCTCATTGAAATGTCAACTGATGCCTCTCTTCGGACGCTACCATTTGTTGGAGGATCTGCGGTCCTGTGAGGAAAGAACTTCCCAGCCCAGCAAGCATCAACAATATTACAATATTTGCTGATATCAATATCACTGTGCGAGGTCCGGAAGGCCATCTGGACTGCTCTGGCCAAAAGTGGGAATGGTGCGCTTCTGGCTTTCTCAGGCACGCCCTTGGTGTCCAAAACTTGAACCATTCAAAAACAAATGCGGCTCCCTGGAGATTTGGAGGTCTCTGACACGGAATGTAAGGAACGAAGACATGCAAAACAAGCACAAGGAAAGACCATCGCGTGCACCTGGAAAAGATGGATTTTGCTTATAACAAGCACGGGCAAGTGCGGCAAGAGGGTTCTCTGCCAAGAATCAGCTGTGAGCTTTGACAGCAAGCTGTTGCTTGAAAGCTCCTGTGTTTGTGCAGAGAAGTGAGCTGCAGATCTGCTAGGCCAAAGTTGTTTGTCAACTTCTGTATTTCGGACATTTTTGGACTTTCTCATTTCAACCAGTCTTTTTTGCTTCCGCGCCTTTGAAGGTTGTTGGGAAACATCTTTGGTAGCCATGTCCTACATATAGCAACGTTTGTGTCAAGGGTCCGTCCGATGATCTATGGGAGAGCATGACAATTTGATCAAAATGTCAAATACATTCAAACACAAGAAATCCATGTACATGACATACATAAAGGTTTGCTGGTCACTGTCAAGCAAGACACCTGTCTGATGTAGAACCTTTTGAGAGCTGCAGGTTGCAGTGTGTCTTCCAAGTACTCTGAATGGTGACTTCTTGCCCAGATGCTCATGACATTCGGGGGGTTTACTGAAATTGAGACATTGAAGCTGAGACCCGCAAAGATCATTCCTTGTGAATCCTTTTGAGCTTGCTTAATATATGTTTAAATCATTTGAGTTCACTTTGAACTTCGTACTGCTTTCTGATGCGACCACCAAAGGTCATGGCAAGGACTAGTGACTAGTTCACAGCACAGCCGGACTTTGATGGTGTATTATGCTTTCTGCATCTTTCTGCATCTTTCTGCTCAATGTCCTGACATCCTCTGATCGTCACCGACTGCCTGCGATGTGCCACAGCTTTAATGGCTCCAATGCAAGTTGATCAGTAGCATGGCAAAGAAGAATGCAATCGCTTCTCATTCCAACTTGCGTACATCTAAATCAACCATACCATGATTTATATTCATTCAATTTCATTTGTGTATCATGTTCATGTAACATTGTAATTTAAATATGTGACATCTGTCATAATGATCGAATTTTGGAGATGCCTCAGCGATGCCGCGAAGTCTTTGTGCCGAGCAAGTGAATTGCGAAGAGCACCTCTTTGCAGTGATTCAAAGAATTTCGAAGAGCGCAGTCAGTTGGATATAGCTGTGCTGATTCATGTCCGATGAGCTGCAAAGGCTTCATCGGAAAGCCTGTTCTCGATAATCAATGAAATCAATGAATAACAACAGTATTAGTAGTCAATGACGGTCCGCATGGTCTGGTAATATATTTTTCTATATCATAATTAATATAATGTATATATATATTATTTTATATTCGAATATTGTTGGGGATTCATGATAGTTTGACTTGCAATATCTCGCAATACGTGCCGGCAAGAGTCAGAAACCAGCTACTACGAGGTGATAACAAACATGGCAGGCAAACGCTCCAGCTCCCAAGCTTTGGTTTGCACGAGTGCCTCAGAAACAGAAAAGACAGGCAGAAATGTGCGGAGCGCAGAGTCTCAGGATGTGTCAGGTATCGAACATTCTAATATACAATATTCTATATACCATCTGGTTATTTAACATAGCCATGGAACATCCCTTATAAATGGAGGTTTTAATGGGAAAATCATCTATAAATGGGCCATTTTCCATGGCTATGTTAAATAACCAGAGGGTATATTCTATATATTCTAATATCCGTTAATCTGGGTCACAAACCCGCAGCGTTGCCTCAGTGCTTCGGCCATGCCTTAGATCTTAGAGCGGTTTGTCTTTTAGATCTTTCAACCTTCCCGTCTTTCCATTTCGTCATTTCATCGGAGAGATGACAACATGCACTCAAACACAAAAGCTGGCAGGGAATCTGAACACCAAGAAGGGCCTTGATGTATGCAAAAATATGACTGTCTGACATTGTGAGACGCTATACATACATGTAGAGGTCAAGATGCCATACAAAGATCTCGTGAGAAAGCCCGGGCAAAACCTTCCACCGAAAGAGATCGACAATGCAAGGAACAGCACACTGATCCAATCTGCTTGAAAAGCTGATCGCACATGTACCGCAACAAGTATAAACTGTATCTATAAACTGTATATATAACAACCGCAACAAACACCGAATCAAAAAGTCACATATTCAACACATTCAATACATTCCGATATGATGACAAAAACACCTATATAAATACATCAGTTCCACAGCACATCGACAGCGATGCACTGTGGTGCCAGACATTCAACACATTGCACATTATTTGCATTGAGCAACTTGAGCTACTTGAGCAACTTGAGCATTGAGCATATTGAGTTCTCTTTCTGCCCTAAGCCGACTTGGACCATCTTGGACGATCTTGGACCCCGGTACAATATGAGTCACATTGAGTCACTATAGTACAATAACATGGTTAATAACATCACCCTGTGGCAGCATAGCGCAGCCATGCACAGCCTGTCCTGAACTTTGTTCCAATGTACATCTGGAGGACCAAGTCCTCTTGGGCTGCACACCATGCCTGAGGAGATGTGAGGCAAATCAAGTGATTTTTGCGGTGAGTGCCTAAAAAATGTCAAAACATATCAACATATCAACACTATTCAACCAGAAATCAGACCGAAAGTGACTCTTCAATCATGGCACCACCAGAGTATATATATATGTATGTATATATATATATACACATAATATATATATATATATATTATATAATTGAGCGGCGTCGAAAACCGGGTAGCGATTTGGTTCTAATCCTTACAAGCTTTCGCAACGGCTTTCGCGGTTCTTTCGCGCGCACAGTTCTGGCTTTCGCGGCGACATGTATTTCGTAATATCTTTCGCGGTTGCTTTCGCGGAAAATTGCCCGTAAATGATGGAATGTGCTTCTACTATCTACCTGCTTTCGCCACTGCTTTCGCGGCTCGACCTTGACGCACTCCTTTCGCAGAGCTTTCGCGCGGCTTTCGCGCGTGAAGGTTTGGCTTTCGCGGGGGGTTCCCCACATGAACCCGAATACTAAATCCCTTCATGGAGGTTTTTGATGCTGCTCAATTATATATATAAGTTTTACATTCCAGGCAAGGTGAAGAAATCCAAAAGATCGGCATAAACCGGCTGACAACACCAAACAACTTCACCAGTCACCGAAACTCTTAGAAGCCCTTACAAGGCTTGACCACAGTCAACTCTTCATCCCTTTGCATGTGGTGCAAGTACGTGCAAGTGGTTTTGCAATTTGAAGAGCCTGCTTCAGCTGCAAAGTCATTGAGTCCACCAATTCCAAAAGGCTTTACCTAAGTGATACATTTGCATTGTAAGAGCAATCTCCAAAAGAAACCTGCTAGTAGGACTGACTCTTGATTCGCTTGGCCAACGCTAATGCTCATACTCATATTGTTTGATGTTTGAATGTATTGTTGCCATCTGTTCTCTGTATAAAAATGGTGTCCAGCTGCACCAAATTGCAGCAAGTGACAGGAAATCCATGTTTCCTCTTGGAGCGTTTCATCGCCTAACTAGCTGCCCTCATTGACTCACTGATTCCCGAGATTCTCACTGCTGCAGTTGCTTCAGCCTTCTGAATGTGTAAAATGACATAGCTGCGGCTCCTGTCTACACGACACATCTTCATCTGCTGGACGCGGCTTGACTTTTCAGTTTCATTCGCATTCATTTCATCGCAGCGGTCGCAGCGGAGCCTGTGCAATTTTGCATTGAATAGGCCGCCTCTGTCACAAAGAGGTACTGGAGCCTGAAGCGAATCGGTGTTCAGGAGACTTCAGGAAACAACTGAAAAGTCGCAACAATCGCCACGATCGCAAAGCTGACTGTGAAATTTCTGTGCCTCCGCCATGGATTTCCCTTGGGCTTCAAAGCTCCATGCCTACCCACCGTGAAAGACTCGTATCACGTCTGTCACATTCAGTTCGCAAAGCCATCACTGAAACTACCTTTAAGATTCATTTAACATCCTCTACGATCCTTTAACATCCTTTAAGATCTTTAAGATCCTTTAAGCAGATCCGAGGAATGGGAGCAATGAAGGAAAACTAAACGACTTCAAAGCATCTTCGCTCAGCCTTCACATGATGCGGGCTGCTCAGGTCTTGCGAGACTGAGGCAGGCCTTATGGGAGTACATCTGAAGTTTCTACAAAGTCCGGCCATTGAGGCTGCAACCCTGCAAAGCATGTATACTACATGTATACATATGTATACTATGTATACGTTTGAGATATGCATCGAAATACACCGTACATATTTACATAATTTTACATACATGATTATACATGCTTATGTATACCCACAAAGTCCGGCATGTATCATCACTTTTGCACGTGCCCAAAACTTCCCCACTCGGATGAACAAATGAGGCAAGAACTGCACTTGGCTGCTTCTATCAGTGCCTGACCGAGGTTTGCACAAAATGGGGAAGGATATGTGACATTTCAATTACTGTAAATTTTGTAAGTTAAGTACTTGATCCTTCCAAAGTGAGGAATTTTCTTCACTTTTTGCACTTCTGCACTATTTACACTATTCGCACTTTTTGAGGCAAAACTCAACTATTCTGAGAAAAATTGAACTATCCATATTCCTCTTCCATCCCCAAGTTCTGGCAGTCTTTCCCCCAAGTGCGGTGTTCACAGCATTGTGTTACACTGTTACACAATGTCCGAGATCATATTGAACTGGACTTGGTACAGTACATCCCCAAACTGCAATAAAATAAGCAGAGTTCAAACCAGCATGCTTGCAGAATCATGCGGAATCAAGGTGTTACATGGTGTTACACTGTTGCCTGATCACTTAATTTCACAATCACCTCTGCAAACATTGCGCCATTTTTTCGTTTCTTGCACCCCCCGATCCAGAAATGGTAAGTTTGGTTGAGTGTAAGCCATCAACCCGCAGAATTTTGTTGAACCCTGATTTCCAAAAGTGAAAAATCCTGATTAGCGTACTTTTGCGGGAATTTGCGTACTTTTTGCGGGGATTTGCACACTTTTTGCGGGTAGTTCCCTCTTGAAAAAAAAACAATCCATGAGAAAATGATGGAATATGTTTGATGACGTGACTTTCTTCCTTCACACATCAGCGATCTACTAGGTTTCTAGAGTATGCCCCCGCCCCCCCTGGATTTTGAATCCCTACGGTGGGCAGGCAGGCAGAATCTATATACTCTAGGCAAATCTGCATCTACCCAAAAGTCGCCCAAAAAACTAAACATAGGTCAAGGAGACAGTTCGTTGATGTTCAACTTTTTGCCCTTTTTGCACCATTTGAGCCAAACTTGAACTTTTGCGTGTAAAGTCGGCCCAAAACCAAAAAGTTCAATAATTCTTGAACTATGGAAGGTCCAGGTTTTATCAATCCGACAGTGATATCCCTTTGACGCTTGAAGCATGTAGAGCATGTATGAGCATGTAGTATTACTGAGTGTTTGAAAGGAGTTTGGAGTCCTCACATGTCACATGCCACATAACCTCCAGAAGCCCCAAGAGCAGCACATCAGAGCTGAATATTCTTCAGACACTTTCACACATGGTTATTTAATTATGATCCAGCCACATCCAGCCACCTCGTGCCAATTCAATGCAGCAAATGCATTTCTGCGCCTCTGCTGAGCAGCTCTTTCAGGCTCAGGGGGTCAGCCTCAGCACCTGGGTGTGGTGCTACGTCACAAGATCTTGCTGTCAGCTCCATGTTGCATCCATGTGCAACCCTGCTTTTGAAGTCCAAAAACAGTGCTTCTTCTTGAAAGCGGCTCCTCCAAGCTCTCAAAATCAAACACACCAAAGACATCCCAAAACTAAATGGTGCTCTGGTTTGCTCTGCAACATTCTACAACAAGTGCGAGTTGCAAGATGGAGACTTGGCTCGAGGCTGACGCCCTGCCCCATTTTGGGAGCACGTTCAGACCCAACAAATGTGATGCGGTAAGACGCGTAAACTATTTTTCAGCCGGAGTAGGTTTTCTGTAGATCTGCTCTGCTGTGGTCGCAGGACGGAATGAGGATAATCCAATTCTTTGTTGGATTTTATTGGACTTAACCCGCGGTGATTTTTGGAGAGAGGTCATCCCGGCAGGTGCTCCTGTAAAGTGTTGGCAAAGTTTTGGAGAATTGGTGTTTGTATGTGTTTGATTGTGTTTCTGTTTGGTCGTCTCTACCAAGCACGTACTTGGCTGCGAGGAGTGCTCGAAGGTGTGTTTCAGAAAAAACGTCCGGTGCTCGTGTCTGCAAGGGAATCGAGTAGTTTCTTTTCTGTGCTGGAATCCATGCTCCACTGTGCTTCAACTGCATTTCTGTCAGTCCTCCAAGACAACACTGATGCTCAAAACATGACACAGGCGGTTGGAGTACCAAATACATCTCCACCAGGTAGACAAGATTCACCTCAGGGCTGGTGAAACAGGAATTCAATCCTGCCATAAATGATACAAATGTAAGTTGAAAGTTTAATTGACTCTGCTCACATCTGTCGAGGCTTCGGCTAAGACTCGCCACGTCTCTTGAATTATGCGTTCTGAAAAGCCGCTGGCTGCCGAAAAAAAAAACACATCACCATCACAAAAAACTGTGCAAGACCAGAAATTACACTCGCTCCATGCACCCGCACACTTAAAACTAGAGCACAAATGTGGGTCCTAAGACTGGAATGCCAGGGACTGGAGCGCGCTGCGTAGATCGAAGCGCACTGTCCGCAATCTGCACGGAGAGCGAATTCGAGCATGTCTGATGTGACACAGAATCGAGACTCGATGCAAAGAGTTGAGGCAGTACGGAAGAGTATGGAAGAGTGCAAGTAAAATTACTTTACTTCGTGTGATCCCCACCATGACATTTATACATTTTGTTACTGGCAAATCTTCTGGCATTCTATCTGACATATTTTCTGGCATTCGATCTGGCATTCTATCTGGCATAT
>Ga0126342_10007861_pt1 | contig 19070 bp, 14 predicted proteins | sample Cyp1metagenome_FD_92528 | JGI IMG/M metagenome (GOLD analysis project Ga0126342, IMG submission 92528) | Coral microbial communities from Lord Howe Island, Old Settlement Bay, Australia - Cyphastrea 1 metagenome | ecosystem: Host-associated > Invertebrates > Cnidaria > Coral ... | reverse complement strand
AGCGGTCGACACGAAAATGAAAAGTGCCACGAAGAAAGAACCGAAGTTGATGTCAATCTCGAAAAGCACCAGTGCAGTAGCGATCGCTCGAACGAATGGTCAATGGCGTCGAGCTCTCGAGTACCTAGACACTCCAACCATGTCAAAAGCGCGACGTTTCTACAAAAGGCATGGTAACCATGCCGTTTGTATAAAGCCATGCCGTTTGCAGTCCAAGTGCGTGGCAAATGCATTCTGCTCATCTTAGCAGCAAGTCTTGACACTGAGCCAATGGAGGAGAGAAGACATAAGATGAGATGAGGTGAGACGCGGTGAAAAAGCTGAGAAGACAGGAGATGAGTTGAGATGAGATGGGATGACACAGACTGGGGTGACAGTGGGATGCTGTGAGAAATTTCCAAGAGAAGCTGCGATGCGATGAGATCAGCTGAAATGAGAAAAGATTCAACATTCCAAAGGCATGGCATCAGATTGAAAGTCAAGAGATTGTTGCTGCGAAGCACAGGAGGCTTGCCTGTCACCTGTATACACAGCCTTAGCTCCGCTCTATAGGCTATAAGTGCTTCAAATTTGAAACTTCCGCTCCCAGCTTGTCCGGGTACTACTTGTATTTATTAAACTTATTATATGATACTATATGTAATTATATGTATACGTGCCCCATACTCAATATATGCTAAGGCGAATTCAGGAATTCCCACAACCCTATGATTTTGCACTTGAGTTTCTTGCAGTGGGTTTGCCCCAAAAGCCTATTGTACTCGGCCAAATTGAACCGATCCATGGGGTAAATTGGGCCAGACTAACAGCAAACAATCAACAGTCGAAATTCCACCAGAAAGTGGTTTAAACGTCAAAATTGGACATTTAGTCTTTGGTTCACCACATAGCTGGAGGTAGGCGTGTATGTTTACAACCGCAAATCTCATGCTTGATTTTTCCCATTTGTAGCACAATTTGGATGTCCACCATCCATTCGGTATGTCGAACAGCAATTCCATTTCCAACTGCCCATGGTTTATCAGGAAACCTTGGTGGGAATAGTCATAGTACATAAACAATGCCAGGTTCCTTTCTCAACTATTTGTTGGTGGCTGGCATATCCCAAATCCAAACATGTGATATTTTGATATCATCAACATGTATGCTATACGCTTATTGGAAAATAGTGATATATACACACATAAACAGTTCCCAAATTACATCTCATAGACGGCCATTCCCTGATGAAAATAAAACAATGGTTTGGGGAAACATCATGCTTGTTATTTTGTATTCATCGCTTCTGCCACGAGGGTTTTGTCCGCGCTTTGGTCGGCTGTTGACCGCCCGCACAGGGAGGTGGGATGTTCACATGAAGGGGCAATGTTCACAACCTTTTCAAAACAATGAATTTCAAACCTTTCGAAACGATTATTACAAGGGTTCCTTCACTATATAGACAGGGGTAGGCCCTCCAAGAACATTCTCTATAGCGATAGCTGTTCCACATTTATTTTCCAACCCATGGTGCTGCCCACCGTGCGTGCAAGATGAAGCATCAGCCGGGGCCACAGATTTGCTGCTAGGTACTTCACCCCAGCAATCCAGTAAGTTATGCAACAAGCTCTACCTTATCCTGTTGTATATCAATACACGTTGCGTCCAATGTACGTACATTTTTTGGGACTCACCTATGTCTTTATGGTTTATCTCTATCTATCTCTACTGATTCATTTGAACCAACTACTCTGTGTATTTTGGGCATACGTTTTAAATAAGTTTCCTGTCTGAAACAAGAGGTAGTCAGTAAGATTTGTTCCCAAAGAAATCCAGTATGACCATCAAACATCTAAGCTTAGATGGATGCACTTGACCTTGTGGTCCTTTTTAGTCGGTGGTTCATGGGATTCCCTATATGACGGATAGCGAGGATAGTAGTAGTTCCCAATAAATTTGATCAAATTGAATAGTACACCCTTACATAATCATCAAACCGTAGGGATCTTGAAGATGACTAAATTGTTCATTTTGCCCTCAGCCCTTGGCGTGCTTCAGTGCCACAAGCAGTGAAACATCGACTGGAAGATGCTTCCACCTTATTTTGATTTCATTTCTAGGGTTCAATAATGGCAACCCACAATTGTCATTGGGGAAGTTTGGGGGTGAGATCCTCGGTTTTGTCCATGGACAGCATCCCACATCTGACGCTCAGTTTCTGCCTTTGCTCCATGATTGACCTGAGGCCGGGTCATTGCAAGGGAGTCATCGCCTTTGCTCTTGCCAAGTGCCCTCCAGTCTCGGGTTGATTGATTGTTAGATTGATGAAATGGTTCAGTCTGGGTTTGACAGTTTAGTCGATTTGATTGGTCGATCAGCTTGGCAGATCGATGAATGAAAAAGGAATACATACATGTTTGATATGTCTACAGTTGGTACAAAGAACATTATTTTTGAATATATATATATATACACCAACATATATACGATTTTCACCGCACAGTCACAGGTCCAGAAGCTTGCAAAGATTCTTTTCATGAGTTACCCAGTTACCTGTATGCTGATTCTGCATACCATTGACCCACTCAGCCATTTGGCATCGCCTGCACCACCAGCCATCCCTCGACAAGCCTGCAGCAATCCAATGGAACAACCTCCAGCAGAGTTAGTTCCTCGCGTGTGGAAATCTGTCCGTGGGGTCCCCAATCAATGCGTTGTCACCGGAGTTCAACACACTGAATACGTTTCATGTCTTCAAGAATTCCTTCGCTGGAAGAAAATAGACACATCTATCCAGTATACTTATCATTGGGTTTTCAAGGAGTGTGCTACAAAACAAACAGATTGTTTGTAGAAAACGTGCAGGTGGCAGGATACAGCTCTTCAATGTCGTTAGGATTCAAATGGTAGACTTGCCCACGCAACAAATGAGACAATCTTAACATTTAATGTATATATGATTGATGTTAACAAGGTTAGAGGTCTTAACTATATGAACAGCCTTCAATCTTCTCATTTAGAAAGTGTTTTTTATTTTGGACTGCGCTTTGATTTCCTGAGGCCCTGGAACCAAAATTAGTTGGAAAGAGGAGCAGGTAGCAGCTTGGCTGGGACGCTATGTTTTCAGGTGGATTCTTGACCCCCGGTTTTTGATATATAAATCATTGGGGTGTATCTGCAAATGGCCTGGTGTTGAATTTATCACCTATCTGTTTCCGAAAGAAATGTCAAACACACCATGCAGCAGTCTCACATATCGGCTGATCCAATCCAATGTAAAGTAAGGTCTCTGTGGCCAGAGCCATAGTGGCTAGCTTACCGTTGTCCACAGCGAACTTGCTGCAGTCCGACGAGTGGAAGGGCGGCCCTTTGTTAACCCTTCCGGAGTCAAAGGGGGTAAGGACGCCTACATCGAAGGAGATCTCTGGCAACTATTGGTTTGTCAAACCGGTGGTTCAAGCTATGCCACGAAAGGTCAAGGGTTCAAAACTAAAAAATAAACTCAAACTCGTACAGGCGTACAAGGTTACAAGGTTCAGAATTTACAAGGAACAAGTTCCAAGGTTTAGCATGTTTTAACAAGCTCACTCAGGGCTATCCTGCAGGTCCCCAGCGCTTACTTCATGACTGACGTTTTCATCGAATTCGATCGTCAACTTGGTCGCAAGGTGTTCAGACCAGACCGCAGCAAGGATGAGAGTAAGATGTCTTTAGCTTCCAACGAAGGTGTGATCATGAAGAAGTTGGTTGGGTCACTCCGGGCTTTGTGGCGCTCTAGCAAAAACAGAGGCTTTGATGACAAAGTGACCGAGCTGAAGTCCTATCTCTTGCCCAGCCCATGCAAAGATGATGATGATTCTGACGGCCCATCACCAAGGTCGCCTTCAGGCTCCGACAATGAGGGAGAAGAGGGGGTTGATTCTGATGGTGAGGGAGAAGAGATGGTAGAAGGTTGGGAAGAGGATGAGAAAGAAGCTGGGTCAGGAGCAACTGTGTCTGACTCTGATTCATGCCCCGAAGTCGTGGAGAATCAAGCTGATGATGAGTCAGATACTCTGATGTCAGATGAAGTGTCAAACCACCAGCCGCTTGCTGATGAATCCTCTGATTCAAAGCTGTTGCGGGCTCGCACTTTGGAGCTGGGAGAACAGCCTTCTGAGTCTTCCGACTCTGAGGATTCCATGCACCGATGTAGCCAGGTCTCGTCGGGGTGGATGGGCCGTGCAATTGCAGCAGGAAACAAAATGGACCGTGAGAGAAAGGAGAAGGAAGCAGCAGAGGAAGCTGAGAGGTCAAAGAAGGAAAAGATTGACATGCTGATGGATGAGATTCGCAAAGACTTGGAAAAGGAGATGGACTGCGAGTTGAAGGGCACGGAGATGTGGGTGGGGTATGCAGATTGGTGCCGGCATGCTTTCAACACCTATGGTGACAATGTCTATGATCACCTTGCTACGGTGGAGAACTATCAGTCGTTTGTCCGTCACTTCAAGTCTCAGGACATTAGGGCTTGCATTTTTGAATCTTCACATGAAAGGTTGGTAAATCTTGACCACCATTTGAATCTTCATTTGAATCGTCATTTGAATCAACCTGGGTGACATGGTCTTGAACCCAATCTTTGAATCTTCAGATAAAGGGGTTGGTGAATCTTCACAACCATTTGAATCTTCATTTGAATCTGTTTGATCATTTTGCGCAACCTGGGTGATATGGCCTTGAATATGAGAATGAACATTTGAATCTTCACAACCGTTTCCCTCCACCATTTTTTCCTGTCCTTGTCTGCAGGACAGCTCTGAAGGTGCCAGTGCTACGGTCAAGGTGCCTCCAAATTGGGCGGCATTTCGTGCAGTCACTCACCATGGAAGCCTCTTCTGTTGTTGGAAAGATCAAACGTTTAGGGTTGTAAGTTGCAAGGTTCATGTAACTCATGTGGTTTAGAGGTATCACCAAACAAGTAATGATGTTCAATCTGAAAAATCAATTACCTGATGCCTCTTCTGTTGCTGGAAAGATCAAACCTTGAGGCTTGTAAGTTGCAAGGTTCATGTTTGCACAACTGTAAACAAAGAACGGTGTTCAATTCATGTGTTTTAGAGATATATCACCAAACAACCGATGATGTTCAATCTGATAAATCTATACAGGACTTAAGATGATCACCAACAGAAAGCGGGGGAAAAACGGGCGCGTTCACTTGTTTAAATTTATGGGATACAGCATAGAAACATATAGTGGAAGGGCAAACCAAGGCATTTAGGCATCCAAACTTGTTGGATTGGAGATGATCTTAGAAACAGCAAGTGCAATCATGCATGCCAACAAAGCTGATCGATTTCCCAAACCTTCGGGGTTTTAATTCTACCATCCAAGAAAATCCATGATGAATTAGACCTTGTAGTTTTGGCACCTGCAATTCCAACATGCAGTCATGCAGGTCAAGAAGACTCCCCTCAACAATGCCCTGACCATGATGAACCTCAAGCAGACCCTTGATGAGGACGCACCGGGATCCACGGAGACCCCATGCTGCAAGAAACCTCGCCTTGCAGACAAAGCCGAGCGGTCTTTGTCCCTGTCGCCGCCAGCAGTGGTAGGTCCACAAACCGTACCCTGACTAAAAGACAATACTTAGGCCCCCTAAGCTCTATATTCATCCTTTAAAGAAGAAATTTTGGGTGCCTAGTCTGAAACATTCCTATGTGCTAGATGGTTCTAAAGGGTCTACAAAAAAGGTATGTGTTTGGATGTTCTTCATTATATTATAGGATTTCTCCATTTTTACCTTCCTGCATCCGAGGCGAAGAAAATGGCCGAAGTCAAGCAGCGGGACCGGGAATCTGATGCAGCGACATGTGGTTCCACCCCTGGGGAGATCATGAACAGTTTCCATGGTTACGACCTGGTTGAGATGAATATTCCTGAGGGTGCGCGCCCCCGTGTTGGTGGCACTTACTTGGGAAAGCATGGGTATACCCTGAAGAACAACCGCGGAGCAGCTACCTGGTTTTGTTTCAGCAGCGGCTACCACATGTATAGCCTTTTAGAAGTTTATTGAAACTAAACGCCACTTTAGAAGACTTCGCAGTGAAAAGGGATGTGTGTGAATCATTTGATAATCGCGGGGCCCTTCTATCAACTGCAGAAAACAGCTCTAACCCTTCATGAACAACCCAAGCAGGCGATATACGTACCCTGTCAATGTCTCCGGCCTCTCTGTGAGGTTGTGGAGGTCTTGCTGAAGACCCGAGCCTACGTGGTGAAGAAAGGGGTCCATCCCGGCCAAATTTCTTGGGGCAAGAACGGAGGAGCTGAAGGTGCTTGGAAAGTTGCCCTGGAAAGATCAGGGTGGTAAATTGTGTTTCACATTTTGGCATTTTGGATATTTATATCATGAATGGTCTCCCATCATAGATGCGTGTTGAATTGTTTGGAGGGAAAGTGACACTGTCCGTCGTCCTTCTTAGGCACATTGGAGTGAAGGATGTCTCAAGTGTCTAGGGGTTTGCATGTGCCAATCACATGCAATCTATAGTTGCTCAACGCTGCATGAGACCATGGTAGGATGGAAGGTTGATCTGCGCCTGCGCTTGAAAATGAAAGCTCTGGTGGTTGCCTCATTTTGTTTTGGTTGGTAGGGTTTGTGCCCAAAGAGAATCTTTTTTGGTAATACCATGCAATACAATGCCAATTTCAGGTAGTTATGCCAATCCCATTGGGCGATCTCAAGCACCATCAACTTGTTTCTGTTTGTCATGTGTCCAAAGTTTGACGTCCTTGGTGGTTATATGCCAAACGCATTTGAAAAAGGAACCTGATTCTTACGTGGTTATGTATCCAAAACATTTCAAAGAAACACATACATGGCTCTTTTTGGGAACTATGCTTCTAGACCAGTCCAAATCCAACAGAAGAGGATGGTTCTTTCCCGAAACAACTATTTGGGAATGTTACGTTCTAGTTATAATGGGTATGGATCCTCCACACTAGCGAGCCCATCTCCAACCATCTCCAACCTTCTACTGCTTCCTTTTTGCAGGTACTGAAAGCGTTGCCACTCCTGGATGCCACTGCAGGAGGACTCTGGTGGGATAACATGCAGGTTGCAATGTTGGGAAAATGGATCAAAATTTGGAATCCACCCTGCATTTGTGTTTTCAGAAGTTTCGGGGGAAGAGCATGCATATATTTTTTCACAAAACAAAAATCAATAGGTCTCAAATGTATTCCCAAGAACCCCAGCTATATATGTATATATCTACAACATTTCCAATGCCATGCCATCAAATGAGTACCAACACTTCTTTTGCAAAACGCACCGACCCCAGCATTTTTGTGGCTCAGTGATTCGGGGAACCCCTTTTCCTTGCCATGGGGAAACCTACCATGACTTGTACAGGGAAGCGGTCTTTGCGTAAGATCAGAATGCCCTTTCAATGCAGCCACGACCATGAGCCCAGTCGCCTTCCACGGAACATGAAGGCTAAGCAAAGGAGTTGGATCATCAGTGGCCTCCGGAGCATGGGGGCCCCTGTTGTACTTTGACCATGCAATAGCCTGAACATACGATCGTTTCACAGTAAGTTGTCTTGGCCACATGATCCAAGAAGAACATATTTTATAGTTGGGGACGTGATTAGAATAAAGGTAGTGATACCACATAAAAAGGTTCTTGGCCACATTATCCAAGAAGAACATCTTATATAGGTGGGGGCTAGAGGTATGGCAGTGATACCTGTGGCCATGCTATCCAATAAGAACATATTGTATAGGTGAAGCTATGGCAATGGTGGTGATAATTACCGTGAAAAGGGCTCTTGGCCACACATACCAGGAAAAACACATTTTTAAGCTGGGCACTGTAGGAATGGTAGTGGTGATGCCAAAAAAAGGGCTCCGCTCCAACTAAGGCAATTGCCACGCTTGTGACATTGCTCTTTGCAGTGCCAGGCCTTGATTGGTCAAGCCCAGGTGATCACTTGGAGTGTTTCAGTGGCCAAATGGAGGTTACAAAAGCCGAATGGGCAGTGGCTTAGCTTGTATTCAAACGGGGATTAAAACCATTTGTTTTACATGGCCCAAGTCTGCAAAATAGCCACGGTCTATGGAATGGCATGGTATTAGTTTCCTCTTGGTTGAGAGTGTCAAGTCAGAAAGTTTTCTACCTGTCCAACTTACTGGGTCCTCATCTGTTCCCGAGCCTTGATTAAAGCAGTGGTTTCTTTGCCACTCTTGAAATCCGGTTCATCAACAAAAGGCTATTCAACACGAGCTCATCGCATGACATTTGCAGTCCAGTTTAACTTCACAGGTTTATGCCTGATGGTAGTGGTTTTATAATGTTTTATATGGGTAAAGGAAACCAAATATTCGATTGGCTCTGCTAAGGCTGGCCGATCAGCCATGCCATTTGATGTGGAGCTCTCTTCAGAGATGGACCTCTTGACACCATCGGGGTTTGCAAACGCACTGTTTTATGCTTGCAATTTGAAGCCTGGCAGTGGCCACATGACTGCTCCAGTTTGTTCAACCTTTGTGTTTATGCCCCTTGATTGCAAGTAGCTAAACAACCCAAGGTATTTGTTCTACTTGGAATCTGGGGAAAAATCGGCACACAGGGCTTCCAACAAACCATGCACACTGTGCCCTGTGCCTTTGTCCAAGGAGTAGAGGTTCGACGTTGAGAAGCAGGACACGACCTCTTGGCCGAAGCGATTCCCAGGCGGTGAGAGATGGCAATGTGCTAGCAGCACGTGCTTTCATACTGTGTTTGGTATGTGCAGCAAAGTTTGTTTGGTGGCTGCTGGAGCAACCAGGCTCCAGTTGCATGGAATTGCACCCCTTGTTCCAACACATGTTGAAGATGCTGACGATCCACAAGTTGGGAATCAACATGTCGGACTTTGGAGCCCCAACAACCAAGAGAACATTGCTTTACAGCAGCCTCTTGAATGATTCTAGTTTCACAAAGTTGAGTCTGAGTAATTACCCTCCTATGAGTATACATCCACAAGTGTGGAATCAGTTCACAAAGTTTATTTATTTGGGTTTCAAAATGATAAAAGCATAATACCACGCATTCAAACAGATCTATAAAAAATATAAAACACCAAGTATCAGGCATCAGCCTGCCAGCTCACTAAGGTCACCGCGAGGTGGAAAATCTGCTCGAGTACAAGGTCGAACCTCAATTGCAGGATCGTGAGATGGTGGTTTCCTACACGAACCACAAAGGGGAACGGCGAATCCATGGTGGACGCGATTTGAAAGGAAGCCAAGCCTACCCAAAGCAGTTTCCAGGCAATTTGTTCTGATGTTTGCGTCAAACCTTTTACCACTCTGATAAGAAATTGGTTTTCACATACTAAACTACTGGAATCTCAATAGCCAAATGTCTGATAGGGTATCCCACATATTTCCCATGCCCACATGTTCCCAAGAGCATGAAGCCATCAGTTGGGATATCATCCAAGTCTGTGCCAAGGTTTGGTTCTGCTCTTTGCAAAGTTCGAACCCAGTTTCTTAGCAAGCATCGTCGTGCTGCTAAACAAAAGCTGAGGGAGGCTAGGAAATCCACCAAACAGTTGGATGTCAGACCCAGGATCAACAAAGCTTGGGTCACCGGCGCAGATCTCCAATCTGTGTTTGATTTCCTTTCTGCTCAGCCGTAACCTGGCCACGAGCATTGGATGCAGCTTTAAATTTGTAATTCTACAATCTTGCGGTTGGAGGTTGGCTAATGGATCAAAATGAAACTTGAAAGCCATTCTCCATTTAACTGCAGGAACAAACATAGCAGTTCTCTCACCCTGGGGGCTCGATCGATGGGTGAAAAAAGTAAATTCAGTCACCATGCTTGCAGTGCATTTACATAGAATGAGTTCAAGTTTGAAATAGGTTCCATGGAATGTTTCCTCATTTACCTAGGGAATGTTTCCTCATTTACCTAGTGGAGAAGCCTGAGCCCACATAGAATCAGTTCAATCCTGAAATGGAATCCATCAAATGTAGCCTCATTTAACCCCCATGGTTCCTCCAAGTTCCTCCAAAAGCCTTACAAGCCACGATTGCAGGACACATGCGTGCCTTGAAGCGGCAGTTTGGTACTTCCAGCCTGTTTTGCAGATTGAGGCAGATTGAATTGGGGATCCAAGACAAACTGGGGCTCAAAAGCATTTATTTTGGAAAGTTTGGGTCAGGACCTGTCCCGGCAGAAAAAAATCATCACAAAATTGTATCAAAACACTAGTGCGATTTGCATCGAAACTAGTGCGCATATCATCGAAAACGTGCGCATTGTAGAATTGATCAAATTTTATCAGATTTCTTTCATGGGGGGATACAAAAAACAAACCCACGACATTGAGCAACCGTGCGAATTGGAGCCATTTTGGGTCAGGGATTTGTGCACCTACCTACTGGTGGTGGGTAGTGTCTATGATGAGGACACCCCCGAGAAAGCGTCATCGAGGGAAGTCTTCCCAATCACCCAGGTCTAGACCAAGTGCTTTGAGGAAGCCTGCTACTAAGTCAGAACCGGGGCCTTCAGAAAGGCTTCAGGCCTACTTGAAAGAGCAGAAAAACACGAAGGAGAAGACAAAAGACGTGAAGTCAGAGTCAGAGACAAAGAGGAAAGGAGAGCCACGAGGAAGTGAAGGATCAAAGGCCAAAGACAAGGCTGAGAAGAAGACAAAGGCAGGCAAAAGCAGTGAGAAGAAAGTTGCAGATGAGAAGTCAGGCAAAGATGAGGAGAAAAAAGGCAAAAGCGAGGAGGAGAAGGCAGACAGAGCTGAGGAGAAGAACCAAGGAAAAGGAAAGGAGCCGAAGGTTAGCCATGTTGAGAAGAAGAAGAAGACACCAGACAAAGGTGAGGAGAAGAAAGGCAAAGGCGAGGAGGAGAAGGCAGGCAGAGTTGAGGAGAAGAACAGAGGAAAAGAAAAGGAGCCGAAGGTCTGCGAGAAAAAGCAGAAAGACAAAGGTGAGAAGAAAGGGAAAGACGAGGGAAAGGAGTTAGAAGGTGAGGAGAAGAAGGAAGGAACCAAGCAGAAGAAGGCACTTTCAGTTGCAGGTGATGTGAACAAAGACGATAAGAAAAGGAAGAACAAGAAGGAGGCCGAAGAGAAAGCCAAGACAAAGGGCAGCACAGAGAAAAAGAAAGAACCAAAAATTGAGTATGTTCCCTGCAAGAAGCCAAAGATTGGCCACATCTTTGAGACACCAGAACAAAAGCTGAAGAAAAGTACTCCATCGGTGTCTTCTGCTGGTACAATGACATCAAAAGAGAAAGCAGAAGCTCACATGAGAAGCCTCCAAGCCATCCTAGAAGATTCCGATGATGAGGAGGATAGTTCCAGCGACATGGACTCAGCAAACAGACGCAAGGAGTTGCAAGAGCTAGTGGATGCGGCTCTCCCGAGGATCAAACCTGTCGACAGTGACGAGGAAACGACAAAGTCAGAAAAGAAAGAAGACAAGGAGGATGAGAATGAAGAAGAAGAGAAGGAAGATGAGGAGGATGACGAAGACAGCTCAGAAGATGGTTCAAGTGAAAGCTCTTGCAACGAGGATGGAGAGAAGGTAGAGGAGGAGGGAGATAAGGTAGAGGAGGGAGAGAAGGTAGAGGAGGGAGAGAAGGTAGAGGAGAAAGAGGGCAGTGAGAAGAGTCAGATGAGTGATACTGAAGGTGAGGAAGAAGAAGAGAATGAGGAGGATGATGAGGTGGAGGAGGCAGAGGTTGAAAAGCCCGAGCCCGACCCAAATGCGCATGCTTTGGTACCAGTGAGTAAGAAAACGGCACAGCAGGTCCAAAAGCTGCGCAACAGCGCCAGCAACAAGAGAGAGTGGGACTGCTTCGTCAAGCAGTTGAAGTCTCATGGCACTGCCCCCATTCACTTGAGTGAGTATGCCACCACAAACCAAAATAAGGTGGAGTTATTCAACATGTGGTTGGACTCGGGGAAGGACTGGTCAAGTTGCTCACTGATGCTTGAGAGAAAGATGGAGAGAAAGCATGAATCAGCCCGTGGCTGGTCAGCCATTCAGGGTCGTGAGTTGCGTGCCAAGTACACCGCTGAAAAATTCACTTCCCTGGTTGCTTCTAGAAAGGCATCAGGGATGTGGTACGCGGATGAGGATTTCCCCGACGATGATGATGACCCTTGATTTATTATGTATGATTTACAATTTTGTTATGTTTCAAACTCTTTGCAAACTTACTCCCCGACCTGAGCTTCAAAATGCCATCAATGGGAATCAATGGGGTTATACTTCCAGCTCTTAGCAACCTTATCCATCAACCTTTTCGGAACAGGTTCTTGTTTGGCTTCTACAGTTCCCCATCCAATTTGGGTATCACTTTTATTGACCAACCAACTGTTTCCAGCTATTCTCTCCTATACATGCCAACCGGGCCAATCCAAGGAAGCTTGGTTTTTCATGCGCATGGGCAACAGCTACAAGGAAAAAGAGTCGACATCAGAAGCCATGGCCCTCAAAGGAAAGATGGAAGTGGACGCAGGTTTGAGGGCAGCCTTGACCGACGCTGATGAAGGTCTTCTCCGGCCTGGCTGCTTGCCGAAGGTTGCCACTTCGTCTGCAGCTGGAAACAAAGCGCTCCTGAACAGTCTGGACAAGGCTTGGGAGACATCTCGTGAGATCTCGGGGTCACAGGGTTTTATAGCTGGATACCTTATCAATCCATTGGGACTTACAATCTGAGCAGGTCACTACTGGAAATTATATCGCTCTTAGATCCCAAAAGCAAAAAAACACATAAAAACCGAAAGAATCTGAGGATTGTTTTATATATTAATTCTACAACAGAATCTCAATACTATAATCCCCAATGCAAATCACCTGATCAAAATTGCTTAGAGATTGCGAGTACAACCTTGATGATCTCAAATCCAAAATGCCAATTCAAAACTTGTAGAGTTTGGGGGCAGCTTTCTGTCATGACATCCATGCAAATCATATCATCAAAACGGTCATGGTCATTAATGTCCATGCCAAGACGTTGCACCAGGTACAAGCAGCACCGAAGAAAAAAACAAAGAAGGAGGAGGATAAAGCAGAGGAAATGAAGCCACAGTCTTGGGAATCCAAGGCGTCAGATTCCTTGGGTGAGCTTCTGGCAAATGCTGCCAAAGCCAGAACGATGTCAATCAAATTGAACTCAGTTGAATACGCAGGAGAGTTGTCCAAACAGCTTTTGGAACACGCTTCTCTTTTGGAGAAGTACTACCAAGAGTTGAATGAAGCCTTGCAAAAGAAATTGGGGGACGGTGTCCTCAAAAAGTTGTTGACGAAGATCGACGACGTTGAAGCCTTTGCCTCCAAAGCCCAGGCAGTGGGTGGTCAGCCGTGCTGAGCCGTCAATTGTACTTGGCTCCACTTTAGTTTGCAACTCTCACCAAGCATAATGCAGCCCACCTCTTGAAATCACAAGCGTTGAAACCCTTGAACAACAGAGGCTGATCATATTCCATTTCAATTCCGAGTTGTCTACTGTGGTTTGGATAACCTGTCCCAGAGCTTTCCCATGGGCCTCAAGCCTGTGTTTGCCTGGACAGGTTGCCGCTGCAGCTCTCCTGAAGCCTCCAGCGAAGCCGAAGACGAAGAAGGGGCAGGGTAAGAAGAAAACCAAATCCAAGTGAGTGGCAATTTGGACCAACATGTTTTGACCGTTTTCCAAAGTCATGAGATGAGCTTGCTGCGTAGGGAGTGATGTGTGTTCTGAACACATGTCCGTGCTTTGGCCAATGGCTTTTTAGAGCTACAGGTCTTCGCTTGGGTTACCACACCAAAACATAAACCATGTCAAAAAAAAAGATCCAGTTCAAAAAAGATCTATTTTGTATCTTTAAGGGAGGCCTGACTGCTGGAAGCATTAGAGCCACCATCGACTGCAGAAGCTTTTGGGGAAAACCTTGCAGTCCACAAGGGGTTTTGGATTTGCATCTTGGCATGTGGAAATGAATCCTACCAAAACATTGGCTAAAGAGGGGTTACCAAAAGAGCCACCGCAATTTCCTGATCAGCCAGGCGCCCGTGCTTTGAAGCTGGAGCCCAGGACTGATCTTGGGAAAATTCACCTCCGGTCAGCCAACTGAAGGAGATATGTAAACCATGCCCAACTGTTCCTAATCAAAATAACCCATCTCATGCATTCAGGAAGCGGAGACGGTTAGAAGATCTACCAGGGTCTGCAACAGTGAGCAAACTCGTCGAGCTAGTTGGGAGAGGAAAGTTATCTGTGACTTCTGCGTCAGACCTAGCCAACTCAATTGCAGCTTCGTTGGATTTACGCTGGTGCATCCAGTTTCAAACATTTTTTCTCAATCAAATGATTCTATTTCAGATCTTCCTTTTTAGGTTTCCATCCCCTGTTGCCCAAGGTAGAGGACCACCCAATTCCCAACAAAGCACTGCAGAGCTTTGCTGCCTTGGGGTCACACGGCAAATGTGTGGCCAATGCAGAGCGCGACCTCCACAGATGGCTGCGGGGTCTTTGGGGGTTCGAGCTCCAATTGTATGAGATTTCAATACCCCTACAAGTCGCTGGGTTGATTACTCCCCCTCATTCCATCTATGGCCCCAACATTCACATTTCATTCCATTCCATTCCTTAGATTCCACTCCCTTCCATTGCCATGCATTACATTGCATTACATGTGTATATATATATACACATGCCTATGCCATCATACAACCAGACTCGTCACACATATACCTCTGTATCCCTGCACAACAACAAAGAAGAAGTTGTTTTTACTGGAAACAGTTCGAAATTTTAGAGTCTTCATACATGCAGGTTGTTAAAGCTTTCATTCATGAAGATATATCCCCAATTTATCCATTTCCAAGGTAACTTCACGCTGTGTGGTGGACACTCCGGTGAAGATCTGTTTGCCCCACGAGCTCCTACATTGTTTAGCGGCAACAGCAAGTCCATACATTTGGTCATCTGTTATGCTGGGTCATCTGGATGGTCAGGCCCGACGAGAGTTTTTTGAACACCTTCAATCTTTACCACCATGGGAGGATCACCCAGCATTCCATCAACAAAATGTCGACTTCGAACGTCTCATTCCTCTATGTATACATGCTGATGGAGCGCAGTTCTACCGGAATGATGAGAATTTTGTTTGGAGTATATCTTCAGCCTTCGGAGTCAAAGGTACCGTGAAGGATGTCATGCTTTCAAAGTATCCCATAGCAATCATCCCAGAAAGGTTCATGAGAGACCCAGAAGTTCCTAAGCTGATTCTTTAAATTATATAGTTGTTTTTTTTGATAGGCTTACTGATGGCACATACCCCTAGTGGAGCAAAACTTATTTCCATGCTGCAGCCGCACCCAGGTACGAGCACGAGCCAATGACATCATAGCGCAGGTGATGGCCTGGTCCATGGGCATAGCTCTTTCCGGTGTGTTTCCTGAGACAGGATTCCATGGAGAAAGTTTCGCACCGTCAACTTACCGCTTTCGGTTGAAAGGTCAGCAAATAGCCAACAATTGGAAGAAAATTGGTATCGATGGTAAATCAATTTTGTTTCTGTTTGAGGTATGAACCTTTCTAGTATGTAAAGGGCTGATAGCTCACTTTGTTTTTGCTGATCAAATCCAGTCCAAGGGGATGCTATTTCGCTATGAAGTCAGATCTGAAAGCACGAGCTCAACTTCATCAGTTTCAAAGGCATTACAATTGCAATTTGATTTTGGGCTCAGAATCAGTAAATACTTTCTTTTGGTGAAGGGAGTCTTATCTCAATCCTAACATCCCGAAATGAGTGGCTAACACATGTATAGACTACATCCACGAATCTTAGCCCAGCTTGCATGCCTAGGATGTGCGACCGATGCTTAGCTCGAACTGGTGTTGGCTGCCGAGATGAGATGAACTACCGCAACTTCTCTGAGACCAAGGCGTGGGATCTCACACTCATTGATCACAGCGGCTACCTAGTCCGGGAGAGGTTGTCTTTGACCCCGTGGTTATGCATGGATGGCTTCCGGGTGGAGAGCATGAGTTTTGACTGGATGCACAATGTGTACTTGGGAACTGGTCGTGATCTTTTTGCCAGTGGAGTGAGAACACTGGTTGAAAGGGGGGTCTACAGCTACACTGGCTTGACAGATTTGGATGACATTCTGGGTCATGTTGAACAACGCATCCATGAAAAGTGCAAAGTTCACAAGATTCTCATCTGTTGATTTTGGAAAATTGTAAAAACATTTTCCACGAACATGTTTGTTCATGTCTCAGCGAGGTGAGTTACAAGACCCCACAATACAGATCTTCAAGTGATTTTTTGTTCAATATGGATTTGAAACCATATCCATGAAAGAATGCCTGAGGCTCTCGTTGCCGAAAAAACCGCATCTTTGTCTCCAAACACTGGGAGGGGATGAAGACTACGCAGAGTTGTCCACCAAGTTCAAAGCTGCCCACGTCAAGATTCTACTGTGGTGGTTGGCCAGGGAGTCACAGCGTTGGGCAGATAGTCACCCAGACGTACCTTGCTAAAACATATTTATGTTGATAGATTACCCAACTGTCCCATGCCTGATGGCAACAAATGAGAAACCTTGCAGTGAGTTTAGGGATGTTTAGGGTAATTTTGATTTTCAAGTTACTTTTAATTTCACTGTTATTTGTTTAAAACATATGAACCCAAAACTTGGGCCTTTTCCCTCAACTTGTAACTCTTAAATGTGGGCATCCCAGGATGAAGTCCTGAACATGTTGGCCGTTACTACCTACAACCTCCACAGAACAATCGAAATTTTTGACCGAGGGGGCCTTGTTCTCACACATGATGAAGCGAAGGAAGCTTCCCATTGCCTCACAACGCACTTGACAGCATATGCTTGGATGGCAGACCACTACTACCAGCGACGTGTAATGTGGTATAAAATTCGATGCAAAGGCCACTACCTGTGGCATGTAGCATGGGAGGTGTCTAAATATAGGTTAAACCAAAACCTGTTTCACACCTTCCAAGAAGAATCTTTCTTAGGAAAAATAAAAGCTGTAGCTACTATGTGTCATGGTCGCTCATGGTTTGGGAGGGTATACCAAAGGTATTTTCTAGCCCTCGCAGTTTTTCTCCACGAGTACAAGATGATGGAGCTGAGTGTGGACTGTTGAATATTGTTTTGACCACCACCAGATATCACACATTAATCTTTCAAAAGTGTTGGAGCTGTTGTCCAAATGTTCCTGCAGCTCTAGCTTGGGGATGGCCAAGACATTTGGGGGAGTGGCTCGGAAAACAGAACCGGCCTGCAGACCGCGGAAACATCGCAGGGTAGGCTGCAAGATTTTGCAAGTTACTGATTTTGTATGACCTTTGATGTGGAAACTGGTTGTGAACAATTCTTACACAGTGGAAATGTTTGACCCCTGAAAAAAAACAATGCCTGTTCTTAATGGCCAATCTTTGGGATCCCACAGGTAGCCCTTCAAAATAGTATCATTCAGATTGAGATCCAAATCCTAGTGACTTACCAAAGGTTCTGAATGAGCTGCGGCGAACGGTCAGAAATTGAGACCAGTTCCCCAAACAAGTGGTTTGGTACTATCGGGTTTTCAAGATGAACGTATGGGGGTATGAAACATAGCCTGGTGATTTTACGGGAACATTGGGAAATCACATGTTAAATCCAAGTAACCGACTTGGTTGCAACAGTTGACCACCCAAAAACGGCGTATCTAAATGTAATTGTGTCATAAAGGGCCACGGTTTTTTGGGGGGATACAGGTTACCTTTTTTTTGGGAAATCGCACTGGGAGTTTGGTATTTTGCTTTGTTGGCTACTTGGAATTGCAGCCACTGCATGGTTTCTCACCCGGAACCCGGCACCATGGGAACATATCTATATATATATACACATACATAAGGTATATAACCCATGTATCAAAACATACATATATAGTGTGTATATATATATAGGAACAATACAAACCAATAAGTTGCCAATAAAGAACAGTAGTGCTCGATACACTTCAAATTTGGTACCAGTGCCCAGGTGGTAACTCGGCCAACTGTTTCTTATAATCCATGTGGGTTTATCTTGACATATGAACCCCCAAAATCACGTCGGCTACTATCATTTTCACCCGTAATATGGTTATTTGGGAAATACCACATTTCTAATTATTATAAATAAATAAATAAATAAATATATATTTCATACATATAAATATATATATATATAAACATATATATTATATATATATTATTATATATATATATGTTTATATATATAATATATTATATATATTTATATATAATTATATATATATATACATAAACAAACCGCCCAAACAAGGGGTGTCTCGTACAGACACACCGGAAGCTCGGCACCATGGTTGCAACCGTTGGTTGCTTGCAAGCTCAGCTAGCGAATGGTTTGTTCTTAACCTATGTTTTATATATCTCTATGGATAGGGTTGATTGGCCTGATGATAACCCTTCATATGGTTATTTGATAAAAGAATCTGTTGTTTTACTGGGCTGAACTGATCACAAAAATTTGGGTGAATTAACCATTTTCCTCTGCCCTATAAAAAGGCTATATCGGTTGGTGTCTTGTATCGGCGTGGTAAGGCGCAGCTTCGTGATGAAACCACACTGTGAGAACAACAGGAGAACATCCTGAGAAAGTGCAAAGTGCCATTCCCACCTGTGCCACTGTGAGAACAATCATGGTTTGTTTTGCTTCCTGCCCGCCCACCCTGTGCAAGCATGGTTCTTGTCAAAGCATGATTGGCCACAAACGCAAATGGGAGTGCAAAGCAGAAGTGCAAGCTGCAAAGTGCCATTCCCACCATCAGGTTTGAACCTGAAGTGTAATCCCTTCCACCCCCCCTGTCCGTCCCTTTGCAGCAAACTTGTGATAGCACCAAGCGCAAACGGGACCGCAGAGCGCAAACGGGACCGCAGAGCGCAAACGGGACCGCAGCGCGCAAACGCCATGAGAACGCAAACGGGGAGAGCCAAGTTCCATCCCCCCACACATCCCACCACAATGTGAAAACAGTATGTGATTGACTTCTTCAAGTTCTGTCAAAATCTTTCTTT
>Ga0126342_10007860_pt1 | contig 19071 bp, 13 predicted proteins | sample Cyp1metagenome_FD_92528 | JGI IMG/M metagenome (GOLD analysis project Ga0126342, IMG submission 92528) | Coral microbial communities from Lord Howe Island, Old Settlement Bay, Australia - Cyphastrea 1 metagenome | ecosystem: Host-associated > Invertebrates > Cnidaria > Coral ... | reverse complement strand
TATCAATGGAAGACTTAGGGGCATATACCAGATCTTTAGACACATATTTTCTATAATTCAATATTCCCCCTTAAAATGCATTCAATTTGCGAATCGATGGACATACAGTCACCGACAGAATTACGGAAAAAAAACAAATTATGGAAACAATAATTATGGAAAAAAAGGTTCGTAACTTTTCTATCATAGACAGGCGGCGCCTGTAAATTGAAACGTTTTTTTTTCCATAATTCTGTCGGGTGCTGTATATAATATATATATATATATATAAAATAGATGCATAGCATATATATATATAGTTGTTTATTCTGATTACTGTTCTGGTTTGGAGCTTCATGCTTCTGAGGATTCCTTGCGTCTGCGCTTCTGAGATCACTGTGTCTCCTGCTGATTGCACTCTGCCTGAAGGCTTTGAACTCTGGGCTCTCTGGGTCAAAAGCTGTGACTTGATTTGGTGATTGCATGGTTTTTTTTGTTTTTTTCTAGTCTTTTCTTTTTGTTTGCCCTTTGTTTTGGTTTGTTTTTGTATTTTCTAATGCCCTTATTCCAGGCTCTGAGATTCAGCAGCAGTTTGTCTATGTTCTGGAGCTCTCTGAAGCCAATGCCAAAGATTCTGATCAGCTGATTGCCCAGGTCTGGGACTATTCATTGGCTGCAATGTTCTGTTTTTTTTGTTTGCTCTGCTTCCCTGCAGGTGGTTTGGCCTCTGGAGTTTCTGATGAAGAGGAGGAGGGGTGCCATGATGTGAGCATCTGGTGATCTGCTGGTACTGCTCTGCTGGTCTGGTACTAGTTGTCTGCATGTTTGGGGTAAAGGTTCTGATTGTGTTGCGCATGGTTTCTGGTTCATGTTGGCTGATTCATGTTTGAAAGGTTCTGCATAGATTCTCATTGGTTTCTGACTCATGTTGGCTGATTCATGTTTGAAAGGTTCTGCATAGATTCTCATTGGTTTCTGACTCATGTTGGCTGATTCATGTTTGAAAGGTTCTGCATAGTTCTCATTGGTTTCTGATTCATGTTGGCTGATTCATGTTTGAAAGGTTCTGCATAGATTCTCATTGGTTTCTGATTCATGTTGGCTGATTCATGTTTGAAAGGTTCTGCATAGATTCTCATTGGTTTCTGATTCATGCTGGCTGAGTCCTGTTTGAAAGGTTCTGCATAGATTCTCATTGGTTTCTGATTCATGTTGGCTGATTCATGTTTGAAGGTTCTGCATAGATTTTCCTTGGTTTCTGACCCATGTTGGCTGATTCATGTTTGCAAGGTTCTGCATAGATTCTCATTGGTTTCTGACTTATGTTGGCTGATTCATGTTTGAAAGGTTCTGCATAGATTCTCATTGGTTTCTGATTCATGGTGGCTGATTCATGTTTGAAAGGTTCTGCAAAGATTTTCAGTGGTTTCTGATTCATGTTTGAAAGGTTCTGCAAAGATTCTCATTGGTTTCTGATTCATGTTGGCTGACTGCAGGATCCTTTCTGCTGCAGCACCTGGCTGTGACCCATGGCCTCTGTGAGCCCTGGCCTTGCAATTTTGCAACTCTGCTCTGAGAACTCTGGAACAACAATTGAGGAGTCCCTGGCAAGTTTCTGCATATCTTCTGGGTAGATCTGGTTCTGGAGGACTTCTGGTGAATGAATAGTTAATATTTGAATCTGATAATTCTTATCTGAACATGATAGTACATGATATGAATCAGTTTTAATCTGCTGAGAAGTCATTTTCTCTTTTGCTTGCCTTGATGGCCTCTGATCGATGCTGGAAGCCAGTCACCAGCTATCTGGCAAGCAGCTCTGGTGGCAAAAATCTGATGCATGTGGGTGCATCTTCTGAAGTATGGCTCTGTTTTTTTTTGAAATGTCTTGGAAGTTTCTGTTTTTTTGAAATGTCTTTGAAGTGTCTGGTGACAAAGCTTCTGATAGTTTCTGCATGGTTTCTGGTTCATGTTGGTTGGTTCATGTTTCAAAGGTTCTGGATTGAGATTCTGATTGGTTTCTGATTCATGTTGCCTTATTTTTTAAAGGGTGCTGCAAATTGAAAAGGTTCTCATTGGATTCTGAGGTTTCTGAATAATCCGTTGATTAAATCTGAAGTTCTCATTGACATGATTCTGCAGTCTTCTCATTGGATTCTGCTATCAATGGATTCTATGGTCTATGGTTTTCTGCAGCATTTTGCAATCAATGGTTAGATCTGAATTGTTTCATCCTGTGGCATTTTGCCATGGATTCTGGTGAGGCTGATTCTGATAGCCCTGGGAAGCAAGCTGAATTCATGAGCTGATGAGCCAGGCGATCAAGTACAAATGTTGACAGACATGACACGCAGCAGACCGCTGAAAGCTGAATCAAGTGAATTAAAATGTTCAACTGAATTTGAATATTCAACTGATCGGCTGGGATCCTGACATTGGAAATCCGACAGTCACAGGTGTTGCACGTGTCCTGGCAGTCACTAAAGAAATTTTAACGGTGAAGCACATCACATGCAAAGTCTGTCAGTCCCATGCCAAACCTAAATCAATGTCCATGGCAACCAACGTCAGCGATGCATGAACGCAACCAGAAACATACCACAATTGAACTTTCGTGACAGTAACACATGACTTCAATCAAGTTCAATGCATGCAACTCTCCTTTGTGACAGGCACCACCACAGCAGAACCTCGGGATTGAAACAGCTCTCACATTGCACAATTTGTTTTGTTCATGTGCTTCAGTAAGACACTGACCTTCAACATTTTGTTGCGACAGAACCTCCCTCACCAAGACAACAGTCTTTCCAATGGCCTCGTCCAACCTAAATCAGCGAGCTTGGACATTGACACGGACAGTGACAGTGACAGTGAGTGACAAGTTCAAAAAACTGGCAGTGACAGTCACCGGGGCCAAGACAACGATGGAACGGAAGAACCTCAGAGTGAATGCCAAATTTACTTCAAAAGTATTAATAGTCAGTCGTCATCATAGCTTAAACACAATTCAATGCCAATGCACTTGTGATTATATAATCTATGACAGAATGAGTCATGACACTTGGTCGCTAAGTTAGAAGCTGCTGCCACTCCCATGCTCCTGCCACATGCCAAAACGGATAGAATTAAAATAACACGCGCTGGCACTCACTCTACTAACATTGAATGCAACTCCCTTCACACTGCACGTAGCGACTCACTATAAATTGCCCTGTCCTGCGATGTTCCGAAAACCTGCTGGTGAAGGTCAGTGACGACTTGGATCTCCTGGCAAACCGCCACAGGGCACAGGTCCTTTAAACTCAAATGAGAATGCCATGTGCAACACCGCATGACAATGACCAATGAGCAGCATGACAATGACATAGCATAAAACGGTCAATGACACGCATTCAATGAAGGACAGCGACATTGTTCCTCCATGCTGGTCAGGGACCGGTCAATCATGAAAGCCACCATAACCAGGGCAAGTTCTGAACACATGAATGGTACTGACTATGATAGTCTATGCAAACAAATTTTATTGAATTGTCAGTGACAGACAGTTGCGGCATAAGAGAAATCATTCTCAAAGACTGTCAGCTGGAATGGAACATCTTGAATTCTGAGGTGTTGACGTGAAACGAAGTCTCCCACGGCTTGTTCATCCATGATCCTGTCAACAATCTCTGGCGGTAGGGAAACACGGGAAACACTGCAAACAAAACCACAAAATGCAAGCAACATAAAAACATAGTCTTGCAGGATGTTTGGGTCCCGGTGGCACTGGAAACTGCAAATGGCTTCCAAGCGGGCTATTGTTGCAGGTGGTTACTCATAAATGCACATATGGAAAATACGACTCCGTCAGAATAAAATTATAGGACCCTCTGGTAAACTAGCATAGACCCTGCCAGATACAGGCTGGAAAATCTCAATTTAGTTTCCACTACGACGACAAATAGGTGATTTCAGTCAGTCAGGGTCTATGTTAATTTCCCAGAGAGTACTAAATTGTGAACGACCCTTCCGGTTTGTCATTGACATCTTAATCACCCAGGTTTGTACCCTTCAGGTTTGCATCTTTTTTGGTCATTGACATCTCACTTAGTTATATAGTCAGTCTCAATAAAATTAATTAAGCCGAAACAGAGTAACCATTAAAAAACATTGACAGAGACACAAAGTTCAAAATATAGTATGTTGACAATTAAAAAAACTAAAACTAAAACCACATTCACTGACTAGGTCATTGACATCTCACTTAGTTATAGTCAGTCGCATCTCCAAAATGTTAAAATGACATAAGCCAGGTTTATACACATCATGTTCGGGTTATGTCCTGTGTTGGAGAACTCTTTACTAAGTTAAAATTTAGTCAGGTTGATTACCTTATTTTCATGCCTTACCACTGAGTTTAGTCATTGACTGTGTTCAGGGATTTCATGATTTTGCTTTCATTTTGTGTGTTGCCTTTGTTGGGTTTCAATTTTTTAGTACGTTAATGTTAAAAGAAGTGAAGTGGAGAAAAAAAGTGAAGTTTGAAGTTCCGCCCTGCCCACCCTTTATCCCTTGATATACCCTTGTTCCTTCTCTGTTTTCTTCTCTGTCTTTATTTTCTGCCCTGCCATCATCCCTTTATATGAGTTTAGAAAAAATAAAAAAATGTACTAACGACCCGCCAGGTACATATCTCATTTTGCAAATGCATCTTATTTTGCGCCTTCCCCGGGATAGAATATGTGCAAACCACTTACAACGCCCAACTCATGTCCTCGAGTCAGGGACCAAGGTCTAAAGTGACCTTGGATATCCAGTGTCCATCCCCTGTTGGATCATGTTGGGGCCGGGCAATGTTCGCAAAATCAGCGCAATGACCGCTTCCACTTGGGTCCAAGTTTCAGGGCAACAACTGCGAAAGAATCACAGCAACGATTTCAAACGGACAACAAAACACTCTGCACATCTTCCATTTAGCCCGTGGTGTCCAGTTCCAATGCCAAATTCTGGGCTATCAATCATAGCCTATGGTGAGAATCTGATGCCTATCAGTATATCAAGGCGAATGTCACAGGAGCAGCGCCCCAAAATCCTCGTGAAACTTCCCAGTCGCCAACCCATTTTTCCCATGCTGCAGCAGGCCGCGACCTTTTGTACCACAATAATTCCTGTAATGTTCTGTTGAAAGCTAGCGATTAAAATGGGCTTAGACACGAGCTATGGCAAGTAAAAATGGGCTGAGGTCCCCTGGTCAAACCATGGCTAATGACAGTTGGTGATATCTAATAAGACAGAATGAAACCATACATATCAATCCATAATATATATATATATAATCCATAATATATATATATATATAATCATGTATATATATATATATTATAGATAATTAATAACTATACAAATGCATGTTTCATGATATCTAGTAAAACCATATCCGATCATGATGTCAATGGCCACTGTTCTGGAAGTAATGGCAATGGCATGCAATCCCTTTGTTGAAACATGTTTAAGGTGACCGACATCGTGCCCAATGGATGGAACCTGTTGCGAAGCCTCCAAGACCAGGTCAGGTCGAAAGACTGCTGCGATGCCAACGACATTGTGTTGCCTATCTCTGTTCACAATGCCATTGGCACAAGGAAAATGAACACTCGCAGGCCCTGGCCATTGCTGAGGATAAGGCTATATGAAACACGCAGGATCAATCAGGATCATATAAAACATAGGCATGATGAAAGAAAGGGAAACATGCACAGTAACCCATTCGCACGTGTCGGATGGGACCATGCTCGCCCTTTTAGAGCCATAAAATGCCATAATCATGACAAACATAGATCGTACGCACGTCGCCAGGAAACTGCCTTACTAAACATGCCTAAACTTTAGCCTAAACAAAATTGGTCTCAAAGTGGTTCTGCGCGGTGGCTTACCTCGAATTCAAGATGCGTGCAAGGTCACTTCTTTCAAATCGATGCATCATTCCTCTCACATTCACCTCAGCAGATACTCTCAACTGCAAACAGCTACGAACTGGCTTTGTCTCAAACAAGGAGAAACCCCCTAAATTGCCATTGTAAAAGGGAATGTGATGATAAACCCTTGGATTTGGGGATCCCCAAATCATCCAGTGTGGGTGCACAGTAACAAGCATTTCCCAAGAACGTCTGAGTGACTGTACGCAATTGGATGTATAGAAACCTCCAAATGGTTGTCCAAAAACAGTGAATACCGTATAGATACCCAATACTCCATCAATGTCGAAAAGATCGATTATTGTCAGAAAAAACGCCGCTTGCAGGTATTCCCCCAGTATCCCCCAATGATAGCCACATCACCCAAACAGATTTCACCAAGTTGCAAACTCTTTGATGGCCCTTGCATCTCCACATTCCCTTTCGACATGATTCACGAGATCCTGAAGTTCCTTCTTCTGCGCCTCTTCTTTGAATCTCGTGTCACCCATAAATGCCTGGATAGACACTAGCGCCGATGCATCCTGAAGCACTGAAGGACGACTTGCCACAGGAAGCACCCCCGGAATCTCCAGGGAAAAGCTGTTCCGCCACAAGGCCCAGTTGGTGAAGACATTGCGATGGGACTTCGCAGTCCAAAACGCCTCCAGGGCCAAATCCGCCTCCCTTTCGGACAGGAGCAGAAGTTCGTTGGACTCTGGGAACACGATCACAGCATCTACGGGGCGTAGATAGTCATCCAAGTTGAGATTCTGATGCCCAAGGATGGTCTGATGGAAATTCTCCGTGGCGAAAATTCGCAGGTGCGGTGGAAAGTGGATTCCCTTCAATGAAACCGTGGAAGCAAAGATTTTGGGCAAAGTGAGGACTTTGCTTGGCAAATCTTTGATGCTCTTCGCGCAGGGCAGTTTCGACAGGTCCCAATCTACTTCCGGCAAAGGCTTCACACTGGGCAACTGTTTCTCCACTTCCTTCTCCACTTCCTTTTCTACCTGCAGTTCTCGCTCGTACCTGCACAAAGGCACAAAGCGCAAGAAACATCCAGAAACGCAAAAAGAACACAACCCTTTAAATGTTCATAATACTATTAATAATTGGCTACATCACTATAATTATGGTGATTAATTAATATGGGAATTAACGTTCATAGATTTTCCATCTTTGTACTCATCAAATTGCCATGAGGTGACCATGTTGCCATGTTGGAGGCCGTGACCGAGTCACAGAAACGGATCTGCCAGGTTGCTCTTCGTCCAGTACACTGGCCGTCACATGAACTCCGGCGCCATATTTCTCAGACCGATGCCTGCGACGATCCAAGGCATCCAAGGCATCCAAGAGCTGGATGGTGAATGAATGGTAAATTTAGATAGGTGGTAATCAAATGAACCATGGCTATGTAGATATTGGATATTGGCCTCAAATCAATTGCCATATAGATTCTATAGATATTGGCTCACTATATGCTTAAATGTGAACGGTCAATCGAACTATGATCATCCCTGATACCTGTGCTGCCTATCCATAGTATCGATCGGAAACATCCACAGTGCCTATGGCAGGTTCCATTTGAGCCATGTCAAAACCCCATACCGTCAGTTGATCATGTTCGGCTGATCTGTCTATGGGATTATATCTTAGCAAATCTTGATAAAGTAGCTGATGATTACCACAAAAGTTGCTACCATGTATGGACTATGATAGTCCCCTATATATATATATACATATAGTCGTTATATATATAGGAGAGTTTGATAGGCCCCGAAGGAAACATCTTCAGCAATCATCAACCAACCATCATTGATCGATGGTCATCAATGCTATCAGCATAAATCTCTTCGTTGAAAATTTATAATAATGATAGAACCCTACAACTTATAAACGATAGTTGAAACCCCTATAATCATCAAAGAGAATATACATGTATATATATACAGCTATATACATATATAATTCATTGTTGAAACTCCTACGAACGCTGCTAAAACCAATACGCTTGATGCGGAACTTTGGCACCGGCCTGATCTCGTTGAGAAGCTGATGACCGAGGTCTGCACCAGCCCTGAGCGCGTTGAATTGTTCAACTCACTTCACTTCAATCCGCACGTTGGTTCATGTTCCTCAGTATCATTAAATGGCATTACATGGCCATAATAGGAGATGTAGATCATTTTCAGACATGTGGCATTATATAGTATAGAAATGTATAGAATATATTCATTGATTGTATGTAAACCCTCATGTGATGTTCAAATCCCAAGAATTGGTGGCAGCCCATCATTGGAGCAAGTCTCTGTTCAAAGACCTTCAGCTCTTCTCCGATGACCTCTGACACCTCTCGAGACACCTCGTGTGCCACCGCCGCCAGAGCGATGGGAAAATGTTGGAAGAAACAGCCCTTGGTGGTGGGTAAAACAATAATAAATCATCCCCCCAAATCACCATAATAATGTGGTTTATTATTGTTTTACCCGCATTATAGAATTCTTTGTGCTCACGTTTTTTTTTCCAAAAGAAAGCGTGTTTTTTGAGGTTTTGCCGATCAACGAACTCAGTGACTCAGACAAGACATGCTCAGACATATATCTGAAACCAACAGCATGGTCTACATCTGATCCAACAGAATAACATGCACAGTTTCATGATCGCCATGATTGCCATTTGAAATCCTGGAAATGCTGCCCAAAAACCAATGCATCTCCGTAGAAATGCTTGAGCTCAACAGTTTCATCCAACACGGCCATTTCAGGGTTGCCGTGCGTCTTGGTGAAGAGCAAGCCTTGCTTGGCCTAGTGTCCAGCTGAATCGGTGGCAACCTCTTGATGGTTGATATGAATGGTCAATGACGCTTGACTTCATCATGGTATAACTATTATAGACATTTATAGACTATAAATCAAGGGTCATTATCATATTATCATTAAGATAGTCTTGTTGGATATGAATGGTAGCTGGTTATGACGTATAGTCTAGTCTATAAGTAGCAAAAACATGTAGTGGCTGAATGGAAAGGTCATGGTGGTGGTGCTTTGGCATATGAATCGTCAGAGCTTTTGGATCTCGGAAGGCGAAAAAAAAACTAACGTAGATTGTCCCTTAATCCAACCCATTCATTCAACAATAACATTAAAATTCTCTATCATTAATATTGACCATTACTACTAATGTTAACCACTATTCTCCAGCCATAAACAATACGATATAATACTAATATATCATGAAGAATACCATTATCATTACCGTTATCATGCTTAACGAATATTAGCCCCTGCTATCAATCTTCATGAAGCTGTTCTACAAATCCCATGTCATGATGTAGAGCCGAGTTGCCCATTCAGTCAACGCCTCTTCTGCTGCTCGCACCTTAGATTCCTTGACCGTGACAATGAGAAAGGAAGGCTCTCCGAATATGTCACAACAAGAATGATTCTGATAGTAGCAATATTCAATAATAGCAATAAGACTCGTGGTAGTAGGAATAATATCAATAGTAATAAGTAATAAGTATGATAATCAAAATATATCAAAATAAGAAACTAATTATATAATTAGCTCATTATCGTCATAAATGTGATGCCAATCACACTATACAATGTCGATACTAATCCAATCACTATGTGTCTTGAACGCCCAAACAAAAACCTTGGATTAAATCCAGTTTCTATGTAGGATCAGTCGCAATGTTTTCAAGTATCTTGATACCGATACCCTAAATGGTTGTCTACCTCATTGTTATATAACAATATCAATATGAATGGTTGACAATGGCTGATACTGTCGCAGAGAATAAATGCATCGACACACCGTTTCATTGTGGTTGAAAGTTCCAACTCAGTGATAGCATCTGGGTACATTGACATGCATCGACCTCATTACAATCAGTCAAACATTGGCGCTTCATGGCGCTTCTTGCTCTGCTACGGCGCAGTATTGGCCATCACCCATTCAAGCAAGTCCTTTGACGTCACCTACCAGGCTGAAAGTCATGAGCAACAGGAAATGAAGCGATGGAGAACTCAAAACAATTATCTCAAACAGGTTTGTTGAAACGGGGCTTCACACTCCAAATCCCATGGGGTTTCAAAATCTCAAAGGCCATACGATGGCCCAAAGCATCTCAAAGACAAATCTGGCCACGTTGCGCCTCGCCAAAGCGGTCTGTTGGCGTCATGAGATCTTGCACCTTTCTGGTGACCTGCCAAGACAGTTTCATCTACATTAGCGACAGCATGGGTCTGTCTGCAAAGGGGGTATACCAGAAACTTGTCATTCAATAGGGAAAATAATGATTAACCAGAGGATTTAGGGGTACTGTACCCTATTTAATTTCTGACACGCCCATATGCCACCAACAAATGGGTCATGAACACTATCCGCACGACTGGGTGTTGCATGGATGCCGTCCCCATATGGAGCTTCCTGAAATTGGAGGACCCAATAGCATGGCTATCCTCTGTGACATGGGATGACCACCAATGTAATTGGTGGTAAGTCATCAAGGTACACGGTGCACATCAACCACCAATGGTGAAGTAATGACACGGAAGATCATGGAAGTCACATCAAATCTGGATAAGTTCAAAACTAAATTCACCAAGCACGAAAAGCTCGACCATAAATGATGATAAAATCGGATAGTTACATGGGTATGGATCAATACCTATGAAAATACCATTTTTAGGGGGTTATTCACATCCATAAATCCCAGCTATGACTTGATGTGAACAAAAAAGGGGTACAACATGGGTTTTCACACACTGCCAGCGACCAGTTGCCTCCGGCGATGCGATGAACTCCAAGCTTTGGCCCTTGCCCAGTTGCCGCATTCGCCCCACGGCTTGCATCAACTTGTCCTTTCCACATTTGGGGCCCACGGTCACCTGGCACCAAGGAATGGTCCCTTTATTGGTGAAACCAATGTGTTCATGATATGTTGCTAGTTTCTGGACTTTTGCGGTTTGAAGAATATTCAAAGTTTTGGCCATGTGAAATGAAGAGAAGGTTACTGCTGCAGTCCAACAGTTGGCAACTGATCCTGGTTGAGAAATGTTGAGAATGGGAAATAACGGCCCTCTGAAAATCAAACAAATACAGTAGAAATGAATACAATCCCTCTGAAAATCATGATGAATTCCATTTGCAAACGATTGTCATTAACCATTGCGATCACCGTTACATACTGTAATGACCACTGTATATGGGTTTGTCTGAAAATAGGGCACCAAATAATTTGTTTCTGTTTTGTTTAACTAAAATTGCCAGTTGAAGATATCTCCCATTTCTTGACAAACCCATAACCATTTTGCAGTAGACATACCAAACAGACAGGCGAGTCACCATGGCTCTGGCGGTCATCGCAAGCTTCAAGTCAGCCCCACGAGATCTCGCTTCGTCGAAGAAGGCGAAACACTCCTTGGAGGCAACATGACATAAACATCATATCATTCGATGTCATAAACCATCGATAGTGGCAGGCAGGTTTATGATTAAGCATGGGACGAATAAATCGTTGATACGAGTTGAGATACTTGTGGTTAATGAGGGATAATTGGAGTGTTTGATATAAAAACCATCCACAATTTGATATAAACCATCCATATGTTAATTCCAGATACTAGTGTTTGATATAAAATCAATCCATATTTATTATATGGAATTGTTCATGATATTTCTGCACCGGATATTCTTGGATGACCCGAACTTTGGTGTTTGCTGTTGAACCATCCAAGTTGGGATTTGGAGCCATAGCTATGGGGACAAAGTGCGCTGTACAAAAACTGTACGGTAACTACATTCAAATATACGAACTGGTATTTTATACTACCTCCTGGGCCTCGCAGTCTGGCCCTTCCTCCACATATTTAAATGTCGTTACCGTAGGTTTATTGTAAAACTTGTAAAGGACAACGGAACCATGGTTTTCGAAGCAAGAAGTTATGTAACAGTGAAACCAAAGAAATGGGGGGTGGCCGGGGATTGCAACTTGTACATGGTGAAACAAGCCTTATAGCCAGTCAATATGCTACTATCATCTGCCTTTGAATACACCAACCTTTGCGACACATCTCCACGTTGATTTTCATCCCAAAGAATGAACTCTGATACAGTGTACAGCCTCTAAAATCAACATGGAACCCAAATATGGATCCACTAGGAATACATAGGAATAATTACCATCTTCCAGACATTTCCAGATATCAGTCATGGTTTCAAAACTCCGATTCATTCACTCCACTCAGCGAGTCTCCGACTCTCGTGCAGGCGAAGACTTTTTTGGGAGGCAACGGCCGTGGTAGTCCAAGATCATCCAATCCTTGGCGTCAAACTAAACCAGCACCTGGCCTAACAAGACACCACGATGTGATGAATCCCTTCCCATCATATTACATACATATCATACATTTACAATCATTTACATACCCCTCAGAAACCATGGTGGAATGTACGGGATGATCTACCGAGTCACCTTTTTGGAGGTGTCGAAAAACGTCACACCACTGAACTTGCCTCACAACGTTGGGCACCGACGGCAAAAACTGCTGGATGTCATCAAAAATGTGGGAAAAATATGGAAAAATGCTCTCATCAACATAGACAAATAATGGATTGGATAATTATAATCTCCAATATTTTGTCAGTATACAACTCAAAGTTGTTCTACGTTTCACCATCAGGGGTTAATAGCATTGCTCAGCATCGACCCATTGCCTTCCATCAAGACAAGTAGTTCGCCAGCAATCTTCGCATTGTCGGCGCCAGCCGTCAAAGCTCCGCAATCAATCAGAGCATCCACACCTGCTATGGCATGGCTCAACATGGCCGGCTACGAACTGATTTGGGTCATGTACGCCAGATTTGGGTCATGTTGGGTGCTAGCTGTCAGAACTAGGAGAGTCTACATATCCATGTCCATATCCATATCCATCCATCCTCCTCATCATCATCCATTGCCATCATTATCTGAATAGATCTGAGTAGCAATGCGCTATGATCAAATCCACGAATCATGTCACCATCCAATATCATCATGCCGCGCCTCGCGTTGCAGCAGCGGTCAGCACCATTTTCCAATGCAAATGGCCGTCTTCACCAAGTTCCAAGCTGTGGAACTCCGGGTTGTCCAAAATGGTCTTCACCATCTTGCCGTTGGTTCCACACAGCTCCGTGAGGTTCCTTGGAATAAAATTTCGCCAACAAAAGCCCAACAATCAACCATCCCATTTGCTCCATTAACCAACCATTTGAGGGTCATTTTAAATGACAAATAAGGCTATCCCGTAGGCTATACCCAATTTCATAAGCCCTAGTTGGGGATGGTTTATGGCTTTACCACATTAGAGAGATTGGAGTAGAGATTAGGCTGTGTCTCATATCCAGAAAGACAACAACTTCCTGGATTTTGCTGGATTTGCCGGAACTATATACATCAAAATGAAACAAAAACGACATTGAACCACTCCACCCTTCGGAACATTTTGGAACTATATACCATCACTACATCCCAGCATCTCTTGCGTCACCTGCAAGGGTAGCGCACGATGATTGTCATCGGTGCCAGAGAAACCACCGACGAGGCCATCAGGATTTTCAGCCAGGTGCCAGGCGTTTTTCAGCAGTTTCTGAGGATACTGCGCCGTCTCCGATGGAAACAAACACTGGCAGACCCAAAAGGCAATGGTCTCATAGTTCTTGTGGAAATAGGTGTAAAGTACCTCCAACTGATTTTCATTGGAGAGATCCACCATCGACACTCGTTCCAGCGTTGGTCTCTCCTCTGGTGGGATGCGTTCACTGCTCAACCTGAACCAAGTGTCATAGTGATCTTCTTGGATGGATTCATCACAAGCCAACAATACCTCAAAGGCTTGTCGTAGCTCGAAGTGGCTGAGTCCATCGTAAAAGTAGGAAAGCAGAGTCAGAAGGATGGCACAATCCGGGTGTCCAAATTCGGAGCGTTCTGATGGAGTGTTGCTGGCCCGGTAGGGCACTGCTAAGCGCTTTCCATGGCTTCTCCGAATGCCGTACTCCACAGAGTGTCGCTTGGTTAAGCAATGCTCCAAGACCGAACATGCAAGGAATCCTCGCAGGGCCAGCATCACAGCAAGGCGATCCTGGGGAATGCCTTCAGGTAGAACAGTCTCATCTGCCTCAGGACCTGTCAAGAACATGACTACAGCCACATCATCTCTGAAATTTTTCAACCAGGCGAAATCGTATGGAGGATCCTCCATCAACTCCTCCACGATTCGAACTCGCACTTGTAACATGATCTCCTGGAGCTCCTTCCCTGGCACCAGGCGAATCAGGTGAAAGGCTTCGCAGTCGCCCGGTTCGGTCACCGAGTTTTCAGGTGTCAAAAGGTCTCGCAACCTCTGGGAGTTGTGCAAAACCCGTAGCAACGTTGTTGCCACCGTCCACCTCTCATGGCCTTCCGGCAGGGGAATTGGACTGCCCACAGCATAGATCAACTGGTACTTGTGGCGGAGGACTTCATCGCTTTCATCCAAGCAATCACGTGATGGCAAGGCGAAGAACTGATCCAACAGCTCACACAAAGCGTGTTCCCCCTGAAGGCGCAGTTCATGCCATTTCAGTTGCAAGGACAACCGATGCTCCGGAGCCACCAAAAGGACGCCACCACTGCGGCTGCAAAATTCCATGGAAGAAATCATCACCTTCACATCTTCTTCTGTGAGTTGCACGTCACGATGAAATGGAAGCGTGAAGATTTTCCGCTGCAGCACAGAAGCACAGAGATGTCGATGCAGAAAATCGAAGAGCTCGTTGATCAAGGAAGTCAACGCTGTGATTCTCAGCAATCTCTGCTCTCCAAGCTCTCCCTTGCCAGCCCAGTGTAGGATGAGCATGGGTAGAATCACTCGTGTTTTGCCTTCTCCCATATTCAACTGCACCACGCAGCCTGGATCTTTGATGAGTTTCCTTGCAACTTCATATTGCACTGGACGAATCTGCAGCCCCTCCTCTACTTCAAAGACCAACCACTCTGGGTGCTCCTGAACCTCCCAGCATCGAGTCACCAACAGCTCTTGCAACAGCATTGGGTAGACCTGACCCTTAGCCTTGGCTTGCGCAGCATGCATTTATGGATGACAAGGTAGACCCAATGCCGCCATCGACCGCTTGGGGTTTATGAAAATTATGAAATTGGGTATACAGTAGATACAGCAGGATGATTTGACATGAACCCCACATGGTTGGTTCATGTTGGTTCCTGGTTGGCTGCCATATAAAGAGATTCAGAGATACCAACAAGCACAGCCAACGCACCGAGCTGAGTCGCGTGTATGCAAAGCCTCTTAAGCTTATCCTCCCACACATAGAGCTGCAACAACAGCAACACAGCTTCGTGCAGCTGTTGCACCGCCTTCGGTGACCTAAGATGTTGCAACCGCTACTGGTGGATAGGGACCTGGTTCCCAATCATAGTTGATGGTTGCACGCAGTAATGTTGATGATAATCATGGAAAGTGGTTGAAGGTCCAAATAAAACTGATGGTACAAGTAAGTGACGTGAAATGTATCAAAGGGAAAATTAATATTGGCAGCGCCAACCAACACACAGATTGTGCCGAGCTTATGCCGACATCATGATTGTCCAAACAAGGATTCGTCCTGATTGTTACACTACAATATAATGATCCCTGTTTAACTGTAAGCAAATATTGCAAATCATTGGTTTCCCAGGAAATGTTTGGAAAAATAGTGGGCCATTTAATATAACCACAGCCATAGTCAATCAAAAGAATGGAAAATTGGTATGGTACCTAGTGGTATCTGACCCGCATCTCTCTCCATGAAATTTCCGCAGTCAAGAGACAGAAATGGGTTGAAACTTCGAAGAACTTCCGGCTGAATCGCAGCTCGCAAGAAATCTCTTTCTGTGACCTCGCTGGATTGATCCCGGGAAACCATCAGGTGGTCCCCGTGGTCCCCGGGAAACACCGCCCAACGATGGCTTCAACGTGGCGTGACGCCGGGGATTTTTCGGGTGGGGATACCCGAAAAGTTCTGGCTGAGGGCAACGCCCCAATCTCCCATTGCTTCGCTTCGACAGGGTGGAAAAATGAACCAGCAAATTAGGGTATCCTGGGTATCCTCCACTTTAGGACATATCCTAATATCATTGCAAAACCCGCCTTCGGGACCAGGTTCGATGCCATTCGCAATCGAAAGATATTGGCATCAGAAGCCCCTGCCAGAGCTCATTGCAATGGTCAATGGTCGAAACATCTAGAAACATCCAAGAAGCAACAGCCCGGGTCAGCTCATCCCATTGTTTAAACATGGTGTAAGAAAACGATAACATTGATATGGTTTGATTGCGGAATCACAATAGGAACCCATTTATTGAAACGTGTCAAATGAATTCAATTGACATGTTGCCCAATCCTGGCAAAGGGAATCAGCCAATGTCACATCAAACCGATCTTTAGGTGCCTGCATCCGTAGGAAACAAGTGCAACGCATCAACCAGGTACTGATGCATCTGCTCGCGGCAAGCTCTGGCATCCTCCAACTTCCCCTCCCAGAGTTCCACCTGCAGCAGTTCACGTGCAGTGACGATCAGTTTTGGGATGCACATGGCTTAGGAACATCTCAATGACAGGAAGCACCCATGGAAAATCATGGAAAGTATGGGTAAAGATTAGAACCCTGGTTCTTGCAAATCTGACCCTGATTCTCCGCCCAATCTCAGAGCGAAAGTGTGGACTTGTCAACATGCAAGCGCCTGGCGGCCCTCGAGTGTGACCGAGTACTCATCTTCTTGGTGATGGCTATTCCAGGACCCGCGCAGCTCCTGCCGTGGTTTCGACAACTTGCCGTAGCTGTTTGGCGTTCTGCGGATGAAGGGGACACAAATGGAGCCGCCAACAGAGTCTGTATAAACAGAGGTAGATTTTCTCAATTGACGCCCCCATCATCTCCACACCTCCATCATCTCTTCTCCAATCTTTGATGAAAAGTTGCCTGGCGCAGCCCACGGCAGCAGTCGCAGGCCCACGGCATCAGTCGGCCTGCCTTGTAGCGGAAAGGCTGGTGCCTCTTGCAGTGGCAGCCTGTTCCAAGTGGATGGAGGATGCTATGGCTGTGGATCACCTGGTAACCTGAAAATACCTGGGATTTATGGAGCTTCACCGGGTTCATCCCCTCCCTGCTATAGGTGTTGATCCATCCCCTTATGGTTTCGACATCTGGTAAGCATCATATGGGGGCACCAACGGCTGGTTGTGTTTTGAACATCTGAGCCGGAAACTTCTCCACATAGTTCTGCAACTCTTGTTCGGCATCATTCACGTAGGTGGATGGAACCTCAAGGTGAAGTGTAAGAACTTGCACATTAAGTATTCAAAGTGCACTCATTCAATAGGGAATCCACCAGTTTTTAGATGACTTATTAGGCAAACAAATGTATTTTCCAATGCCATAAATTAAAGCACCGGACATTGCAAACCAGCAAGAAAACCAACGCAACTTCCATCGCAACTGGACCAGTTTTCTGGACAAAAGGCCGGAGGCTCTTCAACGTCCATGGCAAACTTCTTCCGCAGCACCTTGAGGCAGAACAGGCTCCCCGTTTTGGTGGGGCATCTGGATACCCACAGCTCCGGACATTGGAGTGTCGAAACCAGAGGGATCGTTCTCAACATCCCCAAATGAAGAGGTTGAGCAATGCGGTTGGTGGTGGCCATTTTGATATGAACCAGGTGTTTCTAAAAATGGTTGAATGGACGCCAAATCAATGCAAATCATAAACGTATCCAAACTGGTTGGCTCAATCCTGGGAAATTTCCAGGTAGATCAGAAAATACGTGACTGTCATCAATGAAAGTAGTTCACAATTTGCGAATGCCATCAACCATCTATGCTTAACCCATGCTACTCTCCTTTCCCTTCTAGCTTTGTTGCTGGAGTTGCCCCATGGTTGGTGATATCGGCTGATCCCATCTAAAAGTTGGTCGATAACATAGGATACTTACCCCAATCCAATTCACATCATTATGAACGATTAATATTTATCATTATTTATCCGTTAACCATCATTCACCGTCATGAACCATCATGTCAAGAAACCCATAGAAGCCCCAATAACATAAACCATCATTTCGAACCATGAAACGCTATTGACTCTTTACTATATAACCATTACTAACCATCGTCTATCCCCTAGATCAACATTCCAGATACGAGTACCTTCCATCACCCAGCCCACTTGGAGGCCTAGCCAAGTGGCTTCCCGACCACCTCCCCGAAGGCCAAAGCAACGAAGTTCCTCGTCCCCGGTCAACAGGCGCCGAGGGTTCTGCTCCTGCCGACCCGCTCAAAGACCAAGGAATTTCTTGAACAAACCCATTTATTGCCCTATTTATTTCCCTATTTTTTTCCCTATTTATTTCCCTATTTATTTCCCTATTGTTTTCCCTATTTTTTCCCTATTTATTTCCCTATTTATTTCCCTATTCATTTCCCTATTTTTTCCCTACTTATTTCCCTATTTATTTCCCTATTTTTTTCCCTATTTATTTCCCTATTTATGTCCCTATTTTTGTCCCTATTTATTTCCCTATTTATTTCCCTATTTATTTCCCTATTTTTTCACTATTTTTTTCCCTATTTATTTCCCTACTTTTTTCACTATTTATTTCCTTATTTATTGCCCAATTTATTTCCCTATGTTTTTCCCTATTTATTCCCCTATTTATTTCCCTATTTATTTCCCTATTTGTTTCCCTATTTATTTCCCTATTTATTTCCCTATTTTTATCCCAATGTATTTCCCTATTTTTTCCCTATTTTTTCCCTATTTTTTTCACTATTTATTTCCCTATTTATTTCCCTATTTATTTCCCTATTTTTATCCCTATTTATTTCCCTATTTATTTCCCTATTGTTTTCCCTATTTATTTCCCTATTTATTTCCCTATTGTTTTCCCTATTTTTTTCCCTATGCATTTCTCTATTTATTTCCCTATTTTTTCCCTATTTATTTCCCTATTTATTTCCCTATTTATTTCCCTACTTTTTTTCCCTTTTTATTTCCCTATTTATTTACCTATTTATTTCCCTATTTATTTCCCTATTTATTTCCCTATTTATTTCCCTATTTTTTTCCCTATTT
>Ga0126342_10007859_pt1 | contig 19071 bp, 21 predicted proteins | sample Cyp1metagenome_FD_92528 | JGI IMG/M metagenome (GOLD analysis project Ga0126342, IMG submission 92528) | Coral microbial communities from Lord Howe Island, Old Settlement Bay, Australia - Cyphastrea 1 metagenome | ecosystem: Host-associated > Invertebrates > Cnidaria > Coral ... | reverse complement strand
CGTCAGCCTCATCATCATCATCATCATCATCAGCAGCAGCAGCAGCAGCAGCATCCTCATCCTCATCCTCATCCTCATCCTCATCGTCAGCCTCATCATCATCATCATCATCATCAGCAGCAGCAGCAGCAGCAGCATCCTCATCCTCATCGTCAGCCTCCTCATCATCATCATCATCATCATCATCAGCGGCAGCAACAGCAGTTCTGAATGCTGGCAAGGATCCGCGCATCAGCGCAATGGCTGCCTCGGATCTGACGTCCCCCCGTGGGGTGCAGCTTGGCGCATTCAACTCTGGTGCTTCAGAGAACGTGGCGAGTGACCTTGATGCAAGATCCACTGGCAAACTCCATGAAATCTGGGGATGGAACATGGCAATAAAAAACAACAAGATTCTACACCCCAAATTGGGAGACGGAAACAACCAAAACATGATTCGAAATCATTCATAGTCGGAAAAAAACGCATGAGTCATAGTAGGTGAATGGAAAGAATCCCAAACCTTTGCTTCCATAGAAGCACATTAAATTGTCCACGTCTCAAGAAAATGAATCATTCCTGCAAAAGTGTAGGCAAGCACCCCTGAGGCAAGAAATGCAATCATCCAACACTATGCTTGAAGTTTGAAGTCCTTCCAAGCAGCAGCAACTGCTGTGGACTTGCAGTCAAACCAAATTCAGCCGGTCCTGACAAAAGGCCGCACAAGGGCTGCCAATGGCACAAAATGAAGCTCCTGCTTTCCATCCTCTTGGCAAAACTGAGTTCCACTTGCGACCGATCTTGAATTTGGTCTGATGAATTGAATTTGATCTAGATCAATTGTTGAGTCATGTGGTCTGAGATTCCAGTGCCTGTGTTGGTCATTTATGGATCACTGTTACTGAAAAATGGCTCCGCAGGATCATCTGGCCTGCACCAACAGTGCCTTGAGGACAGAGAGTCACGCGTTGCTTTCCATTCGCTCTGAGGAAGACGGCGCGTCTGGGAGTCTGCGCTGGGTAGTGCAGGAAATAGGCCAGGCACATCTCATCCTGCGTGAAGTCACCTGCTCAATGTCTGAAAACATCGAATCATAGAACACGGGTTTCACGGTTTAACAAAACATCAAAAAAATGATCAAACAGATCAAACAGATCAAACAGCTGTGGGTTTGCACATTCCAATGATTTCCTGTGGATCTTCGTACCCTCTTCAGGTTGGATTTCAGCCCCGGGACCAAACTTGGTCTCGGTCGTCTTGGAAGAGGTGTCATAGCTGCAGGTCAATGTCAGTTCATCCTCCCATCAGCTGGGCCATGATTCTGAGAATCCAAACCAGGAGACAAAGGAGTCCATCGGTGCAAACATGTGCAAACTACACTCACAAAAGACAGATTTTAAGATGATTTGAGTGCAGGGGAGGTAAGTCCAGACAGCAGATCATGTTCAACCGGTCAGATGGGGGTCATTGACTGGCGTTGCCAAGCTTCAAGAATTGACATTGCTGATACAGTCCCTGTTGATCCAACTCAATCGTATTATACATACTAAAAGGTGCCCAACAACATACATTTACCCTTCACATACCATCATTTACCTTCATCATTCACCGTTATTTACCATATGTTTTCTGTAATTTTCCATTTTTTACAATCATGTATTCATCAGTTTCCCTCATTTGCCATCAATTTGTCCATCATTTGTCCCATTCATTTCCGGCTGAAAGTCACAGCCAGGACACTCCCTTCTTGAGTTTCTTCACCGCTGAGCCTTCCAAGGATTGGTGATTGAAGTCGTAGACCTTCTCTCGTCGCATCTCACCTTGGGGGGATCCCCAAATTCCCCAAGTCATCATGGTTGTTGACCTATACTAAGTCATGGTCATCCACGACTGGATGATTTGGGGGTACCCCCATGCCTTTGGAAAGCCCCATATTGCGATGATATGGAAAAACATAGTTCAGCCCATTGATATGATCTGATATAATTATAAACTAAATCGAAATAATAGATCAGTTTGACATAGATGATATCATTATACTGATTCGTGATGTTGATGTACATTGCTCATATATTACAGCGCATCAATCATATCTATGATAAACATTGATAAACAATGTACGGAAGTGGGAGCCTCTGCAACCGGCATAACTTCCAATAGCAATAATTGCATTTGGTCAATGCTAAGGCAACCATGCCGAGCGTACCGGTCCAAATGTCCAAATTCAGGGACCACTCATTTCATCCAATTTTTTGTGTATGCAGGTTTGAGCCCAGACCCAGACTATGAATATACATAACTGCCTAAGCCACATTACAACTACAGTGACTACAGATGACTACAGTAGGTATCAAAACCCCTGGCAGCCTGGCTGCTGCATCCTGCAGGTGATGCCGAGACACCGATGTACTCGCCATTGCGGGTCACTTCGACCTTCAAGCGTTTCCCCACGAGGTGCGCGTGGTGCATCACACCCAGGACATTGATCTCATCGACGTCCCACCTAAAAGGTCAAGGATGGTCAAGGTGTCTAGCTGAGATGGCCATTTCTTTATTATTGGCTTTACCTGAGAAATACACCAAAACCAGTTGTTGCAGCTTTCTGATGTGTACATTATGCTGAGCTCACCTTCACAAGTGCTGTACAAGCCAGTCTCATCAACCCAGCTCAACCAATCTCTAGCCAAGGCGCTGTGTGCAGGCAGCTGGCACCACTGCACTGTCAATCACCAGATTAGATTGTCCCGGGGCCAGGGGCTGTCTCTGTCGGGGGTCCACGCCTCCTGCGATGCCAAAAGTCTCGGCATCCTCGGTGCTGGACGTCTCAAACTTTAGAACCAATGGGAACCCAAAACCAATGGGAAAAGCATGGGCTTCTGATTTTTCCAGATTTGGAGTGTCACAAGTGTTTAAAGTCATCTGGAAGTCTGTCAAATGGTTTGGTGAGATTGACTGATACTTGGAGCAGAAGTAAATCCGCAGAATCCATCTGGCTATGGATCAAGACCCTGGTTACGGTTAGCTGGTTTCCACATCAAAATAGTTTGTTGTTCCATCCTTATGTAAGATCACAGGTGGCGCGGCCCCACTTTGATAAAACCTCTGCCAGGCATCATGTGTCCGCAGAGCCGGCGAGAGGGTCATGCGCACGCCACTGCTGTCGCGGACACCAGTGTCCTCAGTTGGATTGTAGTAGTGAACTTGCAGTGCATAGAAGCGCGCTCCGTTGCCAACGGGAATACCTCAGCCAAAAGGATCCAAAAATGTCCCTGGGAAAGTTCCCTTAAAATGGAAAGTTCCCACAAAACCACCAGTGAATTTCCGTAGAATTTCCCAAACGAGAACAACAAATTATGGGCAAGGTGGACAAAAAAAATTGCCGGGGAAGTTCCCTGAAAAACACCAACAGTCACGAGTTCTCTTAAGAGCACTGGAACTATTGTTTTGCGTGACCCCAGGCGACAGCGTACAATACATGGGGGAATATCTTGATTTTGATATATTTTTGACTTGAACATATATTGGGGGAACAAAGGTTTAAACATAAAAACAAAAAAGTAAATTGCAGTGTTTCCAGTTCGCAAAGCTGCCCAGGTACCCACATCATCTGGCAAGATCAGATCTTCCCCCCCAACAGCCCAAGGCCATTTGCTGGTCTGACATCCCATCAGCATCCGTTCGCAATCGTAAATCACCTGGCCAACCGATACTACTGCGAAATCGCCTCATTCCCAAGGTATCCCCTTCAGTTGTCTCACCATACGAAAATTCCACGAAGTATATAATGTGAATGTGCCAAATTTTGACCCACCGTTTTTGCAGAAGATGAGGAAGTCCCCAAGCTGCCTGCTGGTGAGTGAGATTGTTGGCAGCAGCCGCCTCAAACACAGGTGCAAGTGGTTGAATAGCTCAAAACACATGCCATGGCACACATTCTTGACTCGTTCTTGAACATGCCTAACATCTAAGATATCTAAGATGAACTTGTGCATCTTCCTTTCATTGATTCGCATGATTTACCACATTGATCCACATTGACCATGCGGTACATCTGCAAATGGACTCAGCAGGTCCGTGCCTCATCCGAACATTCGAAGAGGATCATGTGATGCACGTACTTGGCCGAGGCTGTAGCCAGGACAGGAGCGAACTTTGCCACATGATGTTTGTCAGAGGAATTGAGACCAGATGGAAGGACTTCAGCCATGTCGAAGATACCTCCCAGTGAAGATTTCAGAGGCAAATCATCCCATTGGAAGGTTCATGGGTCAAATTCTTGTATCATCTTGTATCCATATTGAGTTCAAATTTGTGAACACAACCAGATTTTGAAGTGCTTTTTCATGTGTGCAGAGAGGTAACATTTGGATCCTCTCGAGATGTTCAAAGCAATATTTATCAAGTTCATCATCATCTTTCCAAATTGTCATCTTGACTTAGTTGTCTGAGTTGTCCCCAATTTTGAGCAATTTTTTTTGGGACACCCCAGACTTCTGAGCCGCGCCCCATGCCCCATGGCGTTTTTTTAGCCTAGGCACCACAAAGATAGGGATTCCTGGAATCGCCTTCACCTTCCAATCAGACCAAGCAGACATGGAAATCAGGGGTTTCTTTTCATTATTTGGGTTTGTCTGAAAATAGGGCACGCCCAATTTCAATGGATTCCATTAAATATTAAAATATATTCAAATGATCATTTGGAGGGTACGACCCCATAAAAAAGTCAACTGATAGCAATTTATAGCGTAGCTGTCTATTGTTTTCTTTTTGATCAGGCGGTCCGGAAAATTCCTATGGCAGCTATGGCAGCTATGGTTCCAAAAACACACCAAACTGGCATCACGTGGCCATGGCAAAAGACCTTGATGCTCCACAAGGACATCGGGCATGGTCATGGTGCTGGAAGGGAAGCTGCTCATGTCAGGTGCCGCTGCTGGTGGACCCCCCACCAGATTGGTGTGGAACTGACCTGTGCCGAGGGTGGAGTTGATGTGTTGGTGAACCAAAACCCTAGGGCCTCACTGCTATGGGGAAGAAAGCAAGCAGAGTCACATGCCCAAACCTCCACTTTTCATACTTTTCCCAAATCAAAATCAAATGCCATGGAACCCGTGGCGGATGTAGAAAAAAAAGAGGTTTCAGGTGGCGCCAATCGCCTCGTGACTTGTGGTAGCTGAAGTCATGGGAATAGCCCAGAGCCCAGTGCATAAACATCCCAACGTCTTCCATGGCATACCTTCCACGGTTGAACAAGCGAGAAGATATGAGAAGATCAAGAAGATTCACCCCAGCTCCTTTCAAGCTGAGAACTGAAAACATCTCAAGGCTTGAGTTTGAGAGTGTCAAAGTGTTGGCTTCGCTTTGCAACATTGGGATTTATTGGGATTTGGGAGTTTATTGAGAGACGCTACACCGCTACATCAAGCCCAATGTGTTTTCGATGGACTTCAACCTCTATGCGTCAGCCTCTCTCCAGCTAGGCAGGATCGTGTGGGCAAAAGCACTCCCCAGCTAGTCGAGCCATTTACTTCGTCCGCGAACATCAGCACAATCTCCTGAGCTATTCTTGTGAAGTGGTGAATGCAAATTATCCAAAGTCATCCAAATTTCACTTCTAAAGGGGTTTGCTCAGTAGCTGACCATCCCTCAACTATTGAACTATTGGGAAGCAATGCGAAGCAGATTCACCATGACGTAACGAGCTGAACCTCCTCGTTTGGCGACCAAACACCAACGACCCAAACAGCGCTTGGGCGTGAGCTGCCCAGGGGCTTGGGTTTCTTGCAGTTCAGGCTTGACATAATCAGCAGAGTAGCGCTCCTGGAGGTCAGTGGACGAAACAGAAACAGGCTCTGCCCAGCTGTTGCTGTTGCATCCATTGAAGCACCAGAAACAAAGGGCCAGTCCTCTGCGATCCACTGACCTCCTTCTTGACGTACCACGAACCTCAGTGAAACTCTGATAACTTCGGAAAGTGGTTGGTTCATAAAAAATGGCCTAAAATTAAAGATGACCAAAATCGGTGGGATGGAATGCAATCTTGAAGGTAAACCCATATCATAGCAACTTGCTGAAATTTTGGCATCGCTGGGTGAAGATTTCTAGCCTTCAAGTTGTGTCACACTTTTGGTGCGTTGTGGTTTTCACAACAGAATAGCTGGCAGGTAGATATTCATCTCCGCATTTCGATTATCCCACAAACATTGACCCACATCTCAGTTTTGGGGTAAATATCACAACTTATAAATAATAATATATATATATGAGTAGATAGATGCAATATGTTGTGTTTATAAGTATTTACCACTCGCAAAGATGATCCCATAGGTATTGACCCACTCCCATGTAAATAACAATAAACTATAAAATTCTTCGGAAATAGGATTCCCCTGAACATCAAATTTCATCAACAAACGTATTCAATATCCATATTATTCCATATTAAATGTACAGTGTCTACAAGGGACATCTTCTCATATTTTCCATGATTTTCCGATGTTTTCCCATATTGTTTCTCCAAACGAAATGTTAGGTTCGGTTTGGCCTACTTCATCAGCATAGCCCCATACTTTCAGTGCAAAGAAAGGCCACAAGCTCAGCCTCGCCAAGCAACTGCTGGGCACCTTTCATGCCACCGTTGCCACCCACCGCCAGAGCACTCCATCCGCTGTGACTGTCCACATGAAGACCGAGCTTCATAAAATCACCGTCGGCACTAGGTCCAAAGTACCTGAAACATCCACAAAAATCCACAAAAAACCATTAAAAGAAACGATGAAACACCATCATCCAGGAGCCAACATGAGTCCATGACACGGGATAAAACTACGCATCGGATCACTGCCCAACGGTTGCTTGCTTATGTCAACCGAGAGATAATAAGAACATATAAGAGATCAACAAATTATCAAACATCAAAAGGATCCTATAAAAATCTATAAAAAGGAAACCAAATCTGCATGAAATACATTGAAATACGACCAGCTTGTTGCTTCCCGGATACATGTACATCATGCCACTTTGCAGCTCTTGGCAAAACGGCCAATGCTCCTGAGAAAAGCTGCCATGGTCAAAGCACGTGCCGGCCACGGCAGTGAACAACGACGCAAGGAGCCACATGACGCAATGCCGCAAGGCTAAAAGCGGGCTTTTAACTCTGTCTCTGAGCCTCTGAAATCCAAATGGCTGAGGGGAATCCCACGCTGGATCCACTGAAGTTTTCTCTGAAATCCATTGGCTACGGGTCAAACTTTTGGGGTACTTTTCCGCACCCACAAAATTGGTCCTTTTCGGTATGAAACCATGAGATCCTGGGCGACCATCAAAACCTGAGACATCCTGAGACTGGGGCCGCCAGCAATGATAGTATCACCTGCCAGTGATGTCTCATTGCAACTGGTTTGCAAAGAAATCTACTTAAAACATGCATACTATCGATGCATGCAGAGATGATCACCAAAATTATTTGAGATTCCATTTCTTGAGATTTCTTGGTTCAGTTTCTCAGGGTATCAAGGTTTTTGAGTGCTCCGGATCTACACGCCATTGGGGCGGCCACAGAGTGCCCCAGCCATCCTCGCACCATCGCCCCACCAGCTTCAAGGGCCAATGCTGCACATGTCAACCCTTCCGGAAGGTGAGACCTGATTCAATCTGATTAATGATTAAGGGTGTTATATAATGATTTTATATTGGTAAATACTGATCTAATGACACCTGACGCGCAGTCATGACATGTTGTTACATCATCAACCCCTCTTGGGCGACTTGTTAAACCCTTCTTGTTGAGGAGTCTACCTGCCTGGTGGGGTTGTTGGGAACTTCATGTTGATCTGCCACCCATGACTCGTTATACACATGTTGCATGTACCAAAATGATATCAGCACCATATCATTTCGGAGTTATTCGTGCTGATGCCACAACCTTCCCGAAAATGCTGAGTCAACAAGGATCAACTCAAATGCCAGTTCCACAGGGAATGTAATGATAAACATTGATAAACCATGTGATTCTGTTTTTCCCCAGATTTTCAGGTACCAAAGCCATGTCTTACGTGGCACAAATCCACATCCTGACAGCGCACGCCGGTCTTTGTTGCTCTCCCCGTGTGAGCTCAGACTGAGGCTGAAAGAAACCTCACTGCGCGAAACCCCAAACCTCAGCCCAAACAAATCAAGTCTCGGCAGACCAAACATGCTTTGGCCATGTAGATGCATATATTATAATATATATATATATATATATTATACTATATATATATATTATACTATATATTCAAAATATTTGGAAACCCATTTATATGATATTAACATATATTAACGTTGATTAGGAATTTGTCTTCTTTATCACTATGCCAGTTTGGCGCTGTCATCCACCAACGCTTCGTCTCTGAAGGATCTTGGAGATCTGATATTTTCATGTCCGCTTAGCCGCTTAGCTCAGTCCCAGGCTACAAATGTTGCAGCTTCCTCAACATCCTAACGGATGAGCACTGGACAGTGTGTCTCTGGACTCCAAACACCAGTCCAAAATCGCTCAGTACTAGATACTTTTCGATGCTAATTAGTACTCAGAGGTCTGTCTACAGTATTCTACAGTATGATCTACCAAATCTAGCTGAATGATTGTTTGTTTCCCTGCGCTCAGGAGCGTCTGAGTGCAGGCTGAAACATGTCATGTTAATTCATCTAGCTGAATGATTAAAATAACCATATATTAACCATATAATAACCATATATTAACCATACAATAACCATTCTCAATGGTTTTTCAGCATGTTTTTCACCTCTCCTGCCAATGTGAGCATTGTTCTCATCGCAGCCAATGGCAGTGACTTGTTTCACAAGCTCGTCTGCAATCTCTTTGCAACGACTTTCCTTGGCTTCGGCCAGTCCAGATTGGATGGGATGCATTTCTCTGGATTGGTTTTCACGGGAAAATCTACAGGAAACCATGGTTTTTACCATCAAATATAGGGGGTTCCTGTAAATTTTCCCATCATCCAATTCTATGAATTTCAGAAGAGCAGAGGATCAATGGCTGATATACATTGAATATCATTGAATCAACTCGTACAGAGTCCATCTGAAGTCTCACACACACCTTCTACTGCCAACACATGTGAAAAAAGTTTTATATACAGTATCTTAGTATCTTTTCCTCTGCATCCGTTTCTTGAAGAAAATCAAAGCACTTGACAACTCTGGCCCTGAAGGATGACTTACTCACTACGCTTTCCAACAAATCAAGCCGGATACTTCCGGGGTGTGTCCCTGGTCATCCCTGATCGCTGTCAAGGAGCCCGGACAAAGTCGTTGGTTTTGATCCACGGCACATAAGCATCCAACAGCGGCAATCGAGAACGGTCAGGAGTCACACAGCTGAGAATCGCTTCTCTCAGAACCACCTGGGCATTCAGCGGGGCTGCGAACGATTCAAAAGATTTGCTGGCGCTTCTGACCCCATCAGAGTCAGTTTTCTGGATCTTGAACATCTAAAATTCAGCCCAGCACAACCAATAATATCAATAATATTCAATTACTCAGAATAATGTCAACCCCAAAAGTACTGAACCCCTTGTCATCGCAACATCGCCGGCAGTTGACCCCCCCCTGAGCTCCCGGGACGTAGAGCGGACGCTCCAGCCATGGGCTCGCTTTGATCCCCCACAGCCTCAGCCATGTCACCAGAACTTCCGAAACGAAACTCACCAATGGACACGTGGAATCAAATGGATGGATAATGATAAATAATGATCAATAATGATAAACTATGATACAGCAAATGGTTAGAATGGTTAGACTCCAAGGATTGCCCCCCCCAAAACAGATTCAACAAATTAGCGAAAAGGAGGCTCCAGATGCATCCTGGGTACTTCGTGAACGCCAAGGAGAGGGACAAGGCGGCCTCTGGCCCTGCACACCTACAAAACAGGTGTGCAAACATTGGCAGGTCTCGGTTTCAGGTTTTAGGTCTTTTGGGACATGTTGCTACCAACTTATCATCCGTATATGATCATGTATCGTCCACTTATCATCCAGTTATCGTCCATCTGTCATCCATTGATCATCCATCTATCAATTTTATGGTGGCAAATAGACCATAGATAGCTTGAACCTTCTTGAATCACAGCTCCGGCTTCCCCACCTGAACAGACCTTCAATGGCCTCCTGCTGCATGGCATAGAAGTGCTCCCCATATTCCTGGCACCGCGACAGCGTTGACAGGGAGGAGGCCTGCTGGGCAGGTGCCAGCAGACCACGGGCTTGAACTGTTTTCGAGACAACCTGTTGGTTGATGATGTTCACGATGTTGGTTGATGTTGGTTGATGTTGCTAATGTTGATGTTGATGATTAGTTTGTGGGATGTAGAGTCATGCTACCCTTGCTATTCATATCTTACAATTGTGATAACCGACTAACTGGGAATGCCGTTCTGAACCAACCAGTATAGTATGGGATGGATCAAAGCCTAGTGCACCATAGTGTACCATAGTTGGTGGGATGAACATCCAGCTATACCAGCTATGAAATGATGTGAACATCAGGTGTACATGTGTTTTTTTCCACATATACCCATATCAGAAACCGCTCCGCCACATCGAAGAGTGAAAAAATCCAGGGTCCAGTGAGGGGCCACATGCAGAATCACCACAGCGCTGAGTTTTTTCTGTTGCCATTTCTGGACCCGGAAAAATGGCACGTGTTCCACACAAAAAATGTGGTTGGATTTTGTCACCATCTTCTTTCCATAACATCCCTGAAACATATCTTTAAATCATTCAACTGAAAGTCAACCTCTGACATCCCTGATCGATTCCATCACCTCTGACATCTTGGAATGCTCTCGCAATCGTCGGAGAAGGCTCATGGCCACCTGCAGGCAGTCTCACATCACCAAACTTCTGCAAGCCTTCGAAAAGAGCGACATGCGAATTATGAATTCAAATCACAATATATAACTACTCAATATATTTCAATGTTCATAATGTTCAATAGTAATAACAATATATAACAATTCAATAATATAAGTACAGTATCGTACCAAAATGGCTGAGCTAGGCTGAGCTGTTTCACTCCGATTTTGTTTGGGAGCTACTTTTTGCCCCCGCCCATGCTCCAAGACTCACCGGAAACGCAATAGCTTACCTTCTGGACCTGCAGGTCGCACGCCGTGTCCCTTCCAATGAAGCAGTTTTTTTGGGCGTTTCGCCAGCAACTCTTTTGGACAACTGAATTCACCAGGTGAAACAAGGATTCAGCTGACCACGTCCCGCACGGGGACTTGCTTTGCGTTGGGTTTGTCTCCACTTCAAAGGAAAATACTATTTCCAAAATCTCCCAGGTGATACTTGGTCAAAGACGATGAAACTGTAAAAACAGAAGTCTGGAGTCGTCGAAAATCCGCGCAGCGCACAGATCACATGTCTACGCCTCGGAGCTGCGAAGGACTGGTTTGCCCATGGTTCACCGTTCACCAGGCGACAACCGCAACCATGGTGAAGCACCAAAATTCAATGAGACACTTTTGAGTCCACCATGGGACATGGCAAGTCACCCTGAAGCCAAATTCTTAGCCACGGCAACCCTCAACTAAGGTAAGCCTTAAAATTTATAGTAATTTTCTCCAGTTGAATTGCCATAGATTGGGCCAGAAAATCCCAATGACTGTAGATTATCACTACTACGGGAAGACGAGGCATGTTGACTTTCAGGTCGCAAAGAACAATTGCCCATTTTGAGACAAACATGAGCGACCACTGGACAGCAGGCCGACCCTGGACAGCTGAGCTTTTCACCAGCGAAATCACTCACGTCCGTCAACTCCTTACTGGCGTCCTGCTCGGAAAATGAGGTGGACATGGTCAGCAAAATCCAGGGGTAGTACACAAGAAGGATGCGATTTCTCGGGATTCATTTGGCGTTGCCAAAAACCTGGACTGGCAAACTTCGGGTTTTTTTTGTTGGAAAATAAACGAGTTCGGGTTTCATTGGGTTTCCCAAAGTGCCGGTGAGAATACAACACCTTCTGCATGTAGCCATCTAATGCCATTCAGTCTACACAGCCAATTGCGCAGATGGGGCTTCCTCCCACAAATTCCCCCTCTCTGGTATGAAAGGTTTTTTGGAGGTTTCCAAATTGTCCTGGCGATAACTGTCAGATTGACAAAGATCAGCAAGTATCAGGCGAGGACTTTGTTGACACTGCTCAAAGTGGGCATTTGCTGCTTCAAAAACTCTGTAGCCTTACGTCAAAGAACAGTTTAAGTTTATCATCATTTTTTCAAATATATCCGTAGATTATCCATAGATTTATCATCCACAGTTGTTCATCAAAAAATGTAGATTTCCATAGAAGTGCAAATCCCCCAGAAATCTGCCCCTTTTCTCCTCCGCTTTACGCGTCCGACTCGCTGGGCTGTGGCGAAACTGGAGCTGGCTGAACAAGTCATTCAAAAACCGCTGCTGATCTAGAATCTAGAAAAAAATGCAAACAAATGGCAAAAATTGATGAAAAATGGATGATATATGATGATATTGTGCTGTTTCTACTAATATGATCTAATATAGATTGATATAGTACTGATGACTACTGGTGATTACTGATGATATATGATGATTGTTTTCACTCAGTACTGATGACTGGTGATTCCCAATGATATATGACTAATTATGATTACATATTATGATTACCCACTGACCTGTTTTCAGGTTCCTCCCCGTACTTGTGAAATTCCAGAACTTGGGACCTGTCAGACATATCAGGCTGCCATAGCAGCCATAGAGTCGCCCTGCAACCCGGACACTCCGCTAAAATAAACACTGCAGGCGCATGGATTCGGGGTGCCTCTATCCACAGGGACCAATACCGCGCTCTCTGAACGCACCACCAGATCTGTCACTGGTGCTGTTTAGTCCAGAACTTGCAGCCTGAATCCTTTACAACACAGCATGGAACAGCCAAAGTTTGGGAAGAGTCATGCAATGTCATGCAAAGAATTTTGGATCACTTCACTCTTTGTGCAGACCTCTTTATCCTCTTTCCTGGGGAACAATGCCCTCGGCCCTCGATGGACATCTATGTATACTTGTGAAGCAAAGATAGTTGAAAAAGTAGGCAACGAGGTATCCCGTGTATATCCGTGTATTTGTTTCAACAAAAGTTGGGACAGCTCTACCGTGCAGTAAGGTTTTCACGCCCAAAACTGTTTGGCCTCCAAAATCCTCGGCGAAGGTCTCGGGAGTGGAGGAAGCATCGCAGCCAGCAGCTGGATCTATTCACGGAATCGCCAGTGCCGCCCTCCTTCCGTGCTCCGATTTTTTTTTATCGCAATTCAAAGAATGACGATGGAACCTGGTGGCACAGCACTGAAGATGAACTGCCACTGACGAACTCCGAACGAACGGGACAGGTCCCCGAAGGGCCTGAACTGGGACAGGTCCCCGAAAGGCCTGCATAACGAATTGAGCTGAAACGCATATCACTGCATTTCAACAAAAAGGTTAGCCAATCTGTACTGCATTTCCCACATTTTTCATGACCAGGGATCGCAAATCATGTTGGAACATACTTTCAGCTACCATCTGGTCAGGCTTGGGAAATGCGAGCACTTCTATTCATAGCAGCATACATGCGTGATGGCATCATATAGCATCCGCAATTATCCGACTTGAGGTCTTTCGACTGTTGACTCAATGTCCTCCAGAATTGTGGCCAGTGAAGTGTTTTCACTCTTGTTCTTTGGCCGCCTGTCATTCTGGGACAACAAGGCACAACCGGCACTTACATGTTTTCTCCCAACTCAAGCTTCTGCTTCTTTGCAGAACCCATCGGCAAGAGATGCCCATGCGTGCACGGAACACGTCGTAACGCGATAAATCAAGGGCTTTGTCGCGTTAAAGTGCGACGGGACTGGGACGTCCACCACCCTGGACAGGGAGAAGGTAACAGCAATGGAAGGTGTAAACCATGTGTTTCATTGTTTCATCATTGTTTCATCTATGTTGATCGATTTTATCTCGTTTCCATGGCGGAAATAGAGGAAACCATCCGCCAAATGGTGACGGTTGAGACCTCCACCCCATGGCTTCAGTGCCCAAATGCACATGCACGGGGGCAACATGGATTTATTGGCGTGATCTGGCCGTCACAAATTCCATTGTCATAGCACGCAAGCAGCACTGCTATGGTCTGGAATCGCGGTTCCCCAAAACACACAACGTGCAGGGATGAACACAGCTAAGCCGCTTGGCCACTGCAATTTTTCTTGCGGATTTTGCATGTGCTCAGCCGTGAAATTCTGATTGGTCACTTCAGAATTCTAATTCGATTCCTACAAAGCAAGGTCTGTTGAATACTCCAAATGAAATGACGACATGTACATTGTCGAATGGTGCGTTCTGCCGAATGCAGGCAGAATGCGTTGGTGGATTTCACTGAAGAAAATTTTGCTTTGCAACAAATGCATAGACATGGCTTCGAACTGTTGTCTCACCATGCAAATTCACTTGCTTTCTAACCTCAAAAACTGGGCGGAGAAGTTGGAACTGGCATTGTGGGGATGGGGATAGGCTGATAAGAAACAGCTATTTTGGTGTGAAAACCAGGGTGCCTACATGTTTGACCCGTAGCCATATACTTTATAGATTTTTATGGAATTGCTACGCGCGTAGACATGGGGAAACTCAATCAACTTGGACCCGGACCGCAATGCCAAGTGGAGTCATTTGGTAAGCCCGGTAAGCTCTAAATCATCCCCAACTTTACCAACAGTGAGTGGGATTTCAAATGAAACCATTCCCAATCCTAGTTGGCTTTGCCACATGACAATCAACTTCCCATCTCCATTCACCGAACAATCGCAGGCTCCTTGCAAACCAGCGACTTGCGGGCTTCGAGTCCGCTTACAAATTTCCTGAGAGTCCGCCCAAGAGTTGGTCAAACCCGCTGGAGTGGGATGGCTTTGGATCCTTTGGACCCCAAAACAGCAAATCCGATTAGAATCTGGGACGGGCGATTCTAAGATCTTGAGAACAGCAATTTCGCCAAACAATGCCAAACGAAGCATAATAACAATAATCATCACAAGTGGCACTGGGGAAAAAAATCTCCACAAGACTCAGCTGTGAAACCAGCGATTTCTCGTCAGGCGTCAAGTGTGAGGCTTCCTCAGCCGTGTAGCGCTTGATGGGGGAACGCTGGAGGAGTTTGGCCACGAAGGCGATCGCATCCTGCGGCCAGCATGGCCATGTTTCAAGGGTGGATGATGGTGGATTCCCCACATGTTTATCTAACAATCTAACACTATTTGGTTATCTTGTGGAAGACCTATCATGATCAGTATCAATGTGTCAACTGATGAGAAATTTACTGGCATCTTTTGGATATGTCCAGTATATATGATCATGTACGTACTGTATGTATATATGTATATCACATTATAAAACACAGAGATGGGAAGAAATGGAAAAACCATGAAAAACCCTCAACTGACTGTAGATGATGTTCCTCTTGAGCTTGGGGTTTACAACGGGCATTGTAGAAATGACACTCAGGCCATTTCCACAATTGAAAGACCATCCCACCTGGTTTCCAGATTTCGTGAATCTACTGTATTCGAAAGCAAAACGAGAGTGCGTTCCTTTTGAAGTCATGTTCGGGAAAGCCATCAGGTTTTTCACTGCCGTGGAATGAATGGTCCCTGGCCCTTGGATGATTCGTTTTTCTTCATGTTGATTCCATGGATTTCAGCAAGGATGTCACGGGCACACCTCTGGTACGGGCACGTCGTGCATGTCGCTGATGGCTTTCCGACGTCGAAACTTTGGCCTCGGACAAAATTCACGTCCCGAGTGGTGAATAGCTTTAAACATCTACAGGAAACCCTGTAGAAATTTGCTCCATCAAATCAAGGAAACCCAAATGCCATTGGGAGACCAACGAGCCAAACCACCAGTATTATCAGAGACTTATCAAAGTGCCATCTTCCAAAACTTGTTTGCCGTTGCAAGGGCTACTGGTCGTTGCTCAACATTATATGCCATGATCTATGATTCTGGATGATTAGAACCTGTTGGAATGTAAGTTCCAGGAATTGCTGTTATGAACCCTGCAAGGAACCACACTACTCCAAGAACGTTCAAACCAATTATGTCCTTTGCTGAGGAATAGATACGGCAATTTGGCATTCCTATCAACCAAGCAGAAAAAAAAACTATAGGCCAATAACATGTAACTGGGTCATAGCCCCTTTTAGCTGAGAAAACATTGACATATTATGTGTATATATATTATATATATTATATATATTATATATATTATATATATTATATATATTATATATATTATATATTATATATATTATATATATTATATATATTATATATATTATATATTATATATATTATATATATTATATATATTATATAAATTATATATATATTATATATATTATATATTATATATATTATATATATTATATATATTATATATAGTCTCTTACTTGGTGAGTTGAGGATTTACCCCAGACCGCTGTGGGACCAACCCAATTTCATAGACCTCCAATGCTGGAGTGACCGGGATGGTTTATTGTTGGGTTTACCACAGTAACTATGATACCAGATTTCTGTTTCACCCTTACATTCGAAGTGGATGGAGACGCAGAATGTTGCAATGGAGCTTGGAAGGACAAGGATAAATTCGTGGATTTAAAAAAAATAAGAAGAACTATTATATATATATAATTATAAATGAATCAACAAAACAACTACATTTGAGCAACAAAAACAATGATTCTACCAACAACTCTTCGATGCTATTCGGAATTTGTCGACTCTCATGACTGGAGTTGACCAGTGCTTCTCTCACCTGTCCAGGTTCGACAAAGATAAATCAGCGGCTCAAATCTGGCCTTATTGTGACCACCCAACACCACTCTGGGTTTGACGGTTCAATTCCCAGTGTTTTTCTATTTAAATCCCCATTTTTCATCTTTGAATCTTAATTTTTTTAAACCGTCAACAGGGCGAAATCACCACGTTTGTTGGTTTAATCGCCGTTGAACCAACAGAAAATGACATCCCCATGGGCCCCATAGTTGACCATAACCCCAATTCTTGATGGTTTTGAAACCACAAAAATAATGCCGGACCTGGAAGACCATACGACCAATACGACCAAAGCCGTTGATGCCGATCTTGGTCGCCTCGGACACCACCGGAATGGGGATGAGATGGAGGATGTTCTGGGGGGTACCCCTACTATACTAGGAAACCTCCATATTGGAAAATTATGTATATCACATTCACCCCTTTTTTGTACATGGGTATGTCCAAAAAAAGATACAAATCCAAAGTGATCCAGCACAGAATGGTCGATTTTGAAGGGTTGAAAATCAAAATGTGTTTGTGGCATGTCCCGTTCTTGGAGCCTTTCCGGTGATTTGGTCATTCACAAAATTATGTTGTCTGATTGTGATTTCAAAAAAAACACTGTGGGGACTGAAAATCCGTTTACGAAAACTATAATTTGGCGAAACCAGCTTGAAGAAAACCTTCAGTGCGTGGAAAATTCCAACAGACTACAAACAGTAATTTAAAGTTCCAAAAAGTTCAACAGATGTGTTTGAGTCAACTCTCACACAGCAGAAACATATCATCCACCTCCCATGGCCAATGCAGACATGCAGTTGGATCCAAAATTTATGGTAATATGGGTGCACAAAGGTCTAAATACATCAAAAATGACGAACCCGTAACCTACAGATGTACACTTTTAGGATCTAAAAACCTCATATTTTGGGGTACCCCAATTTTGACCCACAAAACTGAAGCGAAGTCACCATGATTTTCAAACAGTGACACAGCCGAGCTGAGACGTGGTGTGTGAACCAAAGCGGCTACCCGCAGAACATCGATTCGTCAGATCCAGAATCACCATGTGCCACACAAACAAAACAATGATTTCAGCAAACTGTGCAAAAACATATAAATCATAATAAATGTATAAAAATGTCAACAAATGATTCAGTTTCCGTTGCGCACCTTCCGTTTCAAGCAGTTGGATGGTTCTGATGGTCCGATAAAGACTGCTGATTGGCATCTGAGGTTTTGGAATCAATGTTTTATTTTTTTTAATTTTTATGGCAACATGTTCGTAATTCCCAGCCCTGGTTCCCGCGAAACAATTTTGTATTGATTGGCACGGTGGAAAATGTTTATCTGTAAATTACAACAACAGTCAGGTTAAACAATTGTTAGAAAAACATGTGTTTGTGGCACAACCATGATTGCACGTGGAATTGCATCATCGCAAAATTTACTTTTGTTTTTGTCTCACCAGCTCCTTTGTGGGTGGCCATCCATCTTTAAAAAAAATACAAACACCACTAGACACAACTGATTTCCATGTGGTTGGAACAAAAAAAATGTTCACCCGAAACAAATTGCAATGCGGCAAAAATTGAAGCGAATATTTTCATGCAAATTGAAACCTCCAAACCCAGTGTGTAAAAACGTGTCTGACTTGGTAAGCACTTGCACATGCCGTGCAATGTGTACGAAACGACGTATTTTTTTTTCACAAACATCCACCCTTTGGCAAGAGCAACTTCCACCAAAATGACAATATGACAACATTGCCAGCAAGCTGTGAAAAATGAAAGAAATGCACACAATGTTTTGAAACCATGTGGTCATGGCATTGTTGAAACCAAATTAGATTTCTCAAAATTAGGGGTTTTGAATGGGAAAAAACGTTTTCTGACAAAACTCTAATTTTGGCATGGGCACGTTCACACTGGCACCCAGTTTTAGAACAAATGATGTTTTTTATTTAATTATTTTTGTGACTCAAACGTATGTTTATTGCAATTACACAAATATATATATATATACATATATATTTACAAATATATAATTCGTAAACATATACTGACATAAATATACATAAATATATATATAAATACCCATATCCATACAAATATACATATACATTTGCATATAAATATACATCTATATACAAATCTATGGTCATACACATACATGTATATATATATACATAAGTATACATATAATTACAAACATATATGCAT
>Ga0126342_10007858_pt1 | contig 19073 bp, 21 predicted proteins | sample Cyp1metagenome_FD_92528 | JGI IMG/M metagenome (GOLD analysis project Ga0126342, IMG submission 92528) | Coral microbial communities from Lord Howe Island, Old Settlement Bay, Australia - Cyphastrea 1 metagenome | ecosystem: Host-associated > Invertebrates > Cnidaria > Coral ... | reverse complement strand
GCTGTAGTCGGCTGTAGTCGGCTGTAGTCGGCTGTAGTCGGCTGTAGTCGGCTGGTCGGCTGTAGTCGGCTGTAGTCGGCCGGTCGGCTGTAGTCGGCTGCACTCGACCGTGTGAAATTCCTGAGCCCTTTCTCCTGGCACAATGATCTTTATTGCCTTTGAGCCATGACTTCACATGACGAGGCTCAAGTTCGGAGGGTAGCATTGACCCTGGAATGAAGCAGTCGATTCAGACATTTAGCCTACTGCCCAGAGCCTGTCCAAGAGCCTCCTTCTCCTCTGATCTTGCGGTCTGGCGAACCTTCACATAAATTTCTCAAAGACAATTCACATCAGGCTCAGTATGTTGTCGTACTCCAGTTTTGTCTTGCATGTCTTAGCTGAAAGGCCTCGAAGTTTGCGAGGAAGAAGTCACACTCCTTGTGCAGGTTCACTTTGCTGTCAAACCTTGGAAGCCACCCTTTGGGCAGCCAATACTAGCCAGCACCTGCCAGTCTGCTAGCCTCCAGAAACATCGTCTGAGCACAAGGCAGCTGGTCAAGCTCTTCAATCTGTGCCTCTCGATTTGCTTCTTCCTTGCAGAATCTGTTTGAAATGTATTTAGTGATGTCTGGTGATATCTGGTGTCGGGAAGATGGAGACATCTTGCGGCTGGAAATGGCAGTGGACTCTATATGCGAAATGTTCCAGGCGCAGCCGCTCTGATCAAACAACTCTATCGGCCTGCATGATGAAAAGGAAATTACATGGATGAATCTAAAGCAGTATCCTTTTTGACTGTTCCCCGATGTTCATCTTCAACTAGTTTGGTAGCTTTACACTGGCAAGCATTGCTTTGGCAGCCAGTAAAGCTGGTGAAACCACAAATGACTTCGGAACTCTTTGAATTTCCTGTACAACGTTAAGAGTTCTCTCCCTCTTTGCGGCTCACAGAAATTCACAAGTTTCTTTTCTCTCATCTTTGGACTTCATAGTTTGAAGTAAAGTCAGGACATCATCGATCTCTTGCGACAATTCCTGCGACTCCTGGCGCACCGCAATACTGCACCACCATTCATCTGATCTCATCAGTCCTTGTGGTATTTTTTGGTGGCTATGCAATTCTTGAAATTCAATTGAGAGGAAGAAGCATGCAAGTGGATTGCATTTGGGGCATGGCGGAACCTCAGCACGAGCAAAGCAGTGCTCTTGGAATTGACTGCAAATGCCACCCGTCCAAGTTAATTGCCCGGACTATTCTTCGAAGCAGCATGTACTGTCTAGACCAAAAAGCGTGGAATTTGTGGAATCATCAAACTTTAAATGGTCAATCTCAGGGCTCTCCATCATGGCCATCACGCCTCTGTCTCGAGTGGTTTCCAATGCCCCAAGCTTGGGAAAGCATTCGGCTCTGTGAAAGCAGAGGCCTCGGCAAATTTGGCTTTGGTCAATGGTCCAATGGTCCAATGGCCAATAGCTTCCCGTGAAACCAACACATTCTAGTCTACTGCCAGCTATATCATCTATATCTAATTGCGATGTTAGATATGTTACCAGACATGCTCAGAAGCTAAGATATCCTCTCTGTATCTCTATGTGAGAATACCAAGGAGAGGCGACACCTTCGTCTAAGAACACGAGAAGTCGAGAAGGTTTGCCTATGTGTTTGTACGTAGTATGCATCAACAAACATCATCCTGAGGTTACGTGATCACTCTAAGAGAATGATTTTTCAAGTGTGCTGAAAGCTATTTGAGTGGCGCAAACCGCACTACATATGAGCTTGCCAGGAAACTCTCCGAGGGATTCATGTGTCTGCCAAAGTCCAACTCGAAATTCTTCGTTGGAAAGTTAGCACATGTTAACACATGTTTGCACATGTTTGCACATAAAGCATTACCAGCCAACATCTTCGCATAACAACATCCTTGCATTAGCCTGAATGCATCCACCCAACATGATGCTGCCTCTCGTTCGCACGGGGAGTCTTCATTCCAGGCCTTCCCCCACCGCAAAAGCAAGAGGACCAGAAAAAGGTAGTAAACAAAGCCCTGTCATGCCCAGTCTCTCTTTCAGATCTGTGTTCATAATATGTTACGAAAGTGTGTACTGATTTATACATCCCGTGCTAGTTTAGACTTGCAGCCATTAGCAGTAGCAGCCACGGGCAGCCACCCCAACAAATCAAGTACTTATGCCCGAGATTGCCAGACATGCACCATAATTCAATAATGCTGAACCATCCTTGCACAGACTCCACTAGAAGCCGAGATTATCCAGCATCTTGATGAGCCAAGGGCAATAAACAAAAGAAAAGATAATAAAAGTTTTGATAAAAGTAAATTGAAGAAAAATCGAGAAATTCGTCGAGAAACTTCTCTGAAAAATCTTTCGGCGCAGTGGACTTGTAAGGACCAATTCAGCGGAGTTGGATAACGAAAGATCCTAGAGAAACCGCTAAATGATCTAAATGTACTATATATGTAAAGCATATGTAAAGCGAAGGCCCGGAGATGCAAAATGAAAGAAGCTTAAGTGAAGATTGTAAAAAGTGCAGGATGTAAGATCAGAACGCGTAAGGAAGCAGTATACAACTAGTTGCATTAGAATTCTTCCAATGAAACTGGAATCCCTTAGCCAGGCAAAGTTCAAATCGGAAAGAAACAATTCCAATCACGAAACTCACCATCACCTGGTCAAGCATCCCCTTATGACTTCGAAAACGAAACCAGTCAAAAGTATTCAAACAAATAATCAAACAACGCCACACTTGACCTCCGGCCATGCTGGATGTTGGTCCGCCTGGGTCCTAACCGTGTCATCCAGCACTGAGCCCCACGATGGGCCTGGCAATATGCGGGAGGAAAACTGTGAAAAGACTACCTTGGCTGATCTTGACTGATGCCAGCTGATGCCAGCTGATGCCAGCTGATGCCAGCTGATGCCAGCTGATGCCAGCTGATGCCAGCTGATCTGATTTGCTTGCATGTCCTATTCAACCTATTCCCAAATGCTCACTCTGTCCTCGCCATGCCTTGCGATATTTTGTGTTGGATTGAGACAAGCTCCCGCTGCAACCGGCGAAGCTCCTGTTGCAATGCAAACCTTCCAAGACTCTTTAGAAGTTGAAAGAACTCCAAGCAGGGTTATTCAAACAATGGCTGTCTGTTATTCCAACTCCTGACAAGGATAGACTTACAACATGGAGCAAGTGACAGACTCAGGTCCTCCGAAATTGAAGAAGGCTTGGAAATCTTCGCAAGGCACAGGTTTCGAACAGGCAATGCAGCTCAAGTCTGTGTATTTTGCAGACAGTATGCATCTTGCCAGCCTTCTCATGCATAGACTCAACACGTGAGCCAGGTTCCAAAGAGTCAATCACGTCAAACATATTTGGGGCCTCACTGTCTGACTCGGAATGGGCATTCAATGGCAAAGGATGTCTGTTGCCAATGGGTTTGCTGGTCACTTCACGTATTGCCAAGAAACTACAATTTGTCCCTTGCAACCTCTGAGGAAACTGCGTAGCAACTTTCAAGTCGAAGTGGTGCAGGCCAGTGGTTGAGGCTTTCGAGGCTGATTCCTTTGGCTCTGCACACAGACAACAAGAAAAACGTTTCAAACAACACATCAAGAAAGCCTGAAATATGTTCACATAGATTCACATAGACTCACTGATTCACACAGTAATTATCAGCAAGCCTGGGCTTTTCCTCATGGACTGCCTGACGTTGCGTTCAGAGGCTGGCTCTACATAAGGCAGGAACTGCTTGTTTGCCCGAGAGTTTGGGATTTCGAGATAGGTTGCAGGAACACTTGTCATGAATCGCATGATCCGCAATTTTCTTTCGGGTCTTGGCAAATTGCCTCACCGAGCTTGTCGCCAAAGGGGAGCCCAACCTTGATTTTGTCGATTTTGTGAAGAGCTGACCACGGCCGCCCGTGCAAGGTTCAACGAAAAGTGGTAAATCATTCGGTGAATCAATAGGATCAATAGGATGTTGAGTTCTTTCATGCTCTTTCTTTCGAGTGACAAAGGCTCTGAAGGAACATCCAATGTCCTGGCTGAACCGCACTACGCCCTCCGAAGGCACAAGAATGGTTGGAGATGTTGGAGACTTGAGTCATTAAACCGGATGCCGGACGAGAATACTTGAAATGAATTGAAATGAACCAAACATGTTTGCATTATTTTGCATTCAGAAGGACACCAGGCCTCATCAACCGTGAATCCGCTGATGCATTTCGCACTCTTGCTCCCATCTCAGAGCTTTGTCTTGACCGAGCCTGTCAGTGCGCAGTGAGGCATCATGTTGATGGGAAATGCACCTCCGCTACATTCCAATCCAATTCCAATACTCTGATTGTAAATGATATTGCTGGCTGACAAGAGCCCTGACCAAGGGCTGAACAGGAGAGTGAGATGCATCCAGCTTCACACCAGACACCTCGTGCCAATGGCTCCACACAAAGCCGCGGGTGTGGCCAACAGGACGGTAAAGCCAGGCATTTCTTGTCCAAGGCACAGCAAAGTCAAAGTACCAGCATCGAGCGTGAGTTGAGACAGAGAGAGAGGGAGAGAGAGATAGGTAGATGGATGGATGGATCGATGGATGGACGGAGGGATGGATAGAGACATAGATGGATAGTCCACAACAACCATGGCAAATTTGGCCACGAGTGCGTTCCAGCCCATTCTTCTCAAAAATGCGATTTTTGACAACTCTGAATTAGTTCGACTTGGCTGCCAGCGCGCCTTCGCTGGCACCCGCGCTTTCGATTGTGCCCATCTGCAGTGTCGCCGCCCAAGGCGAAGTCTTTGGTATCCTTGGCATCCTTCATAGAATCCTTGATCTCTTTGGTCCAGCCTTTGGTCTCCGTGTGACAAACCTTGTGACAATCTTTGGTATCTTTCCTGTTCGTGACATCTTTCCTCTTCGTACCTCAGCTTTGAAGCTGTTTCAAGATTTGCAAAGCTTCTGGAACGAAGATTCTGAGGACATTTACACTTCGAGTATGGACATTGTGCACTACCAAGCCAGCCCACAAAAAACTACACGGTCCGATTCTTTTTGAAAGTTGCGTTATCTTATATAATCTTATATTATAATAGTCTTATTGTAAGCACCAAGCTTGGCTTTGGGCCTTTTGCCTGGGCTGACCTCAAGAGCACCAAATAAGCGATGCAATGCGGGTGCAAAGATCGAGACATTAAAATAACTCCGTGATGCCCTTCAAAGATTTTCAGAGAATTTCCATTTTCTGCGTGGGTAGAAAAGCCTGTCACGAAATGTGTGAAGCTGCCACTTGCTAAAAACACCGAGCCCCTCGCAAAGGAGCCGTTCATTTTCCTGAAAAAGTGCAAAGCAAGGGACAAGTGCTGGAGTCATCTGGAGTCTAGGCGCGGCTAGGTGTGAAACAAGTGAAGGGTTCGAAAGAGCTTGAGCGGTTCAGAATTCTGAGGATGTAGCAATCTCTTGGGCGACATGCTGACACTGCGGGCAGCTAGGTCAGGCGGAGCCGTCTGCACCGCTGCGGTTTGCCTCGACAAGGAAGGATTGGGAAGCAAGCAAACAAAGAGAATGAACATTTCAAGAGAATGAGAAGCGGGCAACAGGGACACAATTCGCCGGAAACACACGACCCCGCGCTTTGCCAGAAATGCACAGTGGATGATTTGGGGATTTCGCGGGCACCGTACTCTTGCGAGCATGTTGACATTGCCATGAACTATAATCAAACTACTCCAACCATGGCGTGAAACCTTAAAGCAATTTCAAGTTTTGTCATAGAGTACCCCAATCTGTTGCAAGTAACTTGCAGAAATGGTGTCCTCCAGGTCAGTACAGGCGAGGGCTGAAGTCACAGGAATTTTCTTCAATGCGGACAAATCGCTTGCGGAAAAGTCGCCACGACGCGGTCACAGCAGGGTCACAGTCACAGCAATCTATAATAATCTATAAATAACACAGGTGGATTGCCTCCATATGAAGGATATAAGGTACCAGCGTAACGAACACTAGAGAGCCCACCCCTCGCACTGCACACTACTGCTCTGCGCTACCCAGCACTACTTTGTAGTGCAAAACCATCAAGTAAACAAAGATGAACCTCCCTGTCACCCGAAAGAGGACATAGGGCATGGCCGAAGGGACGTTTCCCCCATATAAGCTCATTATGCTGAAAAACAACTCACCAAATACTATAGTCATCCAAGGACCCAAGGAAATACATGGATTTGACCCCCAAAACACCCTGAAACCACTCAACAAAAAACAAATATCATAGGTACGGCCACAACTGCTGCGACCCCCTCAAAACCTTCGTCTAACGGATTAAAGCAAAACCAAAAAAGCCGCCACGACTTTGAGCCAATCAAAACCCTTGACTGTACGGGATCTGCCTCTCCCCTGAGTGGCACTGAGTGGGACTATCCTTCGACAGGAGCATCAACTAGATCAAGTTGGCATAGACTCAAGACAGAAAAACACACGAAGAATCGACAAAAAGGAGATGACATGGAGATGACATGGAGATGACATGCCTTGCATCTTTGCCCCACAGTCCTGGATAGAGAGATAGCGCTGCAGTACCGAAAGCTGTGGAGGTTTGAGCGCAAAGACCTTCTCGAAGTTCGCAGGTTGCCGAGCACTTTCAACCTGAGCCCACCAAGGAACTGCCCAGGAAGAACAGGGAACCCAGACCATCACCTATGATGACCTATGTAAGTTTGTGGCGCCATCATGCCTATGTGCAATCACCTCCAACACCTTGGAATTCTTGGAATATCCACAGGCCATGTATGCAAGCCATAGCCAACGTCCGTCAAAAAATTATAGAAAAATCCTTTGTCAGAGAATCCATTGTCTCAAAATGTCTCAAAGCTGTCGTGCCCTAATTTTGCAAGGGCACGGCCTCAGATGGAACTGGGTCTGCAGATCGGAGATCGTTCGAAGGGTCTCCACTTTCTTTGGCCTGCACGCAGTCATCGCATCGAACGCAGAAAATTGCAACTTGCTGGGAGCTCACCTTCGCATTTCTAGCAAGTTGTTGATTAGTCTTCATCTTGGTGTCCTTCTACCACCCCGAACTTACAGTAGCCCTCGGTGGCCTTCGCGTCTTCTGAACTCTCCTATCTTCTCGCCCCCTGTCCTCCCTCGGATCCTATTTTTCTTCCCACAAGTTCTCGTGGTCAGAGAAGTTGCTGTACCATGCTGTACCCATATCCTCATCTTATCAGTCAAACAAAACCTTAGAGTCCAAGGAATTGCACTTCAAGATCCTGTCTCAAGTCTTTTGTGAAAATCACTTCAGATCGCTTTTGCTATCGCTCCACTCTACACAAGGAGAAAACAGTTTGCATCAAATCTGCACCGTAAGCTGGGAGTGGAGAGATCGCATGAACGTGTAGATTTTGGTGCACATGATACCTTTTTGATGGGAGGGAATCTGGGGTATTCATTACAGTATTCATGGTGGCTCCGCGTGCACGTTGGCTCATGAAACGCCCGACATTTTAGTGTGGCAAACGTAGAACTTTGACAAGTGGTGATCCTGTCAAAGGCGCTTTCGGAGAGGCTAGGCACACATACTGCACTACCTTACAGATTTCCTTGCAGTGCCTTACAGTACTTAGCTGAGCACAGTAGAACAGAAGATTTGTGCGCTGGGCATGTTTGGCGGGAATCCTTGTACAACGCGTACATACACTGGATGCTTTGCCTGTGCTTTGAGGCTATGGTCTACGATTTCAGTTCGTAGATTGGAGGATATTGGAGGCATGTTTCAATGAGATTGTCAGGACATGTCAGGACACAAGCCTCTTCTGGTTCTTCCACCTGGCAAAAAATGAGGGGATTTTGGTTTGCTTTGCGCTTTCTACATTGCTGTGTCTTCTAGAAACATCCATTGCCCAGCTACAGTACTTCTTGGGATTATCCAGTTTGGTGGTTTTCACGGCCCTTCTCCTCACGAGTCGCTTGCAAAGACCACAAATGTGACAGCAACATACAGCAACAAGATTACAAATATTACAATACCTGTACCGGCCTGCGGGCGCCACAGATGCAGCTGCGGCAAGGGTGGGAGTTCTGGCGATAGCCTGACTATTTCAGCCTCGCGCAGGTGGTAGAGACCGTGTAAGGTGACTAGGGATCATGTGAGATGATGTGTGGGGCAACTAGTCACTACCCATCCACAAGCAAAACTATGGAGAAAGTCACAGTCCTCCCTTCCCACACCGCGGCCTCTTCGGAACTCTCATTCGTGCCTTCAAGAGGCAAATCGAACACAGCAAATCCAGCCAAGAATGTCTCAAACAAGGCTTGAAAGACTTTCAGGGCTTACAAACAACAGAAGGGTGGCAAGTTGTGGCAGGAACACTCTGGTAGCACCCACATGCAATGCTCGCTACATCACAGTTCCCACATCCAGCGCCTTGCTTGCGACTTGAGGCTTCCAACTGTGCAGCAAACAAGTTCGGCAACACAAATTGCCAAATCAGAAAAACTTAGCAGATCTTAAGTGACCCAGGACCCTTTTTGTCAGTGGAAGCAGCGCGCTTTTCGCTGTCCAGATCGTATGGAACACAAAATCTCAAACACCCAACCAAATCACCCCAGGATCTACCAGCTTTTTGTCAACTAAAGGTGTTGCCGGGGACCGGTTCATTAATGCCTTTGTCAAGAAGTACTTCGAGGGCTCCAGCCATGAGGAGTTCCATTGGACATCACCCGAAACAGATCACAGCATCACAAAATGTTTTTTGAATTATAAACTATACAAATTGCACATGTAAGATACATAATATACATTTATAAATTTAATTAGTTATATACATATATATATACAGTATTATATATATATATATATTATATTATTATATTATATATATATATATATATTATTATATTATATATATATTATATTATTATATTATATATATATTATATTATTATATTATATATATACATGTAAAATAAAAACATATAAATACCCAGTACATCACAAATACAAACTTCATCCCGTCAAAAGGCAGTCTTCTCCAATCTGCCACTTCGCAAAGTTGCTTGTGTCTCCCCTGTACCAATATGTACTAATGCAAAGTCACAGCTCCTGGTAGGTTCGAAGCAAATCGACAGAGCGCGTCACACCTCAGAGCCACACTCCCAGGCACGAAAGCATGATCAAAGATCCTTTTCGGGGATGGGTACAACCGGGGACAGGATGAGACAGCAAGAGAAGACCTCCTTCATTCTGAAAGGTTGAACCGGAACTAAACTAGCAGGGAAATACAATGTTTCAGAGTTTCAGATTCTTTTAAGATATTCTCAGATATTCTCACATAGTCTTGAGCTAAGCTAGGAACGGGCCACCAGCTCCGCTTCCTTCTGTTGACTGACTTCGCGCTCTCTTTCTAGGTCCTTGGGCGCACAGAACATCTGTTGCAAACATCAATTCGTGGATTGTGTTACTTGAGAAGCCGGTCGAATCATTCACATTCTTTAAAAGTGAACAAAGAGCGGAAGAGCCAACCAGTATGAAGAAGGGCATACATAAAATATGAATAAGGTATGAATAAGGTATGAACAATTGCAGCATGCAGCAAGAGAGCCAGGTGCGACTCAACAGTACTTTGAGTACTGCTGTACTCACTGTACTCTGTCCTGCCTGCAGGCGGGAAGCCTGTTGTCCCAGCTTCTCTCTCAGGTCTTCCTGCCACGTGGCAAAGCGCAACGTTTTTGCCCTTGGGAAATCAACTGTAAAAGTCTGCCTTGAAATAGTGGGAGTCATGGTGAGTCACGGCCAAGGCATTCAATCTTCGAGCTGGCAAAAATCATGAAAGCACGGTGAGTCATGTTACTATCATCTGTATCATAGGACGACAGAAACATGGACAGAAGCCACATTGAGCCACAATGATTACGAAATGTGAAATACAGAACAAGGCTTCATTCTAGTGAGAGGATGCTTTCAATAGGCAGCTCCTTGTCTCGTCGTTCTTTTGCCAGGACCTCTAGTACAGTACGATCTCAAAGTTTACAGATCCACACAGTCTCCGGCAGCATCTGGCAAACGTCAATGAACAAATTGCGCAGATGTAAAAGAATCGCATTGTCATAGAAAATATTTGTATTGTTATTATTTCTGTTCTAGGTCCAAGGTACCTTGATGAGGTTGCCAATTCTCGCCTTGTCCTGACACTGGCTGCCAATACTAAAATGTGCACAGCCTTCAGATCAACATCGCACACCAACGGATACAGGCATTTGGAGCATCAAGCGCTCCCTATCAGACTAGTCTTCGGTCAGCACAGTCACAAAGAGAGGCAAAGTAAAGAGTAAGCGTCCTCCGCAGACAGGGCTAGAAGACCAGAAGTTTGCCCATAATCTCCATGTTTACTTTGCCGACTTTGCCTGGGTGCTATGCTACAAGCCGAATCCGCTTGCAGTGATTCTAGATGCACTCTGGCAAAGGATAAAATTGCTGTCTGCAAAAGAGTAGCTGCCGCTCCAAAGATTGTGAACCAAGGTGATGTCCTGAAATTGGTTCCTGCCGCGGCCGCTTGAAGAAACTTAAAGAGCTGCAAAAAGCAGCTCAAGCATGCCACGCCTGTTCCCTCTGCGGGGACATCCTCCCTCTAGAAATTTGGCGCAGTCTTGGTTCTATGTAGGAACATTGCATGGCGCATTGTGCAGTGGGATTTTTCGAATCCGATCTTGCATCCTCCGACCTCAGTTGCATTAGATCATTAGGTATTGAGACCGTCCTTGGAAATGCATATAGACATATATATATATACATGTATATATATATATATGTATAGTATGATATGGGCTGGGTGTTTTCGGCAGTTACTTTGTCCAGAAAATCCTTCTGATGAGAGTTGAAAGCGGAAAACAAGACTCAGGCAAGCGCCCGGACAGGGCACCATGCAAAGCGCATTAGATTCCACTGGAGGCTGAGCTCTGAATTCTATGGATTTGAATAAAACTTTTGATGCTGGTAGAAACACACATGCCCTGGTCTAGATCACTGGGTCTTTGACACTGCTGTGCGTGTGGTACTAGACTCTCATAAAGTCCTCCTACTATTGCTCGGGCGCAACATTGCACGGATCGACTGATATTTGCAGAGTTTGGCTTTGCTTGACGTCATACCATTGCCAAAGTGGTGAGAAAAGCAAAGGAATGCAGCAAGGAAGCCAGTGGAAACAAGCCAAACGAGCCAGTGACTATATAAGTTGATGTGGCTGGCCCTTTGGGACGCCAAAGGCCGGGACGGAACCCTTTCAAGCTTCTGCAATCACAACTCTATGGTGTCTAGGTGATTGGTAAGTGCCTAATCTTTCCCAACCCTCTTAGTTTTTCTCTAACCTGAAGTTCCGTGTTCTGGTAACCTTGATATCTTTGCTAGGTAATCTTGACACACTGGTAACCTGCAATGATATATTGCATCTTTGTTACCTCTAACTTTTTCATCAAGCACAAGAGTTAACAGAGTATAAGCGACCCTGGTTGGCGTTGAGAAGCCTTAGATCTTGTCAACATAGAGGTTAGAAAGCATATACAATATGAAGGTTAGGCGTGTTCGTGCCCTTTATAGGGGATTTTCAAATGCCATGCTTGATTGCCAGAGGGTAGATTACTTTAGTAGTTAAATCATCGAACTGAATGGGCCATGGCTTTCATAGCAAACTGTGAAACTGCCACACTTTGGGTAGTTCCCAAAATGGGGCCAAGGCGATGGGTTTCGAGGCTAAAATCGTTTAATTTCAGATGATTTGCCATTCAAACCTGGCGACAATCGCCACTTGGAAGAGCAAGATGGTTTAAACTATATACAGTGGAGGGCAATGCTAACTGATATGTTTTGGGGTCCATTTCTTGAATTCCTGGTGATTTTAGAATTTTAGAACAATAAAACTGACTCTGGTGATTTTTAGTTTTGTCCGACACGACGAATTTCCTGGTGACTTGAAGATGTCTTGAGTTCGGAAGAGATTTTTGTTCACCATCATGGGGCCTCAGCAATCGGCAAAGGAGACCCATATAACAAGTACAACACACACCCAAATGACATGGCAATTCCCGTCAATTCCCCTGTGTATCCCCATAGAGGGGTAGCAGTAGACTTCAGCAAACTGCTCAAACTCAGCCACTGGTATTTGCTGCAGAAATTCACCATGTCAACTGTCTCACCTGACCTTGATCTCTCATTTGGAAGCCGGACACATGACACATTGTCAAGATTTGTCAAGTACTTCTTAAGCAATGTCAACTATGCCACGTGGTAGGTCTCGGGTCTTGCTATGCTTTAGGGAAAGGCTGCAGCTTTTCAGCCTTTGATCTGAGGATGTAAAGATTCAATCAAATATGCAGCCATGCACCACCCGGTTTTTTTGGACTTGACTTAAATGCACCTTCTGGACTCATTGTGGGGGTTGGCAGTGGCTCAGAAAATGTCAAAGTCAAAAGATGTCAAGAGCTATATTTTTGGGAATCGAATGCGGCTCTGATTTAGCTGAGTGTGCCTGTGTGTGTGTATGCATGTTTGCACAATGTTGCGTATTCTTTGGCAGCCATCCCTTTTTCCCTTATTCAAAACATGGGTTACCTGCTGCGTCATCACTGCTTCTTCAACAGAAAGACATGACATGATTATGTTGTGTTCATCCAAAGTATCATCTCTCCCACTTTGAAAGTCTTGGAAGATCCTGCTAATCTGCCAAAGATTCGATAGATGTTTCTTCCTTGACTGGGACGGCTACGAAAATAACCAGAGTGGGTCAGTGATAACTTCTACCCGACATGCAAGACCAACACGAAACACTACTTCGGGCCTTCAGGCCACCTTCCATGGGTACTTTGTATCCTACCTATATACCGTATACTGTGTACCAAATATATATATATATATAATCTCGGAATATCCATCGAATTTGTCCAGCTGCGTGCAATTTTGGAAACAAAGCAGTCCTATCCAATCATTTCCCATTGATTGGTAGGTTCGCTTCATGCTTCAATGCGAAAGTACACCTCCGCATTTATATAACTAAAACAATACCAAAACAAATTGGTCTCACAGGTCTTCAGGGGCATGCATCGGGTGAATGCGGTAGAGGAGTAAAGTACCATTTTGGCTTAAGCGTTTCCTTTCGGTACTGCGCTGACTTTTTGATAGCCATCTGTACAGATTTTTCTTGGGCACATGGTGGACTCTTATGTACATGCCTTCCACCATCTATATAGCAATATCTCAAATTGGAAAATCTCTCGTCCTTGCAAGATTCAGCACCCTTGAGGCCTGAGGACACAGTGGTTTCACAGGGTCTCAAGCGTTGAAAAGAATACTGTTTGTATATAGATTGTGTAAGTGCTCGCAAGTCTCCTGCAGCTGCTGTCGTCATTTTGGGACGTCTGCCAAGACATTCCTCCCGATAAATTCTCTTTGCCACGGCCTTGATTTTACTAAATCTTTCCTCCCCGTCCCTAATTTGTCGTTCAAAATCACATTCATTCTTGTTATTCTAATTCTCAACCAGAATGCCTCGTCGCTCGGAGACCAAGGGCATTTACGGTGGTCAAGTGGCTCCTGGGTTTACTCTGTGGGCAATCCCAGGCAGCTCTTACAAGTTCCAAAGCTGCATTGACAATTCCGTACTGTATCAAGAAGAAATCAACCCGACCATTACTTTGGCGTCTGAAGTTTGGCTTTGGCACTTGGCTATATGAATCGCCATCTGCATCCCCGTCGAGCGAAACCGGATTCAGAAAGCGGTCCAGCCGCCACAAGACCGCAAATGCGGTCGTAGCACGTAGCAATGACTTTCTAAGCGGCTGCATGCGGCTGCGCCGCGAATCCAAAGAATTTCTGGAAAAGTTAGCCAGGCCGTCAGGCCATCAGCCAGCCAGTCAGATCAGGCAACTGGTGCCGCAGCAGGACTTTCAAGTCTCTCCTTTGGGGTGTGCCTCATGGCAGAAACTTTAAACACTGCCACATACACCCCCAACTTCGCACCTGTGCCTCAACCTCAACCATTTTGAAGCTGATGCTTTGTGAGGTTTGTGTAAGCGCCAGACACTTCCAGGTGGACCTTTGCACATACCCAACAAGATCAATACAAGATCAACAAAAATAAAGCACCCATGGTTTCATCTCTGATATTCTCTGATCTCTAGATCCATCTTGGACTCTTGGACAAGGAATTTGGAATCTAGAAATGGAAGAATCGCCCCGAATTTGGTGGCCCACCTGATGGAGCTCGTACAAGTTGGCGTGAGAAAACTTAGCAATCTCGTGCCTCGTGCAGAGCTCAATGGCGAACATATGTTTGATCTTGCTTGTTGAGTCGTCTGTCGTTTTCATTTCTATGAGTTCTTATCTTCCCTTCAAATCTGCAAGAATAGCTCAAGATATTTCATCATTCTATTTCCTGCATTTTCCTGCTGCTATTTCTTCTGGCTTGTCTTGCTATCAAAGTTTCAGCCTGTCTCAGATTGAATCCCCTGCCAATGGTGCTTGTATTTGCGCCACTCTGCACATTTGTTAAACGAAACAGCTTGCTGAGAAGCTCACGTCAACTTCCCTGGCTTGTAGCCTTCTTCTGATTCCTGTATTTCCTGTACCTCCTGTACGGGTGTCTCTTCAGGAGCTTCTGCTTTCTTGCCATCTTTCTCGGCTGCGGCCGCTTTGATCTCCTGGACGAACTTTGACCCAGGCCAACTATGCCATGCCTACAATGCAGGCCCTGGCTCAACATGGCTCAACAACCACCAAAGGGGAAGATTGCTGGGAACATGCAGAGCTGAGTCAGCGGAGATCCCGCAAACCTGGGCATGACAGCAATATCAGCAATGGGCCAAGGCGGTCCTTCTCTGCTTCTTTGAGATCATTCGGGCACCAGTAGAGATTTTTGGCTGTGATTCCCACTCCTTCCAGAATCCCTCTAAATCGATGCGCACCTGCAAAAAAAGGCCAGTGTTTGCTCGCAGAAAGCTATATAAATCAGTCCCATTAGCAATATAAGCAGTCTGCAAGCTGCCAAAGGCAGATTGCAACTGTGACTGAAGCACAAGCACCTTCAATGCACCAAGTGGCCATAAAGAAAAGGTATCCGTTTGCGTGTCAGGAAGTCAGTGTGCATCCGTGTGCCACATCAACGTGTCCCACCCAATAATCCATTCAGAATCCAGATAAAACCAATTGTAAGCCAGTCACAGTTGATCCAGTAGTTCATATCTTCGTACATCCTGCATCTGCAGCTGTTCAAATAGGACTGCTGCAAAACCAGGGGCAAGTCTGTCCTGTCTGGATCGAAGCTTTCTCGAATATGCGTCACACTCTCCAAGCCGCTGAACTCTGACGTTTCTTGCTCTGAGATCAGAAGCAGCTTTGCCTTTCAGTGATGTCTCACAAATCTTCATAAATCTTCACAAGGCATTGCCCAAACGATTCTACCCAGAAGCCACGACAACTGCGACAACAAATATACAAGCCGGGAACGGGAAGACCAGGGAAGCGCTCTGTCATTCTTGACCTGGGAAAGCTGATATTTTGTAGCTTTGGACATCTTTGAAAACCGTCAAAATGAAACAATGCCTGGGACTTTGAGACTTAAAGTAAGTTCGCGACAACAAGTCACAAACTTCTGCTCTCGAGGCAACACCAGTTCGAACGAACAACACGCTATCGGCGTTTTTGCAGGCCCAGTTGAAACGGGCAGCTCTGCCAGTGTACCTCTTCCTGACAAGAATGATGCTCATGCTCAATTTATTTCTGCTCAAACATGCTCATCTCAGCTCTCTGGCACTGACTCGAGAGAAACCCGACATTTTTTGACACAGAGCCCTACCAAGAGACCATCCCACTGGTGCCACAGTGTCTGAATTTACGAACTCAAAAGGCACCTAGTCTGTCCCATGCTTTATGGACTTTATGGTGCAAGTTGGCCAGCAAGAAGCATGTTTTGCCAGCTGATTCCCAAATGAAGCAAAAATCAGCAATTCCAGGCCCTGTGGTACCCATCCTCTAACAAATGACGTATCAAGAAACTTTGTGGTGCCAAGGCTCCTCATCCTTTCTGCAATGGGTGCAAAGTTGCCTATGGGATCTTCACCCTGCTCATACTCCACTTCATGAGCGAAGGACAGCCCATGCCACTTGCGATGAAAAATTCTTCCAACTTCGCCATCGTAGTATAATTGCTCTGGGTTCCACATATCTGAAAAGCCAGTAGCTGCCATGTCGGCAACATCCGCCAGGCTGGTGGTTCCTCGAGAACTGCCGAATGTCAGGCTCTCACAGGGTCACAACATGCCACTCTTTAAGCCAAATCCAGGGACATTCAACGGCTGCCACAATGGTCATGAATAAATGCAAGCAGGCAACTGGTGAGATCAAATGGATAGCAAGGTCCATCAAATTCAATCTTGTGCAGGAGCATTCCTTGCGAATTGGAGCTCGCTGGGGAAGCAAAGGAAAGCCGCATGTGAAGCCAACAATGTCAATAGTCAGTGACAGGACGAGTGGAATTTGGCTGAATCAAGAGTAAAGGGGCGAGTAGAGCATCGATCGCCAAGCGGGAGCACCTGAAACAACAAATCAAATCAAATCAAATCAACATAAGCCAAAGGATATCTACTTGAATGAACGTTTTCTTTAACTACAAAATCTCTGAACACTTAAAGTGACTTAACATCAAGCGCAATCAAATGTGCACAAGATACAATCCAGCGCACAATCAAATACAACCAAATGCAATCAGGAGACTGCTACCTGTTTGATGGATTGCAAGTCACCGACTCGGCTCAGCTCCACTGCGGACCTGGCGGGCACCTTGACCCGCGACTGGAGCCCATGGCAGGATATGATGGCAGTGCGGAAGGCCAGTCCTGCGCTTCAGCGAACTCAGCAAAGGGGATACAGTCGCATACAGTGTCTGAAGACCCAGGATTGCACATGGACACCCAATATATGGAGCTGCAATTGGTTGTGTTGAACTCAACTTTGTTCAAAGCACGATCAAAAAACTATTTCAGGGTTTATGTGGCACCCAGGTGGCACCATCAGTGGCAAAGGCAAACCACCTCTCTAAAGGTGAAGTCAAAGGACTAGAAATAACATTTAATAACCATAGCTGTTCAGCCAAAAAAGAGCGGAATCTGATTTTTTCCATCTGCAGAGGTCTCCTGATGAATCTTCGTAAACACCATGTTGCATGGCTTTGGTCGCTTGTCGCACATCATACCACATAGGATGCACATTGTACTCACCTTGCAAGTTGATTGAGCTTTGTCATTACAAATCAAAGATCATGAACTGGAGTTGGACCGGGGTAGAAGAATAGGCAGAATAGGGTTCAAGTTGGTCAACTTGGCACTGAAAGCCTCCAGGTCAGAAACGAGTTTGTGGAGGGAAACTTCATATCCTTGAAGCCTTGTCTTCAGCATGCCAAGATATGCCAAGTCTACATGCGAAGGAGACGGTAGGAGAACATGGAGAACATGGAGAACATGGAGAACAATCGGACTGCAAGGTCTCCTGGCGTACCAAGAGCCTTTCCAAACAGCTGCGCCTTGAAAGTGCATCCATAGAAAAGGGATCGAAAAGGATACTTTGTGCAAATCTAATTCAGCAAAGGATCATGATGCTTGGTTGAAGATTTGGAGACTGCCCTTTGCAGTTTTAACCACTTGTAGATTGTCGTCACGAAACAAAGCAGTGCTCCCTGCTGGCAGAGATTTCAGATCCCTGTCCAACATTCGCAGTTTCACCTTAAGCAAACGGACCAATGGTAACAAAATGCAGATCAGTTTCGGCAACTAGTTCGAGACAAATCATGTCCATTGCATGCAAAATCGCAACAAATCAGGTTGTTGTCGGATGATTCAAACCAACTCCATGCGAATTGCCCGCTAGCTTGTTGTTTCTTGTAGACTCAACCAACAGCTCCCCTAAACCCAGGTAACTGTTTTTTTGGGTGCAGGGATGGAGTTGTTTTGGCATTTTGGCAAAATCCAACTTCCATATGTAGTTTAACTTCTTGAGGGTTGTTAAGGTGTTTCTTTACCTCCCACATCCAGTACCTCATGTTGGACTCGTTGGGATTGACATGTATCTGATAGGGCAGTGGATCAACCAACAAATGGTGCGCAAAGTGTGGTCTTGCGTAATTTGCAGGCTTGGAGGACTTCCCTGCGCATGGAACATCAATCCTGACGTTCCATGATTTCGGACTGAAAATCGGGGATCTCCCTATGAGCATGAACCATTTCCAGTGTTTGAAAGTTCAATACACTTATATAGAGACTTAGATCTGCTTTGTCATGCCGCGTCACAGTGCTCTTAGCTGGAATCTTGCCGCATGACTGAATTGTCCCTGATTCACCTGACAGGCAAACCACAGGATTACCATCGACGAATATTTCAAAGGATGGACAGCCTTGGCGACATAATTAGGTGGGGCACGCAGGTGGCTCTGAAATCTGATCAAAGGCAAGCTGGCGCAGCCCCTGTAAAGTTTCTCCCAGAGTCAAAAACATTAAACAGCGCAGTGATGCCCAATACCCACTCTGTCCAATAGCCCGATTCCGCCAATGTTCCGTTCGGTTCGACCCGGTTCGATGCCTATGTAGAGCGAAAAAGCGGCATTCGGAATGTCATCCAGTCTCACGTAGAGGCCTCTTCGAAGTGTCCAGGGAGCCTCCCAGAAGATGGCAGCGAGGCTGGTTTGCATGTCACCCCATCCAGGGTTCAGATCGTACCTTGCAACGGCGGTGCCTTTCGAAATGAATCCAACGCCAAAGAATAAACGTGTATGTGTATATATACATATATATATATATACATATACATATATATATATACATATATACATATATATACACTTAAATATATATATATATGTACATATATACAGAGACATATAATTATATATATAGTCATTCTAAAGTAGATAGAATATTTTTTTTGAGGGTGCGGGATTTATGTTGGAATTATGTTGGATGTCGGCCACTTAAAAATAAATAGGTAGTTGGAATATTTCGGGGGAGGTCGAAAACTGGTAGTTGGAATATGGTTTGCAGGGTCTTAAG
>Ga0126342_10007857_pt1 | contig 19073 bp, 16 predicted proteins | sample Cyp1metagenome_FD_92528 | JGI IMG/M metagenome (GOLD analysis project Ga0126342, IMG submission 92528) | Coral microbial communities from Lord Howe Island, Old Settlement Bay, Australia - Cyphastrea 1 metagenome | ecosystem: Host-associated > Invertebrates > Cnidaria > Coral ... | reverse complement strand
TCTTTTGGGAAAGGCTTGGAGTTTGAATTTGGCAATTTTGGAAAAGGCTTGCTTCCCTTCTGGGCTTCCAGGGGCTGCTCTGGCACAGCTTGCTGCAATAGTGAGCCCAGCAAACAAACCTACGCAGAAAGAGATGCATTTGCAGGCTCAGATAGAGAGATGAGCAAAAACTTGACTGAGCTACAGCGTTTTTGAGAAAAAAAATGCCTCTCAGCAATTACATTTTTTTTCAAAAAAAAGTGCTCTCCCAATTTTGTTTTGCCACAAAAGCGAACCCTCCAAACAATACATGAGTTTCAGAATAATTTGGGAAACAATTGCCACAATAGCGACCCTAGCTACTAATCAGGAGCTAACATTATATGTATATACGTATGTAAATATATATATATATTATATAGATATATCATATATATGTATATCATATATATTTCTATATATCTCTATATATATACGGTTACCGTATATATTGTATTGAACGTGTTAATGTATGATGATAGAGGATATATGATGTATTAGAATATCTTATGAGGATATCCTGGGATTTTCGGGTGCTCAAGTTTTGGACAAACCGGGACAAACTATGACAAACATCGCTTGTTGAACAGAAGGCTGTGCGATCACCGCTTGTTCTTGCCGGAGCATGCATGCAAATGGATGCTATCCCAGGCTATCCCAGGTGAAGATGTGCTAAGATTCGCTGTTCAACTTCCATGCCAATCCATAACATACAGAAGCCTCTTTCTTGTCATCGCAAAATCATCAAATGTATAGAACTGCAGTGGATCGAGCGAACCACAGAGCTGTCCGACGACATCCATCCGATGAATCGTATGAAGTCAAAAATAAACAAAATCCTTAAGTCAAAGATAAACGGCATATGGGCCACGGTCGAAATTTATTGTTTACGTCAAGTGCGTCATCAAGTTACTGAGTCCCCTATCGTTTTACAGGGTTTCGTGTTTTTATATACATATTTTGACATTTTTAAAAATCTGTTTAAGTATAGTTTTGAAGCGCGTCCACTTGGATCCTCATCTAGATATATACAGGATATAGCATGCTTGGCTAGTTGTGGACATTCTAGACATTGCCAAGAGGCAAGGGTTGACACCAGGACGATGCTTCCCAAGGGCTGTAGCACGATGTTCCACCAATTGCCACCCAAACCACCACTCCTCGGAAAGGAGGACCTCTTGTGAAAGTCCAACGCGATTGATCAACTTGCTCAGAATATAAAATATCATGATGTTTTGTGAGATCCATGCAAGGATTCTTGCATCCAAGTACTCAGAAAAAGCATGAAAAAGCTGCGGCGAAATGCAATTCACATTTTTCAGCTTGTTTGGGGTCCATCTGCCCGTGTGAGAATCAAAGCTGGGAACCCTGCATCTAAGACCAGTCAATTTATTTATCATCATCATACTCCCGTTTTCCAGAACCAGCTGCAAATGAACCAGTTCCAACTTCAACATACATTCGTACGCTGAAAGTTCGATTCTGCTTTATACAGCGATGCCCACAGTGGCAAGATACGCGAAGTCGTCATCAATGCCTTGGTGTCCCATCGTCAAGGAGAAACGACTGGGAGCTGGATGATGTTGGATGGCTTGCTGCTCAGCAGTGAATCTATCTGCAGCCACTTAAATGCATTGCAAAGTAACGATCCGTCATTGAGAACCGCCGGAAGCAGAGCTTTTGGGCACTCATGAAATCAATGACCAAGACAAAAGCCGCAGACCAAAGGATCCTGCGATACAGGTCGATTTCCCGTTGCCAACACCTCTAATTGGTGCTGTGTCAAAACCCAGATGCCTTGGAGAACATTAAAATAGCCGGTAAATGAATGTTCATCCCCTTCAATATGGTATTATAGCTTTTGAATGCTTTTGATAGGTTTTGAACCACCCCCAATTGGCTTTACAGGAAATTCAAGAGCGACTTCGATCCATATTGGCGATTCTGCTTCGCAACAAGTGGGTCAAACCCTTATGTGAAAGTTCCCTCGTGATGACAGGATACAGCATGATCATGATCCAAAACAGCATCACTCATGGATTCGCTCCAGTGGAGAACATATAATATTAGACAACACTCATTAGATCTCATTAGTGTGTTAAGATTAACCATGTTAAGTCTCAATCAAGTAGTCATTCAAGTCAAAAAAACCCAGGCCTTTACTCCCGTCCACAACTTCCCGCAGCATGAACTTCCCACGGCGGTCCCAGATGTCGTTACAAGGAGGCCTTTGATGTGAATGGGCAATTTGGCCCAGCTGCTCACTTCCAGGAATTTGCGAGTGTAGGATCTTTCTCCTTACCGCTGGATGCTGCTTGGGGAGTATTGGAGAGTCATACTTCACCTTGATGCTCCCATCTGATTCTGACAAATAAACGGCAATACTACAGCAACTACAGCATCTCAGGCGCCTGCCATTCCTACTAGTTGATGGGCCTAATGCTTGTTTTGGTAATGAATAGAAGACTGCTACTGAACTATTGAATGACTTTGATTCCTGCAAAATCGCAGAGTCTCACCTTTCTCCTCCATGTTTTCGACATTTTTCGACCAGGCGCGGCGAGTAAGTTCTGCGACCTGGGCGTGCTCCTCCCGATACTGCGAGAGCGATTGCAAATTCTCCTCGGCAGTCTTCAAAATTCCTCGGTGCTTGGATCATTTGGATCCAGGATGATCCTGGCGACGTAGATCTGATATGATCTGATGATATCCGATGAATGTCAGAAAACACCTGTTGAGGCATCCAAGCAGTGACACTTAAGTCACTTTGATGCAAGTTTTGAGTATTTTGATTCATGGGCTTCTTAGAGTGTGGATCGATAGCTTTCAAAAACACACGCTACGTCTGAGTGTCTTTGAACTTGCAGCCAGATTACCACAGTTCATCTTTAAGGCTTTAAGAATCTTTAAGATACTTTGAGGCCATGATATGCACAGAGCCTTGCAGATTTGGAGGGTATCTGAGACTTGTCTCAAGGGCAGGAAGCTGGCACTGCATTGCCGTATCCATGCTATGTGGCAAAACTGTGGTTTTCAATGTCCAACCCGATGTCCAGGTGAGGCTCTGTAAGAGACATAGAGAGTGGCAAGGACTTGGATAACGAAGGCAAACACCTTGTGGAAAAGCGGGCCGTGCACACTGGAATTCAGACAGGACAAGAATGCAAAAACGGACACTTCATCTTAGAAGCGGTCTATCAATGAGAACAAACCTTTCATGCATTTCTGAGTCGTTCAAAGGTCCCCAAAAACTCTTGACTTGCCAATCATAGCTGATGTCGATCCATGCCACCACTTAGCATCATCCAAACCAAAAGAAGCCGCCAACGGTCAAGACACGGTGGCCAAGGCAGAATACTCCTCATTGCCAGGCAAAGTCAGCAAAGCCCCCACAGCCACCTGGCCACAGATTCAATGAAGCTTTGCCATCCATTTTCATGATTTTTGATGTAGTTTTACATCAAATTTGCCCCTATCATCACTCATGAAAAACATTGAAAAACTACAAGCACTCGAGAACTGCAACCCGGAAGATCGTTGGCCTTTGGAAGATCCTGGAAGATCATCTGTCACTTCCCTTTGCAGTTCCACTGTTGCACCAACAAGACATAAGCTAAGACATAAGCTAAGACATAAGCTAAGACATAAGCTAAGACATAAGCTAAGACATAAGCTAGATCCTTGAATCCTTAATGATCCTTCAATATCCTTCGCAGATCTTCGCAGTGCCTGTGGAATGATACTCACCACAATCACTGGCGTAGTGCCTTCGATTGGCTTGAACCATGGGGATCGAACAGGCAACGAAAATCAACGAAAGCTTGCTATGAACCAATTCTATGGGAATCCAAGCATCCAAGCACAACTACACATCATTACACGTCCATGGAGGCTGGAATTGAACGACATCAGCATCAGCTTGTCGGTTTGGATTGCTGAGGTACCTAGGAGCATCTGCGGAATATTCAGCTTCAGGATCCCGCAGAGAACGCTGGTGGGGAAATCCGGTCCTCGACGGTGCTGTTGGGCGCAGGAAATCTGACAGAAACAGGTCATGAAGTTTCCAAATTTTCCAAAAGCCAGAAAGGATCAGAAAGGACCCAATGTTCTTGTTGATATCTGATGATATCTGATGATATTGATTTGCATTGAAATGCGAATATCCGAATATCATTCAAACATGTTCAAACTATCTCCATCACTGGACACAATCTTTCAATAAATGACGACTTGGCAGACTTGGCAAGTCTTGGGATCTCAAAAAGCAGTGTCCTGCTACCAGAATGCACACCTTTCCCAGAGCAAAACCTCTCTTGTTCCTTAGCCAATTTCAGGACGAAATCAAAGCAACAATACCTCCGAAAGGCCATGGCTTCTTAATATTGGAAACAGCTTTTAAATTTGAGTTGTGGCAGGATCCTGTTCATTTTAAATTTGATTTCATGGTTATGAATCGTCCATTCCCCTGGAATCCAACTGCAGAACGAAAAGGTGTTGCCACCACTCGCAGATCTCATGGGTGCTCAGACCCTTAAATCCAGCGGCGGAAATCAAAACCTGTACATTCACATCATCCACAAACCGCACAAACACTGTTCCATGAATAAAGCGCCTTGATGTGCCTTACCAAGTCTCAAGATCATTTCCATGGCCCGGGTGGGCACTTTGTCCACACCCACGAAGCGTTGTACATGGACAGACTTGCCAGCTAAGTAACCAATGAAGTATTGTCCTGCCAACTGCCAAGTGTCCCAACAATGTCTTCAAATAAGGACGCTTAGAGTTGCGGAAAACGGATCATCATGGTAGATCCATGTGGATCTGATACCCTCTCGATGGACTTGCTTTACCGAATGGTCCTCACTTGTTTCAAGCACCCCGGTTGGCTTTGGAACGAGCCACGCAGCTTCAGCTGTTGACCTCTTGTGGATGCGTTATACTGATGATATCTGATTATACATCATGATTATACAGTAATACATTATGATTAATTATGGTTAATTATGGTTAATTACAGTATACATCATGGTTATTATACCCTGTCACAATATGTCACTGGGACTTACAGCCATCAAGCTCACAGCCTTGTGTCCTGTGCATGCCACATGCTTCAGAACCGAGGCCAACACGGCTCCAACAGCAATGCCCACCTGACCCAGATCTGCCAGGCATCGTGTACCGTGGTAACTACCGTGGTCATCCGTGGTCCATGTCTGTGAAAAACGCCGCGCCAAGGAGCTCCAAAATGAAGTCCGTTGGAAGTGCTGTAGAATCCAAGGACCACTCCACTGAACAAATAGACTGCTGTTCCTGAAGCGATTGCAGATTGTTGCACCATGTTGCACCATTCAACTGCTGTAAAAAAAATGAAAAACAAAACATGCTTCAAAAGACTTCAATCAAATACTTCAAAAGATTTCAAAGAACTCAATAGTCACTTCTGGTCAACTCATGTCAACTCCGATGCACTTGGGGTGAAACCGCAATCACCATCTGTGCAACCGCTTTTGAAGGTTGCTAGTGTCGAGACATGGCCACCTTGTGTCTTTCAACATGTCGCAGCCATTGGAGCCTGGAACAATTGGAAGCATGAACATCAGCAGTCCTCAGAAAAGTGAGAGCTGCCTGATTGGAAAGGCACAAGAGGACAGCTTCAGCAGCTTTGATCATGCCCCAAATCTTGCGATCAGCACATATCAGATGACATATATCAGTACCTTTGAACTTGGGAACACTGACCGGCGCATCTTGCAGCTTTTACGATTCTATGTTTGAAAACTTGAAGACACTCGCTAAGCACAACATCTGAGGCCAAGCTCGCCTGGCCAAATTGGAGCCAGGCTTCCCACCGCAAAGACCAGAGATGAAATGGCGACCAAGTCCAGTTGCGCTGCGAGGAGAAAATAATCTAACCACGAGAAGAAAACCTGGAGAAAATTGCGGTCATGATCGGCGATCGGCCATGGGATGGGTCTTGGGATGGGTCTTGTCAGGTCGATCGGCAAGTGGAACATGGTGGAACCCGATTGTCCAACTTCAATAAGTTGTAAAATAGACACCTAAGACATCTAAGACATCTCTATTTTTGTTGCTTCATTTTGCTTCTTAGTAGAGAGGCCACTGGAGTCATTTGTCATTTCTTCACGGCAGTCCCAGGCACATAGGTCCCTTTAAGGCCCACGAAGAGAAGGATAGTAATCACTGAGAAAATGTCTGCTTTCCTGCAGCATGTTGCAGCTCTGCAGAATCTATGGGAACTTTTAAGATGATTTATATTGATTTACTGGTTTTTGCGTACATTGAATGCGATAAAAGTATGGCCAAACAGGACAGTAGACTGGACGCGGCGGTTGTGGGCATGGCTCAAGAGTTCAAAAGCAGGTTTCAGTCTGAATATACTGACCAACCTCGCAAGCAGAGTTTATGAACATTGCGCTTTGATAGGGACATGGTGTACTTTTCTCATCAGCAATGTGTTGAAGTGACATGACATGATTCCCTGATTGCATATGAGGTGCTTTCAATAAGGACATTTACACGTGCACATGCAGTTGTTTTCCGAGAAACTGGCCCAGATGATCCATGCCAAGAGACCTTAAGATCATTGACCAATGCCAAGTTCCTTGGTGTCTTCCCCTTGATGGGTTCAATGGGCCAAGTCAGGTAATGCGACACCTCTTTTCTGTGCACCGAAGGTGACATCAACGCAATGAAAAACGCATCCAGAATCTGGCATGGCATTTGAAACATCAGAGGTTGTGCTACAAAAACACTCATTGATCAACTGCCAAGCTTCTCAACTCATTGATCACTCTACGTCCCGCTGGGGTAAACTTGTCGATGTCGGTCTCCTGATGACTCTGATGACTCTTTGATTTGACGCAGCAAAGCCCAATTTGGATGGCACAGAGCATCCCCAATTTGGTTTCTTATTCTTAGATTTACCACATGAAAACCAGATTTCAGCCATGATAAATCGCCCATCCCAGAGTCAAAAGATGCTGCCCAAGTACATTGGGAAAGCGGAGTCGACGAACATTTTGTCGAAGTCTATCAAGAAGTAGCATCGTTGGAATACCAAAAGAAAACCTTCGTGAACGGATTGGCCAACATTTTCAGAGTCATCGGCATACAGGACGCTTTGCCCGTTTGCTCTTTCAGGATTGTGGTAGTCTGGCACATCATATATATATATATAATATCATATATAATATAATAATATAATATTATATAGTTTGAAGAGACCTGGTTGATTCCGCGGAGGAAACGACATATTGTTAGAAGGTGGATCTTTTGAGCAACAAAAATCTGCAATCCTGATCCACCAAAAGACCAGGCCCAGGCGTAGAAAGCGCAACCGGCATCTGCCGCCTTAAAAGTTTGATTATAGACTTTTACACGGAGTATATAATAAGAACAGTAATTCATAGGTATGAATAGTTATGATATGTTATAATAAACTAAATGATAATGTTCATTATCACAAAGTTAACAAATATTATGTAATATTATACAATTATCACAATAAACAGACCTTGGAACAACTTTTGCGTTGGGCCTTGGGGTGACCCCATCTGCTGCCGAAACACGAACAAACCACGAATGCGCGCATCCATTCATTCCGCAGCACTTGCATGACCTCTGCTAGAGTCACGTGAGTCAAGAACTGGGGGGCTGTTCGCCAATGCAGCCCTTTTGGCTTATGATGACTTCTGATTTGTCTTGGAGGAAAAGCAAACAAGTGCAACAAACATCTGTAAACGTGGGATCAATCGGTTGGTACGATCCCATGAGACAATCCTGGTGTATGGCTGCATCATGCTGCATTACAACACCCAATAGAGTTGACCAACTGCTTCCAGAAATTGCCTATGAACATCCTCCAACACCCAGAGCTAAAGTCTCAGTTTGCCCAGGCACAATTTTTCCAAAGCGCGTTTGTGTCAGCAACTTGTGCAGAAGTGCTTGGTCAGTCTCGACATAAACATAGCCTCAACATTTTGGGGGATGGCCCGGTATGGCCCCGGCACCACATAGTGAATCTCGAACCCAAAGCCTGGTAGGGCTAGCAGCCAACTCCACTTTCTTTTTGATCCTTGAAAGCGATGTGATCCCTTTCCCCTTGTATATATCCCAATAGTTGGGAGCCCATTTGAGACACAAACTCAGGTAGGGTTTCAATGGGTTTCATGGAACATGGATGCTGGCACCAAGGCGCCAAAAATGGTCACAATGCCACCCACTCCGAAGGCATAGAAGGCCTTTGGGAACCAGAGAACACTTGACCGATCTTGACAAAGGAAAGTGGACATATGTCGAAATTGATGTTTCTGGATGTTTCAGGATTGCTCTATTGGAACATATTGCATCTTTGGATTGCAATTTGGAACAAACTTTCTCTACTGGCAAGAAAGTTGGCTAGGAATCGATGTGTCGTACTAAGGCCATCTGAAGGAGCCAGGTTTTTAACTGCACCTTGCAGAGTACCGTTGACAGGTGAGAACGAAATTAAAGGCTTACCAATTCCAAGAAACATGAAGTCCCTGAACTCAAACCGATGTCAAACAATCCACCCATCTTTCTCTGGTATGTCGAATGTGAACAAATTGCAGGGTCGGCCGCCCTTTCATCTTCAATCAATTGCACATTCACCGAAAAGACGCCACAATACTTCACACCTTCAACTGAGACAACGGGGTGACGCCATGGGCATGGATCTAAATTTCTGAGAACACAAATCTTTCCACATTGCACTCATCATAGGAAACCATGTGAACTTCTCACGATCAGGAAGCTGGATGGGACAGGGTACCCGCCATTTCCAGTCCATGAATAGTCCATGTTCTCTGCGACATGTTCGTTTCACAACAATGATGTGGCCATGTGTGGCCATAACAAACCAGTGACAGCAGCGACAGTAGCGACAGCAAAATGTCCTGGCCTGGGAAAAAATGCCAGCACTGCCAGCTGTGGACGCAGCTGCATATGCGATGGCGGCAATGGCCATCACGACCAACAGGGATCTTTTCCTGGGGCTCCAGCGGCTCCAGCGGCTCCAGCGGCTCCAATAGCATGTCAAAATCATTAAATCAATCCAAACACATATTTTCATCATATGTCATATCTTGGAATGGCATTCACTATCAGGATCATCAAGGGCTGGGGCGGCTGGGGCTAGGGGGTTTTGTATGGTTTTGTGGCATGAAAGCCAGGACTCAGCCAGGGCGTAATGTAGTTTCCATGTAGTTCAGCCAAGATTCAAAACGGCCTGAAGCCTCGCTGCTCCCTGCGCTTCCTGCTCTGAAAGCCTTGGAGGTCGCTTAAATGGACAGAGGGATGCGAACTTCCGTAGCGCCAGCAGTGTCAGCCCCGGGTCAACCCTGCCCATTGGGGGCTACCACCCAAACAATTATGACATTATTGCAACTGATATCAATTGATAGCCCTTATTAATAGACTGGTCTATGAATCCTGGGTGAACATTATCTACGCAACAACCTGCATGCCGTTCGAGACCTGCCAAGGAGAGCCCCATTGGCTTGTTGGCTTCACAATCGAATCCTCGGCTCCTGCGTCTTTACTACAATATCTTCATCGGTAAAAAAAAATGGGACCCAAATCCAGCCGCAGAGTGCCTAAAAGAATGGCACTGCACCAAAACTCGAAGATTCCATCGAAGATTGCCATTGGTTACAAGAAGCATCTAGAAGCTGCCAAAAAATCATGAGGAGGGTGCTTCTCGAAATTGGATGAAATTGGGGTACCCCAAAACCATCCAACACCATTGGTTTCCCAATGAAAAATGGCAAGTTTTGAATGAATTTGGGGTCCCCAAATGGTCCGCAGCTAGAAAAGCGCCAAATGCCCTGTCCCTGCCACGAGACATACCCTCAGCTGTACTGACTCGGCGCTTCACACCGCTGTGAGCCTCGATTTTGATGCTAATTGATGATTGAAGATGGATGATTGTGATGAAACTTGATAAACAACAATAACAAGCAGAATGGAGAGTATGGAGAGTACAACTCTCCATAGTTAACTCGATTTCATTGTTTTTTGTTGATCATTTATCATACAAAGAGCATCAAGATTGATGAAGATTGATGATTGAATGAATGATGTTTATGAACATTGATGAAGAACAATAACAGATCAGAATAGAGAGTCATGACAAATTCCAACAGAAAACCGCAATTCTCCATAGCAAACCTGGTTTCATTGTCTATATATTGTGTCGATCATTGATCATATAAAGAGCATCAAAATTGATGAAGCTGGAAGATTGAATGGACGATTATTATGAAGATTCATGAAGAACTATAACCAGCATGTTACGTTATGACATATTGCAACGGGGAAAAAACGCAACTCTCCATAGATAACCCGGTTTCATTGTTTATTGTTGATCATTGATCATATAAAGAGCATCAAGTTTGATGAAAATAGATGATCATGACGATTATTATCAGATTGATAAAGAACAATCACAGATTGTCTTTTTGTTGATCATTGATCATATAAAGTTGTTGATCATTGATCACATAAAAAGCATCAATATTGATGAAGATGGATGATTGAATGGATGATTTTTATGAAGATTGATGAAGAACAAAAACCAGAATGGAGAGTTATGTCATATTTTGAACCATGGAGAAGAGATCAAAGCGGCGAATTGTCTTCACAAATTCATTACAAATGGGGCCCAGCCTGCAGCATGAAGGTGCAGCACAAGGCTGACATGACGTCAATCACACCCACCTGCAGCTGGTGTCGGATCATGATCCAACAACCTGGTCTCAACTTACCGAAAAAAGAAACGTGGACCGTCTGTGGACCATCCAAATTCATGGAACATCATGGAACTGTCCACACGTGAGGAACATGATCTTGCGTTTGTCCGATTTCTATCGATTTCTGGCACTGCAAAGTGAAAAGAATCAAGACGCAATATTCTTGTGGACTCATGGAACAAAACTGGCCATTCACTCATCACTTGTTTTTCCATTTCAGAACCAATCCTGTAGCCGTTGTTCATCTTGTTTTCTCAACCCAGGTCTTAGAAACTCCATCGGAATTACAGCAACTTACGGCCAAGTGACAACAGCTGGACACCATTGTTGCCTCAGGTTTTGCAAGCCATCCCCGGGTGGCGTTACCGTCATCTTTCCGACTCTTCCGACAGTCCATTCCCAGCCTGAACTTACCGTCAAAATATCTTAAAATCCTTCAGGCCCATGGACACTGTGCCAAGACACATCTGAACAACATGGTTCAAGACTTCGCAGGCACCAATGGCCTCCCGAACATCTGTGCTGTTGGTATTATTGGTCAAACCTCGGTCACGAGCTTTGCAGGCATGGTGATGTTTCATCATGCTTCCACACATGGGTGACTGCCGAAATATCCAAACTCAACAGTCCATCTTAGTAATCCCTTCCTACTAAACGCCCCCCCCTCCCCTATTAATAAACACTTCAGGTAGTTTTTTTTTTATTATTAGGGGGGTATTTATTATTAGGGAACCCTATTAATAAATTTAAAACCTTAATAATAAAAACTAGTTTGTTCGATTTCAAAATCAATTAAATTTCCTTATATAACGCAATTAAAATATTGCCAAAACTTGGATTTCGAAGCGGACCCTAATAATAAATATAAAACCTTATTAATAAAAACTAGTTTGTTCGATTTCAAAATCAGCTAAATTTCCTTATATAACGCAATTAAAATATTGCCAAACATTGGTTTTCGAAGCGGGCCCTAATAATAAATTAAAAGCCCTAATATAAAAAACTTAAAAAATCGGACGGACCCTAATAATAAACACCCCGGGGTTAACTAGTTTTTATTATTAGGGGGCAAAACCCACAAATGGTAGCTTTATGTTTAAATTGTTTTCTAAAGGGGATCAATTGAAAGTCAAATTGGCCAACCTGAAATTTTCCAAACTGGGAGATGGACCCTAGTTTTTAGTATTTAGGGGACGTTTAGTAGGGGGAAAGGATTAGATTTGGTAGAGGCAACACATCAACACCAATAGGAAAACTCATGGTTCAAAAGACCCAAACCTCCACCGTTGTTCACCATTTGGCATGGCCAAGATACAATGGCTGGAGTAATTGAAATCGAACTCCTTAGCAAATGCAGAAATGCCAATCCCCACCTGATACCACCTGACACCTTGGGAGTCATGGGGGAAAGTATTGAAAGCGAATGAAAGTACATGAAGAGTATTGAGGCAATGTTATAGCAGCTATATAGCAGCTATATAAATCAATGTATAAACTGAAGTCAGTCGCTTTTCTTTGATGTACATCCGTACAGCTGCCGCAGCTGTTCTCATCCGTGCTGGGCTGCACCAAGCGTCCAAATCTTTGGCCAGGTGTGAAATGAGTGCATCATTTTCGGATGCGGCATAGATGTCAAATTCCCAGTTGAACCTTGGGATGTCACCAGGATGTCCACTGGTCCACCGACGTCCATGGAAATACTTGCGGGGCCTCCCCAAACCGTTCCCCTGTAAGCAAGGACTGTAGGCTGGGGACCGCCTTAAACTACAGGAAAATGGGTTCCAACATGTTCCAAATGATTCCAAATGCATGAAGAAACAGGTTCAAGGTCACATATCTGCAGCACACTCTGATCTCTTGTAGATTTCTACGCCCTGTCTTTGGATGCGAATTTAAACATGCACACGACGCACTGGAAGAAGCCAAAGTGGCTCCCAACAGATTTCCATAGCAGTGCATGATCCACACATCACAATCTGCCATCTGTCTGCCATGCTACAGATCCAGATTAATATGCATCCTCCAGCCGATCCATATTGCCAGTGTGATAGTTCCGCAAATGCTTAAGCTCATTGCTGTGGCAGTGAAAAAGTCCTTCGTGGACACGGAGGAAAAGAGGCTGCTGCCTCATCTGCTCATATCGAATACGTTGCTGGACGAGCAGTCAATGCCCAGCATAGGCTGAGTACAGACTGCGACTGGAAATGTTCACTTGAAGGACTGTGAGGGCAACTTATTTGATGCGTGATTTTCGAAGACTTGATCTCTCTGAGTTTTGATAAATTGAGGATAGAGGAACTGGGAGTACACTGAGTACATGTTGAGGCAAACCTTGTTGGAGGGTGACTACTGCTCTGCCGCGGTGAGATCCTGACAGCAGAAATAAGTTGCACAAGCCTGGCATTTGGCAAGTCACGCATGAAGCCCAAGATCACAAAGCTGGCTTGCAGACACAAGAAAGGAGAAGCCCAAGGATAGTCCAAGGACACAGAGATGCCTCGGATGCAACTGATGCAAGTGGCACAAGCCATGCAACAATTCATGAGTAACTATATCTAAATATCTGCCCTTGTCCAAATCAATGTAAAAACATGTAAAAACTATAAACTGAGGACATGTTGTTTGGCAAATAGGCTTTTGGCCAGGATGCTCAGCGCGAGGAGGCACAAGAAAATGGCAAATGCGAAAGGTATCCCCACTTTCCGAGATGCCTGCAGCCAGATGCAGCCAGAGCGATCTACACCATTTGGAGTCCATTGGAGGTCCCTAGGTCCCTAGGTCCATGGGATGAAAATGGATGAAACATCCAAATGGTCCCTCCAAATCCTTCCGATCCACCATGATCCACCTTTCCAATGTCCAAAAGGAAGTACAGGAGCAAGCCCAGGAACGAGAGCGCGCCGCTCAAACCTCCAGATCCAGGCTTGAAAGGAGGCACATTTTGACACCCGGCCCATAGGACATCGCTGGGAAAATTTACCATGTTCTGCATCTCTGCACATCGTCATCACATTTTGGGAACCAAGTCTCACATGAAAGCTGCTAAAACATTTCCGGGTTCCAAACTTTCTGACTCTTTCAGGGCCGACACATATTCTCTTGGGGACATGGTATGAATGCGGTTGAACATTCTCAACCACACAGCCCAGGGTACTTCCAGCCTTGAAAAAGGACCACATTGTCATCAGCAATCAGGCCAAAGATGCTGCTGCTGAATCCGATTCCGGAGAATAGTGCGATGACTAGGGCCTTTTTTGTCACCCATTGTACCACCATCACTTGGAAAAAATCCCCCACTTCAAATTCTCGTATGCTTTTCATATTGATCAGGGGTTGCCATGGGTTGCCCAAATTTATATTGTCAGCATTTGTGAGCTTATAACCACTGCTGGATGAGCTCCCTCGGCAAGTTTACCAGGGGCAATGTTGAGGAAAAATAAAACTGACAAACAGAGAATGGCAAAGATGGGCAGAGCGCTTCCAACGGTTGGCAAACATGATTCCAGTTTGCATATTGAGCAGGAAATGCTTTGCTTTGAGACTGAAGTGCCATTGGGAAGTTGCGTAGGTTCCGGGACAAAGTTATAAACAACCCAGATCCGTGAATGTGAAACTCAGCCAGGATCAAAATTGTCAAAATGAATAGAGAAGAACCGCGATGATGATCCTGCAGTCTTTGTTGTGCTTCATGAGAGTTTGGTCAAGTCAAACAATTGCAGCAACATGTGTCAGGTATCTGTGCTTAAAACCCACGAAGAAACCCATATCATCCCATATCCATCTCGACTCAACTTGGACAAAGCGATGGGTGACAGCCATCTGGCTCCAAGCAGCATCAGGCAACGATGTCGCCAAAAAAGTGCCAGCCTCAAAGCTCAGATGTCCAGCAGTATCAGCGGTAATGGGAAGAGCTCACTCTGACGTCATGGAGAAACAAAACACAGAAGTAGCAGTATAGTATAATTAGTTTATATATAGTATATCCTGGTATGTACAAGTACTGGTAATGTACTGGTATGTAGTGGTAAATCTTCGAAAGCCAAAGCAAGTTTGCATACATGTTCTACATTCCTGGTTGTAATAAGCACCTTACTAAATTTCACTGGCCAACGTAAATTTATTCTTGGGCTGACCATGGTTGACCATGATCTCAGCTGGGAAACCACTAGTGTCTCGTGAATCCACGTGCCGCCCATTGTTCGGCTCTATCGAACTCCGTTCGGACAGCTCGCTGGGCACGACCATGACGCTGGAACAAAATGGCTGAGGGAAGCAAGCGAAAGTTGTGGAGGCACCAAGCTGTGGTATGGTTCGAAATTCCTCATGGAGTGGGAAAATAGCAATACCACTTTGAACAGAAAGTGCAACAAACTAATTCTATCCTAAAAACCTGTGGAGCGCGAGGCTCAAAAACAAAACATCAGTGGCAAATCGTCCAAAACTGTGAAATTGAATAAACTTGAACTATGCCGTGTCAGGACTTCCTGAAGGGCTGGCTGGTGTAGCCGTAGCCACCTTGCAGAGTATCTGTTCGAAACCGATTGCAATTTGTGTCAGCAAAGGAATTGAAGGGCCCTCTTGTTCAGCACAGGGCACGGTTCTTGACACAGAGCGTTTGAAACCTGCAGCCAATGCTGGCAGTGCATGCAAAAGGAACGGGAAGCCTTCAGAGAAGTGTGCAGGTGGTGAGGTCAACTCATTCAAATCACATCATTGGTCAAAAGCCTGGTAGCCAGCTGAACATCCAAATAGCTGGTATGTGGATGTTCATTGGTGTTCATCCTCCAAAATATCGAAAACACAATATAACACAATATATATATAATATAGTATAGTTCCTTGTAGTTCCCATATCTGTTTAATATATCCCCATGTCATGTCATGTCATTTGTCTTTCAATTACAGCAACATACAGCAACCAGCACCTGCTCTGCTCTCCACTTGCGATTCTTCATGAGCCAAGTTTCGGCTTTCTGCAAACCTCGGTGCGAGGGGATACACCAAAATGATCCCCACCAAAATGATCCCAAATGGCTACTTTAATATACTTTAACAGGGGGAATTATATATAAATTAATATAAATTAAATTACTATGTACAAGTAATATATAAATTATGGATTCTTTGGGCTACAAATCTCAAACACAGCATGACATAGCCATATCCTGCCACTGACTATCATCTATGATCCGTGTGGCATGATTTTTCTGCTGCTCAGGCATGACATGGCATGACGCAGCTGGGCCAAGAGACCTTTGGTACCCAGTTGCAGCAACTCGATCCATGGGTAGGGCTCAGATGGATATGGCACGGCCTCATCGCAGCCGAGTTGCTGTGCTGCAGCCTTTGCAGAGCACTGCATTAGGTCTCTTTTGGATTTGCATTTGGATATGAAATGATATGATATCTTTCTCTTCCACTACGGTGTCAAATGACGATCTTTATAACTAAGCAAGATGTGAAGGCACACACACACAAACAATCACGTTTGGTATGACTTCAAATTACGTTTTCTCCAAGTATCAAGAGTTTCAAAGCTGCGATTTATCGCTGATATGGGCACCGGCCTGCACGGCATGTATCCGAGATAGTAGAACCCACGAACCCGAATGCACATCACCCGTGTAAGTCATGATAGTGCAACTGTATTGTAAGTTCTTCTACCTTGCACTACCATGTTTGGCATGTAAAGAAGATAGCACGCCGTGAACGTACGCACCTTTCCTGTCTGAACATGTCCAGCATGAAAAAGAGCAATGATAATGCACCTGCACCAAAAGTTATGAATCCTCAAGATAGCGTGTGGAGTGTGGAGCGTGAAGTGTAGAGCCTGAGGAGTTTGTAATGTGTAGTGTGTTGTGTGTGTGTGGTGTATCTTGTGTGTGTGTGGTGTATCTTGTGTGTGGAGTGTGTGGAGTGTTGTGGAGTGTGTAGTGTGAGTGTGTAGCGTGGAGTATGTAACTATATATATAATTATATGTAATTGTAGGGTTTGGAGTGTGACACTCTTTGAGACTTTCCCCGATAGGCATGGCCATAAGTGCAGATCGCGAACGGCGGCGGACGGTTGCGGATGGTTGCGAACGTATGCGGACTGTGGCTGGGCAGAGTCGAGCGAACAAGGCTTCAACCCCAGACCCCAAAAGATAAGCGAGAACCCTTTGCTACGTATTAAAGGACACGGATCCTTGCAACAGTGCAAACATGTATCTTTCTGTACAAGCTTGTTGACCCAAACCGTAAACCCAAGGAGCGTCATCATGGACCTGAACTTGTGGGACTGGCAAACTGCAGGAAACATTGTTGAACGGGTCAGTTCCAAGCATCCTGACTGTAGGTCCGGCCACGTAGGACCTCCCAGACAGCAGAGGATTTCAACCGACAGATCCGACAGCACTTCTGGACTTCTGGCACCTTTGTGTCCATATCTCCGTATGCATCTGTGTGGAAGTCGGTAGAAAGAACTGTCAGCCGCGGAAACCATGATGTTACATCCACAAAACATATGCAGGTCTACAATAAATGATATTGACATAATATCAGTGCAAACATAAACTCTGTATAGTACATGGGTATATAATCATATATATATAATATGAAATCATGTATATATATAATAATAATACACATATATATATATTTATGTACAGTACGTACAGTACATAATAATTCTCAGAGAAACATATGCTTCTTGGACTTGTGACTGAACAAGACGGCCTCACGACTTCATCTTCAAGGCCGCGCTCTTCCAGCCAAGCCTCAGCAGGTGACATGACATAATGTGTACAGGATGCATTCTTGTAGGTCCATGTATAAGCATATACATGTATAAATATATGTATATACATATGTATATATATATATACATACAATAATTAAACATGATAGATGTGTATATATATATATATATTATTATATGCATATGTATATACTGTATGTATATTTACATACATACAAATGTATACAAATGTATTTTTCCCAGTGTTTTCTGTTGATCCCGCATTTGACTGCATCGTTTCCGTACCGGAAACGCCAGCGCCAAGCTCCAGGACCAAGCTCTGTTCCAAGCCTTCGACCTGGAGAGATTTGTTCCAGTTACCAGGTTACCATTGGATTGTGGCTGACTTTGTTTAATGACTTATACTTATGGCATACAATGCCTTAATAAGTGGAAGAATCGATTCCAATTGAATGCGATTTATTTTACGAACAAAGAAAAACGCATTTTGGAAATGGCAAAGGTCATGCAAAACTTGCAGTATCTTGCATTGCACAAGGGTGAGTTTTCACTCCCCACCACAGAAGTTTGGCATTCTCTTTTGATCAGGATTTCAATTTCTAGTCATTTGAGAAAATATTCTAAACATATTTGTGTATTTACTGTAACTGTAATTATATGTATTTATTGTACATCAGTTGGATTCGATTCACGTTGTTGGTCGGATTTCATAGAAACTTCTGGCATTCTTATGGTTGGTTCAAACTCGTCAGGCTCACTCCTTGCAAGAGCAGAAAGGGCCTTATGGGTCCAGGGCAGTTGGACATGTCGGATGTCAGAACATAACAGACAAAATTCAATCCCCTTCTCCAGTGCCCCAAAGTAGTTCAAAAACCACAAGTTGGAGAAGGAAATTCACCACATGTTTCACAGCTCAAAAATTTTGGCCCCGAAAAGAAACATGATTAATCATGTTTAGAATTTAGAACTATAGAATAGAACAAGATAGAATAGAAAAGAATAATCGAATCATATATCGAATATAGAGAATAAAGAATAGAATTGAATTGGAATCGAATAGAAAGATAGATTTATCACTACAGTATACATCAGTATACACACATACAAATGCAATACAAATCTCATTGAAATTAATTGAATTTCGCTGGGCACCCCACCGGTGCCGGATCCGCTCCGCCAGGGCGTGTCGGCCGAAGCCCACCGCCCAGTCCTGGCGTGGTGGGATGGGTTATAGTGATTTTAAAGGGTCAATGGTTGCAAATTCATAGTAAGATACAGTAAGTAATAGCGATTGATAGGGATTAGAAGGGATGAATAATGATTCATCATGAATAAAATGATGAAGAATAATGAAGTATAATAAATGATATATATACCAGCACACTCACAGTGACCTTTTTGATTTTTTTTAATGGTCTATCCCCTGGATAAGGTCACTTAAATAAAATTATATCAAAGGGTCACTTAGCAATTTATCAAAAGGTCACTTAGGGATGGTAAAAGGTTACTTAATAGGCCCTTCTTGG
>Ga0126342_10007856_pt1 | contig 19076 bp, 23 predicted proteins | sample Cyp1metagenome_FD_92528 | JGI IMG/M metagenome (GOLD analysis project Ga0126342, IMG submission 92528) | Coral microbial communities from Lord Howe Island, Old Settlement Bay, Australia - Cyphastrea 1 metagenome | ecosystem: Host-associated > Invertebrates > Cnidaria > Coral ... | reverse complement strand
GATTCAGTAAATCTTCGTATTTGGTGGTAAAACTTCGAATCTACAGAAATGCTAAGTTAAACTTCGAATCTACAGAAATGCTAAGTTAAACTTCGTAGTTGGATTTTGAGGGTATATATATATGTAAATATATACCTACATGTGATGAAAAGCATATGATTTGCTGATTCCCTCGGCACAAGCTACACCTATCTGTTCCAACGCAAATTCTGCTGAAATGCTGAAAGTGGAGCCGGGGCTTGCGCACGTGTCCGCCCATGCATTCACGTATCTACAAAACATGTCTCAAAAACATGTGTCAAGTGATGACTCAAATTAAATTCAAATTATATATCTCAATGAAGCATTCCGTGTCTCCGTGTCTCCTTCAAAAAGGTCTGGTAGTCTGCCCTTGAACTCGCCAGTGTTGCATCCCAGCGAAAGGCATCGCATGGCCTCAAGGGGATTGCGAGCATTGGGCTGCTGATCATGCATTGTTCACCTGTTGCATTGGATAACCATTGATGATCATTGATGATCATCAATCAAAAAACAACTTGAAACAACAGCACTGTTTAGGTCAACTGCTCATTTCGGGAACTTTGCTAAAGGGTCTATGAATTTCGCGGTCGAGCCACAGGAAACCCAGCAGCAGTTTCCACAGCGCAGCACGCAAGGCAGGTGCCTGACAACGCTCCAGGTTGCAGCGACACGAGCCGAAGTGGAGGCCAGTGGAACACAAAAAATGACACGGTAGTTACTTTAAAATCTTTAAAACATCCTTTAAAATATTTTAAACATCTTTCAAAGATGGCCGGAAGCCAAGAACGCTTTCCAAACAGTGCACCCACTGGCCTCATCTGGGATCCCATCTGCGCAGAGAGATCTTACGACATTGAGGTCAATCTCCAAGACTTTGGGTGAGTCTCCGTCTGTGATGCGTGGGGAAACGCAGTGCCTCAATGGTGCCAACGTCACTGAGAAACCAAAGCAGGAGTGAACGGAGCAAGCTCAGGCTGAGCTGTGGTTCCGACCATTGAAGTCATAGCACAAGGATGCACAAAGCACGTGAACGTTCTGACATGGTTTTGAGATGTTCTGACAGTCAGACATGAAGCAGAACTGATGAAGTGGTAGAGATTTGATGCAGTCAGAGAACAGCAGCCGGATCAGACGCGATGCTAACTTCTCGCTCTCAGTTTGCAAAGCCTGACATAGGCCACCCAATCTGTTGGAATTCAACGAACGTGTCAACGCGAAGATGCAAGAGATTAATGTTTCACAAAAAAAAAACTCATGTGCAGCGCATCGACTAGAGTCATGGCTCATGACTCTTCCAATTATATCTTTTCAGAGCACAAGAAGTGATAGTTTGATATAGTCTGATATAGTTTGAACATGTTTCAAGTTTCAACTGAATTTGCGGCCTGCTCCTGTACATGCTGCAACAAGTTCGTCACAGACGCAGGCAGTGATTGCTCACCAGCCCGCCTTGGGCCCATGGCGGCCGATGCACATCAGGTGCCATTCAGCGAGATTTTCAATCATGAAATTCTGGGGCTGGACTTCTATCGTGTCTAAACAAGAATTTGGTAGATGATAGTAGAAGTTTAGAAAGAGAACAAATATAAACAAACAAGATGGCAATGGCGATATCATGCTTTGCCGCTGGTCGTGTTGCCTCTGTACTGTCTGCCAGTTGACCAGATTGATGTCGACATAGGTGTCCAAATGCTGAATGTGTTCGATGCAGGACTGGTTCATATGCTGCATATTCATGCATATTCTGTTGTCAAAGCTACCTCTGCTTGAAGAGAGGCTGTTCACTGTCGGCATCGACAGGTGTCTCATCGTGTATAGTGTTTCCACTCTAGCAAAAAGCCCACTCAGTGTCTCAAGGGAAACCCCCTTCATTCATTCTTTCACTGCGCAAAAGGTAGATCCTTGCTGCCATGCAATCATTCTCAAATTCGGATACAAAATCCTTAGCCTTAAAACCTTAAAAGTAACGAAACCATGGTGACCATGGTGCATCTGTACAGACTTCGGCAGGTGAGGTGCCACTCAAAGGAACAGCCGCAGAATGTACCATTGAAGAGCTCCTCCGTATCCATGGTCACAGGACACCGAATTGACACTTTCCGTCTCGTTGGTCGAGGACAGAAACTGTTCCAAGCCTCCATCAAAGGTGGCAGGCGGTCAAAGGCAGCCACACAGATTTCAAAGCTTTGAAGCATTTTGACCGATAGTCTCACGTGTGTAGTCACCAATAGTCTCCTGGACCCACTGATTGCAGAATTTTCCAGCAGGATCCATTTGATTGGCCAGTCGTCGGAAATCGACCAGAGCTGTGCCATACAATTGTTCCAAACGGGTTCGTCGCATTGCGAAGAGCTTGCCCCAATGGGGTCGTGCATCAAAGGGCTCGAGGACTTTTTCAATCTGCGGGAGCGCCATCGACTTCACCTCTACTTCAGCTAGCTGCCAGGTGAAATGAAATCCGACACTGCCGTCATCTCCCACATAGTCCCTGTTGTGTGGGCTCAACAACAAGTCATCTGCCGCAATGGCTCGAATCTCTGAGGCCATCAACCATTGTCGAAAACTGCCAGAGATCCCTGCAAGTGCGCAGAGAGCTTTGGCCGCACAGCGTCGAGGCACAAAGTATTCAGATTGCAGTTCCTCGCCTCCAGAATTTGGAACGTGTTCCATTCTGAAATGTGGAAGTCGTAGGTGCCAAGGTCCAGGGGTGCCCTGTTCAGTGCAGGCACTGGGATCATGTCCTTTCAATACGTGCCGTTGCTCCTTGCACTCCTGACACCGCTCCAGGACTGTCGACAAAGAGGTTGACTCCGTTGAGGTTTCAACGCGATCCTTCAGCCACACGGAGAACTCCATGTCGTCTCCCTTCCCTGCCCACGTGGTCCAAAGGCTGACTGAATAAGCAGCTCCCAAGACAGAGTCCAGCTCCTCCTGGGAGGATAGGTCACTGAGTCGGAGGCCATCAAAGCAGCGCTGGCACACCAAGAAGCTGGGCTCAAGTCGCAGGACGGTTTTTATCACAACTCCCAAGCAGCCTAGCCCGACAACGGCCTGTCGCAGCCTCTCCGGCTGAGCCTCATTGAACTCCACCAGCTCGCCAGAGCCGTTCACCAGCTGCAACGCCACCACCACCGTTGCCAGATTCCCGTTGCGTTGCCCTGCTCCATGTGTAGCAGAAGCTATTGCCCCAGTCACTGAAATGTGCGGCAACGAAGCCAAATTGGGAAGTGCCAGGCCATGCTGGTGCAAAATGGGGCACAACTCTCCATACGTGATGCTGCCATAGACAGAAACACTGGGCTCGTCTCCGTGGTGCACTTCCACTTTCGACATGCGATGCAAAGAGATCAGCTCCTCCGCATCAGCAATGTCATTGAAGCAGTACCGCGAACCCAATACACGTAAATGCGATGATTCTCGAACCACATCTTGGACCTCACTGATGCTGGTAGTCTCATGCAGCTTTTTTGCTTGGTACTCAAAGTTTCCACACCAGTTCTTCAATCCAAGGCTCATCCCAAGCGATGGCGCGGAATCGGAAAGCTCAAGCTGTCAAGCACGGTCAAGCTGTCAAGCTCAAGCCAAAACGATTGAGCCAAAATTGCTACGTGGAGACGACCCTGGCCTCACATCTCCAAGTGTGTGCAATTTAGCCTCAAAGACCACCAGGTGTACCAATCAGTTACCCCGTGCCGTAGCTTCAAAGTGCCCTCAGGTTGGCCGTTAGTTCAAGAGCTTCCAAGGCCTGCAGCGCGGCGTGGTGTCGCCGCGAGGAGCGTTGACCTCAGGTGCTGCAGTGACCTCTTCCACCACCAGCCTGGTTTCGATGCCCTTTTTTGCCCTTTTTTTATCTCTGTTTGTGGGTGAAGTGGCTGGGTAAGGCTTGGTATCTGTGTGATGCCTGCGGGGATAGGCTGGCTACAGCCTACACTCCTGGATTTTGGCGCCAAAACAAGAAGGAGAATGGGTTTTTAAATGAACAAAAGGGGAACACAGTATCTGTGAATGGAAGGAATGGGAGGTAGAAACTTGTTGCAGCTCTGCTACCGCTCTGTGCCTTTGGCGCCGCAGGGAGTGCTGTACGGTCCTTCGTCGCCAGATGCGTTTTCTATAAGACCATGCGTTGTTGGATTGTTTGTTCCTTTCAAAAACTCAAAATGTGCAAAGGTTCGTTTTCTAAAACAGTTGCTTGCACTAAACCTTCCAGTGCAGTATGAGCAATACCCTGAATAGCAAAATATAGTTTGACAAATTTGCAGTGTTGCATGTGGTCAGTCCAGCAAGGCAGATTGCTTCAGCAAATCTGTGGTCTGGAGCATGGCGCTGGGAACCTGCAGTTTCCACAGGTTCCATGGGCACTGCAGCAGCTGCACAGCTGCACCAACCCGCCTCTGGTTCGTTGCTGCTGCGCACCGTCGTCATGCCTGAAGTTTGACAACATCGCGTGCTGCAAAGTGTAGTGCTACAACAATTATTTTAGAATGCCTTTTTGGTTCGCATATGCAAATTAAACAACTATGAAAAACTTCACGTGGCTAAAATGATTTCCAAATTTCAAATATGCTATATTATGTATGTATACATAGACAATATAATATCAGTATTATATATATATTACATATATTACATATATTACATATATCACATATAGCGTATATAGCGAGGCCACAAACTAATTCGCTGGGGCTGTCCTGATGGCAGACGCGACGTGTCCAGCGAGTCTTTGTCATCCTTCTTTGCGGGCCTCAACACTTCACTGACTGCATGTTTCATTTGGTGTTAGTCCGTCTCAAACCAAGCAATACATTTATGCAAAATTATGCAAATACAACAAGTACATTCAGAGGGTGGGCTCTACACCAAAAGTTACAGTGTGAAATAATTGAGCCAGTACCAAAGTTGGAATCGCAAGCCATCTACAATCAGCCACGCTCAGCTCCCAAACTTAATGTTAAAATTCAACTTCATGTTCAATTCCTGGCCGTCACACTCGCAGATATCTGGGCGGCATTGTTCCAACCCGAACCAAGACATTGATAAAATGCGGAGTTTAGATGCGTACAAGCTGTCACCCTGCTCTGTCGCAACACAGTCATGAGTCGGGGAGTCAGTATGGCTACATGGCAAAGCTTCTACCAGGCTAGATTGAGTGTCCAGGTTGCCTATCAAGAAAGAAAAGTCAAAGGAGATAAGAATGCCCAGATCCTGCTTGTATTCGACCATGGAAACAAAATGAAACAAACACACACAGAGACACACGCAGAGGTGTGTCTGCTTCTGTATATGCAACAGTCCAAAGAGTCCAAAGTGCTTCAGGGCCTCGTCTCCTGGTGGAAGCACGACCTGTGCCAATGCTCTGAATTTGGGTCTTACAGCGAAGACAATGATTTTTTTGATCTAATCCATGACGTTATCTGGCAACTGCCCGATCTATACAGCCATGAATCATTTCCACACAGTCTTTAGACATTCGCAGACTGATCCTTCCCAGACTCAAGCTGACTCAGGCTCAAGTAAAGCATAGCCATGGCAGCTGGCCTCGATCTCATGCCCAATGCCTGGGACTGCTCTGCCAGTCGTGTCTCAGCCCAGAACCCTGGCATTGGTGCTAGGCCTATCTAAATCATTCCGAGCGTGCCTTCTGCATTGGTGCCTGCACCAAAGGCCTGGAAATTAGAGGTTCCAACAATTGGATCACAGAAAGAAAGACTCGTGGCAACCTCGAATCACCATGCCACTACTTCAGTGTAGATACCTCCAGCCGCTAGGTAAATTTGATCCACTTTTTTCCAAGCTAAATCCGCTGGCCTTTTGCATGGCAGGCAGCAGCTCTGAACTGCCAACACCTCGACAACTTTGTCCACCAGCAGGTGGACATCTTTTTCCCGACAACTGTTTTTAAGATCAAGATCCGCAACTTTTCAAAAAGAGAAACCCACAAATCCATACAAATCCATACAAATCTTGCCATTCAAAGAATTGCCGGTGTCCTTCGACTCTTGGACCTAATCCACAGTGTGGCATCCTTTTCAGCAAAATGTTGAGCATGCTCAGCAACCACCGCTGGGAGCAAAGCATGCACTGCCCTTCAATGCCAGCAGGTCCACCTGTTACCCAATCATACTTAGACATGTGTTGCAGGCGGTGTCAGCAATCCTTGTGGAACAACACATGCTCACAAACAAACAAAAAACACCATGGCATACAACTCAGAATGAGAAGCCTCTCCAAATTAACTCTCAGGCCCAATCTGCTAGGTCCAGTGGCTTTCAAACATCAGTGACTGTCCGTGTCAACACTGGCCTTCAAGCCACTACCACCTGCTGCCACAGCAGCTGCTGTAGAAGAATTGCTGAAGGCAAACTTCTGCTTAATGGAGAGCGGCGCCTGTTTCCAAGGGCGGCGGAGTCGGCTGAGTTTCTGTTCGCTTGGGCGGTTTCCAAACCTGGCGCCGCGACCCACCAGCGCTAATCGATAGGAGGCACCTGGGTCAGCAGAATGAGTCGAATGAGTCGAATGAGTCGAATGAGTCACTCTTTGTTTCCTGCCAGGAAGTAAGAGTCTTTGTATATCTTTTGCTGTCTTACATTGTCTTCCTGGATCTGCATGTCTCAGATCAAAGTGATATTACGAGATTACCATAGATTACCTCTCAGTCCGTCAGTGATGTTTGTTGATGGCACTGGCTTCCATTGGCTTCCGAGGTGAGCACCCATCTGGAACATTCTCAGCGTTCAGAAGACATACCTCCATCTTCCTGGACACGTAAAACCCAGTGAGCCCACCAAGTGTCTCAGCAAGTCTGGTAACACGACTCCAACTGTTCCACTTATCCACGATTCCGCTGCTTATGCTGCTTTACTGGATTTTAAACATGTTTCCTCTTTGTTTTCTTACATGAAAGAGAAAATCCTTGCCTGTGGCCAAAGCCCGCTTCCCCGAAAACGTCAGGGTCGGCGAGCTACCCTGCCCAACACTGCCCAAAGACATGCATGCGACAAGGTCGGGAAGGCAAAATGTCGCAGAACTTGCCAAGTTGGAGACTCTGGTATATCACTAGTCCATATCACTCCTGTGATGGCAATGATTCTGTGGTGAGAACATGTGAGAACAGTTCAAAAATGTTCAAAAAAACTCCTTTCTTTTGCCGAGGTCCCAATAGCTGCATTGTCCAGAGGGATCTGGGCAGGCGCTTGCAATCAAGCACCAGAGGGCCTCATCTTTGCAGCGAGGCCCTCCAGGCTACGCGCAGCTCGTGTTAAAAGGGAACAGGACGCGTAGCACTCGCAGAGTCGAGTCTGCAAACGCAGATGATTTCGGCACCGCAGCCACTCCAGAGTCGAGATGTAGAGACGGTGGAGTGGCTTGCATGAAGCTGATGAAACTCTGAGGTGACGCTGAAAACTGCAAGGTTTCACCATGTCTCACAAAACATACAGAAGGTGCTTGGATGTCACGACTTCAACTGTGATGGTACCAACCACATAGAGCAAATGACAACTTTGTTCAGCGTCACATCAGCCTGCAATCAACTGCACGTACAAAATTCAAGCTCAGGATTCCAGATGGCATGGGCTTAGGCTGCACAGGCATTGACAGATCATGATGTCATCAAATGTAATCATTATATGATTTACAATATATATATATAACTTTGGTGTCCAACTGATCCACGGCCTCTGACATCCCTTCCATCTTTTAGATATCAAATCAATCACCGCTCACGACATGAAAGCAGTGCAAATCCAACCGGGCACTTCCTGGGTCTTCCTAGGCGCAAATGCTTACAGGAACAGGCAGCACAGAGAGTTCTCGCAGCTGCACATCGTCTGACGGCAGTTTTTCTGTCTGGCCCATCCCAAAGCTTTGCAAGAAGCAATTGCCCTCTACTTGAGATCTTAATATAAAACACGAAAACACACGAACACGCGTAAGCTTGGCTTTGTTTGCATTAAACTCAAATCCCTGTTTCAGTTTTGCTTGCTTCGTTCAAGGCCCCGGACAATGTGCAGCAAAAGATGTCAGGGCTGTATCATCTTTGATCTGCCCTCAGCCTTTCCAGTGGTCGAACATCCAGAATGTCTTCAACTGCCGCAGATTCCAGAGTCACGGACGACGGACACCTTAAAATTCAGCAAATCTTTGGCAAAGAGGTGGAAGAACATACATGAACATACCACATCACGGCAGTGGAAAGACATTCCATTTGTGTTACAGGAAAGCCGCGAGCCACGGAGTGTTTGGCTTTCCTTTGTGCGGTTTCTTCATCTAGATATCACCAGCACACCTTGCACAATTCCATGGACCCTCCCGCAGGCCCTGTAGATTATTGTTCAGCGCAACAGGGCAGCTTAAACAACTTTTCCCTGGTATTTTCTACTTCTAGGCGCGTATTCAGTGTCAAATATGAACTTGTTGAAATGTCATGTTCCTCTCAGTGTGGCAACAATATCTAGTTGCAAACTGATTCTGCTTGAATCAAGCTGCCCTGCACCTTTGAACGGAAGATTGGGTTTGTACATTGACGTTAGTTTCCTCGGACAGTGAAGTTGTGGCTTTGAGCCCCGATCAACTCCTCAATCATGAGTTGTCCAGTAGTTTTCATGTTTGTTCTTCCTGCGTGCGAACGGAGCCCGCACGCATGTTTCGAGAAGAGTATACTGAGTATACTTGAACAAATGCCCATGAGCACAATATGTGAACGATATGACGGTCCCAGGTCTCAACTTCCAGATCTGCTGGACGTAGAAATACACATGTTACCATAGGATATAAAATTATATAAAACGTTTATAAAACTACGTATGTAAATCTACGTAACGTATTTTTTTTCTCTAGCGCCAATGAAGGTGCGCGGCTTAACCAAAAGATTAAAATCAAATTTGGAACACGGGAGGGTGTCAATTTTCTTAGTGTTTACTCGGTAAGCCCGGAGGCTGTTGGCCGATGGCCAGGTGGATATAAGGCGACCGTATGAAAAAGAGTGGCAACATCCACGTAACGTATATGTGTATACATTTGTATAGAAATGACTTGGTGCTGCTGTGTCCAGAGCGTATTGTGGAAGTTGAGCCCAGATGTCCTTTCTTGCCAGACCATGAGCCCCATGAGCCGATGCTGGATAGATCCGATATCTTGAGTTCAGATGTAGTTGCCACAAAGATCGGATATCTTGTATTCACATGTTGCCACTACAATTATCGTCCTCTTGTGTTGTACAATGCTGTACATCTTCAGGCGCTTGGCTCATGGTGCTGGCAAAGGCAACGCCCCCACAGGACCGGCTGATGAGATGGGAATGGGATCACCTCCAACATGCTCCTGGAAGCCAATAAAATTTCAATAAAAAGAGAAGCAAACATCACTAAACTAAAAGAGTGTTGACACATGTTGACGCTGGTGCTTGCGATGCATTCATTGCCTCTGGGATCTTGTTGGTTTCAAGAAACAGCAAGAGCACTTCGAATCCCTCTTCACTGGCATAGCTTGAAGCAACACTGGGAAAGCTCACAGGCAGACATGTTCCTTAGATCCCTCACATCCCTCATGCCGAGTCGTCATCCACGGCAGGATCACAGATATCCCCCCAACTCCTCTTGCATCCATTGCGGCAGCACCCCATCAACAGCCGCTTCTTGGGCAGCTTGATGTGCCTCCGATTTGTGCCATGTGAGGATTCCATGGTGGGATTTTTCAGGGCTATCCACGCCCTCGCACCTCTGAGAGCACCCGGCGTGCCCAAGAAAGTTGAGCCTCAAAAAAATTGTGATTCTGACTATTCCTATGGAAATGGAATCATATGCCCCAACTGTGCAGTTTGCACTAAAGACCAGAGGAAATCAAATGAAATCAAGATGATTTCGAACATCAACTCGTTTTATGCTTCCATCTGCATCAACAGCACACAACTAAGAGCGAAACCAAGTCCCATCCAATGCGCCCGGCGCTGCCCTGCGAAGCGTCAAAGAATCTCAAAAACCCTGATGAAGTATGACCAAATTGATTTCAAACAAATAAAACATCTAGTCTATAGTCTAGACATATATAATTACATATATATATATACATATATATATAGATATACACTGAGAAAATGGTAGTCTCATGTGTGACAATCCGATTTCCGAAGACAACCCTTCGCATCCAGGAATCCACTTGGCCTCAGAGCTGTTCCGTGGAAAGACCTCGAAAACAATTGCGGTTGCTTTGCACATGCGAATCTTCACTGGTGAGAAACATGAAGGATATAAAGATAAATTAAAGATAAATTAAAGATATATATATATAACTTTTGTGAAGGCAAAATGTCTCGTTTCCTTGTTGGACAGTCTGGGTCTCCAGACATCAACACTCGCCTGCCGCTGTGCTGTGGCAAAGGCATCCTCAATTTCCTGGTCGGGAGGTCTTCCCACACCCTGACCACCCCCTTTTCCTATTGACATCGATTGACCTTACACAAGCCATCTTCGTCATCTTCGTCTTGGTGTATCTCTAAGTTTGAGCCTGTCCATGACAAGACTGGTCCTGCTGCCATGTTCCTCCCTGGGACTCCAGGGGAGCGTTTCTTTGTCGCGACGTGACTGAATTTCGATGCAAAATTCTGAACTCGTTTCATCATGTTTCATCCCTTTTCAATACCAAGCGGAAAACTCTGCATTCCATGAAAGAGCCTGGGGAAGAGCAATGACTCTCCCTTTTGAAATCCGATTCCAGCCTGAATCGTTGGTAAGACAACCTTGCTGAGGCCCAAGAGCCTCCAAAAGAGAAGCGCCAAATTTGGTTATTGGATGTTATTGGCATCAACACTATGAGACCGCAAACAGTTGTGTCCCTGCACCTATCCATTCAGCATCCATTCAGCAACTTTCATTGCCTCTTCGCAGCCAGCACTCGGGCGCTGCTCATGCGTCTGGGACTTCGCTGACGTCCTGTTCAGAGCTTGGTCGATGCTCCTTGATGCTCGTTGATGCAGATGATGATCAGAATGATCATCGTTCAGGAATATGCTTGATTTTGAATCTATAGGAGCTATAGTGTCTGAGCTTGCACAAGCCAAATATACACACATATACCCCAGGGGCCCATGATTCATGAAGTGTTGAACAATGGCTTCAACAGACCGCCTTCTCGGCCTTTTCCCTCATCTTTCGCATCATCTTCATGAGATTCCTCCTCAAGCTGGAAGCTGGAAGCAGAACCAGAACGAGATAGAACGAGTTTTTGATGTTTTTGGTTGACATCGTTGCCGCAATGTCCAGCGATGTCCTGTGGGACGTGATTCCATGGTTCCGGCAGGCGAAAGCCAACTTTCAACATCCTAAGGGGCCAAGAAACTGCTTTGAATACAGCAGAAATCAAATTGGAACATGGCCAAGACAGTGGGGAGTTTCCTGTAAAAGTCTCTTAGCAACTATCTTGTTCAGCTGAGAGTCTGCCGATGTTGGCGCGCGTGTAAGCCACCTGTTTGGCCAAACAGTGGTATGCAAATCATGTAAATAGGCCATTCAACTCAAATGGGATTGCTCCTGTTTTTAGTGGGAGTGGTTGCTCCCAGATTCTGAATTTGGCTGAATTGCAGCCAAGACCACGGAGGAACTCTGGCGGTTCACATGTGGTTGTAATAACCTCAGCACTCCACTGTCATGACATCTGGACTGTGAGGAAGTGTTCTTCTACTGCAGCTTTGTATCATGTGATATCCCATGACAACAAACTTAATGTAAGATCCTATGTATACAGTATACATAAGGTTACACATCTATAGATGTGTCTCTGCAGCACTATTTTATTTTGTTCAATCTGTGTCAAGCTTCTGACATAATAATCGCCCTTTGTTGGCCAGTACCATCGCAGCCATGTGTCCTGTCACATCTTTTCGTGTTCGAAAGACGTGGCTTTCCACTGAAATCGACATGGACTGCAGCTTCCCTGGATTCTATGTGGGAGATCGTGGGAGCACTTCTGACACGCAAACGGTGCTCGGCAAACGGAAAAGGGAAAAAAAAAGGGAGCCAAAAACACCATTAACCGATCATTAACCGATCATTAACCGATCATCAACCGATCATTAACCGATCATTAACCGATCATTAACCGATCATTAACCCTCGCACATGACATTCACAGCAAACGAGCAAGTCGCAGTCCATGGGAAACTGCATCCACTGCGACGCACTTGGCCTCAGCGGGTGGACACAAGTGAGGCAAGCTAAGCAGCTAAGCAAACTTCATCTGTAAGGATCACAAAATTCACAAAGCACTTGGCACTTGATTGGAAATTTTGGAAAACATCCTTGAGCAGCAGCACCCAGCATGGGGGTTGACGAAGCTGTGCCACCTCCGCACCTGCGTAGTTGACATCAAACCAAGAAATCGACTTTGCACCCGCATGTCTCATCATGTCTCCAACTTATGGTGATCTGAAATTTATGACTCTCCAAAATAGGGGTCAACCAACTCAACCATGTTGCATCCTATCCTATCTCACTTCCATGTAGAGCAAAGCAAAACACAAAAGATAAAGAAAAGCATGGAGTTTGCGATTTCTGTATGTACCGATATACAAAATAATCAGCGCAATGACAAAGCAAGTTACTGCAATGCAGACTGCAAATACTCTTGAAGTGCGGCAAGCTCATTGTCACAGTGACATCCAGCCAGACTCTGCCAACCCGTACAATGGCTTCTACGGGTATCAAGAAGATTCATCAAGTATCTATATATCTGCATCAGTGGAAATCTGGCTCACAATGGCAAAGATCAAAGATGACCAAAAAAACAAACAAATGTCCGCTGGACGCTTCGCTCAGGCCTCACTGTTTTCCAAAAGCTCACCATGGCCGCCCTTGCATCCCTCAGTCAGGCCTGAGAGTTGCGAGATGCGCTGTGCGCTACACTGAGGTTGGTGGACTCTGTCTACGTCCATATTCTCGACATGATTTCGACATGGTTTCAATGACTTGACCGAAACAATTCAGCTGGCAGGACGATAAAGCAACTTGAGTCGAAAAATATCTAAAAAACGATTTTGTCAAATAGGTTACCAGAAGCTAAGCGTCAGACAAAGTGCAAAGGCCGGCACTCCTTCAAAGGGTTTTGGCTGATGCACCTGTCTCTATTAATGTGATCTAAATCAGCATTCAGGTTAGGCTTTGCAAATTCAGTGTATCTCCAAGTTTGCTTGGAAAACCAATTGCTTATACAAGATGTGTTTGCTTTTGGATTTATCCAACAGAAAAACTGCAATCTCCTTGTGTTGTGTTCATACTCAGGGGCCTGCTCAAACTCACACTTGGATTCTATGATTTTGCCACACCAAACGCTTTTCACATTATACCTATTGAACGGTGGAATGCGCGTGTCTCACCCTGACATGATGATACCCCAACCAACTGCTCCTCCGCTGTCACACTCCATCGGCTCTGGACTGGAAGAGCCATCCTGCAGAGAATCAGATGGGACCAGATAGCAACATTAAAATTCACAATGTTGGAACCGAGCGCCACGTATCCAAGATCTTCCAACTCTTGCGAATTACACTTTTCCCAATTAGAAACAGTAGGGAAAAAACATGAAAAAACCATCCATGTCACCATTGTGAAGAAATCCCTTCCTCGTCAGGAAAATAGGGAGTGTGCAAATTCACCGGGAGGGTCCGGTGAGCGCCACCAAAATTTGCCTCGTAGACCATACGGTCCATACGAAGCGACAACTTGGACAACTCGGAATCGGTTTTTTATCTTCTGCGTTTGCATGACAGGACTCCATCAGACGATCCTGTGCTGATGGACAAAACAGTAATTGTAGGCCAGGGCGCCGCAGAGGCGAACTTTTGCATGCGAATCGTAGTGAAGTCCTCGAAGCAAAGCAGGAAATGACGATTGGTGATGAAATGTGATAAATAAGAGCAAGCAGCAGGCAAAGTATTCGTATCTCCAAACTCCAAACTAGTTTCAGGTGATTTGTGTCAAAAAATCCTTCATGCGACGACCAACTACTGTGAAAAATGTTGTCTTCAAAAGCTTTGTCGCTATGAACAAAGACTGGCTACCCGACAGTGCCTGGAACCTCTAAACGGAAGAGGTCACAGAGAAGCCTGTTGAGACCCCACGAACATACGCTCAAACAATCAGCCGCTGTAAGAAAATTGTCAATCACTTGTCAAATCAGCCGATTTCATCCACAACTTCGAAAGCTTAAAGAGCTGTGAAACACAATCTGACAATCCCTGCACAGTACTACACAGCTCTCAAGAGGCCTCGGCAGCCGCACCGGAATGCCATAATGCCTCACTTCAGACTGCACAGGCCCTGCACAGAAAGCCCCTTCCGAGAACTCCTCGGTACATCAGTGGTCCTGCCTTTCTGCGGTGGTGTCAAGGCTGTAGTGAGACCTGCACGTGTGCACACCACAGATTGCGCATCCCGCAAGATCATCATCCAGGCCACAAGCCACAAGCCACAAGCCACAAGCCACTCCTTTTGATGCTGAAAGGCTGAGAGTCAAATCCAAGGTCAAGACCCGTTGAGACCCAGGACGTACGCTGCGTGGACAAAGGGAAACCTCCGAGCAGATGAAAATCGTAGCAGTAAGATCTGAGTCATGATGAGTCATGGTTCATACATGATTCATACATTGGTCCATTATTTGCTCGGAGATACAGAAACATCCAGAAACATGCTGCGGAACAAGCAGCGCTGGAATTGGATCGAACCCTCACAACAGCAGCAAGATTGAAACTCTGTACATCTCTTAGCCAGGACGTGTCTGACGTGTGACCATGTGTCTCTTGCAAATTCCATGCAGCTGCTGTTCAGGTGCTCAAATCGATTGACCTCACCGGAGTTCCCAACGTTCCCAACGGAGTTCCCAACGGAGTTCCCGGCTTCGTTTTGCCCAAGAGCTCCAGAACAGCTGCCCGCAGCTCGGCCACCTTGGCCAACGTGGGCTCAGAGAATGAGACTTGACATATACAATTCATGTAATTCATGTTAATGTTGGTTGTCCATTTACAAATCTGGCTTTTCATGCTTTTCTAGACCACACTGATGTTATGATAAATCTTATAATCTGTTTCTGTATACATGTTTACTTATATCTATCGAAGAAATCTAAGAAACTAATAGTATCAATTTGTTTTTTGTTTGCGTATACATATATGTATATATATAGATACATACACGTATATTTATCTATTTTATATTTATATATGTGTGTGTTTTATGCTTGGGGGACTTGGGGCCTACGCAAGTATCCTGAAGGTCTTCATTGGCCTCTTTCCCTCTGCAATCCACTGCATGCTGAAACCCACACGGTCTCATCCAGCACTCTTTTTTTCTCATTCGAAAAACACATCATGGAGTTTTCTCGAAGCTTTAAGCAATTGATCTCCAGGCAGGACAAAAGTGACGTTCACGTTGGAAGCGCCATGGGACACCATTTCAACCTCAGCAATAGCAGGGAGATCCACTATTACAAAGAGTCTTCTTGACCTGTACCGATGGGCACTGATGGTACTACTTCAGAAATCTCTTGGGCGCACCAAAAGTATCCAAAAGTGCTTTTTGTGGCTCTGGAAAAAGGATCAGAAACTCTCAGCGATGAGGTGCGAGGTGTCTTGGTATGTCTCGGTGCTCGCTAGTCAAAAGACTCTGCCTCCAAGGTACGTTTATCTTCATCTCCTGTTATGGAAATTATGGGAACAATTGGGAACAAAGCCCAGGGATCTCAGAGCATTCGAGCATTCTTGCATTCTTCATGTCTTTATCACAAGCATCCTTTGAGACACATCGACTTGTCAGTAACATAGGGCTGAAAGAAGTGATCGCAGCTTGTTTGTCCGATAAATAGAAGCTCAATAGCAAATGATATCATGCCTCGCGGCCTCAGGGGGCCCTCGACTGACAAGCTATGGAGTAATCCAAACTTTGAGGTCGGCTGCTATTTCAAAGAAAACCACTCCTCCAGCTCTGTATGGAAGCTAGACTCCAGAGACTCCAAATTTCACTCCCCTTTGGACTGTCTCCAACCCTGACTCCTCAAAGGCAGCAAAAGCTTCCCGGAGAACACTCACAGAATCAGATTTCGGAACAATAAGGGTGAGCATTGCCACATTGTGCAGCACCGATACCTCATTGGGTCAGGGATTGATCTCAAGTTGGCAATCATCTAACAACATCTTTCGTTCGGATAAGTGCACAGGAGCTATCCTTTGTGACACTCTTGAAGTCAAGCTGTGTTCCATGACCGAACCCAAAAAATGCTGAGACCGAGGATGCAAGAAGGGCTACCTGATGACAGCTTGAAATGCCAGGACTACTGGCCACATGGCAAATAGTTCAAATAGTTCTGTTATGTTGGAAAACTGGACCAGGCCCTGTTCAACGGAATATGAAATCCATCTGAATTCCATCTGAATTCCATCTGAAACCTTCGTGATCCCTTTCTTAGTCTTTCTTGACCTTGCGAAGTGTTCGCGCAAACGTGCTCCCAAGGTACCTTGGCCACCTCTTGAAGTTCTCGCTCAATAGCAGGAACATCGACATGCTTGTAGCCTGGCATGCAATTGACACCTGAAGGAGTGAATCTGAGTGGATGGTACAGTCATGGAATGTAGTGAATAGTGAATCAATCGTTCCCCACTGAAGCTCTGTCAATGGTTGACTTAGTTGCTGAGCTTCGCTTCACTGCCTTTTGCTTCGTGCATCCTCACTGGCCTTCATCCAGAGTAAGAGACACGGTCACTTCCGAGGTGGCGATCACATCCACCGATGCAGCGAACTTGTTGAAGACTGAGAACACATGGGCCAAAAAACCGTGCTGGCCAAGCATTCTGCCTCAAGGTCTTTGAAAAAGAACCAGTAAGGCGTTGTGTTCTCAAACAGCGATGGACAAGAAAGCCGCTAAACCATGTCGACAAAGCAAACACATGCTGCTATCAAAATGGATGCACGTGTCGTCAGAGTATGCTGAGACTGGCACTACTCTTGATTACCTTGGCGGGCACGGATTGCTACATCAAATGCTCCGCGATCTGAATGTTGGAAATGCATGAATTTCACATCGCCTTTTTCCAATGATGGAATGACATGCAAAAAAAGGCAGACTCAACTCAACAGCTCTGCAAGGGTTTGGTGAAAGTGTGGACAATGCTGAAATTGGTCAGGCCTTAAGAATCATTTCGATGCTTCTTTCGGTTCAGGCTTCGATTCAGGTGAATTCAGGTCAGAATCCGCAAGCTTGAATCCGCAAGCTTGGAAGACAAGGGCAAAGAGACTCAACTGCAAATGAGAAACGATCATGGTGATGTTGTTCTTGCTGCTAATGGCTGCTACCCGTCTTTCTCTGGTATCGCTATCAGAGAGCTTGGGCACAATTCTGGTGCCTACAAACACGGCTACATGACAGCACTCGACCGCACTCGGAGTAGCGTCACTGCTTGACCGAACAACACGCGAACAGCTTAACGGAACCCTAACGGAACCTGGATCTTCAGGCGCCATGGAGTTGCGCACGCTCATTGGCACCCCTGCTTGCCACGCAGGCAGTACTGCAGCAGGGTGCACCACCTTTGAGCCAAAGGTTGACAACTCTGCAGCCTCTTCAAAAGTCAGAACTCTCACCTCGGATCGACTGCAACAACTCAAATTCATTTGCTTGACTGATTGTACTCAAAAGTTCACCACCCGACATGAATACAATCCATCTGTTCGATTCTCCTTTTGTGATCTTTGTGCCATTCATGGAAAAGTCAGCTTTGTTTACAGCAAGAGTTGAAACTTTATTCAAAGGAGCATCCATGTACTCACAAAGTCCAATGACATATTCCAAGGCCACCTGTGTATGGAAACTGCAAGACTCTGCTTCTAAGTAGCTGGTTTTGCGCTGGGAATCACACGAGGGTCCGTTGTCTGTACTCCACTGACGTCTTTCCAGATTTGGATTTCTGCAGCTTTCAGGGCTGCTCCAATGACAGTGGCAGTGAGGTCAGAGCCATCTCTCCCAAGAGTAGTGATGACTCCCTTGGAGTCCTGATGCAGGTCATCTACAGTCACGAGGCACAACTGCAATGATCAAAAAGTAGCTAGTTATGTTGACATATGTTGACTAAATGCTGCAGTCTGGTGCCGACTCCTTGGCAATATATCCAGTGACAATGGGAACGTAAGCATAGTTGAGCTTCAAAGGCCCTAGATGGTGCTGAATGGCCTCAAGACAGTGGGACAGTGGGACTGCATGCTGCACATGATACCACACACAAAATCAAAGCCGAAGCCCCCACTGACTCCACAAACAATACCAAATCTCTGTCAATTCATGCCGAGGATCACTGAACGTGTCATCAAGAATCTCTACAGATGAAAAGGCCGAATCAGCAGAACCGGAGCCACTTGTCGTTCTCATGCCAATTTGCCATGCATCCACAGGTCGGGCTTCGACCTCCTGGCACAAGTGTCGACTGGGAAGCATCCATTGAGATCTGGTGTGTATGTGTATATATATATGTGTGTGTGTGTTTTGTATTATACATACATAATATATATATATATATAATGTAATATATATATATATATACTATATATATGTGTATTATAATGTATATATAATACATAATGTGTATATATATATATTGTGTATATATATATATTGTGTATATATATAGTATATATAGAGAAACAAGGGGAAAAACAAGAAACCAAAACCAGTTAATCTCCCTTGTCTCAAAATCATGCAAACGCCCCTTTTTGCTATGGGACGCTTGAGCCGAGTAAATTACGTTAGGCTACTATGACCAACCCTGCTGGATTAAAAGAGGGGGTCAATTCCTAATCTATTTACACGGCTACACCTACAACTAACGCATCTAGTTGGAGGTTGCGCGGTGATTAAGATGACTGTACAATCTATTGGAGTGTTGGTGTCATAGCTACAGTATGGAGTGAACTAATACTAGTATATACAGTGGTGGTATAGGGGTCGTAATATTTCTACTCCCCCCTACCCGGTCTAACGCTGGCAACTAGTATACAGGTTAGGGCGCTAGGTAGCTGCCCCTC
>Ga0126342_10007855_pt1 | contig 19084 bp, 22 predicted proteins | sample Cyp1metagenome_FD_92528 | JGI IMG/M metagenome (GOLD analysis project Ga0126342, IMG submission 92528) | Coral microbial communities from Lord Howe Island, Old Settlement Bay, Australia - Cyphastrea 1 metagenome | ecosystem: Host-associated > Invertebrates > Cnidaria > Coral ... | reverse complement strand
TGCCGCGCCTGCCACGTGAAACGAAGGTGGATGTCGCCAAGTGCCACGCCTGCCACGCAAAGTGCCGCGGCGTCACCGGCGTCACCCGCGACCAAAACCGAGCTAACCCAAAAACCACCATGCCGTTTCCAAACACCCTTGTTTTCAATTTTCTCGTTTTGCACGGTTTTCGCAATCTGTCAAGGTGGGAACGAGTTGGCTTCGTTGAAAGGGAAGTGTCAACTTCCAACTCATTTCATCTAGCTCTGCCTATGGCGATGGTAACTTTTTGAAAATTCTCAGGTCTTTTCACCGACCCATTCCTGTCAGGTACAATTGTAGTGTTTTTGCACGTAAGATGCATTCCACATCAGAATTTGCAATGATTGTTCTGAGCGGGTGTGTGGGGGCATGCAAACGCGTGCTCTCAGATGAAACCCAGCGGATCCCAGCGGGATGGACGCAGCGGGGTTTAAGCCCGAGGGGAGGGTCACAGTTCGATATGATTAATCATGCCGAACAGGGGGTCCCTAAAACAAATGTGACATGAAAAATCATGGCAGCTGCGGCCAGTCTGCCCCAATTCATTGCTAAAGCAGATCCAACTCCAGCTAGCAAGCTAGCTTTCGTGATTGCAACTTCTGTGAAGCGTGCACAGCATCTCTGAAACCTGAAACACCGCAAAGTCTCTTGAACAGACGTTATTCCCATATGTATGTATGTATGCATGCATGCATGTATGTATGGTGTGGTATGGTATGGTAATGTCATGTAATGCAATGCAATGCATTGTAATGTAATGGTATGGTATGTACTTGACCCGCCAAAACCAACAGAAGGAAACACATGACACACATGTTTACCCTTAACTGATTCTTACGCATATCACAAGCTGAGGTTTGCACTCGTGGCTTCCAAATCTGATGTCAACCTGTGGGGTACACAGAATGTAATATGTTGAAATCAGGTAGGGCAGCATGCATCCTGTTTCAGCACTTCTGTGAGGCTCTGGCCCCGTAGAACATGGAGGACCCTGCTCGGGAGACGGATTGTAAACTTCGACCTTGAGCAGAACCCCACACCAGTTGCATCATGCCTTTCAAAGAATCACCAAAAAGCCAACTGACCCAGGAACAATCTGAGCCAGGTAAAAAACCAGGCGCCATGCCGAAGGATAATCCATTGCTCACAAAGTAGAAAGCAAGATTGTCCACAATCCAATCCTGCTTGGTTTGGGGCTGACTCGAATCTGGACAAATTATTGCATTTCATCCAGATCTCAGTTTCAAAATCATATCGCGCTGCAGGGCCATCCTGCATTCGTCGTCGCAGAAGCCTGTGTCAAAATACAATGGTTGTATCTAGTCGTCTGCTGTTCCCCATCTCGACACACAGAACAATGTTCCAAATGCTTTGAGTCACCCTCTTCTTGCCAGACAGATTTTGTGAGAAACTGCGAATCAAACCAACTGGGGTGTTCACCATAATTTTACAGGTAATTCTACACATTCACGACCCAATCACTACATGAAATCTGCCCTTTGATCTTGTTCAGCTTCATCCCACCTAGGCAACGCGAGGCTGGCAGAGACCCCTGTGACAGAATAGCCCATACCTCGCCAAAACACACGCAAATGCTGCCATGTGTACATTGTGCACACTAGGAATTGCTGGCATGTCGAAATATGGACGTACCAGATGCACCTGTCCTTCTCATCAGTGCCATCAATGAATCAGTCAAACCATCAATCAACCAAATCAGAATGTAAACACTTTTTGTCGTAGCATCTTGGTGGTATGTACATGGAAGCTGCAAGAGAATTCGATTGTGTGGAATGCTGTGCAAGGTCGTGCTTTGTTCTGCAATGACAGGGATGTTCTTCCAATCACGTGACTATGAATGATATGAATTATAGTAACTACTATATCCGCCGAATCCAGGGAACCAGGGGGAGCGCGTCTGAGAAGCAATGCCAAATGGGCAGAAGAGGGTGCGACGACGGATGAAAAACGGAAGCAACGTTCCGGAGGCTTGAGGGCTGCAATTTGGTTTTGCGACGCCGGCGCCAAGGTTGTGGAGGCCTGAAGGTTGCGATTTGGAGCTAGTTCTTGTCGATTCAGAAAGCCGTCTGTCGAAGTAGCTCGTCCGGCCTTCCCTCGCATGGTGTTTGGAACTGGCGAGCTCACGGTTGAAAGAGCGTGCCACGACGGATGACAAACGGAAGCAACGATCCGGAAGCTTGAAGGCTGCAAAGCTGGTTTCTGTTAGACAGCAAGGTTGGGCAGGGCAGTTGCCAGCCGAAGGCCCCGTCATCCTTTAGTTTCATGGTGTTACGGTGCTGTGAAGCCAAGGTTTTGGAGGCTTGCAAGCTGGAGCTCGCTAGATTCTAGTCGCGTCTTGGAGGTCTTTCAACAGAGATGGTCTCACGTATCGCCAACATAGCCTCAACATAGGCCCCAAGATGGGCCAACATGGGGCCAACATAGGCCAACGTAGGGCCAACATAGGGCCAAGACAGGGCCAACATAGGCCAAGATAGGGCTAACATAGGCCAACATAGGGCCAACATAGATCCAACATAGGCCAACATAGGCCCAACATGGACCCAAGGGCGGCCCTTCAATCCGGGATGGTCTAAGATATCGCCAACATAGCCTCAAGAGCGCAACATGCTCCCTACACTGACTTCAGGCCGTTTCTCTGCCGGCGCCCGGCTGTCAGGCGTAAGCCCTTAAATAAAATTATATAGATATTCTCAATCAATGCCGCCCTCAAAACTGCCATCCTCATCCTCACTTGCAGGGCACCATAGCGGGACATGACATAGTTAGTCCACACATTGTTGCCGCTGTGGTGTGGCAGTGTCCAAAGGACCTGGCTGGAGGAGTCAACATCGACAAAGACCAAATACAAAAGCATGCAAAAAGAATCATATATAATATAGTATCATGCATTATCATACTATATCCTACATCACTCATTCATACATCATCATACAATATCACCTGTATAATCTGATATACTAATAGATATATATATATATATCATATCATATCATATCATATCACATATATATATATATATTGAATCCATATTGTATAATCATGTATATCACACTATATATTGTTGCAAACATCCAACTTGACGTATCCTCAACTTGGCTTATTGGCTTAGGGGCTTCTGGCTGACGCCACCTGTGCTTGGCCGGCGCGGTCCAGATCGCTCGAGGCAGCGCCCATGAAAAGCCTCAGATGCAAACATCAAAAAGCACGGAAATTCATGGGTTTTCATGGAATGGATATGGATGGATATATACATATATATGTTGTATCATATATTTTACACAATTCAAAACGTTGAAAACCAACACAGACCGGCAAACTTGCTTTCAAACAGCTTTCTTCGAATCTTCTGTTGAACACCGAGTTTGTGACACGTAGCAAAGTCCTTGGCAACCAGCATTAGCTACCAGTTTGCTGTCGTGGACCAGACTCTGGATCAGTTTCACAAGGACTGCCAGCATGCAAAGTGATCGCGCCTGGTGATGAGTTCACAAGCTCAAACAACTCCTCATTACTTCGCGGCCTCACAAAAATCTTGCAAGCTGTGTCAGTTGAGACAAGCAAGAAAACTAAGAAGTTTCTGCAGCCCAGTGAAGTTCCGCACACATAAGGCTCTTGCAGGCACAGTGACGACAGTCAGCTTTACACATTGTTCCAAGAGCCTTCAAATGCCTACAGTCCTGCGATCAAGCTGAAGCTGACGCTCGGAGATGCTTCCAAGACGCTCGCAATGACTCACCCCAGCATCACCCAGCTCTGCACAATGGTCCAGCCATGCCCAATCTCCGCGCTTCGCTTTCTCCGGCAGGAACGCACAGGTATGTCCTCCTTGAGATGCACTTTCTTTTCTACACTGCGGCCGAGAAAAATATTACGCTGGTGCTATGACTACCAAACGCCTAAGCATATCCAAGTGATCAAAGTGCGATTGCGAGCTGGTGTTCCTGAGATTTCCTGAGCACGCAGTGTCTGCAGGTTGAACCTGTCATAGTCTCCGCGCTTCAGCTGCGTAGGAGTCACTGTCTAGCACTTTAGCAGGGCCCTGTAGGCAGATGGACCACCATGTAGTGTCAACACTGTCAAGACCTATCTCTATGTTTGTTTCGACATATTTTGACATACCGCTCTAATGTTTTAAGTTTGATATAATCATGAAATGTAGGTAGCAGTCTGACTGGACATCCACCACGTCGGCCCCAAGACAGTGGGACAGGAGACCATCGATTGCTGTAGCCATCTGTGGCCTGGAAGTGAGCCCATTTTAGATTCACTCCAGGCATGGGCATTTGCCACCTGTTACCAGGTCGGCTGGCTGCAAGAGGCTCTCGGAGCATTGCGCTCCGGCCCCTGCGTGCACCTCTAGAATTACAGTGTCAAGAAGGAAACCCAGATTGCCGAAAGCGGATTGAAGCTTCGCAGGGTCCTAACCATCTCAAGCAAGGTGCTTGAGCTGACTTACTCGTGTTCAGTGTGCACGGATGGTATTCTGGTATTGATATTGCTCAACCAAACAGCTTAGCCAACTTGAAATTTCTGTCAAACCATGTCATAAACGGACACGACAGCTTACTCTGTCCTCGTGCACATTGAACACTACGACTAGAGGCAGCAGTGCAGCATCGAACTTGCCAACTTCTACCGGGGCATCGCATCATGCCATCCAGTCTACAAATCTCCACCTCATTGAAACGTACTCGAACTATCTAGCCAGCAACCTAAAATCCCTAAGAGTGGGTCATGCCCGAAGGCATGGGTTCTACCAGTACTTTACTTGTTTGTCATCGCACAGATCTGCACAAGCTACAGGATGCTACACGCATACGTTTTTGTCCACTGTCCACAGCTGTATTGTATTCGGTGGTTCTAGCAAACGCCGTTTTGGGCCACCATCAATTCTGTTGGAACAATAGCCAATAGCTTGAATCCATCCTGACCCAACTTATGGGTTTTGGATGTATTTGGCATATTGGATCGTAAAACCTCCCTGCCTTCCGTATGTATACACCCCCCCCTCCGTTCATACATTTCCATCAAATGTATGAAAGGTAGCGGGGGGCAGGTGGTCAAGCCCGCCGACGGAAAGAGGTGTCAAGAAGGTTTATACATCATTATTTTTGATTGAATGAGAGACATGGGGGGGACCTGCCTTGCACCAGCAAAAAACAATTTTTTGGAAACCTCAAAAATGTATTCCTCTGGGGGTTAGCTGCTACTATGAACTATCAATTCATTGCAAGTTAAAAGTCTTAAATGTATGAAACATAGGGGGGACCATGTTCTCATGTACTGCAGGAATCTGGATGAGCTGAGACAATATCAAATGTATAAAATATAGGGGGACTAGGTGGTTTCTGTAAAACACTGGAAATGTATGAAAGTAAGGGGGGACTATGTTGTTTCAACCTCAAAAACTGACGATGCCCTTCGATTGATTTCCACAGTTTCTTTCGATATCTGGCCACAGAATCAATGAGTCCAAAGCAATTTCCAGTCGTTCTCTTTGCCAAGGCTGCAGCCTCACGAAATTTCGAGGCTTTGAAAACAGGACGGTTGCGCATTTTTTCACGATGCTTTGAAGACCTTTGAAGTTTGTTGCATTTAATTTTCGAAGCAAAGATGCAGAGCCATTTGGAAGCAACAAGAAATAGTTGAACATTGAAACTTCCCCTCTGTTCTGAACCTGTCTGCACACCCCAGAGGTCCCCAGAGCATGTGAATGTATTGTATTGTATGAAAGGGGGGGTTAGCTACACATCAGTGCAGCTATGCAGTTCAGGTACTGGGGGCAGGACACATGCAAGGTAATGTTTTAAACCTGGATCTCAATGTTTGATTTTAAAACAGAAGTTGAAAGAGCTATACGGAATGGGCAGGGTTGGATTAGATCAACACACTTCAACCATCTTCAACCCAAGGCTCAACCTTAAAACAAAAAAACATCCTCTCGGTACCGTACAATCCTTTAAAAATGTTGGAAAAAGGCACCCTAACAATAGATAAGAATCAGCAACAACTACTGCATTAGGCTTCTCAAGACAACCTTCATGTATAACCAATGTGCGGCGTGAAACTGCTGCTGACCCCCCAGGTGCATACATTCAGGATACTTCATCTGCCCCCCCCCATTTCAATTCCCCCTCCCCTTTTCCAAATTTCGCACCCCCCTCCAAATTTGGGAATTATTAATGTACTAACCCATGGGGGTAGGTGGCCTCCCATAATTTGGCAAACTTAGATTTCAGGGGGAGGGGCCTCAAAAGCGTCATGCTATTTCGTAAGATTCCCCAGGAAAACTCCATGAGCATCAAAGATCCATGGCCTTGCAAAATCAATGTATGAACCCCTCTCCCCACCTTTTTCTAAACAAGCTTTTGAAGCCAAATACTGAAAATGTATGAGGAGCACCCCCCACCTCTTTAGGTAATCTCTTAATTTTGCCAAAATAAAGTACATACAATAATACCCGTTTCAGACGGGGGGTGGAAATGTATGAACAATTCCCTGCCTCCCCCCCTCTCCATACATTTTAAGGGGTGGGGGATATCGTAAACAGCTTTGGCGGCTTCAACAGCAGGAAAGGGTGTTAAAGTTATGCAGGACCAATCACTGGTCCCCTACATTTTGCAATACTCTCGAAAGTTCTGACTGTTTTTGCCATGTCGTCAATTAAGGCTTAACGGTTGGGATGGGCAAATGTCGGGGGATGCGGGGATTTGGAAATTTGGGCCCTGTATCGGTGTCAGGTGGGGCTGATGATGGCTTGATAGTGCTTTGCTTCCTAGACTGGAAGTTTGATCCAGACATTTCTTCCACTGGCTTATAACATCTTATAACTCTTCTCACAAAATGAAATGATGCCCTCTAAATGAGGCGGTGCAAATGCCAGGCTGAGCTCCGGGTCCGATTTTAGCATTTCGTACATCCCAAAGGTCCCTTCTCTGTTTACCAGTCATGACTGTCATGCTATCTTTGGCCAGACTTCGATGACTTTGGAACTCAGGATGGCTCAAAAGCACCCGTAGCAAGTATGAATTTGAGAGCACATGGCACTGTCACAGGGGAAGAGCTGGTGAGTGCTACAAGAATCACGTCCACTAGGATGTGCAAAGACTGCAAACGCAAAAGAACTCTGGCAAAAAGGACAGCATGCACATGTATGTCTGAGTCGGTTTCAAAAGTTCTTGAGGCGCCGATTAAAATTACCAACCAAGTTCCTCCTCTGTTCCTGCGTTTCTTTGCTTGTCTTCTCCACTCTAAGTTTCTTGCAGAAATTGCAAACTTCCTGCACGTGGACAGCACCTCACTTCCATGGCCCTATGCCAAGAGGGTGCGGCAAATCCTGTGCTCTTGGGATCGTCTGGCTTTTGCCAGTGTACCCATCTAATAAGGCAAGGTGTAATTTGTTCCATTCTCCCACAGCTCATTGAAACATTTCTCTTGCTTCTCTAGCATTGGACTCCGCTTGCACTTCAAGGAACGGCAAGCGACTCTACACATGCCATTGGCTTCAATCCAGCCATGGCTGCGCAAGTCGGGAGAGTCAAATTGCGCTCATCTTCACCGCTGCTGAGTAAGCGATGTGGTAACAAAATTAAACAGGATGATTCCAGGATGATTGTATTTTGTCGACACTCTGGACATCCTATGACATTCTCACTTCCGCTTGAGCTCTCCCTGTCCATGTAAATTGGGTTCCCACGGGAGTGTCAAACTCTCTCCCGGTCAAAGTGGCTGCAAGTGGCCTGCAATAAGGAACAAGACAATGTCGAGGCAACATCAATCAACATCAAGACAATCAAGACAGATCAAGACAGAATGTACATTGTCTTGCTCTGGTTCAGGGCTGTTGCAAGTGCCAACAGCACGGGGCAAAGAACGCTTCATCAAGGCTCAGGCCACCAAAATTGTGCACCGCATCACACCTGCGCAAGTTATATACCACTATCAGAGCTCCTTTCAAACGGGATTGAAAGAAGCAACTGGCCAAACAATGGTAAGCGAAAGGGATGTGGCGGATATGGGAAAAGAGATACAGTATGTACATTCTTGTGTTGGTTCCCCTGACAATGTATGATCTGCAGGCCTTTTTTAACATAGTGCTCTACACTTCCAGAATAGTCTCATTCGCAGATGTTCCCCTCCTATCAAAGTTCTCAAGCATGGACGTGATGCAAATCTTCCGCCTCCTTGGATCCTTGACGATCGCGGTTGGTACGAACTTTTGGTGCCTTGATTGTCCTGGCATGATCACAAAAGGAGACCCAACCTTGAAGACCTGTCCACTCAGAATCAGCACTTCATTTCAGACATGTTTAGGTCCAGAGATGTTCAAAGGCGTTCAGTCCTGGTGGGTGGCGGGAACGCGATCTGAACGCCGTTGTTGAAGATCAAAGGCTTGTACCTTGGTCACCAGTCACTACAGTAGTGGTCACTTGCCAGGTGCCTATCAGCCAATTTCGCCCTCAGCATCACCAGGGCCACGGCTCTGAAGGCATGCTTGGATGCATCACCTAGGGTTCCACTGATTCGAAAGGGTGTAGCCACAATAACGCTGCATAGACTTCCTGTTCATTTAGGGTCAAACAGGGCTGTTTCGGTACCTACAGGGAGGCGGAATTTTGTTTGCTCGGTACACATACTGAAGGCAGTCCTATCCAAACGACATCTGTATCCTCCAGGCCTTTCGATGTGCTCGGTAAGACCTTGATGTGGATGAGCCTTGGTTAAGATTTTCTGTCACCTGACTCCTGACAGACCCAAGATGTTGAAGGTAACGAAGGTAACTCTGTGAAGCTTCCATATCTCCCATCAAACACAAGCACTCAGATTCGCACCCAAGAGACCTCACTGGCCTGTGAGAATGCTTCCCCGACTACGTAGTGCTCGGTGTTCACATGCGCTTCACAACGCAAACGAACCAGTGCCTTTACAGAATCGAAGAGCCATTCCTTGAAGCCTTCGAACTCCTCAAGCTCAGATGTCTATTGTGCAATGCACTCAGGTCATTTTACAAGAAAAAAGTAAACATATCCATTTAAAGGCTAGGCCTGCTAGGCATCTATTGAATCTATTGTGGCCATTCAAACAATAAAAATCAATAAAACGTGTTGCAGTCTCTCTTGCGTGGTCCTGTTTGAATCGGAGAGCCCATTCATGGGAAAGAAGATTTACAAAGCAGTACCTGATTCACTATGAAGTTTGAGCAACTCACCAAAGAGGCAATGTCAATTTGAGCAAAACAAGTGTCACGGCAACTGAGCAGCACAAGCATGGCTTGGCTCACCCGAGGTTGACCTTGTTCTGGAAATCGATTGGTAGGTACACGAAGTCGTATTTGGCCTGCCATAAAACTACAACATCCATCAACATCCAGTAATCATCCAATACCAGTAGCCTCAATAGCCCATACCGCAGCTTCAGAAACCAGTAAAGGTCACCAGGTCACGAGGCAAGCGGATGCACTTTGCATGGCCTTAAAACCCTTTGCATCGAGGAGCTCCACGAGCTGCGCGGAGGTGTATCTGCGGCTTCAAGAGGTTGAAGAAAGATAAAGAAACGGATATCTTTTCCATCCTTTTGTATTACAATTACGTAATTTATTGTATATACTAGTATTTGATTTGTATCGATTAAGAAAACCTTCTCATCTCAAAATGACCTGGCTTCTTGGTTTCCTTTTGATGCTCGGTGCAAAGATCTCAGAGACCCCTGGGCTCTGCTGGGGTCTGTCGGACCTGTTGGGAATGTGGCGCAGCATTACCGTGGTGGGGTCGCCAAAAGGCTCAGGCTGCGGGACTTTGTCAGCCTTTGCCTGGCAGATCGTTTCTTTCAAAAAAAAAGCTGGTAAAATGGACAGTTGACCCACATTAAATGGTAATTTGTATGGGAAAAATGATGATTAGCCATGAACAACCATGAATAACCATTGGATTTTGGGGCAAACTACAGTTTCACAGTCAGATCTTGTGTTCTCTTGTGATTCTCCTTGCTTCTCAGCTCTGACTCCTGTACGCTCTGCCTGCACCCCAACTGGCAGACTGATGCCCTCCTTCTGGCCTCCACTGAAAAAAAAAACAGCATATCATTTTTTGGCCCTTTGGCCTGAGAAGTAGCATGAAATAGCGAGATGAAAACATAACTTGCGAAGTCGGCCAAGATCCCTGCCCTTCTTTGCATCGGGGGTCTTCTTCTTTGCACGAGCAGCCTTTGCACACTCCAAACTCTTCCTCTTCCAATCAGTCAGAAACTGCTGCGAAATATGATTTCATAACGTTTCATGCAATCCTCAGGAGCCACAATCTTAGAGCATCCGAGCAATCTTACCTCGGCGGCTGCATCCTTCTTCACGCTTGCACTGTTGCGACGGGCGCCCTGCAACTGCTGAATTCCTACCGAAGGTCTCTAATATGCGAGTTATTGTCTGTGGGCTCAAGATGTGGAACATATGGATGTTTGATGGTTTTTGATGAAATTGGATGATGTTTGATAGTTTTCAATGCTTTTTGAATTTGAAGCCTCGTACGAAACCCGACTCTGCTTGCTTTGGGCTGTTTTCAGGAAAGAAAGGAGCCCTGCGATTGCACACTCTGCAAATACTGCAAGCAGTGAGGTAAAACAGTGGATCCAGGTAGGGGGCAAATAACATTTAGCACTTAGGCGGTTACGGCGGTTACGGGGGCTGAAAAATACTGAGACTTTCTCACCTGCTCCTTCCATAAGGCTGCAGCTGCAGCGGCAAGGCTCGGCGGCGTATGAGGAAACCTTGGTGAAATCATGGCTATGCTCCAAGGACAAAAGGTCTGAGCCGAGACCAATGAGCCAAACCCAAATGTAAGAATGTAAGAGTCTTTTCCAAAAGATCAACAGCGGGTGTGTTTAATGTGTTTATGGAGCAACCTTTTTCAAGCCAACCAGTGAACTTGTGCCTCTGCTGACATCTTGAGTAGCACTAGGGCGGCTGGCATCGACATGTGGTTCCAGGGTGGCAGGTTTGCCTTGTAGGGTAGGCAACACATTGCACCAGCATCCATTGGGCACCAGCAGGAACAACGCTCTCTGCTTCCCTGAGGTTCCAGCACTCGATGTAGGGGATAGTCCAGCACTTCCGAAAAGCCAGGGATTGGCCATGTCAGGCCTTACAGAGTGAGCTATGGTACACCATTTGTCCTTGATCCCCATACAACCAATTCTGCCCGACTTCGAAAGCAGCTTCAGTTTCTCGAAAATTATCCTGCAAACAAACTTGCACCTTTGCCTTGAACCTAGACTTCAGACAATCTTCACTGACAGAACGCTGGTTTTTATGAAACTTTGAAACACCTTTATTATTATTCGGTAGGAATAAGGACCTAGTCATAGTCCTAGAGTCCTAGAGATTGTTGGAAACACCGTGCAACATGCAGATCCGACAAAGAAATCCTTGAGTTTTCCACAATACGCCATAGCCAAGGTGAGGCATCAAGCTCGCGCAAGGACTAGGCAGGTGGAGCTGCAATCCACAAGATGATCCTGGCCCTTCCCATCTGTGAGTTCCTCTGGGCTTTAGATGTGTGTGCGTGTGTGTTTCTTTGTGACTGATTATATATATATATGGTTATATATATATACATACATACACATACATATATCATATTTGTACTGCATGTGTATATATATATACATACACACACATATACATGTGTATATATATATATAAACATTATATTCCAACTGAGTCAGCCAACCCTGCAAAACACTCATGAAATCTGCCATTGCCTGAGGCCAAGGAGAGATCCAGGGAATTGCGGTGGGACCTGGAACTTCCGAAAATTTGACCATGGAAAATTTGACCATGGAGCATTCAGAAACGCAAACTGCAAGCGGCAACTTGGAAATGTTGATCATATGAGTTCATATGAGCATATCTGTCATGGAAGGACTCGGCTGCACTCAGCTGCTAGCGCGAGATCCAGCTTCTTGGGAAATCGTTGCAGGATTCTCTTCAAGAACCTCAGCTCCAAGAGTTGCTGCCATTTCTGTGATCCTAGACCACTGAGCTCAGCCGCTAAGCTAGTGGCAGATGGGAGATCAGGAATATCAAAGCCATCAAAGTCCTCGTGCTCCGATGCAAACCTCTTCCTGGAGAAAAATGTTAAGTTGTTGCTTTCAAGGTGCCCCCTGCAGCCCCATGAAAAATACCACGATGCCACAATCCAAACATGGTCCGAACATCTCTGGTTACAGCATGTTGCACCTTGTGATTTGGAAAAGACCAGGGTGGGCAGCATCAGTGCCAGTTGAAAGCGGAACCTGGAAGCATCACAAGGGCTGACAGAGACTTTCCACAGATCCCAAGCCCGTTTAAGACTCAAAGCTGTCAAGGCTACGAAGTCATGTTTCTTCGTGATATAAATAATGTGTATATATATATATGATATGTATATATACATATGTTATTTTATCTAAAGACACATAATATCAGATAATATCATAGGGTTATATAATATATGATAATATGTGTATATATATAAGAGATCATATACTTGCCAGCAGCATGTGCATCTCCGGGAATCAGTGAATCGCAAGCCTTCCATGGCAGCTTGTTGTCTGAAATGTCTGAGTATGCCCTGGTCCTGACAGGAGTGTGGCTGGTCTTGTTCCCTGTGCGCATGTTGTCAATGGGCCTGCAGGAGCCCAAGAAAATGTGTACAATTTCATGAAGCCAAGTCCTTCCGGGCCGATTCTCCTCATAATCCATGTAGGGGTCCTTCCATGTTTCAGCTCTCAAGCATGAGTCACTCTGTGTTCTTTGAGCCCGATCCCTATCCTATTTGAGTCCAGGAGCAATCAATTCCTTCTTGTGCATCCATGCCAAATTCAGCCACATGGTTCTGTGCCCCGCAGGTTCAACGCCCTGCCAGTCTCGGCCAGAGAATTCCAAGAATGTGTTCCTCACCACCAGCCCTGGCCTTGAAGACGCTTTTGAACATAGAAAGTGAAACTCAATTTTTTAAAAAACGTTTCTACTCGCGGCAAACCTTTGCTAAGTCCAAGACATGCTCGCGTGCATGTCCATGGTGTACGCCATCTTCTTCTGATGTTGCGTGTTGCCTGGCCACAGCTCAGGGCGGAAGCCGGCGGAAGCCCTGCCTGTGGATGTATCACTTTCCTTTCCTTGGACCTCTCAATCCAAATGTGACGTTGTGTGACAGGTTGTGTGACACGGGTGACACAATGATTCTTACGTAACGCCATCTCGAAGCCTCCAAGATCCTGGTTGTGCAACTGTCAGGCTGAACCCAGATCTACACTCGGCGCTGAGCCAATAGAAGGGCAGTGTCTCAATGTCCCAAATTCCCAAGTTGTGCATCACGCGAGGTCTGCGGATGTGCAAAAAAGTAATAGATTCAAACCCAGGAGATGAGCATGTTACATCCTAGGGATCCAGTCAAGTCACTACTAAACCAGAGTTAAATATTGATTTTGACTCACTGCTTTGGGTCGCAGCCATTGTAGCCGTTGCAGCGCTGGTGGCCGCCGTCATCAGACTGTTTTTGTACAAATGAGGGACTTCGAGGAAGGAGCATCTTCGCTGCCTCCGGGTGCGCGAGATCGCACGAGGATTTGAGCAACTGAATCAGGGCTGCTGTGTCCCAGTGAACATCACCTTTTTGCACTTTCCAATGCCTTGCATCTGTCGAAGGATGTGACTTGACTTCACCTAAGAATCGGTTGAAGACTGCAGAGGTCAAATTCAGCAAAAGTCTAGAGAAGCACATTTTGTTTTACCAGGTATGGTTGCAAATCCTGGCAGGTTGAAGGTCTTACAGTTTGAGTGGACAGCGGAACTACAAAGGATCTGCAAAGGTGTGAAGTTGAGAAAAACAAAACCAGCTATACCAGCTACAGTTTGATAAAGTTTGATAAAGTTTGATAAAGTTTGATAAGATCTCATTCAACAAATTTCAACAAAATACTGCCCCTTGCACGGCCTTGAAGCCAACACATCCATAATCCTGGATGTCCACGGTCACTATGGAGCGACATTAGTGTTCTTATGTGTTCTTTCATTCGGATGTTGAAGCTACCACTTTGCTGTCTGTTGCATCAAAGCAATAAGAAGTTGGAGTCCTGGTGAAGATTGCTGCATTCGGGCACCAAAGCCACCTTTGCTTTGCTTTGCTTTCGAAATGCGCGGCATCAAGGGAATGCTCAACATCTCTTTCAATCTCTTTCAGAGCATCTTCATCCAGATTCACTTGACCTGCATCCTGCGCCATATCTTCTGGATCTCCCACTTCCTGGCATTTCTCACAAGTTTGAGGAAGTTTGCAAGTTCAGCACTGAGCGTTGAGGAGCACCAAAACACTTGATCATACGTGGTGCACATGGGCCTCTGGCACTGCTCTCATGGATCGACCTACAAATCGCACCAGTACCGTACATGGCGATAAACTTGCTGACATCAAGAGAAACATATTGCATTCCAAGCACAAAATGATGTCTCAGGATGACTGTTGGCATCTGCTAGCATCTGTTAGCGGACACTTGTATTCAGAACTGCGCTCTACATCATTACATTCTACATCTTTCATCATCTCTCTACATCTGTCTACATGTTCTTCATCTTTCTTCATCTATGTTATGTTATGTTATGTTGAATGTCCACACCTGTGTCTGGCAGAGGGACGACATAGGGGGCTCCGCTCTTGGGATCATCAAACAGGTGGACCCCACAGCTGATCCGATTGTCGCCCATTGATGCTCCACCTGGCCGAGCCAAGGAGCCGATGGCCATCGATGGCCATGGCTCACATGTCACATGGCCATGGTCATCTGAGTGTGGGACACAGGACACTGGTTTCACCATCATTGATTTTCATAGCCTCAGATGTGAAAATGCAACACATGGTGCAACACCATGTGAGTAATGCTGGATGTGCTTACTCAACTGTTTGGTCATGAAACTTCAGGAAACTTCTATTGACACATGATCTGAGAAGCCCCGGCACGTGTCAATTCTGGTGGAGCATCGTTTTCAAAGCCAGGTTGCCCTGGCTGTTGTGCCGGCCTGGGTGGTTCCAGTCATTGAAGGGTTGGTGCACTTTGAGTCTCTAGGAGCCCGACAAAGGATATCCCGGAAACAGCTCTTTGTAGCTTTGCAAAGAGTAACCTCACCATCCATACATTCTGAAACACAAAGTTGGACAAAATCCAAATGCACCATGAAAAATACCCCTATCAGGCCCTATCATCCCTATCCCATCCCGTTGTACTGGTTGATTCATAGGTATCCCGGTATCCCTGTTGTGGATGGTAGGATAACCAATCAATGTTTCAAGTGCTTCCATTGCACTTTCCACATCTTTCGATAGCCTCTGAGGCCAAGGCTTGCCTCTCCAGGGGGGGATTCTTTCAGCGTGTAGGCATCCTCTTCTTTGCTCACATCAGTGGAGGTGAGTGTTGACTGCGGCCTTGGTGTCCGTCAAAAAACATGGTCACGTCGCCCGTAGGAGCGCTTGACTGTTGTCACATTTGACATCACTTATTTCTGACTTGTTGTTTCAATTTTGCAACCCTTGTGTGTATTTGAAGACTTCAAACAACATTTTTGTGATTTATTGGCATGCAAAAAATCATTGTAACGTGGTGGAAAAATTGTTGTCTTGTGTTGAAAACGCTGCGAGGAAACGCGAGGAATATCGATTTTGTCCTTGTTTCCTCTTCTGCCCCTTTGTTTCTTTCGCGGTCACTGAGTTTCTTTGCGGAGTTGTTCAACCTTTTGGAACAGAGAACCTTGAAGCTGTCTTCCCCATTATCTTTGACCACAGTTCCTTTTTTTCATTTTTCCTTGCCTTTTCGTAGTCCATGATTTCAAAATAATATTTCAAACATGACAAGATGCTCGAAACTATGACTTCAAAATGTTTGAGAAGGTTTGCCGAAGAAAGAAAAACGGTTAGAGCGTAGCATCAAATATCTTAGAAAGTAGCAGAGAAGATCTTTGAGTGTAGCATCAATCATGTTCAAAATAATAAAACAGCCTAAAAAATAACATGAATTAAGTTGAAAAGTAGAAGAGAAGATCGAAAAACGTAGCATCAAATATGTTGGAAAGTAGAAGAAAAAATCTAAACACGTAGCAACAATTACGTTGGAAAAGTAGACGAAACGATCTAAGAGCATAGCATCAGTGACCCCAGAGAGTAGCAGAAACGATCTAAGAGTGTAGCATGATGTATGTTGGACAAAAGAAAAGAGACCGAAGAGCGTAGCATCAATTACCTCAGAGAGTAGAAGAAACGATTTAAGAGCCCAGCATGAATTATGTTAGACAATAGAAGCAGAGAGTAGACGAAACGATTTAAGAGCCCAGCATGAATTATGTTGGACAGTAGAAGAAAAGATCTAAGAGCGTAGCACAAATTATGTTGGACAGTAGAGGAAAAGATCTAAGAGCGTAGCATGAATTATGTTGGACAGAAGAAGAAAGGATCTAAGAGCGTAGCATCATTTACCCCAGAGAGTAGAAGAAACGATCTGAGAGCGTCGCATGAACTATGTTCGACAAAAGAAGAACAGATCTAAGAGCATAGCATGAATTATGTTAGACAGTAGAAAAGATCTAAGAGCGTAGCATAAATTGTGTTGGACAGTAGAAGAAAAGGTCTTAGAGCGTAGCATCAATAACCTCAGATAATAGAAGAAAAGATCTTAGAGCGTAGCATCATCCAAGTACGCACTCAACAAGATGTTATTGCCCCTCTCAGCCCCCGCCCGCCCCGAAACCCCACCCCCGGAAATCTGGCGCAAAGCCCCATCATGACACTGACATTCAAAAATATGCGAGGCGCACGCGGTCCTGGAGGCGACCACACCAAAAACATGAAGGGACAGGTATCACAATTCCTGTGTCAGAACGTGTGTAGATGATGTATGTCATGTATGAATGTGATGTGGATGACGTTGATGTATGTGACAGTGATGTTGAAGTTGATGGACATGATGTTGATGATGTATGTGATGTAGATTAAGTTGATATAGGTGATATAGAGGATGTATGTGATGTAGATGTAGATGATTTTGGTGATGTAGCAGAAGTATGAGATGTTGCGTAGATCAAAAAAGAAGTTGAATTTGGCAGCAGATCTTTGGAAAAAAGCCTTTCCAGGAACTTTCCGGAAAAACATGAATGGCCAGGAGAATTGCAGTCGAACATGATTCAACATCAAAACTCGAAACGAACTTTGAATCTTTGGGATTCCAGAATTATCTTATATAATGTCGCGACCTTGAGCAAAGCTGAAACGTTCAATACGCAACTCTTGCATTGCTGCTGCGGAACGAGTCTAGATTTGCTCCAGTCTCGGTGGAAATGAAACCGCTGAAGCCCATTGTTTCCTACATGAATGATCTCTACACTCCTTCACAGAGCCGACAAACTGCAGTTGACAGTCTTCATGTTGTAGTCTTTGCACCAACAACAACTCCAGGTGTTCTAGCTTGTGGACAATATTCGGTCATGTTCCAGCGTGAACCATGTCGCATCATGCATCACTGCACAATCTGCACAAAGACACTTCCAACTTCCAACTGCACTTTTTGTTCGATGGTACCCGGCTTGTCAGCCTGGCAAACCTGCCAAACACAAATGGCAACAAATAGCAGCAAACAAGGACGAATAGTGCATAAACACAAAGCATCAATCACCGGATGGGTCATGGAGCAAATTTCTCACACTCTACCAATGTCCAACACCCAACCGGGCTTCACAACCTATAATTTCCAAAATATGGTCAATTCAGGTCATGTCAGTTCCTCATTAATATAGACCTCTAGAGTTGGGCAAGTTGTACAACGCCAGGCAAATATCCTTTCTGTTTCCGACAAGTCTTGTCGATGCTGTTCATTCCGAGACTTCGACGGAAGCAACAAGCACCTGGACAGGCCCTGTAGGTCATTGCAGCTGCGATCCGATGGAAAATGACGAAGCATAGACCATATCACGGTGATACAGCGAAACCGAATCTTCTGCATAAAAGAGTAAGAGTGGCAACTAGCTACTCACAACCCCAAATACTTTGTAGTACTTGCCATCATACTCGACACAGGCTGATGTTGAGAGACTGTCAAAACCCACCGAAGCTACCGAACTTGGCGGCGGAATGGTGGGATCGCAAGCACATTTGTCTTCATTCCCATTGCATCCGTCCTTGTTGCCCTCGAAATAATGTTGCACCACCACGCCATTCTCGCAAAACATCTTGTAGGAACCGTAGGGTTCCTTCTTGCATGCGCCCAAAGGACTTACCCAAACCGCATCTGGTGGTCCAGAGCAGGTTGAAGAGTAGTAGTACATAGCATAAGCCCACGCAGGCATGTTGACTGGGGTCTTGGAATACGTCAAATATCCAGCTCTGGTGGGGTAAGTGAAAGGAATCCATGGGCCTTCTGCCATCGACGATGCAAGCATTGTGAAGGCTTTGGATGTACCTGGACTGCACTCGGTGCTGAACTGCTCAATCACGTTTGGGGTGCCGAGGCATTCCAGCCCATTCCACTCTGCGAACAAAAGCACACCATCCGTAAGGGTAAACATGTGGGAACGTTGCCAAAGTGCAACACACAAATTCAAGGCAAACCATGCATTGTCTCGTGTCCAGTCTCCTTCGCAACTCTCGGCATCAAACGTCTCTTCCAGGAAAGACACTGAAGACCAAGTGGCATTCCTCACTTGTTGTTGGCTAAGAAATGAAAAAATAAAGGACCGGATAACCCCACATGTCAACTTCTTCCAAAAAGTAGCCAAAAAAAGGTGAAGACGGAATGGGACAGGCAGGGACGTATGAAACACGTGCGTGTGAGAGAGTTGTTTGTATGTCTGTATCGTGGCAAACGGGAACCAAGCGCGCCACCAGAGCCAACCCCATGTCATACGTGCCATGCCTGCCACACAAAGTGAAGGTGTGTGTGAACGAGTTGTGTGTGTGTGTGACACATCTGTATAGATGTAAAACTTCAAGGTTTAAATTTTTGGTTGCAGGGGGTGGTAGCAGGGTCCAGA
>Ga0126342_10007854_pt1:5000-19087 | contig 19087 bp, 16 predicted proteins | sample Cyp1metagenome_FD_92528 | JGI IMG/M metagenome (GOLD analysis project Ga0126342, IMG submission 92528) | Coral microbial communities from Lord Howe Island, Old Settlement Bay, Australia - Cyphastrea 1 metagenome | ecosystem: Host-associated > Invertebrates > Cnidaria > Coral ... | reverse complement strand
GCGGCCGGAAAGGGTACACCTCTTTCCGTGATACGAGCCAATATACACGCATATCCAATCACTATTTTCCAATGCTTCCATCCTAGCAGAAAGTCATTAACTTTCTCATGTTCCTCGTTTCCAGAGAAACAAACTTTAATATGGTACACACTCCAAAAGATTCCATGACTCTATTTCGAAAACACTCCCCACATCCACTCCATCTTTTCCATGAAACACGCTAGCAACTCAACTACTATAAACCTCTACAAAGTAATTATGATCACCCAACATAAATCCAAATAGTCCGGAAAAAAAACATATCACCATCCAAATTTAACCTTGCTTAATTTAAGCAACCTTGCTTATCCTTAATTAAGCTAACCTTGCTTAAATAATTTAAGGCTAACCTTGCTTAATCTTAATTAACGAAAAACGGAACTTCTGGGTTGTTACTACTGTTACTAGTATGATTGTTATTATTGGTATTGTTAGTGTTATTATATGAGTTATTGTCATTATTGGTGTTATCATTATTATTATTTTTGTTTTTTTTATGCTACTTTTCTTGTTATTATTGGTACTAATAGTATTGTTATTCTTATTGTTGTGCGTGATTATTGTTATTGCTGGTGTTGTTGTTTTTGTTTTATTTGTATTGTTGTTAGTATTGTTATTGCTGTTGTTTACATATAGTAAATATTGTAAAGTTATCAATTTGGTGTTGTTTTTCTTTAATGTGCAGACTACGTCACACTGTAATCCCCCTAATAATTCCTAACTGGAATTCCTAACTGGATACAACGTCGGACCGGACGCCACGAAGGTGATTCCCCTGCTGCTGGAGACAGTGCCGACACCCAAGGAATTCATTGATTCGACGCTGGGTTGGTCGTTGCCTGTTTTTGTTGAGAGTAATGGGGAAATACTGGGGAATTTCATATCATGTGTGGCAACATTTTTGAATCTGGCTGATAGTTGTTGCATGTTTTCCCACGTATAGATTGAATACACGAGGTGTTTGAAGGTTTTCGGGACACGTGTGTGTTTTTGGGACACCATGGGATTCTACATGTGGATTTTTTCGTATGATGTAAAACAGGTCATGCATTGAATAGCATGGACTCCGGTATGAAGTGGATTTCACCGCCAAAGTGGAAACACATTTTGGATCATTTTGGCATTTTGCGCTTTGTGTTTCCTAAAGCTGCGTAGACCTATGAGAAACATTTTTTCAACCCATCCCTTTTTGTTCCTGTCGGTGCAGACCTGTTTCTTGGCCCTATTGATGTGCATACGTGTCTCAATTGTCTTTGCCCACTGAGGTTGGAGTTTCCAACACAATTCCACATAAAATAGTTGTGTATAGTCAACCTCATGGACTCATTTGCACTAAACATACACATATCATCGTCCTGGAGTAGACAGAATATAAAATTCTCAAAAGCATATCCATTTTTAGTGAGGTGTTTTTGACATGTCCATAGTTTATCTACTCCAGGATGATTATGCATCTAGAATCCCAGTTGGAGCGTGAACCAAAAACTCATTGCCCATGCCCCTGAGGATACAATCATTGTCACCAGAACAACAAAGATTTGCTCAAGCGTTTCGAAAAATGCAACTGTTTCTTGGTTTGGTTTTGGATGGTGGAAGGAACAATGATGCCTTTTTTTTATTTTAAACTGTGCTTTATTATAGTAGGATATAGTAGGTTGAATGGCTGTTTGTTACCTGTAATCCCTGCAGATAGGATCTGCCACATCGTTTTCAATCCTGGAAATCAGTGGATTCGATCGCTGGAAAAACCGACTGGACCCACAATTTGGGCTGTTGAATTTAAGGCTACCAGTGAAGTATCAGATGATCATAGTTTATTGATGTGAAGTTTGGATCTACTTGGGGAGTACACCCTTTTCTTAACCATCTTAACCATGGTTGATTTCTCCGGGGACATTATACAACACCACCCAAAAAAACATGGATAGACGTACAGCAGGGAGCATCGTTTATGGGTGTTGACGATAAACTTGGGCGATGGGATCCATGTGGAACATATTGGAACCGTTCAGAAATTAAAAATATTGGTGTTACCCTCTGGTAAACGTTTACATAACTATGGAACATCAAGAACATCACCATCTTTTTTTGGGGGGTAAATCAACGATTTCTATGGGCCATGTTCAATAGCAAACTGTTAAATTACCAGAGGGTAACTAATACTGGATCCATCATAGAAAAAAAATATATATATATATATTACATCGAACTACATATCGGAATATCTAAAAACCCATCCGAGAGATTCCATGACTTAAACATCTCCACCCGAAAATTCCAGGGCAATGTCATTGGCAAAAACCTTGGCGAGTGATGTTCCATCAGAGCTCATCATATTATGATGGTGATATATATATATATATATATACATATATATATATATATGTATGTAATGTAATGTAATGTAATGTAATGTAATGTAATGTATGTATGTATGTATGTATGTTTTTTTTTTTGTGGTGGGCTACTTCAAGAGATAACGCTTACACAAGACCCCGTTGAAGCATTGTGACCAGTTCCATATGCGGCTTTGCGCCGCCGAGGTCTAGTTCGTTATTTGCCGTTGCAGTGGTGCAGATCAAGCCTTTGTTGGCAACTTGGAGAAACTGTTGGGGCTGACCGGCCGCTTGAAACTGATCAACAACCATGGTGAGAAATGAGTCAATAACCATCGTCAGAAACTGGTTGGACCAATGTCAACGTTGTTGTTTGAGGATTCATTCATCATATTTAGTTATATTTACCTTCTGGTTATTTAACATAGCCATGGAAGCCATGGCCCATTTATAGATGGTTTACCTATTAAAAATGGTGGATCTTTCCATGGCTATGTTAGTCATAACCAGAGGGTAGTTATATGTATCATTACATTGTGTGTATATTCAACCAGAGTTATCCTCGATCCATATGGTGTGATGTTCACCAGTTCATTATCAACTTGCTTGCCGTTCATTTTCCACATCGAGGTGCACCACTGAATAGATGATGTCCACGTGCAAGATGATTTGATTTCTTAGGAATTGCACATTATATATAAATCATTATAATATATCATAATATATATATATATATATTTATAGATGTAATAGGTCATACCTTCCATAATATTGAACGAAACACTAGTTGGCAAGTTTGATCAAATTTGGGTGTACACATGTTTTTTGACAGAACCACATGTTTTAGATACATGTATATCATTGTATCATGATACATCAAACATAAATCCTAGTTTCTGCCAACATAGACATCATATATACACATAGTTATAAGCCAACCTTCCTCTCGTTTGGTGGCCCCTTCCTGCATGTCGCCCAGGAAAAGGCGCGGCACTCTGGCTGGGGGCAGCGTTCCCAGACGTAGGTTCAAGAGAAAATTTTCAGGGAACCTCTATATTTGGGTCAAAAAAAGACGCGGTTTCCTGTAGAGCTTCCCCTAAACGGCCCTAAACCAGACCAATCCATTGACGTTTTTTTTGATGGAAAACATGTCAGACTTGCCAAATGTGATGCCGTTTTTTAGCATTATACGTTCCTGGACTCAGGGTCCGGTCAATATGGTGGGTTGCACATATAGCAAAACCGGAACGGAAAACCACTTGAGGTTGTAAAGAGCTTGTAGAATTTCCATGTTGCATCGCATGGGCTGGAGGAATTAAAGGACTTTGGAGGATCCTGTCTCCTTGGCATTGGAGGCCTCGATGTTTGTTTTTCAGTTTGTTTTTTGTTCGATTCTGTTGTTTTTCCTTTTAAACACATCCCACTGATCTGACCAAAGACCCACCGGAACCCTCTATTGGATAGAACTTGAGATATAGATGACTTTGCATTTTCAAGATCCTAAAGGTGAACCTTGAAGATCCACTGTTCATTCAGTGAATCAATGCGTCTAGGTGCTGAATCTGCCGGAGTTCTCGTTGACCAAGGCAATACGAGGGAGAACTGGGTAACTGGGGAAACTGGCTGGTTGGCCTAATAAAACCGCAGCTGGTAAAAAATCACGCCATGAGAGAATTTGTCATTTGACGATGATCCACCATTTGAACAAAGGGATTTCCACTCGCCTCCTTTGCTTGCCAAAGAGTTTGCACTCTGTTTGTGAGGAGCACTTAGCCAGTTCAATGCATTTATCCGCCTTCGAGACTTGGAAGACAGAACGTGACAGAACCACTAGAAGCACATGTCTTGGTGTTTCCTAACCTTTTGGTACCCCAAACCATTGGTTTCCCCATTAAAACATGCAAAATTTGATGAATTTTTGATGATCAATTGCGGTATTGGGGTATTTTAGGAACCCATGTGGTCAACCGCCAGGAGATTCAGCTGACCCAAGACCTCATCGAGTTGTTCGTTCGCTACCAGGTCCCCCCAGATCTGATGTCGTACGACGAAGCACACGGGAGCCGGCCGGAGAAGCTGAACCGCGTGAGCACGGCCGAGAAGCTGAAACAGGCACAGAAAATGGTGCTTCCAAGCAATGGCAGCAATGGCTAGTGGGGTCCAGGGGTGTCGCTGTATACGTTTTGTGGGTAACCACCAATCCCTCTTGAAATTTGGTGTCGCTAAAGATTTGGCCAGAGTTTGATCGGGTGAATTCAAGGTCATTATGTAAATGTTTCATTGATTCAATGAAACATTTAATGTGGACCGTTCAACATATTTCCACTGTTTACAGGTTTTATCCCATTGATTTGTTGCGAACTGTTCCTCATTCCATAGCATCTTAGTGTTTCAGATTATCAGCAATATCATCCGCTACAACATCCCCAGATGCTCCATGTATGATATACGGATACATGTAGTTATATACTTGGATAACTGGGCCACATGTTTGTGTGTGCAACTGTGTCGGCGATGCCCCCCCACCTATTTTTGTTGGTTTATAAAGCCAGATAAACACCCATTGTGTGCTTAGATATCTCCACCATATATCCTATAGTTACTAGTTAACCTATACTTAGTTCAAGTAACTTATCTATCAATCACATATCAATCGCCATTTTCAAGTTGGTTCAATATGGTTCAATTGGTTCAATCCCCATAGTTCCCTTGTTGGTAAATTCAGCTAGTTGGGCGCCATTCTTTGGCACACTTCCCGGGCACCCGGGCAGGTGAAGGATCATGTGGAAGCACTTTGGCAGACCATTGCGGCCTCCAAGAGTAAACAGCTCAAAGAGACGCAGGAGCCGCCGAAGCCTCGGAGGCCTCCGAGGCCTCGTGGAGCCCGAGCCGGGAATGGCCCATGGCCATGAACCAACTTGCTGGATGATGATCCAATAGTTGGTGGAACATATAGATATGCTTTTATGACTTCCCCAATAGGAACTGGATGATGATCCCATCTGACGAAGTCCATGATTTTTCAGAGGGGTAGGTCAACCACCAAATCGTGAACCTGTTGTTTCTGGTTGTGAAGTGTAATTAAACTGATTAAACTGTAAAAGGGATGCTGCTGACCAACTAAAAGTAAGAAGCGGAACCAAAACTAACTAAGTTTGGAATATTTACCAATGTTTAACCGAAACATAGTCTAGGTATGTAGGGAAATACGGGTTTGTCTGAAAATAGGGTAACCTGAATTTTATGGATGATGAAAATGCTGAAAATGATAATTAAGAAAAAACAGACAAACATGTTTGCAGTATCGCACATTTTGGGACACATCGTGACAAATCCATGTATATAATAATATTATACATATATAAAGATATAGATAGATATTCGTGATCAAGCAAGCTATCCAAACCTGGGCCCAGTCTCATGAAAGAATAATGATATCTCGGACAGCAGAGCTGAACATTTATTCTAGTTTACATTTGGTACTGGGCAGGGCATTCGTATGACTTATATAAATCAGGATTGATTCTCTATAGATACCTTACTAGGACAATCATCGACCCGCACCACCAGCATCCAGCAGTCCTGACTTAGGAGGAAGCCAAGATGCGGAACATGCAGAAGTGTGGGGCAGAGGAGTGTCCCTTGATGCTGTTCATCCCTTCCTGCTGCGTTTATCTGAAACCAGGGAACCCCAGAACTTATTACTGAGCATTTGTCTCAGTGAAATTGGCGTCAGGAAAGACCATAGGGGTATCAAGATTTTTGGCCTGACTCCAAGTATTTGCAATGATTGTCTCAAGCGGCTTCCACCAGCAATTTTTGTCTCATTTGTCCCTCCTCACCGTGATATGCTAAAATCCCACCTGATGTATCGTATATCTTACGTGAGAGTTGTTTTTAGGATATAAGTTGCTACATATTCAAGACATGGAATGCACATACAATATTAATCACTATTATGAATTACGTACATATTACTATGTGTACATCACTGTATATCTATAGTATACTTGTTGGAATATGTTTCAGTTGGGTCGGCCCCCATGTGAAAATCCACTCCATTCTCCAGGTCCCAACATTGTTCCGATGAGTCGTGGAGCTCGTGGAGCGGGAGTCGAGACGGCACTGAGTGGCCTTTGGGATGGCCGGGATGGGAGCCATCCGTCAACAACTGAGAATCATTGGTTTGGTTCAAGAAAACAAATGACACCCTCATATTTTGTGGGAATATCCAAGGAATCCAAAGTTTCCGTCGTAGATTTTCCCAAAAAACGCAATCCATTGAGAGGATCCCAGTGATGGATGGCCGATCGCCAGGGTTATTTTTCGCACTTACCAAGTGGGATCATCCTCCAAGTACTACTGTTTGGTGGTTTGCCCTTAAAAAAATGTATTTCTCATACCTGAGAGCCTGAGATAATGATTTCCATTCTTTGTTTTTTCAGGGTTGAAACATGTTGGAAGCCACCAAGCAATGCAGGGAGCGACTCCACAGGCCGTCGCCATACACAAGATGGTTTAGTAAGATCCAGTGAGGTGAAAGGGAATCATCTTCAACAAATTCAGGGTCTATAAATCCAACATTATCCATAAGGAAATCCCTTGGAAATCTGGTTTTGGAGTTATTTTTATAGATATTGTATGATATTACAACATATCAGGAATGGTCACGTGTTTCAACCTGAGATGCTAAAACTACTGTTCTTTGGCTCAGATTTGGGAGGCAGTTCCAAAGATATCCACCGTTTCTCTGCCTGGATTCTTCTCTAGTGGTTTGAATGCATTTCACAATATAGAGGTGTCCTAAATCATGGGGGTGCCCCCATATCATCCAAACTTAAGCCATTGTTGTATTAACACCATTTGAAACCTATAAGTTTTTGGGGATCCCCCGTTTTAAGAAACCACCATGTGTCCTCTTTTGATTTCTGATTGTATTTGTCATCCCCACTGTAAAAGATCATGAATTCCAAAAGAACATCTGTGCCATGGTCACAAGTTGGAGACTCATAAAAGGTGGAATGGTCATCCATGCATTAGAGCAGTGTGCAAAGCCCCCAGTTGGTTGATTTTTTAAGGAGGATTATGTTAACAGATGTTCACAATCAGGTAATTCATCGATGACACAGGGGTTTTGAACATGCTCAGTAGGGATTTATATACCCATGCATTTTTGGATTCCCATGAAATGGGCCATGGATCATGGCGATGGTGAAGCGATGTACATCGTCCTCCATCGCTTCCACCTCAGGAGACGCTGAGCATGCTGAGATGAGACCGAGAAAGCTCGCCACGGACCTCGCCACGAACTACCAGGAGTCGCGCCAAAAAAAACGGAGCAATTTCCAGAAGAGCTACTGTCTCAGAAGGTACTTGGAACTGTTTATCTGTTTTAAGATGTTTAGCAGCAAAGTATAGATGTGCAGTCTATGTCTATTTGAGTACCGCGACCTCAACAGCGTCACCATACAAGATGTTTAGGAATCAATGCACACGTGTTTCTTCCACTTGAAATACAGGTTCTTTCAAAAATTTAATGCTCCAGATATGATTGTAAGATATTGTAAGCATTGATACCGCATGATATATATATATATATATGTCACCGGCGATGATTACTGACCATTGTATACAATCCGAAAATGACAATTCTGATTCCAGACTCCGGATGGAGGTCATTGGGGGATGCAGAACGGTAACGACATTTAAACATGTGGGCCAGACCGCGAGGCCCCGGAGGTAGGATGAAATACCAGTTCGTATATTTAAATCTAGTTACGTATGTTTAAATGATTTGGATTCCGTATGTTTGAATGGCCGGGCGGGCCAAGGAAAACTTGCCCGGTTTGTATGTTTAAAAGTCCGTGTATTGAAATGTACTTACCGAAGCATTGAATCAGAGAGCCTTGTTGTTGTTTTTGATTTTTATACATCCGTAGGAAAATCTTAAGGTGTTTCGAAAGAAAGAAAGCTTAAGCTTGGCAGGAAAGGGTCGGGAAAAGATAGACATTGTGGCCACAAATGACTTGGCCACCAGCAACGAGGCTGGTTTCAAGCCTTTGTAAAGTTGACACCAACCGGCATCTAGAAAGGATGTGGTTTCGATAATTACTGTAAGCTGATAATCATTGTTACGAAGATTGAAGTTTATATGAATCTGTATGGCTCCGAATTACTCCCAGTCTTTCATCTAAGATCGGGTCGCACCTTTTCAGGGCGCATCAGGGCGCCATACCCAACAATAAATATCCCCCTGTGGTTGCTCGTGATGTCTCCGTTCTTGCAAGTTGTATCCACTTATTCCGATCATTTGTTTTAGTCCCAAAAGAAAACAATCATCGGGTAAACAGGGAATGCAGTCTCAGTCTCTCCCTGGCTGCAAGCGGTTTTATTTTCCGATGGTTTAATCTCCAATTTGTTAGTTATGAGTGTCCCCACAAATAAAAAGTGGTGCCCCAGTTCGTTAGCTAAGTTAGATGATAGAATCTTTATGAATTTATGGTAGACAAGAGTGTCTAAACCAACAAACACAACTGACTGTGGCATGGGCACCACCATACGGGAACAACCGACAGCTGGTGAGGAGGTGTCGTATTCCGGGAACCTTCGCGCAGAGGTGCCGATCATTGCCGATCCATGTTTTTGTCTTTCAGAAGCTGTGGCAAATGATGTGGGTTATGGATGTTGTTGTGAAATACGCTAATTAACATATGGACACATCATGAAACACACACACATATATATATATAATATTATATATATATTATGCGATAGCTGTTATATTTAGGTAAACCGTGTCAAGGCCAAGACGGGTTTTTGACTTGATAAATCAGATACTGCGGGGTTTGTTGGGAATCAAGCCACGCGCAAGGTTTCTGATAGAATAGAGATCTGAACACTATATATATATATATATGTACACACTATATAATTATACAGTATACACACAGATAACGTGTATCAGTACTCACCAGGTCATACTTTTGAACTACTCGACTGCATGCGTGGAGGAGTGGGGTTTGCTTCTCTATGTGTGAGGGCCTTCAGTGACACAAAAAGGGGACTTATGCTTGACTGAGGCTTGCATGGACCCATTTTCAGACACATTCACATTCTGAATACCCCCCCAAAACATCCAAAATAAAGTGCCATGACTCCAACCACGTAGGTCAAAAGCCTGGTACCCATTTTCCCGAATGCGTAGCAAGGGTTCCCGTTTCACTCTGGGGGTTGAGGGTGTGTTCGCTCGACGTTGCCGAACCGTTCGCAACCGTCCGCAACCGTCCGCACCCGTCCGCAACCGTTCGCATCCGTCCGCAACCGTTCCCGCGATTGCTACATGGCCGTGCCTATGGTAAGTTCTGCAGAAGGGGTCGTTTGTGGAGGTTTCAAACGTCGCGTTGCTTCGTTTCGCGTGGCAGGCGTGGCACTTCGTGACATTCAGACGCGTTTTGTAACGTGTCGAAAGTCGTTTTGTGTGGCAGGCGCAATACCTTTGCGACGTTTTCAGAAGATGCGTTGCAGTTTTCGTGGCAGGCGCAGCACTTTGGACGTGTCCATCGTCATTTTGCGTGGCAGGCGCAGCGCTTTAGATGTGTCGTGTTGCGTGTTTTGCAAATCGCATTGGCAGGGCTGCGTCAAGCGGCGACAAGGTGCAGATTCCGTGGCAGGTGTGGCATTTTGTGAGATGTGATGAAAATTGACGGAAGCCTGGCAGGAAACATCGATTTTCGAGGTTTCTTCAATTTTGGTGCTACAAAGTGTCAAAATTGGAGAAAGTCTCGCACGAAATGCTAGTTTTGCATGTTTTGCTGCGCCCACGTGTCTCGTCTCGAGTCTCTGGTTTTCCTGTGGCGTCGCCGTGTCTATGGGGGAAGCTGCAAAACCTCTCCTTTTCGAAGGTTTCCACACAGGTTGTCATGTCGTTTTGCGTGGCCGGCGTGGCACTTTGTGACATTCCAACCTGTTTGATATAACGTGTCAAACTTTTGTGTGGCTGGCGCAACAAATGCAACAATGCACTCCACACTCCACACTCCACACTTTACACTCCACACTCTACATTCCACAATCTACACTCCACACTCCACACTCTACACTCCACACTCCACCACACTCTACACTTTACACACTCCACGCTTTCCACTTTACACTCCTCACACCACACCTTACACTCCACACTCCACACTCTACACTTTACACTCCATACTCTACACTCGACACTTTACACTCCACACTCCACACTTTACAGTTTACACTCCTCACTCCACACTCTACACTTTACACTCCACACTTTACACTTTGCACTTTACACTCCTGCTCCACACTTTACACTCCACACTCCACACTTTACACTTCACACTCTACACTTTACACTCTACACGTTACATTCTACTCTCTACACTCCACACTTTACACTTTACACTCCATGCTTCCCACTTTACACTCCTCACACCACACTTTACACTCCACACTCCACACTCTACACTTTACGCTCCACACTCCACACTCTACACTCCACACTCCACACTCCACACTTTACGCACTGCACACTCCACACTTTACACTCCACACTCCTCACTCCACACTCCACACACTACACTCCACACTCCACACTCCACCACACTCTACACTCTACACGTACCACACTCCTCACTCCACACTTTACACTTTACACTCCACACTCCACACTTTACACTCCACACTCCTTACTCTACACTCCACACTCCACACTCTACACTTTCCACTCCACACTCCAAACTCTACACTTTACACTCCACAATTTACACTTTAGACTCCTGACTCCACACTCTACACTTTACACCCCACGCTTTACACTCCACACTTTACACTTGGCACTTTACACTCCTCACTCCTCACTCCGCACTTTACACTCCACACTCTACACTTTACACTCTACACTTTACACTCCACACTTTACACTCTACACTCTACACTGCACACTTTAAACTTTACACTTTACACTCCTCACTCCACACTTTACACTCCTCACTCCACACTCTACACTCCACACTCCTCACTCTAGACTCCACACTCCACACTCCACACTCTACACTTTACACTCCACACTCCACACTTTACACTCTACACTTTACACTCTACACTCCACACTCTACACTTTACGCACTCTACACTCCCCACTCCACACTTTACACTCCACATTCCTTACTTTACACTCCACACTCCACACTCTACACTTTCCACTTCACACTCCACACTCTACACTTTCCACTCCACACTCCACACTCCACCACACTCTACACTCTACACGCACCACACTCCTCACTCCACACTCCACACTCCACACTTTACACTCCACACTTTACACTCCACACTCCTTACTTTACACTCCACACTCCACACTTCACACCCTACACTTTCCACTCCACACCGCAGACTGGTAACAGGGGAAATATGTACAAGACTGTTCAAATACACTATTGCAGAAAAGTGTTCTGCGTGATTGCATATCCATCTGTTTGGACATCTGTACCATTAATATACGTGTGAGCATTCGGGTTCGTGGGCTGCATCTTGTTTTGTTCACTTGAACATTTGTTTGGGATTTACGGATGTCCGTCTCCCACACATATGTTATTTCAATATATTTGAAGGCAACTTGAACCCACATGAGAAAGATGAGAATCATCATCCATACGAGTAGCGCAGCAGCTCAAAATGGTTGGGAGACATTTACTGGGCATAGTTATTTGGATCAGTAGGGAATGGCTGGTTGATCCCAGGGCCCTAAATGCCCTAAAAGGTTTGACTCTTTAACTTCAGGTGTACCTTGAGGGTCCTCAATGACCTGGGTATTCAAGACGCTTTGCAACCTACAGATTGCTGGCCGAAGGAAGTTTAGAAGTCAAACTTCCATAAACTTCCGACAGTATGGACAGATGGAAAAGCAGATTCGAAAAAAGTCAGAGAAGAGAAAGGAAGAAGAAAGAAGATCAGAGAAGAGAAAGAGGCAGAAGACAGAAGATCCAGGTGCGCGAAAAGGTAAAACAGTCGCGAGACACTGTGTTTTCTCCAATGTTTTGTGGCTCTGGAGGGTCGAAAAGTAGGCTCGCTAAAGTAAAGCGGCGGGTGCGGAGCCATCTGGCCAGATGAGAGATGAAAAATTGCACGCCATCTTGGCGCGAAGCAGATTTGGAAGTCAAAAAACTAAAAACACCTCATGCTTGGAACATTTTTGGGCAGTTGAGATGTGGAAAAAGTGCACAGCGCTGTGGTGCGAAGTGCGAAGCGCTTTTCGTAGTCAAAATGCAAAAAAAAACACGTTCAGACCACTTTTGGAAGTTGAGATGTCGAAAAAGTGCACGCTGTTGTGGCGCGAAGCACATTTTGAAGTCAACATGTTGAAAAACACGGCAGTGTCGGAGTACTTTTGGAAGAGTGGCGCAAAAAGTGCACGCTGTTGTGGCACGAAGCATATTTGGAAGTCAAATGCTTAATAGTTCAGACCGCTTTTGGAAGTTGAGATGTCGAAAAAGCGCACGCTGTTGTGGCCGGAAGCACATTTTGAAGTCAAACATGTTGAAAACACGACAGTGTTGGAGCACTTTTGGAAGAAGAGTGTTGCAACAAGTGCACGCCGTTGGCACGAAGCAGGTTTTGAAGTTAAAATATTAAAAACATGTTTGGACATGTTTGGGCCACTTTTGGACGTTCAAGCGTCGTTTTTCGTGGCATTATAACAACAACTACAACTACACTACACTGCATTACGCTACACAACACTACGCTACACAGCACGACAACTGCGACTGCAACTACAACTACAACTACACTTGAAATAAATAGATAGATGATGATGGATGGACAGAGGGAGACATAGAGAGACACAGCAAGAAGGTGACAGGGAGAGTTAGTTAGAGAAAGGGAGAGCAAGAGAGGGAGAGAGAGAGAGAGAGAGAGAGTGAGAGACCGAGAACGAGAGAGAGAGAGAGAGAGAGGGACAGAGAGGCTCAGAGCTTCATTAACAACCTTTCGATCCATCATTGGGTTCGCCCTGCCATCCATTTATCACAACAAGTTACCTCTCCTATAGTTTCCTATCTTGAAACTTCCGCCGCCGCCTTGTGCGGTAGTACTGGTCTTGGGCATCATGGGGCATTTTCCATGGACATTCGCAGATGTAGGCCATGTTTGGTACTCGTATCTAAATTTTGACCTATGCCGTCGAAAACGAGGTCCCCCTACAATCTAAGGGTTTAGAAAATCACGTCCCCACAACAAATGCCATGAATTGGAGGCTACTCTAAATCCATCATTTTGAGACCCTCCCACTATTCCCACGATTGCTACTACTTAAATTTTGATACTCCCATTATGAAATTGTTCCATTTTTGCTCTGGGTGACTGCACTATCACAATGCTAAACACATATTCATGATTCCGGGGTCAAAACCCTAATTTTGATGCTTAAATCCCCATTGCTCACCATTATTCATGGTCAACTCGCCAGTTGTTACAATGTTTGATGGTCAAATCCTCCACTCCTGGTAAGCACATGTAAGAACCCCAAAAATCTCCACCATTGGTTCAGAACGAGTTTCTGGAACCCCATCTGGTCTCATCGCAGGTCATGATGTCAGCTGAACCTGTCAAGAAGGCGAAAACCATGGTGCAGCGCCAGCCTCTCGACCTGGTTGCAGGAATTTCCCCCCAACTCATGTTTTTGTTGTT
>Ga0126342_10007853_pt1 | contig 19087 bp, 16 predicted proteins | sample Cyp1metagenome_FD_92528 | JGI IMG/M metagenome (GOLD analysis project Ga0126342, IMG submission 92528) | Coral microbial communities from Lord Howe Island, Old Settlement Bay, Australia - Cyphastrea 1 metagenome | ecosystem: Host-associated > Invertebrates > Cnidaria > Coral ... | reverse complement strand
TGCATTGCGTGTTCTACGGATGCTACGTTGATCAGCACATGTTTATCTGGATGGGGTGGGGTGGGGTGGGGCAATAACGTCACTTGCATTGCGTGTTCTACGGATGCTACGTTGATCAGCACATGTTTATCTGGAAAGCAAAAAAAACAAGAAAAAAACAAAAGAAAAAGCAAAACAAATGCAAAAAAAAGCGAAACAAATGGGCCCTCGGTAGGGTCATCCCTTGGGAAATGGGCCCCCACTTGCCCGAAAAGCAGCGTCTGGGACTTGGGCTGGGGGGCTGTGCCAACCACCAACCCTTTCCTGAAAATCTATGTGCCCATTCAAGTGGTGATGCAGGGGCAGAAACCCAAACCGAACTGAAACTCATTCTTGCACATATTGCATGTGAGTGAGGCAAATTCAAGAACCGGAATGCATGAAAGCCAGGCAACCGAGACTGCACATCCTACACGCCCCCTATATAAATGTGAATCAAGCGGGTGTCCAAAGCATTTTCGGCATTTGCAATTTTGTACTTACAGTATACAGTATTCTTTATTTTTGATTTTTATTTGTTTTGCATTGCGTTTTTGCATTTGCATTGTTTGTGCATTTATGTTTTCCTTTCTTGCATGTTCTTTCTGCAGTTGCTTTTTGTTTACATTTTTAAGATCCATTTTTTTTTGCATTACATGCTGCATTTTTTCAAAATTCCAATTTTCTAAGATAAGCCCACAAGGCGCCAACACGTCTATGCTTGTCTAGATTTTGTTGGGGTGTCACAGGCATATTCAGCCTTGCCGGGCTGTAAATGAATAGACTCGGCCCATAAACAGATAGGACAGCTGCCAAATAGTGGTCTGGTGGCCTTTTCTTAAACCACTCACCTTGAAAATCCTCCAAATGCAAAACCAGGTCATCTCCCAGGGCGTGAGCGTTCGCTGAAGACTCAATGTGTTGTCATCTCTTCCACCGTCTTCCACCGTCTTCCACCACTCCACACCATTCCACTGCCTTCTACCTTGAATTTTGGCTCAGTCAATCTCAGTCACCCCTGAGGTCGGGAAAGTCCAGAGGGCCAAAGCCAGACCACCGAGCAAGAGGTCTGACGATACATTTGCTGTTTTTGGTGGAGATGTGTCAAGCCATGTTCTCTTGTTGATGCAAGATCCCAATTGTAAGTAGAACTGGAACATGGGACAATGGCAGGTATCCTGGGCTTGGGAACTTGAGTGCGGTTGTGCATTGACCTATTTGCTGGACTTTTGACATGGCCTCCTTGGAAGAGTCAAAGGTATGCTTTGAGTTTAGTTTACTTGACGGACCGGTGGTTTGAGGCTGCATCCACCAACTTCAAGATTGAGCTGCCTGATCAAGGCAAGAGCAGTCACATCTCATCACGGCCTAGATTAGTTTGTGTTTGTTGACAGTCAGCATCCGACTGACCTTTTCTTGGGTGAAGCGCTGCAGTACTTTAGACAAGATCATGAGATTTGCTTTTGGAGGTACTGCCAACAGCTCCCGGCCACTACTTGACTCGTCAAGCATCTCGTTTGCTTCACCTGGGCTGCCTTCAGAGCCCTCAGACCAAGACGCATGGAATGTTAACCCAGTCGAAGCAGACACCCAAAACCGGAGTGGCGTGCAGAGTGCCGGGCAGAGCGGCGAGCAAAACGGCCAGCAGAATGTTCAAGAAGGGGAGGAAGCCAAGCCTTTCTTCAGCTCAAAATTGCATGGGTGGTCAGTCGGCGCTGCTGGTGGGACTTGGCCAACCTACGCTGAGGACAACCAGCTCGAGGTGCTCGAGGCTCCTGCAGCCCCCACCACAGCCCCCGAGGGCCCCGAGGCAGGCGAAGGAGCGATCTCAGAACATCCGAAGCATGCCGAAAGCACCGAGCATCCAGAGCACCCAAGGTGCGGATCGAGCGAAGACGAAGCTCAAAGTCAAAGCAACCCATGCTCTTCAGATCTTGATGCGGTATCAGAGGCCAGGTGGGTTGAGGCGCAATCAAGTCTTGTCTGCCATTCGTTTCTCAGAAAAGAAGAGGTAGACCCATGTAAACCCCCACAGGTTGAGCAAGACCTTGCATCCTTTGACACCCATGCTGTTATTGGCAATTTAATTACACGCAGGAACAGGCTCAACAGAGGAGTCAGCTGGCAACAGGAAAAGGCTGCGGTGACGGTGAGCCTGTGGTGCATTCAAACTTGGAGCCACTTAGCAAACTGGCCATGGACCTGGACAGCGAACCGGAAGAGACTGCTGACCTCATGCAGGAAGAAGACGAGGCAGGCCGCGATGCAGGACATGAGAAAGCGATCTCAGACACCCGCTTGACCCACATGTGCGTTCGTTCCCCTTGTTCATTCTGTTTTTGCTTCCAAAGACGCCTTGAGCCCTTTAATAGTCTCAGACTGCTCCTGCACGCGGAAGGTTGAGCAAGACTGCACAAACTCCCGACTGTACTATTTCACACATGCAATCTCCTGCACATTCTTCCATTTCCATTTCACTGTTTATTGTTGCTTGCAAGGCTTGAATGTCCAGGTGATACTTCCCGCAAGAGATTTGCCCGCAAAAACCCAAACCAACATGAACGATATGAAAGCTTAAGTGTTGACTCAAGCTGAGCTGCAAATGTCGCTTTCAGCATCTCCACTGCCTCAAATGCATGAGAAATGGATGCAAAACAGAATATCCAGATTTGGCCACGAGTTCCATTTGATCAACTTTGCCGCAGGTGCAAAATGCCGGCTCTGAATCAAAGGCCACTAGCATTGCTGAAGTTCTTTGCCTGGCACTGCTAGCGATCCTCAATCGAACGGGAGACTCACTTGACTTGGCCAAGTGGACTAGACAGATCTGAAGAGTCACTATCCCAAAAGACGCCATAGAAATTGAAAAGGGCTACTGTATCCATGCAGGGTACTCTTACCTACAACAGATGTGACATTTGAAAGCCATGACGAGATTGCTTTCAGGCTACAGGGCAATCGTCAAGCTCTGCCGGAAATCAGAACGTGCATAATGTACAAAGTGCGGCAGGTGCACAGTGCATTGGGAGCCATTGTCCTTCTCTTGCCACCAGCTTATTGAATGACATTGAGGAATTAGCAAAGAATAGTTCATGACATTGATCTATGGTTATTAGATGTGTATGTGTGAGTATATTATGCATATATAGAAAGTCAGAGGAAGCTTAGCTAGCACCCTTCTGCGTTACGCGCAAATGTAAATGGAGAGCTTTCATCTCACCATGTCAACCACACAAGAAGCAGCAACAGTTTATATTATTGTGACGTACCTAACCCAATAACTTGCCTTAGGTAGCCAAATCCTTTGACTTCAGATTGTTCTTGCCGTTCTCTTGTGCCTGCGGGGATCAGGCCTTACTGTACTGGGTTTTCAATCCAACCCACAGTTAGAGACACGAACTCCAAACATCACAATGCATTGTGACAACCCGATCTTTCAAAAATTATTGTGCGGAAGTACGGCGTTGGGTTTTGTAGTGTCATTTGCATCCGGGGCTTTTGCAATTTACACTAAGCGCCAGTACCTGGATAGTTGTGCGGGATTCTCCAGCAATCACTTATTTACTCACAAACCATTCCACACAAACTCTGCGGCATGAAACTCAAGCGATTTGCGCCTTTTATCTCCTGGTGTAGCCGATTCTTGGATATTTTGTGCAATTCGTACAACAAGCTGAGAAAGAGAATTTGCAGAGTTTTGTTAAAGGAAAAGTAAGCGAGAGAAGCAAGAAACGACAATTTGACAACTGATTTGCCTTTTCCCGAGACCCTGCTCTCCTGAGGACCAAGAATACATACACAAGTCACGGCAGAAAGTGGCAGACTGAGACCAGAGGAAATTGCTGCCACTTTCGAGATCTCTCGCCAGGTAGCCGCAGATCCTTCCAGCCGCTAACTCTGGTGGACTCCGATGGTGAGTATGACGATGATGAGTCACTGGGACTGCGATTTCTATAAGCTGTGAATGTCTATGACCGCATATGACCGCTTGTGCATGAATCATCATGAAACATCATGAAGTGGGCTACAATCCGTCGTCGTGAGACGCTGCTACTTCACATTTTCCGTTTTCCCGCCCTCGCTGGACGAGAATTTCTTTCCAAACTGCAGCTTGGATCCATTAAGTTGCAAAGGTTCGAGGACGACGATTTGACAATCGAGATCCAAGAAAGCAGGCAGACAGCTGCGGAGGGATAACCGGATTGGGTGCAAGAAAACCATGAGCACCGCATGTACTTTAGTGCAGCCATGTGTCTTGGTAAATCATGCCACCAGGTGAAGTTGAAAGAACCACTGCGCACCGCAGCCCAGCTGTGAAAAGAACTCAAGCCCGTTTTCGCATGGTGGCGGAGCTGGTCACTGGCCGACCGGTGGCAGCTTCCGCAGGAGGGTTACACTCCTCTAGTGGTGGGTAACACCGCAGTAGTCGCGCGCGCGCGCGAAGTGGCACTGCAGAGTCTGCCTGGTAAAGGGCCTTTTGGGCAGATAGCTGCGTCAGCAGCGGCGTCCTGAGGAGTCAACAAGACGGGAAAAGGTGGCGGCAAGAAAGGAGACCACCGTCAACAAGGACCTCGACAGCGGTCAGCGGCAGCGACCGAACGTAGACGCTTAGAGGAGCAGCGCGTCGTGCAGACAGCTTCTTGCAGGAAGGGGCTGCGGGAGGTGGACGCACCCACAGGCCTGACCACATAAAACCTCGGGCACGTGGAAAGACTTCGTCTACAGGCAGTTCCAGAGCAATCAGCAGCCGAGTTTCTGAACGACAGGACTTCGGTAGTGGGAGGACTTCCGCTAAACGGAAAAGCTACGCCAGTAGCAAGGGGGGTCTTTCCAAGCGCTCGAACCTTTCCCAGGCAGCCGGGAGCACACCAGGGAAGACAGCGCGAAGAAGTTTTGCGCAGGAAGAAGGTGGACGACGTGTTGCACAAGGATAGTATCGGAAGGAGGCGCGGTTCCAGCAACAGTTCGCCTAGGAGAAGAAGAAGAGTCAGAAGAAGGTGTCGCCTTGACACATCCAGCAACCAGTGTCTGGTACTCAGTCGACGACGAAGGCAACTTCAAGGACGAGCAAGAGACGGAGATAAAGAAAGAGAAGGTGTCTCAACTGTCTCAACCACCTTCGTCAAGCCGATCCCGAGTGGATTGGAGAGATAGTCAGGCTTCGAGCTCACAGTCCGCAGGAGCGAGTTCAACAGCCAGGCGCTTGACGACCGAGCTTCGTAGCGTGCAGGGCCGAGAAGAGCAGGGAAGAGACTGTTGGATGCAGTCAGCTCAACAAGGAAAAGAAGACCAAAGCAATTGGAGTGACTACGCCTGGCATAGTCAAACTGATCCGGCCTGGGTCGATCGTCGTCGTTGGCAAGAGCAGGGCGGTTATCACAGTTACTGGCGAGGCGGGTATTACCGCTAGGCAGCGTAGACTTCCTAGGGTTCCAATTGCTGGTGTAATACGCACCCCTGTATACTAGCTGGCGTAGCAATGGCTACGATGGAGCAATTGCAAGCACAGGTTGCGCAAATGCAACAGCAGCAAAATTCGCTTATAGAAGGTTTGCACCGTGCAAATCAGTCTTTTGAAGGGTAAGCTCAAAGATTAGAACAAACTGAAACGCAACTCGCGGAAATCGGACAACAACTCCAGCAAGCGCAGCAGGCAGCAATGACAGCACAGGCAAGTGGGGGACAAACCGGGCAGGCAACGCAGGGCACAGGTCCAGGTGGGGTAGGTTTAGAAAGGTTACTCCACCCTAGTAAGGTTCCCAAGCCTCACCTGTATGATGGTAAGAAGGAAGGATGGGAAAAGTTTAAACATGTGTTTGTTGCATGGAGTTTCACGGTTCACCCCAAGTTTCCTGAACTGTTAGATTAGAACACTATGGTAAAGAAAAGGATCCCATAGATGAAGCGATGTTCACACCCGAGGCCATGTACACATTTCTGATGCGGTACTGTCCTGAAGCAACCATGAATGTGATAGGTCAGGGACTGCATTCGTCGGGTGGCTACAGTGCTTTCTGAACCGTCCTATAGAACGAAAGCTAGGGTCTGGAGGAGACACCTGAGTACAAAGTGGAGCACTGCACCAAACCAGTGGGAGGCAGAAATGAGAGAGTATCAGTATGAGAGATCGTTTAAAGCACCGTTCTCAGAGGATGAGACAGTGTCAATCTTGGCACACGTCGCTCCGACGGAACTACGGCAGAGCATTTTCATGCACAGCGACGCCTTGGACACCTACAGTAAGATTAGATCTTACATCGAACAGTACCTCATTACAATCATGTTTGGAAAAGACCGCAAGGTTCACAGTTTGGACTGACGAAGGTTGCCAACAAAGTTTAGGATGGCGGGCCAGCGCCGATGGACAGGTGCTGCGAAAGGAAAAGAAAAAGCAAAGATGAGAAAGGAGAGTCAAAGAATGGAAAAGGCAAAGACAAGTCCCAAAGAGGGACTGGTTGGAACAAAGAGACAGGAAAAGAGAAAGGGCAAGGAAAGTCAGCAAAAGGAAAGGGAGGACAAAGGAAAAGGCAAGCCCGATGGCAAGTCAGATGGAAAAGGAAAGACAGTAAACAATCTAGATGCGGGTAAAAAGTGCCACGTTTGCGGAAAACATGGACATGTTGCCAAGAACTGCTGGTGGAAAGTCAGTGGAGTTGACGGCGAGGACAGGAGCGTACAGCCTGCAATTAGCAGCAACCAGCCGCAGTCACCCACTGGAGGATCCAGCACAGTAGGAGCAGTCCGTGAGGGATATGATGCCCACACCAAATATGTTTTCACGATTGGAAGTTCACGCGTGGCAGCTGTGAGCAACACTGAAGAGCACAAGTACCTGTTGATTGATTCAGGAGCATGTGAGAATGTAGCACGTTTTGGAGATTTTGATGCAGCAATAGATGAGACAAAGAAGAAACTTCTTTTCGGAGTGCAAGGAAATCCGTTGAAAGTTTATGTCATGAACATGACAGTCACGGATGCCGCAGAGAGGTTGCTCTCTGACCATGTGCAGACGCGAGATCAACAAAGATTGGGCCTAGAGCTCCATGGAAAGGTGAAAAAGGAACCTAACTTGGAGCGTTTCCTGGGTCTCACCAGTCTCAGCGACGGGTAGCACCGGTTTCAAAAGGAGCGAGATTCGAGCAGGAGTCTGAGCCTGACACATGGGAAAAAGAAACCGCTGAGGAGGGTGACTTTCTCATTAGGGTTCACAGCACAGGGGGATTCCAGCTGTTTCATGCGGAAATGGAAGAAGCACGCCAAGATGAAGTGAGAAGATGACGTGAAGCTGAGAGAATTCGCGCGGAGAGACAGTTAGAAGAAAAGAGTGAGGAAAAAGAAGCCCAGAGAGCAGACATACCCAAAGCACTTTCGGTCGAAGAAAGAGAGGAGCACAGGTTGCAGCACGCAAGCTTCGAGCCTTGGTGTGAGACTTGTGTCATGGGTCAGGGAAAAGATGCGCAACAAAGACAGCAGGAAGATAAAAGGGAGCACATCATTTACTTTGACTGCCTCTTCTTCAGCAGGACCGGAGAGGAGACCAGCAAAGAAGAAGGAAGAAAACAGAAAGGTTTGATCACAGTCCTGACAGCAATTTGCGAAGGTAGCCAAAGTCCATTTGCAGTTGTTGTTCCTAGCAACGGAGGAGGCTACTATGCTCGCGATGCTTTTCTAGCCTGGATCAAAGAACTTGGTTGGGTCAAAGTCACAATTCAAGTTGACCAGGAAAATGCTTGGAACAAACTCTACGAGCGTGTGTGAAATCTTCTACCAGGACAGATCAGCATTCGCAAATCACCGAGATACAGTTCTCAGTCACTGGATGGAGACATGATCAACGGTTGGTTGGCAGGAAAGATCCGTACATGGTTGGCTGAGATCTCAGAAAGCTATAAGATGAAGTTTGGAACAGACCGAGTTCCACATTAACAAGACAAGGGCAACAGCATATAGAGTGCGGAAAGGGCATGACTACATAGCAGAACTTCTACCTGTCGGAGAAACAGTGATGGCAAAATACCCAAAGATCAATGACAAAGCAGCGCCCAGATGTGTGAAGGAAGGGAATCTATGTGGGAAAGTGCATGCTCAGATGAGCATTTGGTGATGACAGAGTCAGGGACACTGAATTTCCAAACGGTACGCAGATTACCGGCAGGATTGCCATTCCAGGTGGAAGCCATCGAAAATTCCTTGCAAGGTTCAGTTCCCAGCGCGCCGGCGCGCCAGAGAATGCAAGTGAGGAGATCTGTGGTTTTGAGGATGAAGGGAAAGATTTTGAAGTTGCGGATGGAGCTGTGACATCAGGTTTGGGAGTCATACCAGCAGCAGCAACGCCAGCGGCCGAAAGAAAGAAGCCAATCAAAGCACCACGTTCACCACGTGCAGTGCCAACCACCGCAAAGACGAGCAAAGGCAGCAGCGGAGGAGCTAGCCCAAGGCAAGCTAAGGCACAGAAGCTTGAAGAGACAATTCAGGGATCTCGCGAGGCGATGGAGGTTGATGATCACGGCGAGAGAGTCGAGATCGAGGAGGCTGAAGCCAAACGACTACGAGTCTCCGAGGGTTCTACCTCTTCCCAAGCAGGCGCGCGTAACACCGCAGCATCACGAGGGCCAGAGTTGTTCAGAATTTCAGCGCCGTCGGATGATGCCATGGGTGAAGCTGAAGGTGGAAATCAGCAACAAAGGAGAAATAGACATGAAAATTCTGAGAAACCAAATGAGTCAAAGTGATCAAAGATTCCAAGAATGGATGGAACAGAGAAAAGCAATGCAGATGGAGTACGAAGCGGTAGCCAACATCAGGGACTACCTAGACACACAGACAAACAGCGAGGACTTGAAAAGAGCACGTAAGGCAGAGCTCAAGAAGCTGAATGAAGATTTTGGAGCTTTCACACCACGAGATGGACGGGAGATTCTGAAGAGTATCACAGTGTGTGGCCGCAAATGGGTTGATAAGGTGACAAAGGGCGTAGCCAAGTCACGACTCACTTGTCAAGACTTCAAAAGAAAAGGGGCAGAAGACAAGAATAGCTCAGAAGCACCGAGCAACTTTTGTCCAACACCTTTTGGAGCATCCCGGAAAGTCTTGGAGGTTTACTCTGTGAGCACAGGAATGCCGAGATGCAAGGCGGATTTGACATCAGCTTTCCTGATAGCGGCAGACCAAGGAGACAATAAGGGACAGCCAGTAATGATGAAACCACCGAAAGAATGGTTAGAAGACCATGAAGAATGGTACTATTCGCAGAAGCCAGAAGTTCAAGCAGAACTCAAGGACGTACCAAAAGAAGAAAACTTGTGGCAAGTTGATGGAAACATCTATGGACGGCAACCAGCCGCAGCACAGTACAGAGATCGTTTGGATGAGATCATCGCAAAAGAAGTGCCAAAAGAGAAGTATGAACTTGAACGTGGAAAGATAGACGCATGTGTCTACAAGTGCAAGAAGACAGCAACAGTACTTCTACATCACATAGACGACTTCGACATATGCGGACCAGAAAGTGCAAGTAGAGATCTGTTGCCAGTGCAATTCCCAAAGAATGGTTGCAAACTGAAGATGGGAGACATGGAATTCCCAAACGTCGGAAGCAAGACTACTTCAGACATCTTGGGAAGGACAAAGATCAATGTGGAGGATGCAGTGATCACAAAGCCGAATGAGAAGCACATCAATACAATCTTGAAGCAGTTAGGCTTAGAAAACGCAAAGTCAAGTCCAGTGCCACGAAAGAAGTTGGACTTGAAGCAAGACAAGTTGCTGAATGAGAAAGATAAAGCCACCTACGCCAGGTGTGTGGAAAGTGCAATTTATCTCAGTCAAGACAGACCAGATTTGAAATATAGAGAATGTCACATGGTGGACCTGAAGACGTTGGGAAGATACCTGAGAGGAACCAGAAACTATGGGCACGTGACGAAACTGGAAGAGAATGCCGACATTTCCAAAGGTTTGACTCTACACTGCTTTTGTGACAGTAACTGGGCCGCAAATAAAACCAGTGGAAGTTTTGTTTTTGGTCGGTACCTTAGTTGAAAGTTCGTAGCACACTCAGCCTGGAACGCCAGCGACTAGTGCAGGTGAAGCAGAATTTCGTTCACTGACACGCTGCGGACAAAGTGCGGTTTCCATCAAGAATTTGTGTGAGACAGATTTTGGAACCAGTGTGGAAACACCGCGTATTTGGTGTGGCTCTTCTGCAGCACTGCAAGCTGCGAGGAAGATGGGAGTCGGAAGAATGCGCCACATTGGAGTTTCACATCTGTACATCCAGGAATTGGTGAAAACAAAGCAGGTAATTATAGGAAAGGTCGACGGTAAGGAAAACACGTTGGACATACTCACCAAACACTTAGCCACAGCGGAACAGCTGAAAACAGGATGCCACAGGTTAGGATTGGTAGATCTTAGCCAGGAGAGTTTAGACGAACATGTCTCAAAGGTGAACATGAAAACCATCGGAGCAGAAACAAAAACAACAAGAACAGACCATGAAGCGCGATATAGTTCAAAACTTAGCATTAGACAACACGAAGGGATGACGCCCCTAGCGCTGTATGATCACACGCCGGGTGACACCGGGTTGAAGGGTCTTGAGATCGGTTTGGTTTTGAGCTGGACTTTCAATCCAGTTGGCGTTTGTATTGGGTGCAAAGCATTTTGCTATTTGCACCGAGATTTTGATGTCATTGCGAAGGCAAAAGCCAAAGCATGGAGTGTATGCCGTGCATTCGACACGGACTGGGAGGCACACACGCAGTACTGAAAGGAAGTTTAGAAGGAAAGACTTCACTTGAAAAGTGAAATATCCAGACCAGCCACGCGCTCAAAAGAGAGTGGTAGGCAACGTTTCTTTTGGGTCGAAACGACCAAGACGAGCCCAATCTAATTCAAAACCAATGGAATGGTGAAGCAAAGATTTACATGAGCATGGTTTGGCGCCATGATGTAAAGAGGGTGAAAGAAACCCATGAGCACCGCATGTACTTTAGGGCAGCCATGTGTTCTCGGTAAATCATGCCACCAGGTGCAGTTGAAAGACCCACTGCGCACCGCAGCCCACCTGTGTAAAGAATTCAAGCCAGTTTTCGCACTCAGCGGGACTTGGCAAAAGGACGGGAAGAAACTCAGCTAGGAAGCCGTTCCCTTGTGTGCGAAATCGCAATTTGCACCCGGTTTGCACTATTCGCACATGCTCCACATTTGTTGCAACGTCTGATTCCCTTGGAATCATTTGCAATCTCTGCTGTTTAGCAGGTAGAATCTCAGGCAGGACCAGGTGGAAGTTGGTGTTTAGAAACTTTTTCCGTATTACGAATTTCGCTGAAGGAGAAGCAGCTTGAAGAGCCAGGTCCAAAGCGGGGCGCAGAGCCACAAAGCTCCGTCTATTCTTCTCCATGCCTCACTGTCCCTCTTTCTCTCTCTCTCTCTCTGTCTCTGTCTGTGTCTCTGTGTCTCATGCTCTCATGTGTGTCTCTGATTTCTCAAGTGCTCAAATACTCCAGCCTCAGTGCACCAGTGACACTTCTTGAGTCTTCAAATGAAAGAAGGATTCAGATTCTGGGCGATGCCGACATGACAGTTGTCGTTTCCCTTGTGAAATGAGACAGGGGAACTTCATGCAGGCCGTACGTTTTTTCTTTAAGATATATGTATATATATTTAACCTGTCAGGAGTGAAAAGGACGATTGCCATCCACTGCCTCCACACCCATGCTACAATCTGGTACAATGAATTCCTGCTCAAGAAGGCCTGGCCATGCAGTGGAATGTGATGTCAAGCTTTGCTTGAGAGACTTGTGCTTGATTGCAAATAACCGGTCTCTAGTGATAGTTTCTGCATGTTTCTGCTGCAAAAGAGGCTGTACTTTCTTCAGCCTCAGCTGACCTCCTGATAGCTTGATCAGCCCGAGATGCTCACAGTTTGCCAAGGTCAGCGACATCCTGCTCCAGAGCTGTGGGGTCGGTTGGGCATGCTTCCACATGGAGACATCGTCGAGGTCAAGGATTCGCTGCCGTCTAGTTGAGTCTACTCTGCCTCTTGCTGGACTCGGAAAAGTATGTGTGCTTTGCCCACAATCAGTGAGAATTCAAAGACTTGGTCATACGACGCGCAAAATAGTGGAAGCACTCAGACATCTCACGCCTGCTCACCCAAATTAATGAGCTGTGCATAAACATGATTTTACACATTTTGTTTGGGTGTTGAAGCTGATACGTGCATAGCATCGTTTTGGAAGCTTCATCAAGTAAGGCTCTGTGGGCCATTCAAAAGAGATTCACAGTTCATGCAGAATTGCCGAACATGAATTCCACATTGACACTTTGTGTCTATGAATATTATGAATGCAACGCCGCAGAGATGTTACTTTGGCGACCTTTCTACCACCCTTGAGTGTCCAACCACATCTCTTTGCTGGGCCAAAAAATTGATTCAACACACTTCCTGCGATGGCAGCTGCGTCTGATGCAGTCAAGCGCCCTGGCTGAAAAAGTGCCAATGACGCGACGTTTCACAACATTTGTATTAGGCTTTGTATTCCCAGCAGCAGAAAGCAGAAAGCCGTTGGGTCTCAATCTACAGAAGGTGGGGCGGTATCACCATTTCAATCGCTGCGCGCAGGGTTCCGCGAACCGTGGAACGTTGTCTCCCATTTGGTTTCCCATTTTGCCTGCCACTTTGTCTCCGTCCCACTTTGTCTCCCACTTTGTCTCCCACTATGTCTCCTACTTTGTCTCCCAATTGTTTCCCACTTTGTTGTCCACTTGTCTCCCACTATGTCTCCTGCTTTGTCTCCTATTTTGTCTCCTACTTTGTCCCCCACTATGTTTCCTACTTTGTCTATCACTTTGTTTCCACGCTGAGAGTCAAAATGTGGCACAAACATGGGCGCCATTCCTTCTCACCATGAATTTGGAATCCTCGCTGCTCTTGGGTTGCAAAACTGGTTTAGTTGCAGCTATTTGCAACTTGTATGGTTCTGTGTGTTTTGAGAGGAAGAACGGCCGAGATGACATTGAACGAACCATCAAACAGTCAGTTGAGGTGCAGCCAAAGATCAACTTCATTTCATATCCTTGGCCCAAAGCGCCCAGTCTTTTTGAAGATTTGCAGGGCCCTGGGCCCACCCATTTTTCCGGTTTTTCCTGATATTTCTGTGCTGCGCACCTCCCAGGGCAGTCAAAAACCATTTTGCTGCATGAGTCTCGTCAAACACCATTTTGCTGCATGAGTCTCTCGTGAGGATCGCCCAAAAACATGTAAATGTCAGAAAAGTACCTAACTTACGAACCTTGATCTCCTGCTCTCCATGCAAGGAAGAGACCGGTCGAATATTCACACACACACACACACTTTTATGAGAAAACAAATTGTCAAAGTACCGTGGTCAAAACCATTTTACACAAAAAGTACACTGATCAAACAAACTGTCTGGCAACAGATCTGGAAGCTCTGAATGAATCTACACCAGTTTGTTGGTTGGAATTTTCATCAGGCAAACGCAAAGAAACAACGTGGTATATTAATATGATGTGGGACATTTGGTGCTGCAGAGAGTAACAGCTTGGTTCATGCATTTCGCCTTTTGGCAAGATCAATGTTTGAACACGTTGTAAGATGTGGTAGCCTGGTAGCCGCTACATGGTAGCCGGGCTTCAGTTTATTTCCAACATTGGATTTTGGATATATAAGTTTGACAACCTGTGGTAAGCCGTTCTTTGGCAATCATCTGCGCATAGTGAAGAGTTTGCCAAGAGTCATGCGCAAGTTTGTGCACTCTTCACATTTAAGGATGATTTGATTGCATTATGGCGAATCATCCCCGGGTCTGTCTTTCGCACTATGAGTGAGACTAGGTGGGTCTAGCATTTTTGTATGCAAGGTCAACTAAACAGAATATGCTGCACCCCATGTAGGACTTAGAATTGACATTGTCTGCGCAACTCCACCCTGTGAATCGAAATCATCCTTGAAAACTTTTCCTCGAACCCTTGCCCTCGCACCCTTGCGGTGGGAACCTACCCTGGAAAGCTTTCCCGGAAGCTTTTCTTGAGAACCTGCCTTGCCTGGGAACCTTCCTTGGAATCGTACCTGGCAACCTTGCTTGATACCCTTGTGTGAGAAACTTGCCCAGGAAAATTGAACGAATCCTGCTCTGGAGCTCTTTGCCAAAATATTGTTGTTGTTGTTGTTGTTTTTGTTGTTGTTGTCGTTGTCTTTGAGCTGGAAACAAGCTTGAGTTTGCAACCTTACTTGACCGGTCCGGAACAAGATTTTCTATGTGGACAAACATGTTGTAAGCAAACGAAGCACATCTTTCGCTGGGGATTCGAAACGCTGTTCTAATGATGTGTTTTTCTCTTTTGTGCTCATTCCCCCCAAAGCCTGCTTCCATTACATAACAATTTCTGTTTTGGCAAGGGGTCTTGCAGGATCACTCTCCAAGCTCTTGTCGGAGAGTTTTTTCCAATGTTGGGAATTCTTTATGAAATTTTATTGCTCAATATTTGTGCATGTTTTGTTGCGGCGGTGGAACACAAGCGGTCACGTCACAGATTCTTCGACAAATTGTTGCCCGTGTTCGAACCGTTTTAAGATGTGCAAGTTGCGCCAAGCAACTTCCTCTCGAAGCAAACTCAGGACAGCTCGAGCAGCACTCCAGGACCAGCGATATTTTGACGGAGTCCAGATCGTGAATGGTGCTTTGGAGGTACCAGAAGCCTACATGGTAATCAGTTAAGATCTGAAGGAGAAGGCAGCTATATGTTGAGACTGGTTGCCAGGTTCAGCAGGGTGTCCTCACCAAGATTCAATCTGGTGGTTATGTGCCTTGTACTTGCATGAAGAAATGCTTCTGAAGGAGGATTTTCATGCTGAAATGAGACTGGTTCACCAAGACCAAGCTATATGTCAAAGATAAGACAGGTTAGTCATTCAGACGAAACGCTCTTGGGCGTTTCTGGATTTCCGGAATACGTGACTCTGAAAAACATTAAACATCCTTGGCGCTGGACAGATCATGTAAATGAGCACTCAGCAGTCATATATACACAATAACATAGTATAATGTAATATAATATAGTATAATATAAACTTATAAAATAAAATAAAATATAATATATATAATATAAATATATACGGTTACTTCAAGGATTTTTCCATTCCAGAATTCGGACACCAGACTTTGCTGTGCCGCTGGAAATTTTATTTGTTTTTTGGCCCCACCACAAGCCATTGCATAGATGATAGATAATGATAATCCTGTATCAGCTCGCAAGTGATAGTCGTTAAAGATCCAAAAGAGGCTTGAAGAGAGAGTTTGGAGTTGGATAGCTCAAGCAAAGTCAGGGATGGGGGAGGTCGAGTATGATCGTGTTCCTTACAAGCAACGTGTTTGCTGGAAATGTTAAAGAGCTCCAAAATCTGAGCCTTCAAGTCAAGTTCACATGGTGGTGCGGCTTCATGCTTGCCAGTGTGGTCTTCTGTTATCTAGTTTTACAATCTGTGCTGGAAAGACCAAGTCTTGTTACTGCTGCCTGTGCATTATCGTCATCCAGAATTGCTTGTTGCAACGATTGCCTTGCTACATTTGCAAGGAAGTAGTGGTGCCCTGTTGCAACGAACTGCATTGATTCTTCAGTCAACCAATCCAGCAGCCAGTCATTCAGCCATTCACTCTCAAACTCAGTCCTGCTGAATCAATCGTTGACTCTTCTGCTCAATTGTTGAATTACTCCATCTCTGTTGTGAGCCTTTGTTAGCCATCAACCAAGCGACCACCTAGGATAGTTGGTCCATTTCGGCCCCGCTTGCCCCAAAAAGGGGGCCCGCGACAACAACGACCACCATCTCCCCCCAGCACATATTGGGTCACAACCCCCTGCTTCCTTGGTAAAGGGTTTACTTGGGGTTGGTCAAGGTTGGTTTGAAGTTAAGGTTGTTCCTTGTTTTAGGGCTTATATAGGGTTGGTTTAAGGTTTCTGTAGGGTTGGTATCCGGTTTATTTGGGGTTGGTTTGGGGCATATTAAGAGTTCGTTTAAGGCTCATGTAGGGTTGGTTAGGGCATATCTAGGGTAGGTTTAGGTTTTATTTGGAGTTTGTTTAGTAGGATCTATTTCGGGTCGGTTTAGGGCTTATTTGGGGTTTGTTCAAGGTTTATGTATACAGGTTGATTTGGGGTCTATTTCGAGTGTATGTAGGTTTGTCGGCCGGGGGGGGTGGTAACCCAGCCCCTGGCAAACTCTTAGCCACCTAGCCAAGCCATCATTCAATCAACCCAGCAAGAAAACACAAACCAATAAACGGAGGAATCAGGCAACCAAGCAACCGAGCAACTCAGCAGCCAGGCAAGCAATCAGTCAATCAATCAATCCCGATAGTGCAAGCTGCCTTGTATTTTCTACATTTTTTTAATTTTCCCCTATATAGTTGGTATAGTTGGTATATTTCTCAAAACTTGTGACACAGCGTTCGCCTTCGAGCCAGCCAAATTTTATGCGTACTCTTCCTTTGCTGTTCTTTTTGCATTGGCCACATTAGAATTTCAATGAACATGTACCGAAGAACGACAGGGGAAATGATACAGAATTGATTCTCTACTTGTCCCAAAAGGATCCCAAAGAATGGACATTGTGCCTCTGCCCCCACAACTCACCAGCGCCAAGGCGACATCCACCGAAGACAAACAGGAGATTCTGAGAAATCCAGTTTCTCGGCATCTTCGGACTGCGGAATCTTCTCACAAATATCAAGTAGACTCATATATTGTACACATGAATATATATAAAGTACGTAGGTAATAAAGAATAATATATATATATATATCTGAATATACAATGTAATATAGCATATAATATAATATATAAAACATACAAAATATAAAAAATACTATATAATGTATAATGTATATATATATATGATTTAATATCTAAACAATATATGTAAAATACAGTAATATGATAATACATCATGTATAGAATATATGAATTTCAATGTATATGATATTGTAAATACTACATCACTTTCATATGTAAAAATTACAATATGATACTTATAATGTAATATTATATATAATGTTTACTTTCAATATTACATGTAAAAAGATATATTTTATATAATATATATATATATTTATATTACATTATAGTGACGGACATACACTTAGAAGATAATTTGGAAAAAACAAGATTGATGCCGCGAGCGATTCTCACACTTAGAAAATCACCGAATCTCACACTTAGAAATTCCAGTTTTGTATTGAATCACACCTTGCCCTGCAGAAGCCTCACACTTATAACATCCTGTATTAATAATCATATATTTTGTATTAAAACACATATATGTTGATTGTTCTTCACAACTGGTTGAATGCCACTGGTATCATACCCTTGGGAAGCTTCACACTTAGAACATCACAAAACCTTGAAAGCCATAGGAAAACTATATGTAATTGGATTATATATACATATACATATATACATATATATATATATACACATAATGATACACACACACACATATATATATATATATACATACATGGTATTTCGTATTCAGCGATACAAGGTACGGTCAAAACTCCTGTATACTACTTTCTAAGGAGAGTTCTCTGGCGTCTGGAAAATGCACAAAACACTGTGTAGTGATAGGGCCCCTCCAAAAGCGATACCTATAATTGGGTATGATGTCCACATCTGAATTCGTTTTGTGCTACGTACATGGAAGAGGCTAAATTAGCGATACCCCTAGCGATACCTTAGCGATGCCCATTTGTTCAAAAAGTAACCCCAGACCAGACCACAAATAGATCCTTTCCTTTTTCCTTTCCGTTTTTCCCTCCCTTTGCCGTTACTCCTGTTCTTGTCTCTTCCTTTCCTCTTCCTTTCCTTTTCTTTTCCTTTGCCATTTCTTTTCCATTCCTTTTCCTTTCCTCTTCATTTCCTTTCCTGTTCTTCTCCTCTTCCTTTCTCTTTCATTTCCTCTTCCCAATCCTTTTCCTTTCCTTTTCCCAATCCTTTTTCATTCCTCTTCCCAATCCTTTTCCTTTTCTCTTCCTTTCCTTTTCCTTTCCTCTTCCTTTCCTTTTCTTTTCCTCTTCCCAATCATTTTCCTTTCCCTTTTCCTTTTCCTTTCTTCTTCCGTCCCTCTTCCTTGCATCTTTTTGCAAAAGCATGGGTAGCGATAGGCCCCCTCCAGACACCCAATTTTCGGGAACCAAGCGAAGACATTAAGTTTTGACAAGGCCCCATATATGCTAGCATTCTGCTGTGGGAGCCCCACACTTAGAACATCGGATATTGAACTGCGCTTGAAGATTGATTCAACTAGGTTTTAGTGTTGATGTACATGGGGATTCCCAGTGTGCTTTTATAAGTTCACATCTCAAAGATTTCTGAATCAAATCAGTAGTTTGCCCGTTCCACATGGGATTCAAAGTTCGGCTGGCACTTATCTATATATATATGCTAGCATTCTGCTGTGGAGACCCCACACTTAGAACATCCAATATTGAACCGCGATTGAATATCGATTCACCTACGCTTTAGTGTTGATGTACATGGGGATTTCAATTGTGCTTCGAGTTAAGTTCACATCCCAAAGATTTCTGAATCAAATCAGTAGATTACCCGTTCCACATTGGATTCCAAATTCTGCTGCCAGTTAAATCTGTATACATAAATAAATAAATAAATATATATATATATTTATGCTAGCATTCTGCTGTGTAGACCCCACACTTAGAACATCGCATATTGAACCGCGCTTGAATATTGACTCAACTACCCTTTAGTGTTGTACATGGGAATTCCAAGTGTGCTTCGGGTTAAGGTCACATCTCAAAGATTTCTGCATCAAATCAGTAGATTACCCGTTTCACATTGGATTCAAATTTCGGCCGGCAGTTATATATATATATATTTACATGCTAGCATTCTGCCGTGGAGACCCCACACTTAGAACATCCCGTATTGAATTGCGCTTGAATATTGATTCAACTACGCTTTAGTGTTGATGTACATGGGGATTTCAAATGTGCTTCGAGTTAAGTTCACATCTCAAAG